>CDZQ01029850.1_pt1 | contig 13101 bp, 15 predicted proteins | sample 554831 | NCBI WGS metagenome assembly CDZQ01 (sample SAMEA3182112, study PRJEB8094) | gut metagenome | biome: human; feature: gut; material: Stool; isolation source: human stools | place: Canada | collected 2013-05-06
ATTGTAGACAGATGGGACCTGTCGGGATGCTCGGTCTTCGGACGGAACGGCTACAAAGACGGTTTCATACACAAAAGTGGATCCTGTTTTTTGTGCGGCAGAAACGTTGTGACGGTGGACTGCCGTAAAGAGATCAAATGATGATAGATATTGAGGGATGAATGATGGCGCAGCCGATGCAGGTATTGAACCAACGCGAAAAAACAGTGTTGGAACTGCGGTCGATCTATACTTCTTACGGTTATCGTCCGTTTAAGATGAATCAGTTTGAAGCCTATGATCTATATGCAGAGAATAAGAGCTTTTTGCTGTCCGAAAATGTTATTACGTTTACGGATGCTTCGGGGCAGCTGATGGCGCTGAAGCCCGACGTGACGTTGTCGATTGTCAAAAGCGCGCGGGACGGCGGGACGGAGAAAGTCTGTTATGACGAAAATGTATACCGGACGGATCCTGCCAGCCATGAATTCCGAGAAATTATGCAGGCCGGACTGGAATGTATCGGGGATGTGGACGCCTATTGTTCGGGCGAAGTTGTTTTGTTGGCGTTAAAAAGTTTGCAGACCATTTGTCCGGATTTTATTTTGGACCTTTCGCATATGGGATATTTGAGCGGGTTGTTTGACGATGCCGCTTTGACTGCGGTGCAGCGGGAACAGATGATGAAATGCCTGTGCTCCAAATCGAAAGGCGGCGTGTCGCAATTGTGCGCTCAGTTTGGTGTAGACGCGCAGCGGCAGCAGATTTTGTGCCAGTTAGCCGAGATGTACGAACCGGTCGAGAGCGCGTTGGCACAGTTAGAAGCGATGAGCCTCAATCCGCAGATGACCGAGGCTGTGGAGCAGTTAAAAGAATTATATGCCTTTTTGCAGCTTTTCGGATACGCGCCGTATGTTCGGATTGATTTTTCTGCGGGCAGCGATATGCAGTATTACAGCGGGATTGTTTTTCGCGGTTTTGTATCGGGATGTGCCGATTGTGTGTTGTCGGGCGGCCGGTATGACGGACTGGTTCGAAAACTGAAGCGCCATGGCGGTGCGATCGGCTTTGCGGTTTATTTAGACCGTATTGAGCGCATATCCAGACAAAGCCGGGAACACGACGTCGACGTTTTGATTGTATATGACACGGATACGCCGCTTTCTGTTTTGGCCCAGCAGGTCAAAACGATCACGCAGCAGTCAAAGAGCGTGAGTGTGCAGCGCGTGGGCAACGAGGACGGCACCACGTATGTGCAGCGGCTGGATTTAACGCAGAAAGGGGCGGATCGGGATGCCTGAGATGTTAAATATTGCGTTGCCGAAAGGCCGACTGGGCGAAAAAGTCTATGAGATTTTTGAGTCTGCCGGATATCCTTGTCCGGCCATTCGCGAAAAGAATCGGAAACTGATTTTTGAAAACCCGGACGCCGGTGTCCGTTACTTCTGGGTCAAACCGTCGGACGTGGCGATTTATGTCGAACGCGGTGCGGCGGATTTAGGGGTTGCCGGCCGGGACATTTTGTTAGAATATTCTCCCGATGTGTACGAATTGGCAGATTTGGGAATGGGCAAATGCCGTATGGCCGTTGCCGGGCCGAAAGGTTTTCGGGATGATACGGCGCAGGTTTTGCGCGTGGCCACAAAGTTTTCGCATATTGCCAAAACCTATTATGCGTCCATCGGCCGACAAATTGATATCATTCCGTTAAACGGTTCGATCGAATTGGCGCCGATTCTGCATTTGTCGGATGTGATTGTGGATATCGTAGAGACGGGCAAGACCTTATTGGAGAATAATTTGGAGCCGTTGCAGACGATTGTAGAGATCAGCGCGCGGCTGATTGTCAATAAGGCCGCATACAAGTTTGAGAATGAACGGATTCGAGAAATCTGTCGGCGGATAGAATCCGTTTGTGCGCAGTAGTTTTATGGGAAGAAAAGAGGAATCGCAATGATCAAAAAATATATTTGGGGGCAGGTTGAGCCGGAAGAAATCTTTCGCCGAGTACAGCCTACGCGCGAGGTGACGCCGGTCGTTTCCGAAATTATTCAGACCGTTCGCCAACAGGGTGATGCGGCGCTGTTTGCGTATACGCAACGCTTTGACGGAGCGCAGCTTTCTCATCTTGCCGTATCCGCAGAAGAAATCGACGAAGCCCTGGCACAGGTCGGGCAGAAGTTTTTGGGTGTTTTGCAGCGTGCGGCCGAGAATATTCGCCGGTATCACCAACATCAAACGCGCAGCAGTTATTTGCTGACGGACACGCCGGGCGTCGTGTTGGGTCAGCGCGTGATTCCTCTGCAGCGTGTCGGCGTTTATGTTCCCGGCGGCACGGCGGCTTATCCGTCCTGCGTGCTGATGAATTGTATTCCGGCAAAAATTGCCGGTGTGGAGCAGCTGGTTATGGTAACGCCTCCGGGGCGTGACGGAAAAGTGAATCCGGGCATTTTGGCCGCGGCAAAAGTGGCAGGCGTGGATCAGATTTATAAAGTCGGCGGCGCGCAGGCAGTTGCGGCTTTGGCATACGGTACCGAAAGTATTCCGCAGGTGGACAAGATTGTCGGCCCCGGCAACGCCTTTGTTGCCGAAGCCAAACGCCAGGTGTTCGGCCAGGTTGCGATTGATATGATTGCCGGTCCCAGCGAGATTTTGGTCATTGCCGACGCTTCTTGCGATGCGAAGGTTTTGGCCGCGGATTTGTTGTCGCAGGCTGAGCATGACAAACAGGCTTCTGCGGTGTTGATTACCAACGACGAGGCGTTGGCCGACGATGTCAGCCGTCAGTTGGAAAAACAGATCCCGTTGTTGCGCCGTGCAGAGATTGCTCGGCATTCGATTGATGAAAACGGAAAGATCATCGTAACGGACGATTTGCAAAAGGCCATCGAGGTGGCCAACCGAATTGCGCCGGAGCATTTGGAATTATGTGTTGAAAATCCGTTTGATTATTTAAGCGGTATCCGCAACGCTGGGTCGGTCTTTTTGGGCCGTAACTGCCCGGAACCGTTGGGGGATTATTTTGCCGGAACCAACCATGTTTTGCCTACGGGCGGAACCGCTCGGTTCTCCAGCCCGCTGTCGGTGGATGATTTTGTAAAAAAATCTTCGTTTATGTATTATACACAGCAGGCTTTGCAGGATGTGAGCGAGGACGTGGCTTTTTTTGCAGAGCAGGAAGGGCTGACGGCGCACGCCAAATCGATCACGGTTCGCTTTGAGGAGGACCGCACATGAGTCGTTTTTTCAGTGCGCGGCTTTCCGGGCTGCAAACCTACGTTCCCGGCGAGCAGCCGCAGGATATGCAGTATATTAAATTAAATACCAACGAGTCTCCTTATCCGCCTTCAGATGGCGTGATTGCTGCCGTGGACGCGCAGCAGGTGCGGGATTTAAGACTGTACCCGGATCCGGAGGGGCGTATTTTAACTCAAAAATTAGCGGATCTATATGGCGTAAAACCGGAGAATATCTTTTTGTCCAACGGCTCCGATGAAGTGCTTTCTTTTGCGTTTATGGCCTTCTGCGACGGTTCGCACGGGGCGGTATATCCGGACATTACATACGGTTTTTATCCGGTCTTTTCTGCCCTGTACGGCATTGACGGAAAGCAAATTCCGCTGCGGCCGGATTTCTCGGTAGATATCGAGGCTTATACCCATGCGGGGCGGATGATTGTATTGGCCAATCCCAACGCGCCTACCGGGCTGCTGTTGGACGTAGACCAGATCGAGTATTTGGTTCGCCACAATCGGGATTCGGTGGTTGTGATCGATGAAGCGTATATTGATTTCGGCGGTCAGAGTTGTTATCCGCTGATCCAAAAATATGATAATTTGTTAGTGGTACGGACGTATTCCAAATCCCGCTGTATGGCCGGCGCACGTTTGGGCTTTGCGTTCGGCAGCCGGGAACTAATCGAAGATTTGACGCGGATTAAATTTTCGACCAATCCGTACAATATCAACCGGCTGACTTTGGTGGCCGGTGCGGCAGCGGTGGACGATGACGCGTATTATCAGCAGCATTGCCGGCAGATTTGCCAAACCCGGCAAAAAACAGCTGACCGCTTGGCCGAGTTGGGGTTTGAACAGACGGCCTCGCAAGCCAACTTCTTGTTTGCACGGCATCCGTCTGTGAGCGGGGAGTTATTGTATCGGCAGTTAAAAGAAAACGGTATTTTAGTCCGGCGGTTTGATCGGGAGCGCATTTCGGAGTTTTTGCGTATCACCATCGGCACTCCGGAACAGATGGAGCAGTTTTGTACGGTTATCAGCCGGCTTATTCCATAAAGCGGGATGACGGGACGGATGTGTTGACCCGGATCTCCGCAACATAATCAGAAAGGAAGAAACAGCATGCGAAAAAGTGAAATTTCCCGTAAAACAGCAGAAACAGACATTCGTCTGAGCCTTTGTCTGGACGCTTACGAGCCTTCTGTCATCCAGACCGGATGCGGTTTTCTGGATCATATGTTGACTCTCTTTGCCCGTCATGGGCGGTTTGCCTTGCAAATAGACTGTCAAGGCGATACTTATGTAGACGATCATCACACGGTGGAGGATGTCGGTATTGTGTTGGGACAGGCTTTTCGGCAGGCTTTAGGCCAAATGCGGGGGATTAACCGTTACGGCAGTGTGGTTTTGCCGATGGACGAAGCGCTTGTTTTGTGTGCGATTGATCTCAGCGGCCGTTCCTTTTTGAATTACGGGCTGCAAGTTCCCGCTGCCAAAGTGGGGAGTTTTGACACTGAATTGGCGCAGGAATTTTTTGAGGCCTTTGTGCGCAACTGTCCGATGAGTTTGCACTTCAAGCAACTGGACGGAAAAAACTCGCACCATATCTTAGAGGCCGCTTTTAAGGCTTTTGCCCGGACCTTGCGGCAGGCGGTTGCCCTGGACGCGGCTTGTCCGGATGAGATTCCGTCTACCAAAGGGGTTTTGTAATGATTGGGATTATTGATTACGGCGTCGGCAATTTATTTTCGCTGCGCAGTTCGTTGCAATATATCGGCAAACAGGTCGTTGTGGCTTCTTCCGAAAAGCAGCTCGCTGGTTGCAGTCATCTGATTTTGCCGGGCGTCGGCGCGTTTGCCGATGCGGTTGCCAAGTTGCACCAGAGCGGGTTGGACACGGTGGTGCGTCAGTGCGCGGGGCAGTCAATGCCTGTGTTGGGCATTTGTTTAGGTATGCAGATGTTGTTTGATGTCAGTTACGAGTACGGGCAGCATGAGGGGCTGGGCTTGATCGGAGGAAAAGTGGTGCCGATCGCGCCGCAGGTAGACCCCTCGCTGAAGATTCCGCATATTGGTTGGAATGCCCTGCATTTCCCCACGGACCGGCCGAAAAGTCCGTTGTTTCGCAATACGCCGGAGGGCACGTTTGTTTATTTTGTGCATTCGTATTATGCGACGGATTGTGCGCCCAGCGTCATCGCCACTACCGAATACGGCATTTCGCTGACGGCGGCCGTTTCGGATAAAAATGTTTTCGGCACGCAGTTCCATCCCGAAAAAAGCGGAGACGCAGGGTTAGAAATGCTGCGCGCATTTTGCGAGATTTGACGGCACTCGGCCGTTTGGGTTCGGTCCGGGACAAGGAGAGAAGCTCTTTTGTCTATAGACCGGTTACTTTGTGCTTGACAAAAGGAAGGTTTAAGAATGAAGATTTTTCCAGCCATTGATCTATATCAAAAAAAGGCCGTTCGGCTGCTTCGGGGCGATTACCGGCAAATGACGGTGTACAGCGACCACCCTGTGCAAGTGGCCGATGATTTTTTTCGCTGCGGGGCATCGTATCTGCATGTTGTTGATTTAGAGGGCGCGCGCGACGGCTCGACGGCCAATATCGACGTCGTCCGTCAGATCGCCGAAACCGGCCGTCTGCATGTCGAAATCGGCGGAGGGATCCGGAGCATGCAGACTATATCGGATTACTTGCAAGCCGGTGTTTTTCGTGTAATTCTGGGTACGGCCGCCTTACAGCAGCAAGGCTTTGTTCGGCAGGCTATTCGGGAATTCGGCGCGCAGCATATCGTGGTTGGCGTGGATATGAAAGACGGCTTTGTGGCGGTACACGGTTGGACGGAAGTATCGCAGCAGCGCGGGATGGATTTTTGCCTGCAACTGCAGCAGGACGGGGTACAGACGATCATCTGTACCGATATCTCAAAAGACGGTGCCATGCAGGGGACGAATTTTGAACTGTACCGGCAGCTTTCGGCAAGTTTGGAGATGGATATCGTCGCCTCCGGAGGAATTTCTACGTTGCAGGATATCGAAACGCTGCGGCAGATGAATTTGTCCGGGGCTATTTTGGGCAAATCTCTGTATACGGGCGCAATTGATTTAAAGCAGGCCATTGCCGCAGGAGAGTGAAAAGATGATCACAAAGCGTATTATTCCGTGCCTTGACGTCAAAGACGGACGCGTTGTCAAGGGCGTTAATTTTTTAGGGCTGGCAGACGTATCATCTCCGGTCAAATTGGCCCAATTTTATAACCACAGCGGTGCCGATGAGTTGGTTTTTTATGATATTACGGCTTCTTCCGAAAATCGGAGCCTGTTTACGGAGATCCTGACCGAGGTGGCCGAGCAGATTTTTATTCCGCTGACCGTCGGCGGGGGCATTCATTCCCTGGCGGATTTTGAGCGGGTCCTTCAGTGCGGCGCCGATAAAGTCAGCGTCAACTCCGGGGCTCTGAAAAACCCGGACCTGATCGAACAGGCCGCCAAGCGGTACGGCGATCAGTGTGTGGTGTTGTCGGTGGATGTCAAACGCGTAGACGGTGTTTATACTGTTTTTGCCAAAGGCGGACGTGAGAATACTGGGCTGGAGGCCATTGAGTGGATCCGGCGCGGCGTTGGATCCGGCGCAGGCGAAGTGGTGGTGAACAGCATTGATACGGACGGGGTCAAACAAGGGTTTGATTTACCGCTGTTGGGTGAAGTTTGTGCGGCAGTCAGCGTTCCGGTCATCGCTTCGGGCGGTGCGGGAAGTATTGATGATTTTGTAAAATTGTTTCACACATTGCCGCAAGTTGATGCGGGATTGGCCGCCTCGATTTTCCATTTTGGCGAAGTCGATATTCGACACTTAAAACAAAAATTGGCTCAGGAACAGATTCCTGTTCGAATTTAGGAGGAATTGGGATGCAGATAGAAGATTTAAAGTTTGATGCACAAGGGTTAATTCCCGCTGTCGTGGTCGACAGTTTGAGTCGAAAAGTTTTGACGGTTGCTTACATGAACCGTGAAAGTTTGCAAATCAGCATGCAGGAGGGGCGGACCTGTTTTTGGTCCCGTTCGCGGCAGCAGCTTTGGCGCAAAGGTGAGACGTCTGGCAATGTGCAGCATATTGTCAGCATCGTGGCCGACTGTGACCAGGATGCGCTGGTTGTGGTGGTTCAAAAAGACGGCCCCGCATGCCATACCGGGGAGGATTCCTGTTTTCACTGCCCGCTGTATTCCAGCCAGGAATATCCGGATTTTACGGTCGATGGGCTGATGGAGTTGATTCGGGGCAGAAAGACAGAGAAAAAAGAAGGTTCTTATACCACCTATCTTTTTGAAAAAGGTTTAGATAAAATTTTGAAAAAAGTGGGCGAAGAGTCTACCGAGGTTATTATTGCCGGTAAGGCGGAAGACCGCAAAGAAACGATTTATGAAATCGCGGATCTGACCTATCATGTGATGGTTTTGATGATTGAAATGGGCATTTCGCTGGACGACATCCGCCAAGAATTGGCGCGTCGGCATGTCATTGATCATAAAGTCAAACAGGAAAAAATGACGCAATAACACACCGGTCGGAAAGAAGGCATTTTCATGCAGGCACAACAGCGGTATATCCTGCCCTCGGATTTGTCGGAAGCGTTGCGCAAGCAGATTCGCAGCGGCCGGGTACTGAGCGGGGTCACCTTGCTCGGCCCCGCGGAGAATTTAACGCAGCAGGCGCTGCTGCAAACTTTTTCACAGCAAGTCGGGCCGGTCCATTCTTTAGACGCATTGCCGGATAAGGTTCCGTACGCCCGTTATGTGATGACCGGCGGCGCGGTCACCGTCACGTTTGATGGCGGAGAGCCTTTGCGGTTACAGTTTGACGGCGGCGGCCATGTACGGCTGGGCGCTCCGGAGTCTGTGGAGGACGCCGGTTCGGATTTAAGCGGATTATTTTCTTCGGTTATCGGCCAGGCATTGAGCCGGATTGATGTGGAGTCTTCTGATCAGCGTCCGGTGGATTGCAGTCCGGACATCCCGCAGGATCATCCGAATTATGTGGAACGGATTGTCTTTGAGTTTGAGAATCAAAAGCGATTGGTACTCTATTCGTTGCTTGGGCATACCGTTGCCGGTATTTTATGTGCAGACGGCACGGCCGACCAAATTCGTATGAAAGCGCTGCGGCGCTGTTTACCGTAAAACAAAAAGCGGCTCCCGATAACGGGAAGCCGCTTTTTTGATTTATTGAGAGTGTTTGTGCCGGCCCAATGCTTTTCTGCCTTTACATGACCATGCGCAGATTTTTGTTTTTTCTTTGGTTCTTGTCGGTAAAAACTTGTCACAATATGTCCATATCCGTTTAACCAAATCCTTTGGCCGGATGTAGGCTTGATAAAGGCTTTCCGCAGGATATTTTATCCGGCAAAATTCTTGCCTTTGAGAAGGTGATTGAGTGAGGGTTTGCGCTAGGTGATCCGTGCAGAACGTTTCCAAGTACTTCTCTCTGCCCAAAACTGCCGCGAGATATTTGCCCGGCAATAAGATTTTGTCTGAGGCAGTCAAATTTGGCTGAAAAATGGGTTGAAAACGAAAACATCGCTCATCGACGATTGCCGTTCGAATCAAACGTGCTGTGCAATGCCTTTTCGGTCAAAATGATGGATCCGATCAATGCTGCAATTTGAACCGCGCAGATCAGCAATCCGACGGTCCCGATACAATCTTCACTCTTTCCTACTGTTCCTATCATCGCCAAAGCGGACACAGGCAGCAAGATCCAGCCGCCGATTTTCCATATTTTCCCGCAATATCGGTGTGCAAACTGCCAGGTATCTTTATTCTTCATGGACCGGGAAGAACGATACCCGTATAAACTGTTTATTTTATTAGGCGGCTTTTTAATAAAGCGGTACCCAAAAGCAATCATCATTAACGGGACCAGTAAATTGGTAATCAGCATAAAAATCCAAAATCCCATCATAAGACTTCTTTCTACGTTTATTTTTTCTTTTTATTCCATTGATTTTTATAATCGGACGGCGTGATTCCTGTTCCGTTTTTAAAACTGCGGGTGAATACATGGATCGAGGAGTAACCGAGTTTTTCACTGATTTCGGTAATCGACAGGTTTTGTTCCAGCAGCCGGCGTGCCAGCTGGATTTTTTTATTGCCGTAAAATCGGTTCAGTGTCATGCCGGTAACGGCCTTGAAGCATTTTGCGATATATTGATAATCATAATGAAAGATCTCAGACAGTTCGGATAAGTTTTTCAGATCGTAAATATGGTTGGCGATATAGTTTTGTATTTGGTAAGCCAACATGGAACTGTGTGTGATTTTTTGCCGATAGGCTTCCGTGGCGGGCGGCGCACAGTTCCGGATAAATTCGATCAGCAATTGGCAGATTTTCAGTCCGATCATTTGCGGCCCGAATGTTTCCAGTTCATTCAGTTCCGAAAAGATTTCAAAAAAGTGGTCTTCCATCTGAGCAATCCGTGTTTTTCGCTGATCGGTCTGATAGAACATCTCTTGCAGCCGCTCCAGCAGTGTTCGCACGGTTTCGCCTTCGCCGGGACCAAAACCGGCAAACGCAAACCGCATCGATTCGTTGGGCGAGGCGTAAATAGCATGTCGGTCAGACGGGAACGAGAGCACGCAGTCCGACTGTGAAACCGGAATCATCGTCCCATTGGTTTGTACGATTCCACTGCCGGCCAGGATATAGGTTAATTCATAGCAGACCTGCTTATGCGGCGTGATTTCACTCCCTTCCGTACAGATCTGTTCTCCCAGTTGGTACAGCAGAATTTGTCCGCAGTGCTTCGGCTCCGAAAAGAAATTATTCTGATAAACATAAAGATTATCGGATATTCGATCGTTTTTACTCATATCCTTATCATACCATAGGTTTGTTCCCTTCGTCAAGCACTTTTTTTACTGTGTGATAAAAAATGCTAAATTATTGATTGGCTTCTGTCAAATACATCCGCGGGAAAACGGAGTAAGATAAAAGAAAAAAACATAAAATACCGGAGGAATTTTTGATGAACCAAAAAATTACGGTTGGTGTAATCGGTTGCGGCACGATCGCCAATTTTGCGCATTTTCCCGCGTTGTCTAAGATGGAAGACGTTCGGATCAAGTATGCCTGTGATTTAATTGCCGAGCGGGCACAGGAGGCCGTCTCCAAATACGGTGTGGAATTAGCCGTCACCGACTATCATGATGTTTTGGCGGATGAAGAGGTCGACGTTGTTTATGTTTTGACTCCCAACTACGAGCACTATACCATTTCCATGGCGGCGCTGCAGGCCGGAAAGCATGTTTTTTGCGAAAAACCCATCACGGTCAATTATCCGCTTTCCTGTCAGATGGCAGAAACGGCACGTCAGCAGAATCGCCTGTTAAATATCGGCGTTTGCAATCGCTATAAAAAAACGGTAGAAAAAATCAAAGAACTCAATGATACCGGTGTATTGGGCAATATTTATCACGTTTATTGCTCTTTCCGCAGCTATCGCAGCATTCCGGGGCTTGGCGGAGCATTTACGACCAAAGCACTTTCCGGCGGCGGCGTATTGATTGACTGGGGTGTTCATTTCCTGGATCTGATTCTGTACATTTTAGGCGGCGCCAAGATCCGCACCGTTACCGCAGACGCTTATAATGAGATGGCCAAAGACATGGCTTCTTACAAATGTCTGGGTATGTACGCAGGTCCTGCCAAACTGGACGGTACCAACGACGTAGAAGATTATATTTCCGGATACATTCGTACCGATAAGGCCGGCATTTCGTTCAACGGCGCCTGGGCGCAGAGCGTCAACAAAGAAGAAATGTATATTGACTTTATGGGCGATAAAGCCGGGGTCCGGATGGATTACAGCGGCGATATCGAGCTATTTTTGCCCCAGATTGAAGGCGACCATTTTGTCACACAGGTTCCCGAAGTAGAAAAGGCCGATATGTACTTTGACGAGGATCGTGACTTTATCAACGCTGTTAAGAGCGGAACACCGACGCGTAATCAGATTGAGAGCGTTTTGGAAACCGCTAAATTATTGGATTGCCTGTATGAGTCGTCAGACCGCAAACAGGAAATCTCATTTTAGGAGGAAGCACCATGAAAATCGGATTTATTGATTATTTTCTGGACGAATGGCATGCCAATCATTATCCGGAGTGGATTCATCAAGCCTCCAACGGCGAGATGACGGTTTGCTATGCCTATGCGGATATAGACAGCCCGTTCGGCGGCAAGACCACAGCTGAATGGTGTGCCGCTTATGGGGTAGAGCAATGTAAAACCATTGAAGAATTGGTGGAAAAGAGTGACTGTATTGTTGTTTTATCTCCGGATAATTGCGAGCAGCACGAGCGTTTGTGCCAGATTCCGCTGCATTCCGGCAAGCGGTGCTATGTCGATAAGACGTTTGCTCCAGATTTAGAAACGGCTCAGCGTATTTTTGAAATGGCCGAGTCTTCTTCGACGCCGTGTTATTCTTCCTCGGCGCTTCGGTTTGCCGATGAGTATGCCGATATCGACCGCAGCGGAATTACCGCGGTCAGCTGTATGGGTGCCGGCGGACTGGACACGTATGGGATTCATCAAATTGAACCGCTGACGATGCTGATGGGCGCGGATGTTAAGCGCGTGATGTATGTCCCGTCCGAAAACTGGTATACCTTGATTTTGGATTATGCGGATGGCAGAAAAGCCACCGTAACTGGGTTTATGAACGGATGTCCGTTTGTTACCGTCATCAATACCAATGGTGAGAACCGGTATATTGAAGTCAAGTCGGATTTCTTTCAAAACTTTATTGCGCAGTTGGTTGATTTCTTCCGTACGGGTGAAGAAAAAGTTTCCCATGCTGATACGCTTGCCGTGATGAAATTGCGTCAGCTCGGTATGCGTGCAGCGCAGCAGCCCGGCCAGTGGCTGGAAGTATAAGGAGAGTTGCAAATGAGCGTACAGCCCTTTTCTATCGGAGTGATTACAGACAGTTTTCGGATTCCGTTTGCCCAGGCCGTACAGGCCGTGGCTCAAATGGGCGTTACCGGCGTGCAGATCGGTGCTGTGGGCGGTGAGTTTGATCCGATGACGATTACAGCCGCCGAAATTGCAGAAAAGAAAGCGCTGTTACAATCGGCTGGATTAACCGTTTCGGCTCTTTGCGGTGATTTTGGGGGCGGCTTTTTTGATCCTCAAAAAAATCCAACACAGATCGAAAAATCCAAGCGGGTTATCGATCTGGCGCTTCAAATGGGGACGAACATCGTCACCACGCACATTGGTGTTATACCCGAAGAAGAAAACGAAACATATCGTATCATGCAGCAAGCCTGCAACGAATTGGCTGAGTATGCGTTTCGGAACGGCGCTTATTTTGCCGTAGAAACCGGTCCGGAAAAAGCCGTCGTGCTCAAGCGGTTTTTAGATAGTTTGGACACGAAAGGCGTTGCGGTTAACTTCGATCCGGCCAATTTGGTCATGGTCGTAGACGATGATCCGGTGGCCGCGGTGCATACATTAAAGGATTATATTGTGCATACCCACATGAAGGACGGATATTTAGTCAAAAAAACGGATCCGCACCGGATTTATGCGCAGATCGACGAAGGCGGTATTGATAGCAGAGAACTCAATCAATATTTTATCGAGACGCCTTTAGGTGAGGGCAATGTGGATATTCCTGCGTATTTAAACGCTTTGTACGAAGTGGGATATCATGGCTTTTTAACGATTGAGCGAGAAGTCGGACCTACTCCGGCCGCCGATATCCAAAAAGCTGTTGATACGCTTCGTGCGGCACTGAAAAATTTTCCGGTAGAAAAAACTTTGTAAAAGGAAAATTTTTCCAAAAGAAAAAAATTCTAATAGAAAATAAAAAAGGGAAGAA
>CDZQ01051232.1_pt1 | contig 13094 bp, 12 predicted proteins | sample 554831 | NCBI WGS metagenome assembly CDZQ01 (sample SAMEA3182112, study PRJEB8094) | gut metagenome | biome: human; feature: gut; material: Stool; isolation source: human stools | place: Canada | collected 2013-05-06
TTAAAATTGGTTTCGTTTAATTTTGACAATACATGGGTTGAGTCACTTAAAAAGGTAATTGGCCTTTTACTCAAAGCATCCCATTAGCCGATGTTCTAGATTGGTATTCAGCACTTAACATTGGCATCAAACAAAAAACAGATACAAACGTTGAGCGTGCTATTTTTGTAATTTATCATCTATGTAAATTAGATGGCCAAATTGAATCTATCTATTTCATGGTTTAGAAGCTTCATTTGATACTAAAGTTGGCGAAAATTTAACAAGTTTGGTTCGAAGAATTAGCCTACTTCACAATCTCAACTTAACACAATCAAACCAACTCAAAAGAAAATTACGCAAGCTTTACGACCTCAGAAGTTCATTTGTTCATGGAAACTATGGAGTCGCTCATCCACTGCATCATGATGGTATAGATAAAAGGCTTATTGCTGATATTGACAAGATCTTTTCTGCTATTGAATTTGGTTTTTCTATTCTCATAACATCAATACAAATCATGATTAGAAGAAAAATCTCTAAATTAACTTTTGAAGAGAAATTAGTAGAAGATGTTTCATCTACGTCTACGTGATACTCAAGTCTTTTTTTAAACCTTCACTTAAAAATCAATCATTTAAATCAAAATTCTTTATCTGTGCGTACATCTTATTCACCAGCCATTTTCAAAAGTATTTTCAGCAACATTCCCATTTGCGAACGATCAACAAAAACGTCAAAAGGTCGTTCAAGACCGTCTGAGGCGCCCTAAATCTCCTATAGTTTGGCTAACGCAGGAAGAGCCCAATCTCATCATACATCCGGCGTTTGACACGAATCCGTTGCATACGGACGGCTTTATCAACCACACCTCGCAGGAGATTTTATGAAAAAGTTGCTTGTTGCCGTTTTTGTCTCTTTATTCGCCATGGGCGCCTATGCCCAGACAACGAGTGCCGACAGCTGTGAAGCCAGAGCGGTCAGCAAGGATGGCAAACCATTGTATGGCGCTGCCAAAGCGGCATCGATCAAGAAGTGTGAACAGGAAAAACGCTCTGCCACCAGCTGTGAAGCGCTGGCTGTCAGCAAGGACGGCAAACCGCTCTATGGTGCAGCCAAGGCATCTTCCATCAAGAAATGCGAACAGGAAAGAGCCGGAGTTACCGGCAAGAAATCCGGAAAGAAATAATACGCCTATAGCGACTGAAGGACGGGGCTCGCCCGTCCTTTTTTATTGTGTATCCGAGACATGCACTTTCAAAACTGCGCAAAGGGAACCTATTGACACCATTGCAACGGTTTTAATGGATATGTTTGTTTTTCACCAATCTTGTCTGATGTCGTCCGGCAAGGTCTTCAATGTGATTTAATATTCTTCATTAAGGAATACGAAAAGGCCGCCTGAACCAACCTGGCCGTTTTCTGACTGATTTTTATCTGAAAGAATTCCTATGATCGCCGTCATGTCCTTTTGCGCCATCAGTGTGCTGCTCATTTTGGGTATCGTCGTCCGGTCGGGCTTTTCCATTTTCCAGCGTTTGTTCATTCCTTCTTCCGTCATTGGCGGTTTTATCGGCCTGATCATCATCCAGACACTCGGACCGTTCATTTCCCCGGACTGGTTTGTCGCTTTCGGGCAACTGCCGGGTTTTCTGATCAATATCGTTTTTGCCGGGCTGTTCCTTGGTGCGGCGGCAACACCGCTGAAAAAAATATGGGGACTTGCCGCTCCGCAGTTCTGTTTCGGCCAGATCAATGCATGGGGTCAATATGTCATCGGACTTGGCCTGGTTTTTGTCTTTCTGGGACCTGTTTTCGGGGTTCCGGATGTCTTCGGCAATTTGCTTGAGATCGGTTTTCAGGGAGGACATGGAACGGTGGGCGGAATGGCGCACACTTTCGACAAGCTGGGCTGGCCTGCAGGCGCCGATCTGGGTTATACGGTCGCCACCTGCGGGATCGTATTCGGGATTGTCATCGGCATGGTGCTGATCAATATCGCTGTCCGCAAAGGGTATGTATCCAATGTCAGGACGTTCAGCGATATGGACAAACTCGAGAAAGTGGGCGTTTACCAACCCGGGAAACAGCCTCCGGCGGGACGCCAGACTGTGCAGTCGAATTCGCTTGACTCGCTTGCCCTGCATATCTCGCTGGTCGGGATCGCCGTTCTCATCGGTTACGGCATCAAGGAATTGCTGGTTCTGGGCGAGACCTTCACCCCGGTATCGATTCAGGAAATGGGGATTATGGAAAACCTGCCGCTTTTCCCGCTTTGCATGATCGGCGGCGTCCTGCTCCAGATTTTCCTGCGCAGGACACGGCTCGATTACATTGCCGACAGGGACCAGATGCAGCGTATTTGCGGAGCTGCGCTTGATTTCCTCGTCGTTGCGGCGATTGCTTCCATCCGCATTGAATTCGTCGTCGCTTACTGGATGCCTTTGTCCATTCTTGTAGCAGTCGGGGCGATATGGAATATCTTCACGGTCATGGTTATCGGCCCGCGCATTTTCAAAGAGGCGTGGTTCGAACGTTCCATTGCGGAATTCGGGCAGGCGATGGGCGTCACGGCTACCGGCCTGATGCTCTTGCGCACGGTCGATCCGGACAGCAAGACGGTTGCAACGGAAGCTTTCGGATACAAACAGCTATTGCATGAGCCGGTCATGGGCGGCGGTTTGTGGACATCGTTCGCCGTCCCGCTTGTCATGCTGGGCAGCGGGCTGGTCGTCTGGTTTTTTTGTCTGGGGGTACTGGCCGTTGCCGTCATTTGCTGGCTGATCTTTTTCAGGATCCGCCAATCTGCCGTTTCCGGGGAAGGCACTCGAAAATAAGGATTTTCATCGTTTGCAAAAAACCCCTTATCCCCTATACCGGCGATTGCCGGCAACGCTTTTCCTTCCCCGGGACACAGTCCATTTTCAACCCCGGCAAAACTGCGTAAAATGACGCACACTTCGCAGCTGTATTGTCTGTAAAGCCTTTTTACTCTTTTTTGATCGTTTCAAGCCTATGTCAGACCAACCCGTTTCCCACAAATCCGGCAAATCCATGTTTTTCAATCCTGAAGTCCGCCGTATCCGGAGTTTCGTCACGCGTGCCGGGCGACTGTCGACCGGTCAGGAAAAAGCGATCAACGAGTATGGCGACACGTTCTGCATCCCTTATGAAAAACGAACGCTGGACTATGACCGGGAATTCAAGAGGGAGGCGAAAACGATTTTCGAAATCGGTTTCGGGATGGGAGAAACGACGGCAGCGATTGCCGAAAGCAAACCCGAACTGAATTTCATCGGTGTGGAAGTGCACACTCCGGGTGTAGGCAGCCTGCTGAAGCTGGTCGGTGAAAAGAACCTGACGAATGTACGCATCATCCAGCACGACGCTGTCGAGGTGCTGGAAGACATGATTGCTGAAGATTCACTTGACGGGGTACATGTCTTTTTCCCTGATCCCTGGCACAAGGCCCGGCACAACAAGCGCCGCCTGATCCAGCCGGATTTTGTGAAGTTCCTTTGCACCCGCATCAGGGCTGGCGGTTACCTTCACTGTGCAACGGACTGGGAGGAATACGCCCGGCAGATGCTGGAAGTGCTGTCCGGTGAGCAAGCACTCATTAACACTGCAACGGACTATGCCGAACGGCCCGGCTACCGCCCCATTACCAAATTCGAGAAACGGGGTTTGCGCCTTGGACACGGCGTCTGGGATCTTGTTTTCGAAAAACGCCAGCCGGAATGACAAAAAAGCCTGAATGTTCAATTCAGGCTTTTTTACAAGTTCGACAATTTACAAGACTTGCAGGACAATTTTCCCGAAGTGGGTATTCGACTGCATCAGTTTCTGTGCCAGCATCGCGTCAGCCAGCGGGAATACCTTGTAAATGACAGGCTTGATCTTGCCTTCGTCGATCAGCGGCCAGATGTGTTTTTGCAGATTTCCCGCGATTTCCGCCTTGAATTCGTTCGAGCGTGGCCGCAGGGTCGAACCGGTTACCAGCAATTGCCTGTGGACGATCTGCGCCAGATCGACGGTACCCAGACGACCGCCCAGATACGCGATCAGGACAAGCCTGCCTTCGTCTGCCAGACAATCGATTTCCTTGTCCAGTACAGCCGCGCCGATAATGTCCAGAATGACATCGACCCCCTTGCCGTTCGTCGCCACCCTGATGTATTCGGCGAAGTTTTCCGTGGTCGAGTTGATACAGCGTTCTGCACCGATCTTTTCACAGGCACGGCACTTGTCTTCCGTTCTGGCCGTCGCGAAAACACGGTGTCCCATCGCTTTTGCCATCTGGATGGCGGTTACGCCGATACCGGATGCCCCCGCCTGGACCAGCAGGGTTTCGTTCCCTTTCAGGCGTCCCAGATCGAAAACATTGCTCCAGACCGTAAACGATGTTTCCGGCAGGGAAGCGGCTTCAACAGGTGTCAGTCCTTTTGGAATCGGCAGGCATAGCCTGACCTGCGCTACGCAGTATTCGGCATAGCCACCGCCCTGGACCAGCGCGCAAACCATATCCCCGATGTTGAATTGAGTACCTGAAACGTCGCCCCCGACAATTTCACCGGCGATTTCAAGCCCGGGAATGTCCGGTGCGCCTTTCGGAACAATATAACGGCCGATTCTTTGCAAAACGTCAGGCCGGTTGATGCCGGCGGCGTGTACCTTGACCAGCACTTCTCCCTTTTGGGGTTCCGGAATGTCCCTGTCGGTCAATTGCAGGTAACCGGCAGAGCCCTTGTTGATGATCTCAATCGCTTTCATATATCAATTCCCCCTGAGAAATGGGTTTAAAAGGGAACTATTCTGGAATCGCGACATGATGTGGTACACCATGCCGTCATGTCGACAACATGATAAGGTCGGCTTTCCAATACAGGTTCTTTTAATATCATACAAACGTCAAATAAGCCGGTTTTTCATCCGGATTCGGCGTTTCAGACAAAAATCCTCCCGGACAGGTGCCCAGGAGGATTTCTTGGCGGCATTTAACTCCCTGTCCTGAGACAGGTAGAGGTAAACGCTTATTCCGCTGCGTCAGGAGCTGGTGCTGGAGCAGGATTTTCTTCAGCGACAGCGGCCTTCATCGACAATTTGATGCGACCGCGATCGTCCGTTTCAAGAACCTTGACGCGAACGTTTTGTCCTTCTTCCAGATAATCGGTGACAGCGTTGACGCGCTCGCTGGCGATCTGGCTGATATGCAGCAAGCCATCCTTTCCGGGCAATATCTGAACAATAGCGCCGAAGTCGAGCAATTTCAAGACGGTACCGTCATAGATTTTGCCGACTTCAACGGAGGCGGTCAATTCTTCGATACGGCGTTTGGCTTCCTGACCTGCAGCGGCGTCAACCGATGCGATGGTGACGACACCGTCGTCGGTAATGTCGATCTGTGCGCCGGTTTCCTCGGTCAATGCACGGATGACGGCACCGCCCTTGCCGATAACGTCACGGATTTTTTCAGGATTGATACGGATCGTGATCAGGCGTGGAGCGAAGTCAGACAGTTCGGCCTTGAACTGAGGCATGGCTTCCTGCATCCTGGCAAGGATATGCATGCGGCCTTCTCTGGCCTGAGCCAGTGCTACCTGCATGATTTCCTTGGTAATGCCCTGAATCTTGATATCCATCTGCAAGGCGTTCACGCCGTTTGCGGTACCGGCTACCTTGAAGTCCATATCGCCCAGATGATCTTCATCACCCAGAATATCGGTCAGGACGGCAAATTTGTTGCCTTCCTTGATCAGGCCCATGGCGATACCGGCAACGTGGTTCTTGACCGGGACACCGGCGTCCATCAATGCAAGGCTGCCGCCGCAGACCGAAGCCATCGAGGAAGAACCGTTGGATTCCATGATTTCGGAAACCAGACGGATGGAATAGCTGAATTCTTCCTGTGAAGGCAGGCAGGCGATCAGGGCGCGTTTTGCCAGACGGCCGTGGCCGATTTCACGACGTTTCGGGGTACCGACACGACCGGTTTCGCCAGTTGCAAACGGAGGCATATTGTAATGCATCATGAATGCGTCGCTGTATTCACCCATCAGGGCATCGATTTTCTGGTTGTCGCGGGAAGTGCCCAGTGTCGCAACGACCAGAGCCTGTGTTTCGCCACGGGTAAACAGGGCGGAACCATGCGTTCTCGGCAATACGCCGGTACGGATCGAGATAGGACGGACGGTACGGGTGTCGCGGCCGTCAATACGGGGTTCACCGTCCAGAATCTGGGAACGGACGATTTTGGCTTCCAGATCGAACATGATATTGCCGACTTCGACGGAATCCGGCGCGGTTTCGCCTTTGGCTTGCGCTTCCTCCGCCAGCGTCTTGCTGACGTTGTCGTAAATATGGCGCAGTTCGGTCGAACGGGCCTGTTTCTGGCGAATCTGGTACGCCTTGCGCAATTCAGGTTCCGCAATGCGGGTAACGGCTGCGATCAGTTCTTCGTTTTTGGCTGGAGGAGCCCATTCAACTTCAGGCTTGCCACCGTCGCGGACGAGTTCGTCGATGGCGTCGATGACGACTTTCATCTGTTCATGGCCGAAAACGACCGCGCCCAGCATAATGTCTTCAGGCAATTCCTGCGCTTCGGATTCGACCATCAAAACGGCCTGTTCGGTACCGGCGACAACCAGATCCATTTTGGACAATGGCAATTGGGAAGCGGTAGGATTCAATACGTACTGTCCATCGATGTAACCGACGCGGGCAGCGCCAAGCGGTCCGTTGAAAGGAATGCCGGAAACGCACAGAGCGGCGGAAGCGGCGATCATGGATGGAATGTCAGGATCGACTTCAGGGTTGACGGACAGGACATGAATGATGACCTGGACTTCATTGAAATAACCGTCCGGGAACAGGGGACGAATAGGACGGTCGATCAGACGGGATGTCAGGGTTTCTTTTTCGGATGGACGGCCTTCGCGTTTGAAGAAGCTGCCAGGAATACGGCCGGCGGCATAGCTTTTTTCGATATAATCGACTGTCAGCGGGAAGAAATCCTGACCGGGTTTGACATCGTCTTTTGCAACAACGGTTGCCAGCACAACGGTATCGTCCACCGATACCATCACTGCGCCGCTGGCCTGGCGCGCAATCTCACCTGTTTCCATGGTCACGGTTTGTTGACCATACTGGAAGGTCTTGCTTACTTTATTAAACATGTAATTCCTTTCAATTTTGCCGACAGGTTTTCAGGCGCTGTCGTTCGCCTCATTTCAAACAAATAATACCTGTTCACCACTTTCAACTCTTTGTTGCCTGATCCCTGACGCATTCCTGCCAGAGATTCAGAGCGGAAGACCATAACGAAATGCCCGCGACAGACACTGGCGCAGGCATTTCATAAAGATTTCAGGACCCGTAATGCGATTATTTTCTCAATCCGAGTTTTGCGATCAGGTCACGATAGCGGTTGATATCCGATTTACGCAGATAAGCCAGCAGATCCTTGCGACGGTTAACCATCTTGATCAAACCACGACGGGAATGATGATCCTTGCTGTGAACCTTGAAATGATCGTTCAGGTCGTTGATACGTGCTGTCAACAGTGCAACCTGAACTTCCGGAGATCCTGTGTCGTTCTGACCGCGTGCATTCGCAGATACAATCGCAGCCTTGTCTTCTTTAAGCAATGCCATAATATTAATCCTTAACATGCGACATATGGAGAATTAACCCCAGGTGCCGTGAACAAATAAAATAAATACCGGTCATATAACCGGTAGCGCAGTATAACGGAAAAGTGTTTTCTGTACAATATGGATATCAGCGGATTCTTCATTACAAGGAAAACATCATGAAACGTCTTTCGTTATTGATCCTGCCCGTTTTACTGGCGCTGTCAGCTTGCGCTTCTGTATTCACCAATCCGGCCCCGGGTTCGACGGTTGCAGAAGTGATTGCATTGAAGGGCCAGCCGGATGCGCAATATCAGGATGGAAATACAACGCTGCTTGAATGGTCTGTTCCGGCTTATGGGGATCATGCATGGATGGCACGCATCGGGCCCGATGGAAAACTGATTTCTTACAAACAGGTTTTGACACGTGAGAACTTCGGCACGATCAGAATCAATGAATTCACCCAAAACGATGTATTGAAAACGGTCGGTCATCCGACGGAAACTGAAATGTCGCCCTTGTCAGGCTATGAAATCTGGTCTTACCGTTATCTGGAAGAAGGCATATGGCATTCCATGATGCATGTTTTCTTCGACGGCAACGGAGTTGTCCGGAAAATGGAAAACGGACAGGACCCGATGTATCTGCTCGACTGATGAACAACGGGCAATGACAAGGGCACAAGGGTAATAAAACGTGAGGAGATTACCATGAAGCACTCGCTTTCAGCACTTGTACTGGCTGCTTCCCTGACGCTGGCTGGTTGCGCCAGCGTTTTCGGCCCGCAACCGACTCCCGGAATGCCGATACAGGAAGTCATCGCCATGAAAGGCCAGCCGGCTATCCAGTATCCGGACGGCAATACGACGATTCTTGAATGGCCCGCCGGTGAATGGTCGCAATACGCCTATATGGGACGGGTCGGGCCGGATGGCAGGCTGATTTCTTACGGCAATGTACGAACCCGTGAACAGTTCGCCAAAATCAGGGTCAACCAGTTCAACAAGAACGACGTTTTGCGGACGATCGGCCATCCGACGGAAACGGAATACCTTCCCCTGAAAAAACAGGAAGTCTGGTCTTACCGTTACAAGGAAGAGGGCATGTGGAATTCGATGATGCACGTCTACTTCGACGGCAGCGGCATCGTCCGGGGCATGGAAAACGGACAGGATCCGCTTTATCTCCGGGATGGTTTCTGGGGACCGGGTGTCGGCATCGGCATCGGTAGCGGTGGCCGTATAGGAGGCGGGATCGGCGTCGGCATCGGATTCTGAAAAATGCCGTGCCCAATAAAAAAGGATGCGTATTCCGCATCCTTTTTTGATTTCAGGCCCGGTCAGATGACTTTGGAAACGGCATCGATGTATGCGTTTACTGAAGCCGTAATGATATCGGTATTGGCCGAGAAACCATAGAACACCTTGCCCTTGTTCGCTACCTGGATATGGACCTTGCCTACATCGTCTGTACCCCGGGTAAAGGCCTGGATCAGGAATTCCTCCAGTGTCACTTTCTGGGTGATCAGCTGGCGAACGGCATTGATCGACGCATCGATAGGGCCGTTACCGGAAGCGGTTGCAACACAAGGTTCACCGTCGATCAACAGGCGGACAGTTGCCATCGGGATGGCATCCTTGCCGCAAACGACCTGCAGGTAATCGAGCTTGATTCTTCTGGCGTCTTCGACCATTTCGGTACCGGCCAGATTGCGCAGATCGTCATCGGAAACGGATTTCTGGGCGTCGGCCACAACGAGGAATTTGCTGTAAGCGACATCCAGTTCGGCATGGGACAAATTATATCCGAGACGGCGCAAGTGATGGTCCAGCGCCGCACGTCCGCTGCGGGCGGTCAATACGATAGACGAATCGCTGACGCCGATATCGGCCGGATCGATGATTTCATAGTTTTCCCGGTTCTTCAAAACGCCATCCTGATGGATACCGGAAGAGTGCGCAAATGCGTTGCGTCCGACAATTGCCTTGTTTGCCTGGACAGGCATGCGCATCAGGTTGGATACCAGACGGGAAGTCTTCAAAATCTTGGTGGTATCGATGTCCGTATAGGCCGGGATGTCCTTGCGGCATTTCAGGATCATGACGATTTCTTCCAGCGAAGTATTGCCTGCGCGTTCGCCGATACCGTTGATCGTGCATTCGACCTGACGGATACCGTTCATGATGCCGGCCAGTGCATTGGCGGTCGCCATGCCCAGATCGTTATGGCAGTGTGCGGACAGGACGGCGCGGTCGACATTGGCGACGTTTTCTTTCAGGTACCTGATCTTTTCACCGTATTCGTAAGGCGTGCAGTAACCGGTCGTATCCGGCAGGTTGATGACGGTGGCACCGGCAGCGATGACCGCTTCGACGACTTTGGCCAGGAAAGCGTTATCGCTACGGCCTGCGTCTTCTGCAAAGAACTCGACATCATCGACATATTTGCGTGCATATTTCACCATCTGCACGGCACGTTCGAGAATCTGTTCAGGCGTTGAATTGAATTTGGAATAAATATGGTAAGGGGACGTACCGATACCGGTATGGATACGGCCTTTTTTGGCATATTTCAGGGCTTCGGCAGCCACGTCGATGTCTTTTTCTTTCGCTCTTGTCAGAGCGGAGATGACGGGATTGCTGACGACTTTGGAAATTTCGACGACGGATTTGAAATCGCCCGGGCTGGAAATCGGAAAACCGGCCTCGATGACGTCTACACCCAGTTCTTCCAGAGCTTTTGCCACTTCGATTTTTTCAAGTGTATTCAGCTGGCTGCCGGGGACTTGTTCCCCATCGCGCAACGTCGTATCAAATATGATGATTTTTTCTGCTGAATCTGCAGTTGTGGCAACCATGATGAGCTCCTTAGATAGTTCGATTCTTATTAATTAATCAGGAATAAATTCCAGCTGCCTTTCCTTGTGGGAAAAGACCGGGTAATACAGGAATTGTGGATAAGAGATGTCAGCACGCCTGGCGCGCTAGAACGGGTAATAGCGACAAGCCAAGGAACCTGTCGCTGAAGGTATATGTGGAATTGAAAATTTCGGTATTCATGGGAAAAAACTATAAGCTCCTTTTTCAATTCTTGCAAACATTTTCAAAAAGCGGATTCATATAATGCCATATTGTATCCATTTTACAAATTCACGTCTTTTTCCCATCTCATTCGTGGTGGTCTTCTTCCGTCTGGACAATGCTGACCGGTTTTCCCTTCAGCTTGTGCCAGAGATAGACGACATAACCGGAAACACCGTAAATGACAAACAAACCGAAAAGTACTTTGGGCGGATCGAAAGAAATGGTGACGAAAATCAGGACAACCAGAATGACGGCAATGAACGGTACGGATTTGCGGATATCCATTACCTTGAAACTGTAGAACGGGACATTCGACACCATTGTCAAACCGGCATACAGGGTCAGAATCCACGAGGTCCAGTAAAAATCGCTGCCGGCAAACCCGATGTCATCCATCAGCCAGATGAATCCGGCAACCAGCGCTGCCGCTGCCGGGCTGGGCAATCCCTGGAAAAAACGTTTGTCGACGACTTTTATATTGGTATTGAAACGGGCCAGCCTCAGGGCGGCACAGGCGCAGAAGACGAAAGCGGAAACCCAGCCGATGCGCCCCATGCCTTTCAAAGACCACTCATATACGACCAGCGCAGGCGCTGCGCCGAACGCGACCATATCCGCAAGGCTGTCGAGCTGTGCGCCGAATTCACTCTGCGTTCTGGTCAGCCGCGCCACCCGTCCGTCCATACTGTCTAAAATCATGGAAATGAAGATGGCAACGGTCGCCTGCCTGAATTCCAGATTCAGGGACATGACGATGGCGTAAAAACCGCAAAACAGGGAAGAGATCGTGATGGCATTGGGCAAGAGGTAAATACCTCTGCGGCGAAACCTGGCTTTTGCCGGACTCGATTCAGTAACTTCGTTTTGCGGCTCATCCATGCCAATACTCCGAAAATTTGGAAAGTGTTTTTATTTTAATATCCGGGCAAACTCAATTTTGTTCATCGACCAGCTCTGCCAGTATGGTTTCGGTGGCATAAACTTTCTCACCCACCGTTACTTTCGGAATCGCTGAAAGCGGCAGATAGACATCGACACGTGAACCGAAGCGGATAAATCCGAAACGCTGCCCTTTCGTCAATTCATCGCCCTTGCCGACATAACACAAAATACGGCGGGCAATAAGACCGGCTACCTGCACACAGCTCACCATCTGACCATTCGACGCCGTCATGACCAATGCGTTCCGTTCATTTTCCACAGATGCCTTGTCGAGATCGGCATTGACGAATTTACCCGGAAAATATTGCACTTTTTCAATCTTGCCGTCGACAGGCGACCGGTTGGAATGGACATTGAAAACATTCATGAAAACACTGATTTTCAGGGCGTCCCTTTCCCCATAGATGTCCCGGGTCTTTTCCACAACGACAATACGCCCGTCGGCAGGCGAAAGCACGGCGTTTTCATTGTCCGGAACTGTCCTGCCCGGATCACGGAAAAACTGCAATACAAACAGGCTGATGATCCATAACGGAATGGACCATGCGCCCCATTTGTAAGTCACTATTCCCGTAACGACGAAAGACACAACGATAAAAAGCCAGCCTTCGCGAGCAATAATGGGATGAGGATAATTTTTCAATGCTACTCCGATTGCATAACAGTCAAGAAACGTATTCTATTCTCAATCGCCCGATCCTGAAAACAGGCAGTCCTTTTTTCGTTGGAAAAAAGAATTGGGGGCTCTTGAATAATCCGGAATCGAATCCATATTCACTATAAATTGAATATTTCCACCGGTCGACAAAACCATTTTCAAATTATGGCTGTTTTTTGCCGATTTTGAAATCATCATTGTTAAACCACAAGCATGAATTTCATTCATGTGCGAAGGTATCAAACTGATTGGTTCCTTCCATTTTGTGTTCCGGTTCCAGGGTACAGGACACTTTCGTCAGGCCCGGAGCTCTTTTACTTTAGTCGGGAAAATCGATTATGAAGTTTCGTGATCCAAGCAATCCCATGTGGATTCAGGCCCTGAAAATGCTGGAACAGGCGGACCAGCTCCATAAACATTTCTTTCAACTGGTCAAACCCGAATCACGCGGTCCGGTGTGGGAACCTCCTGCCGATATTCTCGAGACAGACAGGCAGTTCCTGATATTGATCGCCCTGCCCGGCGTTGCCCCTTCCGAGATCACGGTCGTCATTGAAGAAAACGCTCTTCATATTGTCGGTGAGCGGCCGCTCATGATCAATCGCGATACCGCCATCAGACGGCTTGAAATACCATATGGCCGGTTCGAGAAGCGGATCAATCTGCCTCCCGGAAATTACAAAATGACTGAAAACGTCCTGACAAATGGATGTTTGCGACTGGTGTTGAATAAACTTGGTTGACAGGTGAGTTATGAATCCCCAAGAGTCTGAAAAAATGGATGCCGTCAGTGAAAG
>CDZQ01043729.1_pt1 | contig 13060 bp, 12 predicted proteins | sample 554831 | NCBI WGS metagenome assembly CDZQ01 (sample SAMEA3182112, study PRJEB8094) | gut metagenome | biome: human; feature: gut; material: Stool; isolation source: human stools | place: Canada | collected 2013-05-06
CAGGCGGAGAAAGGCCGCAAGCGGCCCCGGCGCTCCCTTGACCGGGGAGGACGATAGGATTTTCTCTTGAAGTTTTTCCACCAGTGCTTATAATAGCGGTGTATAAATGCAGTTAGAGCAAAATGAAATGGAGGGTAAGCTTTTATGGATAATATCACGATTCGAGACGCTAACATTGGAGATGCAGAACGGCTGTTAGAAATCTATTCATATTATATCCAGAACACGGCGATTACTTTTGAGTATGATGTCCCTACTTTGCCCGAATTTCAAAACCGTATGAAAAACACGCAAAAAAAATACCCTTATATTGTCATTGAACGAGATGGAATGATCCAGGGATATGCTTATGCTGGGGCTTTTGTGGGCCGGGCCGCTTATGACTGGTCTTGTGAAATGACCGTATATCTGGATTGTGGAGCACAAAAATGTGGTTTGGGCAGAATGATCTATGAAGCCTTGGAAGAAAGATTAAAAGAAATGGGTATCTTAAATTTGTACGCCTGCATTGCATATCCGGAGAATGAGGACGAGTATTTGACCAGAAACAGCGCCGATTTTCATGCGCATCTGGGATTTGCAAAAGTAGGAGGGTTTCACAAATGCGGATATAAATTTGGCCGTTGGTATGATATGATTTGGATGGAGAAGATAATCGGAGATCATCAATTAACACAAGAGCCAGTTAAATTTCATTGCAAATAAAAAGCCCGTGAAAGCCATGCTCTCCCCCAATAGCAACCCCCATTGACCGCCCTGCACCTTTCTTCTATTTCATCACACTTCCCTCCCCGGCTTTTCAGCTTTGTCAGCACGTCCCATCCGAGGCCAATTCCGGCAGGGACTTGCAAAGCCCGGAACCCTTGTAATGACTGGCTTTTAATGGATTAATGCCCTCTCTGGCAACGATTTGGAAACAGTTTTCGTGATTCTAATCTAAAGAGAAAGAGCTGCCTGATTTGTGAAAGTCAGGCAGCTCTTTTTTAGCCCTTATGTTTTTTTGAACCCGCTCAAAATTTCGCGTGCATCTTTAATATCCCTGCGCTGATATCCAGATTGACAAGTGTCATCATGGCAACGATACTCCTCGCGACTTTCAATGCCGCCGCAAAATATGGATTTATTCTTATGGAATCCATCCGGATACGGCGATGCCTTCTTCCTATAGGACAGCCTGCCTCTATGGGAAACGCCTATCCGGTAACTCCTGCTGCGGCAATTATTGCATCTGGAATTTCATTCCATTCGTACCCAAGAGCGGATAAGGACGCGCGGAGCTGCAGCACCAGGGATTTCGCTTTTCTCTCTTTACACTGGCGAATCCAGAGTGCATCCCGCGTTACAAAAAAGCGCCTGCGGCTGCTTAAACAGAGCAGTTTTTCTTCTTGCAGTAGACTCAATGTACGCTGGATAGTGTTTGGATTTACATGAAAGGCCACTGCAAGAGAACGGATGGACGGAATTTCCTGCCCCAATGCAAGCTTGCCAGAGAGTATGGAGTCTTCCAGCCTCTGCTTCACCTGCAAGTACAGCGGAATGTCACGCTGCATTGCGTTTCCTCCATACGATATCCACGAGCCTGCAGCCAATCCAGCCGGCCATGATCCCAATGATAATGCCGGCCAAGACGTCGGAGGGATAGTGGACGTACAGGTAAAGCCGGGAGAACGCGATCAAAACCGCCAAGATCAGAGACGGGATCCAGAGCCTGCTCCTGCTTGCGTAAAAAGCGGCAACGGCGGCGAAGGAAGCCCCGGTGTGTCCGGATGGGAAGGAGAAATCATCTGGACGGATGATGAGAAGCTGGACAGCCGTATTCACGTCGCAGGGACGAATGCGTGCCACCAGAGGCTTCAGCACCAGATTACAACAGACAACCTCCAGAACCAGCCCGGCCAAGACGGCCACCCCGGCCTTGCGGTACTTTGGCATGAAAATGAGGATACCGGCGAGAAGGATCCAGATCAGGCCGCTGTTGCCCAGTGTGGTGATGGCCGGCATCAGCAGGTCCAGGATGGGATTCCGCAGATTTGCCTGGATCCAATCCAGAATGGTCAATTCAAACGAGAGCACAGTGATCACCTGGTTTCATGGGTGGCTTCTGAATCTTCTGCAAGTTTCAGGGAAGAGCCGCAGTGGCTGCAGTATTGGCCGCCTGGGCTGCACTCTGCCCCACAGGAAGGGCATGTTACATGGAGCTTTGCGCCACAGGCGCGGCAGAAGGAGGCGCTCTTTTGCCAAGCGCCGCAGGAACTGCACCGCTGACGCAGGAGGCTGCGAGCAACCAGGAACAGGAGCAGTCCCCACAGGCTCCACACCAGCCCTAGGAGCGGCCAGAGCAACGTATTCATCTGGGCCCGCTTGGATGCCTGGTACAGCCATGCCGGCACCAGGAGCCACCATACCGCAAACAGCGCAAAGAATACGGCTCCGATGGCAAGCAGCGTGCACTTCACCGGCAGAGTAGGCTCTGTGATGCCATAGGCATCATCCCAGCCCTCCCTATCCCAGCTCTCCCTATCCCAGCTCTCCCAATCGCAAAAGTGACCCTCCCGAAATCCGTCTATCTGTTCTGCCTGCTGTGCGGCCGAAGTGATTTGGGAGATCTGTGGCTGAAGTAAAACCACGGAGAGAATTACCCCCAGCAGGACCACGCAGATAGAGAGAATGGCCAGGCGCTTGACCAGCTTTCTGAACCTCATCTGCAAGATACGCTCTTTCCAATGTTTCATGAAATAACCTCCTTGCTTTTATAGTTATTTTCGCTCTGGGGAACCAGGAACTCCTTCCGATAGATGGCCGCCAGACTTTGCCCCACTGTCTCCAACCGGCGGCTCAGAGCGACGCCGCGGCCCACCGTAGCTGTGTGACAGCGCGGACAGGCCAGCGCCTCTCCCACCGCCTTTTGGATACCGGCCGTGTCGTGGGCCTTCCAGATCCCATTTCCCTCCGGGAGCCAGCCCTGATAGACCGGAATATCCCGGAGGACTGTGGGGATGCCGCAGGAGAGGGCCTCCAGTACCACGATCCCCTCCGTCTCCTCCAAGCTGAGAAAGGCGAACACATCCGCTCCGCAATAGGCGTCTCGGAGTTTTTCCTGCCCGACGTATCCGGCAAAGAACAGGTTGCCGGGGGCCTCTTTCATGGCTCTGTGAACCGCTTTCGGGACCAGATAGCCGGGTGTATGGCCAAACCAGAAAAACTTGACCTGGGGCATCTGCCGGGCCAGAGTGATGTAATCCAGAATGCCTTTGCGCTCAATCGTATGTCCTACGGAAATGACCACCTGATCCCAATCCGATAACCCATACCGCTCCCGGAATGCCTGCCGCCGCGTTTTGTCCGGGGCAAAGAACTCCGTATCCACGCCGTTGGTCAGGCTGTAGATGGGCTTTCGGATGCCGTATCCCAACAGGAGGCTTCGGGAGTAGCCCGTGGGGGTGATGATGACGTCCCCCATCTGATAGCACCACTTGATCCACCGTTTGAACAGCGGTGCGAACCAATTTGAACCGGGGAAGGAGCGGCGGAAATCCTCCATGGTGGAGTGGGCATAGTAGACAACCTTCTTCCCCGAGAGCCGGGCCGTCAGAGCGGCCAGGAAAGAGTCCGGGAATACCGTATTGATGTGGACAATGTCCCCCTCTGCCATGGTTTGCGCCAGCGGGACACCCGCCGCGGCAAGTGCCTTCCGCTGATGCAGAATGGCCTGCCCGACCCCGCTCTTTCGGATCAGGCGGAACCCGCCTGGATAGAGATAGACAGACATATCAGGCACCTCCCAAATGTAACCATGACAATAAATTGGTCCAGCCAAACATGAGAAACATGCTGTATAAGGCAATGGAGAATGGCTTGCACAGCCAAATGATGACGGTAAAGGTCTTCCAGGAAAGCGTGGTGGTTCCCGCCAGGTAGCACAGAAAATCATCCGGCGCAACCGGGAAGAAGATCGCAACGGCAAGCCAGCGGGACAGATGCTTGTGGGACTGCATCCACTGGTCGTACTGCGCCAGCTGCTCATGGTGGAACAGGCAGTTTAAAACAGGGCGTCCGAAATGCCGGGCGATCAGGAAGGCCAGCATGGAACCGATGCAGATCCCCAGGTAGTTGTAAAGGAACCCAAGCAAGGGGCCGAAAATCAGCACTCCGGCCAAGCAGCTGACGCCGCCGGGCAGGATAGGGACCACGACCTGTACTGCCTGGAGGATCAGGAACAGTACCGGTCCCCAGAAGCCCGCTTTCCGCACGAAGTCGGACATGGCCTGTTGAGAAGTCAGAAGGCCGCTCTGCCACGCCCAGATGGCCAGGATCGCGCAAATCATTAAACCCAACAGCGACAGGCTTCGTAAAATATGTTTCATTTGTATTTCTTTCATGCACTTCCTCGCGCTTCCCAGCAGCGTGCGCGGAGGCGCTCCAGGCAGGCCGACTTCATCTCCTGTGCAAACGCCTCAGCGGATTTCCGCTGCTCTGAAATCCATGCAGGTTTTCTCATCTGTTGCCGGTATTCCGGCTGCTTCAAGAATTGTTCAAGCAGGCGGCAAAACCGCCTTCCTTTGTATACTGCTTACGTCCTGCACCGCCAAACCGTCCCAGCAAGCGCCCTGCCGTCAGGGTCCGGGCCGCATGGTTGCGGCCCTTCAGACCTCTGCGCGGGTTCCGTTCCGACGGTCCCAGTGTATCTTTTCCGCTTAAACAAAGGGAAAACGGGAGTTAAACAGAGTATAAAAGCTGGGGCCGGGAGCCGGTTCCCCCGGCTCCAGCTCCGCGGCCCAGCAGACAACAGCACAGCGCAAGCAATGGGCGCAGCGCTCTTTTTGGGTATCAGGGCAAAACTGCTTTCATGAGAGCGGCATGAGAGAAAGGCTCGTTTTTCTTATCCTGACGAAGTTCCCGGCCTTATAGGAGAGGAACCGACCGCGAAAGCCCGACGACAGAAACAGGCCGCAGGCGGATGATCCGCCTGCGGCCTGTTTTTGCCGCTGTCCAACATGTCAGGCGCATTGGTACAGGAAAGAACTCATTTGATGTCCTGGCGGCGGAACATCCCTGCTCCTCCAATGATCCCCAGCATGAGCCACACGCAGCCTACCAGGATACCCGTTAAGAGCGCGCCGGATGCGGGCGTCAATGTCGCAACGGCGGAGAGATTGGTGCTGATCCACCCTGTGGAGATCTGAAATCCAATTCTTTTGAAGATAAAGTCCGCCGCAGAGAGCAGCGTCGGGAAGATACTGACCAGGCAAATGTTGACGCCGATGGATGCTCCGTTGCTGCGGAGCGCCATTCCGATTGCGGTAAAGACTGCTGTGTAGGCCATCATAAGGAGCCACACGGTCAGAAGCATACCGATAAATGCCGACAGGCTGAACACGCCGTGAGGATCAAAACCGAGGAAGATGGTGCCGGACAAGAGGATCACCGGAACAAATACCGCCATCATCAGCGTGACGGCAACTGCACACGCCAGAAATTTTGTAGCAAACAGCTCTTCTCTGTCTAAACCTTTCGACACATAGTTTTTCATCGTTCCATGGGTGAATTCCCCCGACACAAAAATCGAGGTAAAGACCGCTGCCACCATGTTCAAAATCGGCATACTGAATGCATAACTCGTAATCTCCACTGCACTCAGAGACAGGTCCTGCACATCAGGCTCTCCGCTGGCCACCGCCTGTGACAGAGCGAACGGCAGCAGCGCCGCCATAAAAATGCAGACACAGAGGCAAACCCAGAACGGTTTGGATTTTTTCAGCTTGTAAAACTCTGCTTTTACCATATTCATGCTGTCTTCTCTCCAATCAGATTTGTAAAATAGTCTTCCAGGCCCTGCTCACCTGGAATGATGGCCGATACGTCAACATTGCTTTCCATCAGGAGGCGATTGATCCTGCCGGCCTGATCCAAGCAGTCATGCAGGATGATACCGCCGCTGAAGTCTACATCAAAATTGGCAGTCACGTTTTTCTGGATCAGGACTGCCGCCTTCTCCGAATCGCTGACGATAAACCTGAGATCCTTTCGGCACCGCTGTTCCAGCTCTTCAGCAGTAAATTCGTCCACCAGTTTCCCTTCATGGATCACGCCGTAGTGGGTCGCAATTTTGTGCAGTTCATCCAGAATGTGGCTGGAAATGATGATAGTCAGTTGCCGCTCCCGGTTAAGCTTCATCAGAAGTTCCCGAACCTCAATGATCCCAGTAGGATCAAGCCCGTTCATCGGCTCATCCAGAATCAGCAGTTCCGGCCTGCCCAGAAGGGCGATGGCGATCATGAGCCGCTGTTTCATTCCAAGGGAGAAATCTTTGGTTTTCTTATGCCACAGTTCGTGGAGTCCGACAAACTCCAACAAGTCGGGGATGATCTGCTGATCCGGGATGCCTAGAGCGATCCGGTACACCTCCATGTTTTCCTGGGCTGTCATGGCCGGATAGAGGGCCGGATTTTCAATGGTGCATCCCATTTTGCACCGCTGCTGCTCCAGGCCGTCACTGCCGAACAGTTTCAGGCTCCCGCCCGTCGGCGCCGCCAAGCCGCAGACAATCCGCATGAAGGTGGTTTTTCCTGCACCGTTTTTTCCAATCAGCCCGTAAATGTCCCCTTTCCGAACTGTCATATTGACGTGATCGACGGCCAGTTTTCCGCCAAAGCTTTTGCATAGGTCGTTTGCTTCCAAGATATTGTCCATAGTAGGGCCTCCAATGATTTGGGATGAGGCCAGTATGATCGTCAATCTTAAACAACAAAGTATCATTGGGATAAACAGTTCTTAAATTCATAGGGTTGAACGGTTTTGTCCATTACCGGGGAGAAATGAGGCAGAGCATAGTCTATTCCTCGTCAAAAGATGCCCCCAACTCGTATCTGGGCCGGGGGTGCCTTTTCTGGCCTGTGTTTTCATTCGTTGCGTACGTTCCACGCCAATCTCCGTACAGAAATAGTCTAATTTCAAATAGATTTGAAAGACCGTCTGGGCTGGCGGGAACTGCGTATAGTTGTAGTCACATTGCGCGATTAAAGGGATCAGCGACACATCACTTTCCCGATGCAGGCGGTAGCTTTTCCGCTGTCTCATGTGTACGCTTCGGACGGCGTATAGGGAAAACTTTACCCCGGTTTCGCGCAGTTCTGAAAACACTTCCAGTGCCAATAGTCCAAACGGCGTTCCATAGTCCGCCAAAAAGGTTGTAAAGCCATGTTCCACCGCCCATTGGAAGGAACGCCGGATCGCCTTGCGGAAGTAGGGCGCTGTCAGGAAATTACAGATCCAGCTGCGCCTGGAATGAAACAAAATTGCCCTTTGCGGATCTAAGCATGGCTCACCAGCGATGTGAGCCTGATACTCCTGCTCCATCTCTTGGGCCAGCAAAATCAGGTCTGGATTATTTTCAATTTCCCACAAAACAGAGCTCCAGTCCTGAACGGCCTTTGGGGATTTTCGCCCTTTTTCATGTCTCCCGGGACCAAAGGAACCGTTTTTCACAGATCCCATGCAAATCACCTCACGTGCTCGTCATGCGGCAGTCTTTTATAACAGCCTCTGAAGAAATATCGCCCCTCCGACACAGGCCACGGCATCATTGGGTGCCAAGCGGTTTCCCGGCTTCCCGCGCAACAGACCGGTTTCCGTTGCCCAGCTGTGGGGCTCACGACACCATGCCCCCTACCGGCCACAGGTTGACATAATTTCAGATGCCGCTTCCTGCAGTAACGTTTGTCCCGGAGCAAACCGCATAGCGGTACAGCATTCCCAGGAGCAGAGCGGCGGTCCACTTGCCGACGCGAGAATTCATAGCCCATTACGCTTCTGGTTAAGATGTGTCTATCATAACGGTTAAAAATGAGAAACAGATGAAAAAAACTCATTTTACTCTCATGTGTCTCTCATTTCAGCGGACTATGATGAAACCATCCAAAGCGAGTACACAGGAAATGGAGTGAAAAAAATGAATGTTTGCGCACTGATCCCTTCCTACGATCCGGATGAGCGGCTGGTCTCCACCGTAGAAGATCTGCGGTCGGCTGGATTTCGTCACATCATCGTGGTGGATGACGGCAGCCGGCCGGACTGCCGGCCATATTTTGACGCATTGACTCCGCTGGGATGCGAAGTCGTTCATTTGGCGCACAACAGCGGGAAGGGCGAGGCATTGAAAACCGGCTTCCTGACCTTTCTTACTCAGGGCTGGTCAGATGCCGGTGTCGTCACCGTGGACGGGGACGGACAACACAGTGGACAGGATGCGCTCCGATGCGCTTGTGAACTGCTCCGGCATCCCAAATCTCTGATTTTAGGTGGTCGGGATTTCTCTGGCTCCCAGGTACCGGCCAAGAGTAAAAGCGGGAACCGAACGATGACCTTTCTTCTGAACCGTCTGTGCGGGATTCCGCTCCGGGATACCCAGACCGGGCTGCGAGCCACCCCAGCTTCCTGCCTGGCGGCGTTTTCCAACATTTCCGGGGGACGGTACGAATACGAGACCAATATGCTCCTCTACTGCAAACGCCACCACATCCCCATGGTGGAGATCCACATTTCCACCATCTACATAGATGACAATGCCGGGTCACACTACCACCCTGTGCTGGATTCTCTGCGCATCGGCCTGACCATCTGCCGGTATTTTCTCATTTCCACAGCAAGTCTCCTGGCTGGCCTGGTAGTCTTTGGATATTTTGTGCTGTGTGCATCTTATGTGCTGCTGCCCCCGCTGCCCTGGATCTGGCTGGGCCTGGCGTCTGCTTATTTGGTATCCGGTCTCATCGGTTTTTCCGTCCACCACACGGATGCATCCCAATCCGAAATCGACGCACAGCGGGAGTCTGCCCGCTATACTGCGGTGACAGCTCTGCAATGGTTCCTCAGCGGCTTGCTTTTCAGTATTCTGGATACCTTTTTTCCTGCGGTTCCGCTGCTCTTGGCAAAAGCGGTAGCAGACTGCGTCCTGTTCCCCTGCTTTTCCTGGCTACAGGACCATATAGCGTTTTCCCAGGCGCTTGCCGAGGTGAGACGAGCGCCTGCTTTGAAATAGATCGGGCGGCTCCTGGTTACCCGGGAGCCGTCCTTTTTTACAAATTGTTTTTCAGGAATTGTTATCCACAGTTTATGGACTGTTTAAGGAATAACGATATGCTTTCTTTGCAAAAGCCGATAGGAGGCGAAGCAATATGGGCTCCAATTCACCCTTTCACGGTTTGACAGATGCAGAGGCAAAACGGCTGCGGGAGACGGGAGGCGGCAATACGCCTCCGCCGCCCATCACCAAGTCCAACAGCCAGATCATCCGGGAAAATGTATGCACCCGGTTCAACCTGTTCAATGCCCTGATTGCGATCGCGTTGGCCCTGGTAGGGGCGTGGTCCAACCTTCTGTTCATCCTGATCATCGCGCTGAACACCGCCATCGGGACCGCACAAGAGCTCCACGCCAAGAAGCTGGTGGAGCGGATCGCCGTCCTGACCGCGCCCAAGGCCCGCGCCCTGCGGGACGGTGAGACGCGGGAACTTCCGGTGGAAGAGCTGGTGCTGGGGGACGTGATCCCCCTGGAAAGCGGGCTGCAGATTCCGGCGGACGCCCTGGTGCTGGAGGGGGGGATCGAAACAGACGAATCCATCCTCACCGGGGAGTCCAAGCCCGTTCGGAAGGGGCCGGGGGATGCGCTGCTCTCCGGGAGCGTGGTGGTCTCCGGCGCCTGCATGGCCCGTGTGGAGCGGGTGGGCGCGGACACTTATGCCGCCCGGCTCACCCAAGAGGCCAAGGCTGCGGCGCCGGATCGCTCAGAGCTGCTGGCCTCCATGGGCCAGGTGACCCGGTTCACCGGCTTTCTGATCCCGCCCTTGGGGCTCCTCCTGTTTTTGCAGGCATATTTCCTTCGGGGAGCGCCGCTGTTTGACGCGGTGACCACCACCGCCGCCGGCCTGCTGGGGATGCTGCCCAAGGGGCTGGTGCTGCTGATCACCGTCAGCCTGGCGGTGGGGGTGGCCAAGCTGGCCAAGTCCCGGGTGCTGGTGCAGAACCTGTTCTCCCTGGAGAGCCTGGCCCACGTGGATGTGCTGTGCCTGGACAAGACAGGCACGCTCACTGCGGGGAACATGCGGGTGGAGCGGATGGTCCCGCTGGCGGAAACCCTGCCCGTCCCGCTGGCGGAATGGATGGGGGCGTTCCTGGCCCACAGCGACGACAATAACGCCACCTTCCAGGCCATGCGAAGCTATTTCCCCGATGCGGGCAGCACGCTGGAACCGACGGCCCGGATTGCATTTTCCTCCCAGCGCAAGTGGAGCGCCATGACCTTCCCGGAGCTGGGCACTCTGGTGGTGGGCGCGCCGGACCGCATGACAGGAACAGGGCTCCCGGAGGAGCTTCGGGCGGAGATCCGAAAGGGCAAGCGGGTGCTGCTGATTGCCTGCACCAAGGATAGCGTCCAGCCGGAGCATCCCCTGCCGGGCATGACCGCCCTGGCCGCCCTGGTGCTTTCCGATCCGCTCCGGCCCGGGGCGGCGGATACGCTGTCCTACTTCCGGCGGGAGGGCGTCCGCGTAAAGGTTATTTCTGGTGACCACCCGGCCGCCGCCGCGGCCGTGGCGGCTCAGGCCGGATTGGAGAACGCCTCCGCCTGGGTGGACATGAGCCAGGTGGATACCGAGGAGGGGTTGCGCCATGCCGCCGCAAAATACACGGTGTTCGGCCGGGTCTCCCCGGAGCAAAAGCGGAAGCTGGTGGAGGCATTTCAGGCCCAGGGCCATCAGGTCGCCATGACGGGGGACGGCGTGAACGACATCCTGGCCATGCGCAAGGCCGACTGCTCCATTGCCATGGCCCACGGCAGCGAAGCGGCCCGGCAGGCGGCCCAGGTGGTGCTGCTGGATTCCGACTTTACAGCCCTGCCCGATATCCTCTTGGAGGGACGCCGGGTGGTCAACAATATGACCCGGGTGGCGGGGGTGTTTTTCGTCAAGACCATCTACTCCATCCTGCTTTCCCTGTTTTGCGCGCTGGCCAATCTGCCCTTTCCGCTCATTCCCATCCAGGTGACCCTGATCGACCTGCTCATCGAGGGGTACCCCGCCTTCTTCCAGTCCTTTGTTCCAGACGGACGGAAACTCACAGGGCGGTTCCTGCCCGCTGTGCTGCGCCGCTCCCTGCCCAATGCCATGGCGATCCTACTGGCCTCGGCGGCCCTGCTGCTGGGCGGCGGCGTTCTGGGGCTTCCCGCCGGACAGATCCCCCTGGCCCTCTATCTGGCCATCGGCGCGGTAGAGGCGGAGGCGCTGCTGAAATCCTGCCTCCCACTGACCGCTCTCCGGGGCGTCCTGTTCCTCACCGCCTCTGTGGGATTCTTCTGTGCCGTCCTGCTGTTTCACTCCATTCTGTCCCTGCCGCCGCTTCTTTCCGGGACGGTCCCTGTGGCTTTGTTTGTGTCTGCTATCTCAATCCTTGCGGAGCGCCTGTGTGCGTTCGGCCTGGGACACATCCCGCGCCTGCGGGATATGGACGCGAAATATCTGGAATCCTCCTGCTTCTAAACGATAAAACCTGACGGCCCGAAGTTATGCAAATGACTTCGGGCCGTCTTTTACCTGCTCTCTTGTTTTATGAGAAAAACTCATTTTGTTCTCACAGATGTCTCATAGAAGATTGCTATACTGAGGGGCAGAAAAGGAGGTAACCGCCGTGATCAAATCTCTTGTATCCCGATGCGCGACGGTTTGGAAATTTGCATCCAGTTCTCTGCTCAGTTTTGCGCTGGACTATTGCCTGTTCCTGTTGTTTTCCGCAGTAACTGGGAACTGGGCCTGCGGGCTCCTGCTCAACAATATCGCCGCCCGCCTGATCAGTGCCTGCTTCAATTACACGCTCAACAAATATATGGTCTTTCACGGGGGTGGACGGGCCTCCCAGGACTTGCCCCAATATATGCTGCTGGCCACTGGGATTCTGATTGCCAACAGCGTGCTGCTCCACGCTCTGACCACGTTGGGCCTGGCAGCACCTATAGCCAAGCTGATCACCGAGACGACCCTGTTTATAGTCAGTTTTTCCGTTCAGACGCTAGTGATCTTCCGCAAAAAGAAACCGGAAAAAGAGGAGGCCCCCATCCATGTCCACGCATAAGAATATGGCTGTATCCGCCGCCAAACATCGCCGGCCGATCGCCCTGCTTCTGGCGGCAGATATTCTGGCCGCGGCCCTGCTGGTATTCGGCAATTACTACTTTCTGTATGAAGCGCCCGTCCAGGGATTGGGCGGAACCTCAATGCCGCTCCCACAGGTGCGGAATAACATTCAACCATCCTTGCACCAACAGGCCGCAGGAACCACAGGGGATGGCCTGGAACAGACACAGCCCCTCAGCCAGCGGGAAAAGTTTGCGGAACATTTTACTGACACCGTGGTGTCTACCGATACAACCTATTCCAGCCCCAATCTCTCTGTGGAGGTCACACAGCATACCCAGGGGCAAGGAAAGGACACTGTGACTTATTATGTTGCAGATGTCTATATGGCAGATCTCAGTTCTTTTCAGACTGAATTTGCAGGCGGGCAGTACAGCCCCGACGGCCAGCGGGAACACCTGGATGCCATGAGCCGGCGCGTGGGAGCGATCCTGGCCATGAATGGAGATTCCTACTGCTTCAACCGGAGCTACTGCAACGGTCTTCTGGTGCGAAATGGAACGGTGTATCGATATAATCCCACGACACAGGACATCTGTGTGCTTTACCAGGACGGAACGATGGCTACATACAGTCCCAATCAGTTCGACCCGCAGGCGGCACTGGAGCAGGGGATTCTCCAGACCTGGATCTTCGGCCCCCGCCTTTTAGATGAAAGCGGCAAGGCGCTGGCCAGCTTTGACACCTGGGACTATATCAAAAAAGTCCATCCCCGAACCGCACTGGGTTACTATGAGCCGGGACACTACTGCTTCGTGGTGGTAGATGGGCGGCAGACGGGGTATTCCAGAGGGATGAGCCTTCCGGAACTGGCAAAGGTTTTTGAGGATCTGGGCTGTGCCGCGGCCTACAACATGGACGGCGGTCACACGGTCTTTATG
>CDZQ01047150.1_pt1 | contig 13044 bp, 13 predicted proteins | sample 554831 | NCBI WGS metagenome assembly CDZQ01 (sample SAMEA3182112, study PRJEB8094) | gut metagenome | biome: human; feature: gut; material: Stool; isolation source: human stools | place: Canada | collected 2013-05-06
TTTTATTAAATAATATAAAACCTGTTTTCTTTTCAAACAACGGTCTTTCATTCTTCCCGAAAGCCGTTTCCTAAAACTTCTGTAATGTCACCCACAATAACAAACGCCTTAGGGTCGACTTGACGAATCAATGCTTTTAACCTGAAAAATTCATACGGACGAACAACAACCATAATCACCTGTTCCTTTTTACCCGTATAATTTCCCTTTCCGTCTAACAAGGTAACGCCGCGTTTCAATCGGTTCTCGATTTCCTCCCCGATTTGCGCATAAGAATCCGAAATTACATAAACCAGTTTTGCCCGATCCAAACCGTTCAATAATTTATCGTTAATCAAACCGGTTATATATACAACAATCACCGCATAAAGCATCACCGCAAAATCACGGAATACGATTCCGGAAATGGCGATAACAACCAAATCTAATAAAATAATAATCGTTCCGTATGATGGGACAGCCACATATTTTTTGATCATGCGCGCAATCAAATCAATTCCTCCGGTTGCGATCCCGCGCATATAAATCAATCCCAATCCGATCCCCGAAGTGACGCCTCCGAATACGGCTGCTAACATACTGTCTCCGGTATATTCCGGCAAGAATGCAGTCAAATCTATGATAACCGACGTTACCAACATGGCGATCAAAGATTTTGCAAACCATTCCCGACCTAACAACTTCCATGCAAAAATAAAAATGGGAATATTAAAAAGAATAATCGTAACACCGACCGGGATATGAAATGCATAATAAAACACCGTTCCCAGCCCGGACAATCCTCCGCCGGCGATTTTGTTGGGTAAAGTAAAAACATTGATTGCTACTGCCCATATCACGCCGCCTAAAATCATGATTCCAAGATCCGCCAACCATCCCAAAATCCGTTTTTTATTCACGTAAAATCCCTCCGCTGTGATTCGATTTACATGGACTTATTCAATATGTAACAACTCAAACAGTTCTTCCAACCGGCGCGTTTGACCGGAAAGATATAAATATCCGAATAAGGTTTCTACCCCCGTTGCCTTTTTATATTCGGCCGGATCCTGATTTTTTCCGGCAACCGCGTTCGAATTCCGACCGCGACGAAAAACAGCCTGTTCTTCCTCGGTTAAATATGGCTGAATCTTTTCAAAAAAAGCGCATTGCCCTTTGGCACAAACATATTGCATCGCTTCAAAATGAAGACGCCCGTTAGGTTCATTGCCGCGAAGAACCAACTTTTCACGGACCAATAGTTCAAAAACGCAATCGCCCAGATACGCAAGCGTTAACGGGCTGTACTGCGCGGCCTGACGCGGGTCGATAGCTTGATCGTTTACCAACACGTTACATTTGCCTCCTGTTTTCCAATGCACGAGACAATGTTAATTCATCCGCATATTCCAAATCGCCGCCAACCGGCAAACCGAAAGCCAACCGCGTAATTTTAACGCCGACAGGTTTTAAAAGTTTGGAAATATACATAGCCGTCGCGTCCCCTTCTACAGTCGGATTGGTGGCAAGGATAATCTCCTGCACCTCGTCGTCCTGCAACCGGTTAATCAATTCTCGGATGCGGATATCCTGCGGGCCAATATTATCAGACGGAGACAACAGACCATGCAAAACATGATATAAACCATTAAATTCATGAGTCTTTTCAACCGCAAGCACATCCGAGGGCGACGAGACCACACAAATTACACTTCTGTCACGTTTTGGATTAGAACAAATCGAACAAACAGATGCATCGGTAAGATTCTGACAAACCGGACAGTTATGTATTGTCTTTTTGGCATTGAGGATGGCGTCTGCAAATTGTTTTGCCTGCTCGGGCGACATTTCCAAAACATGAAAAGCCAATCGCTGAGCAGATTTTCCGCCAATCCCGGGCAATTTCCGAAATTGTTCAGCCAGCACGTCAAATGCCGTTAATTGATACGCCATATTACAGACCTAACCCCGGCAGATTTAAACCGCCTGTCAGTTTGCTCATTTCTTGCTCGTTGGTATCTTCCACCAAACGAATGGCCTCATTGACGGCCGCAGCCAACAGATCTTCCAGCATCTCTACGTCGTCAGGCGTGACAACGGTCGGATCTATTTTTACCGATAAAATTTCTTTTTTTCCGTTGATTCGAATATTTACCATGCCGCCGCCGGAACTGACATCATACTCCTTGGATTCCAACTCGGCTTGTGTGTTGGCCATATCTTCCTGTAATTGCTGTACACGCTTCAGCATTTCTGCCTGCCCGCCCTGGTTCGGTAATCTGACTTTCATGTTTCTCTTCTCCATTCTATCTTTTATTCAAAATCAAACATCGGATTATCCTCAATATGGTCGTAAGTGTCGGACGACCCGATATAATCACTCTTTCTGCCCGGTTTTACCTGAACGGTATAGCCTGTCTTCCGCATTTTTTCCAATGCGTCTCGAATCAAATCGGACGTACCGGGAACACAAACTTCTGCAGCTAAATACGGATCCGAACAAAGCACAACCAGCTCCGTATTTCGATAAACGGCTGCACAAGAATTTTTCAACGACATGCCCAAAAACATATCTTTTTCGCAAACAAGCGCACACACATCCGACCACGATAAAAACTCATGATACCCGCTCTGTCCGGGCTGGGCAGCCGGTGCGCCGACTTCCGACATAGTATGGCTTTCTTTCGCCGCAACCTCCTCCGCGTCAGAAGCCGGTACAGAAGGTGCCCCTGCAAAAGCATCGTTTCCAAATAATTCCGCTGCCGTCGGAACTTGGACCTTCTTGACCTCTGCCGAAGTCTCAGGCTGAGACGGTGCTGCGACTCGAACAACTGTCTGCTTGTCAGAAGAATTTGTTTTGTACTGTTGTATTGGGGACTCAACAGGTTCCGCATGCGAAGCACTGCGAATCGTCTCTGACGGCAAGTTCACAGCCCCGCTATCCCATTTTTGCTCTAAAGCATCCATCCGGGCTGCCAATGCGTCATAATCGCCCGAAACTGCGGGAACTGCAATCTTCAACAGACACAGTTCAACATCCGCCCGCTTATCGGAACTGCGAGACAAAAATTGTATAGTATTCTGTAACTGCTGCATCGCATATAAAACACGGTCCTGCGAGTATTTTTCGGCCAGGTTTTTTAAACGCTGACCATCCTGCTGTCCCACATCCAAAATCCGCTCGTATTCTTTTACGTTTTGGATAATCAACAAACTGCGAAAACAAGACAGCAGTTCCGTACACAAAACCGACATATCCTTTGAATTGCTGTATAAATCGGCTATACCGGTATAAATCTTGCCAATATCTGCATCAGCCGCAGACTCAACCAGATTATAAACAGCCTCTTTTCCGATCACGCCCAGTACATCGCGAACGGCTTGTATATTGTCAAAATCAATCACTTTTTCAAGAATCGACAGCGCGTCACGCACCGAACCGTCGGCCAACTCGGCAACCAATTCGATACTCTCTTCATCCATGACCTTCTGCTCCGCGGCCAAAATCTGCTTGATCCGCTGTGCGATCTCTGCAGCGGATACGCGGCGAAAATCAAATCGCTGACAACGGGATAAAATAGTGGCCGGAACTTTATTGACTTCCGTAGTTGCCAAAATAAAAATAACATAAGCAGGAGGCTCTTCTATCGTTTTTAGCAGCGCATTATATGCAGAGTCGGACAGCATATGCACTTCGTCGATCACATAAACCTTATACCGCGCGCAGACCGGAACAAATTCCACGCTCTCCAACAACTGACGAACACTTTCGACGCCGGTATTGGTTGCGGCATCAATCTCCGTAACATCTGTAATACTGCCGTCGGACAACCCCCTGCAAATATCACACTCATTACACGGATTGCCCTCTTTCATATCCAGGCAATTGACAGCCTTTGCCAAAAGCCGGGCACAAGTAGTTTTGCCGGTTCCCCGCGTTCCGGTAAAAAGATATGCATGGACAAACGATCCGCTTTTTACTTGATTTTTTAACGTCTGTGTGACCGCCTGCTGACCGATGACATCATCAAACGTCTGAGGACGATACTTCCGATATAAAGCCTGATGCATACTCTTCCCACCGTTATGTGTAAAATAAAAGAAAGCGAGTGACTTGCTGTGCATTCAGGCATTTGCTTAATGCTGCTCAGTTCCCTGTCTGACATGGTTCGCAACGCAGAATCACGCAAGACCCGCTTTCTAATATATTATATACCATTTTTCCAAAATAATCAAGCCCCCGATTCGTTATTTTCACATCAAAAAATAGTTTTTTATCTTCAAACCAAAGAAACGAAATCTTACGCGCAAACATTTCACAGGAGTATTGAAATTTAACCAAAAATATGATATGATATAGTATAGATTTTTATACATTCTCCCAATATGAATATTACAAAGGATTTATCATGAAAATCGGAAAAGGATTTACTTTGATTTTAAAAGCCGCGGTTCAACCACAGTTGATGCTGCGAAAAGTGTCCGGCTTTAAACAGTTTTTAAGTATTTTTATTCCAATGGCAACGATGGCCTTGTTCTTTGCGCAGGCCGAACGGGACAAGCATACAATTGGACTTTCCGACTTAAAAACGGCGCTGATCCACGAAGTTATTGGTATTTTATCGGCGATTGCGTTCCTTTTTTTAGCGGCATTCCTAATTTGGATTTTGGCCCGGCTGACAAAAACACGCATCTCTTACTTGGATTTGGTGTATACGACCGGATTTACGTTTGAAATCCCCTTAGTCATCAATTTAATTGGACTTGCCTGCAATGTGATTCTGGAAAAAGGGACAACACTGACCTTTGGTATTACAGGCATTCTGCTGATGATTTTGCCGCTCTATTATCTGATTTTATCGATTAACTTATGCGGCACAAAATATCGAAAATATTTTGCTCTGGCCACTTCTACGCTGATTTGCGCAATCGGCTTGACCGGCTGGACATTTTTGATACGTCAATAGGAGAAAACATATGATCCAGATCAACGGATTTAAAGTTTTGGGATTGATCTGTATGCTGATTCTTGCAGCACTCGGACTGATTCCGTTTAGCAGTAAAGATATTTTAACGCTGATTTCTTACGCGTTATTAGCTGTTATTATTATATTTGCCGGATGGTTTCTTATTTGCCGGGAGTCTCCGGAAAGCGGAAAAAACTGGCTGCTGACGCTGCCGATTACGGCACTGGCATGTTATGCCAATCTGATTTTAAGATGGAATTTATATATTCCGTTTTTTGTTGCGGCGATGATCTGCGTCTGCACAGACGCTTCGGTTACACACATAAAAAAAGAAGACAACCCTCTGGTTCCGGTATCTAAAGTTTATTTGTCCGGCATGGTATCTATCATACTGTTTGTTGCGGTCTTCGCACTTTTAGGAGTTTATATCTGATGAAAGATTATGGTAAAAAAATCTTATCGCTATTGCTGTGCACATTGTTCCTGTTTAGCGGCTCAGTCCTTGGATTGAACGGTGAACAAGAACAGTCTGGCACGGCTACGGTTCCGGACCGCTGCATCTGCGGCCGGGAGTATTATCAGGATACGACTCGGGACCACGCGAAATATGACTGTACCAAATGCGGCAAACCAATGGCTGAATGCACCTGCCGATGTTGGTGCGGTTCTGATGTTGAACCGTCCGATACGATGATTGGCTCTACTCAAATGATGATTTGTAAAGGCTGCGGGAAATTATGTGCCGAATGTACTTGTGCAGATTGGCAAACGATGGCCAATTTAGAGCAAATGCAAAAAGACGGAAAAATCGCGATTGAAAAACTCCCCGTTTCACAAAGCACGGCCGTTGTAGTACTATCGTTCATTTTAATTTTGTTTACCATGCTTTGCTTTGTTTTGCTGCTGAGCGGAGATAAACGGCATACCATTAAACGTCGTCAAAGAAAAGAGATTCGCCAACAATCCAGCCATCAAAAAATTCTGGATAAAATTGAAACGCAGGCAGAGACGGAATTGACAGTCAACGACTATGCGTTGGAAGATGACGCCATCAAAAACACCTATTATTGGGGAACCAAAACAACGGAAGGCGCGATTGCGGCCTATGAATTGACCAATGCACTCAATACCCAACAGGAAGAGTTGCCTGCTACGGTTTCTGATTTAATCTGCTATACAATCGATTATATTGAAAACGATGACAAAACTCAATTTGATGCAGCAGAAGGAAAGTACGGAAATATATTGAAAGCCCTTTGCAAAGCAGGCGGTGCAAACTTATCTTATTTTGATGAAACATTTACCTCAACGGCAAAGGCGGCTATTGAAAAAAGCGCAAACGATCATGATATCGAATACTGGGAAAATGCTAATTTGCAAAAACTCCCCCGCGAAACAAAAGTGAAAATTAGTGATTCTTCGGCTAAACAGTTGCTTCGGTTAAAAAAAGAATTTTATGAAGAACACAACAATCAACACACGCGAATTATCAAAAAACTGCCTGACTTTTCCGAAGAAGAGGAGGACAGAAACAAATGATTTACGTTTTTAATGATGCGGAAATGAAGAAATTAGTTGAAATATCTGAATTTCAGATGAATCGACTATCTCCTATTTCTCACACAATTTCTAAAAGAGTTTCCAAAAAAGAGCAGGAGCAAGCGGTTGACAGTTTGACTGCCATGGAATTAGTCTATACGTTACCGGATATTCCCAGCCGGGTTACCAATGAAGGCGCCTTGATATCCAAAGCCCTCTTACGTCCGGAATGTACGATTTCATTTGGCAGACGATTAGCTTTCGATGATTTGACTTATGCGTTGCAGCTGAATAATCTTTGGTATATCTATACTAACATCCCTCAATATGGCATTCATATCCTATACGCTTTTTTGTCTGTTCAGATGCTGGCGGTCTGGATTGATGAACAATTGCTGAAAAACTATAAACCTACTGAAAAAAACAGGAATAAATTTAAAGTGGTCTTAACGTATGAAGAATGGCTGACATTTCTTGCATCACAAACCCTGTTTATACGCAGAGATATCAGTGGAAAAAAAAGCGGAGAGCGTACTAATTTTGAACGAAACGCTTTATTAAACCCTTCTATTACAAGGTTTTTCAAAACAAGCTTCCGCACGCTGGAAATGCAAAAATATGCCAATATTGCGGAAAGTCTATTCAGCGCCGACCATGGCGGGAAACTCTTCTCTAAAGCAATAGCCGGGCTAATTCGAAAAGGATTGTTTGCTCCGGCAAAATCACAGCAAAACACAGACCAACTGGCTTATACGCCTACGGCTCTGCATGCGTTGGACAGCCAATTTTTGCTCGACACGGCCTACTTTAATATTAAAAAGGCGAACAAGCAATACACACTGCTTTTATGCTTAAGAAAAACCGGGATTACGATTCTGTTTGACAGCGGGTCGGACATTCACCTTTCCACAACAGACTCGGTACCATGGCTTAGTTACCTGAAACTTTTTTAAAACACTTCAGACCAAATCGGCAAAAACAACATTAAACATTCTTTGATTCCCTTGTTTTTAATTTGTTTAAATTTTAGTAAGCTTATATTATAAAAAGGAGATTACAATGAAAAGACTTTTATCGATTTTACTGGTGGCATCGATGTTATCTGCTTTTTCTGTCGGATTTGCGGCTGGTGCGCCATCAGATCCGGGAGATATCACGCTGGACGGTTCCGTAACGCTTGCGGATGTGGTTTTAACTGCAAGATGCTGTATTGGAGCCTCTATTCCGACCGAAGAACAAAAAGCGATTACCGATATGAATGCCGACGGCATTTTAAGCCTTGCCGATGTGATCATCATTGCAAGAATTGCTATTGGCTCAATCGAACCTTCACAAACAGATATTTATGTGCTTAGTTCGACACAGGCCTTAACGCTGCACGAGCGGCCGGAATATACAATAGATAAGACGCTGCGTATTGAACTGGCAAAAAATGAGGCGGAAGCTGCTCAATTTACAGTTTTTTCTGCAACCAGAACCTATCAGAATATGAAATTGTCTGTCAGCTCGTTGGAGTCTGATGATGGAACTGTAATCCCCGCGGAAAATGTAAAACTGTATAAAGAATACTATTCGGTCACACAATCCGATGCGGATACCATAACGGAAGAACCCAAAGCGTATTTATTATTTCCGCTGGAATATGAAGACTACAATAATACGACGACGGTTCCAGGAGAAAATACAACTTATCAAATTGATGTAACCGCGGATGCAGACACACCGGCCGGAACATATAAAGGAACCGTGACACTAAAACACGACCAAGGCATCATTGAACTGCCTATTTTTGTAACAGTTTGGGACATTACATTGCCCGAAAGTCCAACTTACCGGTCACTTTGGGATTTCTGGCCGTCGGACATTGCAAACAGACTGCAGAATGTTGAAAATTCTGAACAGGAATATACGAAAGCGGTACAGGATGCCTGGGCCTTGGCTGATGAGTATAAGGTAAACCTCTGGGCTCCATACAAAGCGACAGAAGTATTTGGGAAATTTGGACAATGGAATGAGAATGTAGAGCTCTATATTCAGAATTTAGCGGCCTATATCAACGCTCATCCGCATTATACCGCTTGCCAGTTATACCCATTTTATCATTCGGACGGGTCCACGAACTTCTCCTCGGCCGATCAGGCGATTTATATGACAGAATCCGACAAGCAGCGCAATCTGGAAGTCATTGCGATGTATGAAGAGTATGGCATTCTTGATAATGCGTATATTTACATTGTCGACGAACCTCATACCGATCAGCAGTTTGAGAGTATGAAAGTTGTTGGAGACTTTTTAAAAGAAAATGGGCTGAATGAAAAGGTTCACAATCTGGTTACTTCTACCCCGCGCAGCAAATCCGAAGGCACGACGAATACCTGGTGCCCCATTGTTTCTTATTTTGATCCGGATGAAGCCCGTGAAACCAGACAAGAAGACGGAAGTGACTACTGGTGGTATTTCTGTAATGACGCGCCTTGGCCGACGTTTGGAAAAGACGTGGAACTCTCCAATACACGAATGAATGCATGGTTTGCCAAACAATACGATCTGAAAGGCATTCTTTACTGGATTGCAAACGCTCAGGGCTGGGACAATGGAGTCAGTGATATGGGCGCATATCAATCGGACCGGTCTCTGATGATTTTAGGACGTGAAGGAGACGGTGTATTAAATCGTAATATCACGGTTGCGTCGCTGTCCGCGACAGCTGTACGCGATGCAACAGAAGATTACGATTTGTTGATTTACCTGGAACAGCGTGTTGCGGAATTCTTAGATAAAACCGGCATTGATATGACGTTGGAACAAGCGATGGAAACGTATTATACGGCGCTTGCCAACAGCACCAAAGAATTTGCCACCTTTGAAGCACCGTATAATATCCCGCTTATGCGCAGTCATATTGCACAGACAATCATGAACGGCGTGGATTATGTAATGGCTGAACAGCTTCTTTCAAATAATGGAAAATACAATCAAAAACAGATTAAAATCTATGTTGAAAAGGGAGCGGAAGTTCAAACTCCGTCGCATGCAGTTTTCATCCAGAAAGAAGAAGCGGCAACCTATGATGTTTACACCTATGTTTATACGTTTGAAGCACGCTGCGAAATGATGTCTTTCCAGATCGGCACCAATCAATATACCCGGCCAATGAGTATGTCGCTGTCGATCCAGGACGACGGGCAGAGTGTCCTGAATTTAGATGCAGAAAACGCGTTGGAACTTCTCAAACATGCAAACCCCGAGTTAGCAGATTCCATTTCCATTGAGAACCGCAATGGACAAAAAGCGATTGTATATCAAACCAGTTCACAAACCAATACCCCGCTGGAAATTCCGACCGCTTTGCTGAAAACATCAGATTTTTCGGGATATACCAATTTGGGCGTGACGATGCAAACGGAAAGTCAACAAAAGGAATCACTTCTATCTTTTGATATTTTTGTTTTATCCAATCGTGATTCTATTAAGGTCGGGACTGCAACCTTTTTTGAACCGGACTCAAAAACAATATCCGGAGACTTAACAGAATATCCAAATGTCATGAAACGAATCCTTAAAATTCGCATTATGCCAGACAAAACAGAAACTCCTGTAAAAATTGCAATATCTGATATCTGTCTGTACAATGCTATCGATTACACCGGAGATCTTGCAACCTGACAGACTTGATATCATAACCTTTTACAAAAGAGGAAAGCAAAATATCCGCGACGCAGATATAACAAACTTTCCTCTTTTTTGTTTATTCTTAAAGAAATTTGGCAATTATTAAAGGGATCTTAATTTATTTTTAAAGACTGATATGGTATAATATATTCATAAAACAAATACCCAAAAAGGACGGATTTTTCATGCAGTCTCCCATGGAACAAACGCGCAGCGCAAAGTTCGAAGCGCAGCAAAAACAAAAACGGAAACGTACGGCAATTCTGATTGTCAGTATACTGCTCTTCATTTTGATTGCAGCCTCTGCGCTGACGATTGCACAGACCGTTTACGGAATACCCATATTCCCAACTTTCGGGACAGAAACTGACACCGATATATCGGATCCCAATTCGTTGCCGGTCGGTGCTGAATTTGATAAAAATCTGGCACTGATTCTGAATCAAGCAGATCAAATACCGGAAGATCTACGTAAACTTTATGTCCGCAATACAGAAACGTTTGATTTTGTAATCAATTACCCTAACCGAAAACAATACGAACAGAATGCAGCCCTAACGCAAGAAGAAATTGACAGTGCGTGTCCTTTTTTTCTGCAATGGGATAAACGTTGGGGATACACGGAATACTGCGAGGGATTTTTTGCAAATACAGCCTGCGGCCCCACATGCCTGTCTATGGTGGTTGTCGGGCTGACCCATAACAGTGCAGCGACTCCCCGTAAAATTGCAGATTACAGCGAACAGCACGGATACAGTATTCCCGGAACTGGAACAGCATGGGCTTTGATGACAGCCGGTGCCAAAGCATACGGGATTCAATCTAAAGAAATCTCACTCAGCAAAAGTGCGATGGTTCAGGAGCTGCAACTGGGGCATCCGATTATTTGCTCGATGAAACCCGGAGATTTTACGCAAGCAGGACACTTTATTGTGATCTATGCATACGAAGACGGCGTTTTTCGCGTCCATGACCCCAACAGCATTGTACGCAGCGAAAAGACCTGGGACTATGATACGCTCAAAGGGCAAATCTCTAATTTATGGTCTTTTTCTAAAAAATAAAAGGAAGTTCCAAACGGAACTTCCTTTTATTTTAAAAACCGGATTCCCTGTACTATCATGTCCTGCGTCATCGAAGACATTTCTGATACCGGCACCGTCATACCGTCTTCAATCCACTTTTGTACCAAGCCCATACAGCCGGAACTGATATACGCATAAAAATAGTCAATCTTTTGCGGAGGAACGTCAGTAAAATATTTTGCATAACTCTCCATTCCAATCTGCCGAGCTCGTGTGACCAACTTTAATAAAAAATTCTTGTCACCATATTCACCCAGTGTCACAACGCAAAGGTCAGAATGGTCCTTCAGACACTGAAATAATTCTGCCGTTACACGAACCGGACTGACCGACCCCTTATTGGCCGCTAATTGATCCTTTAGCGCCTGATCAAACTTTTCGTACATCTCATTTTCCAAACTGTCCCGCAAATCATAAATATCCAAATAGTGCGCGTAAAACGTACCGCGATTGATCCCGGCCCGTTCACACAATTCCCGAATCGAAATATTTTGTATCGGCTTTTGTTTCAACAATTCCGTAAAAGCCTTCCGAATCAACATTTGCGTAACTTTGGCCCGGTGGTCATTTGTGAATTTTTTCAAACAAATCGCCTCTTTTCAACAAATCGTGATTATTCTGTTCAGTATCCTCACATACTGAGAAAAATTGACGATTGCACTTTTGCTTTGTCTGTATTATACTATAATTGAACCAAGATTGCAAGATACGTTTGTATGAAGGAGGCGTGTTTTTCATGAACAAATTGTATGTAATTACCGGTGCATGCGGACATCTCGGCGGCACGCTGATCCGAATGCTGAAAAAGAAAAACGTTCAAATACGTGGACTTATTCTACCGAATGAGACAGCAGAAAATGAAAAAAATTTAACTTATTATCATGGGGACGTTACCCAAAAAGAAAGTTTAAAACCTTTATTTGAAAACACTCATGCCGATCAGGTTATTGTGATCCACACGGCCGGTTTGATTGATATCTCGGACCAAATGTCGAAACGACTGTACGATGTAAACGTCATTGGGACCCGAAACATCGTAACGCTTTGCAAAGAATTCGGCGTATCGAAGTTGGTCTACGTCAGTTCAGTGCATGCCATTCCGGAAAAACCGGACAATCAGGTTTTATCCGAAATCAAATCTTTTTCTGCCGAGAAGGTCATTGGCGGATATGCAAAAACCAAAGCAAAAGCAACGCAAATTGTTTTGGATACAGCCAAAAGCGGATTGAATGCAGTCGTCGTTCAGCCATCCGGGATTATCGGGCCGTACGATACACAATCCAATCACCTGGTACAGTTGATCAGCGATTATATAAAAGGAAAACTACCGGCCTGTGTGCGGGGCGGATATGACCTGGTAGATGTACGTGATGTTGCGGCAGGATGTCTGAGCGCTGCAGAAAAAGGACGCAGTGGAGAATGCTATATTCTTTCGAATCGACATTATGAAATCAAGGACGTACTGAATATGGTCCAGGCCGTTTATGGCGGACGCCACATTCCTGTTTTGCCGATGTGGATGGCCAAAGCTGCGGTTCCCTTTATGCAATGGTATGCGCATCTTAAAAAAATTCGGCCCTTATATACGAAATATTCCCTCTATACCCTAACAAGCAATGACCGTTTTTCACACGATAAGGCAACCATGGAATTAGGATATCGGCCTAGAGACCTATATCAAACGGTTCGAGATACGGTTGCATGGATTAAGAAAAAGAAATTGCCCGTATAAAAATCCATTCCCAGAATCGGATTGAAAACTCTAAGCCCAGTCTGCACAGATCTGTGCAGACTGGGCTTAG
>CDZQ01050221.1_pt1 | contig 12912 bp, 8 predicted proteins | sample 554831 | NCBI WGS metagenome assembly CDZQ01 (sample SAMEA3182112, study PRJEB8094) | gut metagenome | biome: human; feature: gut; material: Stool; isolation source: human stools | place: Canada | collected 2013-05-06
TAGGTTTTCCTCATCCTGCCGTACTTGCCCAGGGGTTTCTCCGGCTGCTGGCTCAGCTTCAGGTCGGGAATCAGATAGTCTCCGTTCTGGATATAGGTCATGGGATTGTTCATCTTGCTTGCTCCTTTCTTGGTTGGCTTCGCGCTCTGCATTTCGGACGGTAACGCCGATCTGCCGCAGCACCTGCTGGTTGATCTGGCTGACCGCTGTTCCCAGCGCCCCGATGGTGGACGGGGTGTTGAAATCAAAGATCGCCATGAAATCTTCGTGGTCGAAGTAGCGTTCCGGCTCCAGTCCGCAGCGGGACATCAAAGCGTAAGTGATGCTGACGGTGGCGGCTGCCTTGAACTGCACTCCGATGTTATACTCATCATATTCCTCCAAAAAGGAACCGTCAACGATATAGAAGAAGTCCCGCTGATGCTCCGTCCAGTATTCCTCAGCCAGTTTTCCGGCTACCTCGGTGAGCTGTCCGGCAAGGTCATCAACATAGACATCGTAGGTGCGCTCCAGCATGGCCTGCACCGAATCCAGATGGCGCTCCTCCAGCTGCCATAGCCAGGGAGTGCGGGAATGTTCACGGGTTCCGGTGTCGGAAATGTCAAAGACATAGCGCAGGCGGGGTCTGTCCCCGGAATCGTCCACCAGCGCGATCCCCTTGGAACCGCGCCTTATATACCGGCCCATCTTTTCATTCCACAGGTCGTACTCTGCACAGGCAGTAGCGTCCGGTCGCTGGGCGTAGATCATCAGCTGTTCATGGAACGGGTATTTGTAAAGGCGGGAAGCAGTGGTGAGAAACCCCGCCCATTCCTGCCAGCTCCCCGTGAGCTGTGTTGCCACTTTGTCCGCCATCTGCGCATACAGTTCAGCTTTGGTTGGCATGGTGTTCTGTCCTCCTTTCAGTTTTTGGGTAAAAAGGGTGGGGTGGCGATTTGCCACCCCATCCCTGCGGTTATGGTGTTTACTGGTCAAAATCCGGGTACAGCTCCAGCTCAGCAAAGTCCTCGTCGGTCATCGCACAGAGCTTCGTAAGGGCGCTGTCGGTCAGCTCCCTCAGTTCCGTTTCCTCCGGTGATAGTTCGCCGCGCATCTCACGCAGGCTGTCGATCAATCCGGTGCGGCTGCCGGTATTGTAAATGCACATCAGGTTCATTTCCTCAAAAGTAAAGTTTCCCATAATCAAATCTCCCTTTCTGCGCTCTTTTTTTGCGCTGTCTTTTTGTGTTCTGCTTTGGGCTGGCTTTTCAGCTGGTCCACAACGGACTTTTTCCTGTCTCGTTCCTCTCGATGAACGGCTTCTGCCAAATCCATCAGAGAGATGGGCTGACCGCTGCGGGCCTGCTGTTCCAGCTCTGCCACCGTAGGCTCTTTTGCGCCATTGTTGATGATACCGTCAATCATGCCATAATCGTCCTCCACAGCCATCTCCGCATTTTTCAGCGGATTTTCCGGCAGGAATCCGGGGATCTGGGTAAAACCAACGCTGTCGCAGTAATGACAGGATACCTTACCGTCCTGCTTGATCGCAACGATGTCGCTGACGCTCATAGAAGGATGGTGGTAGTCTGCCGGATGATTGTTGTTGAACTGATTATAAAGCTGTTCAACAGCAGCCTGCGGAGAATTGCAGGGTTCCAACGGCGCAGTATAGACCAGATCATAGTTTTCACGCTTTACTTCCTGCCCGATGGATCGGAGCCAGTCCATCCCTTCATAGCGAATGTCACGCAATTCATCGGTATGCTTTACCTGATAGATGGCAAAGCAATCTCTGCTCTGGGAGAGAAATGCCTGTTCGCGTTCCTGCTGATGTTCCTGACGCTCCATGACCTTTTCGTGGAACTGAGGGCTTTTCTCCCATTCCTCACGATCCACACCGAAAAGACCCCCATGATCCATGATTTCCTGCGGGTCAAACACCATGCTCTCCGTATTGTCCTCATGCAGCACATAGACAGTTAAACCGGCGGCATCCAGTTCCAGTGCCCGTTCTCTGGTAACAGGGAGCATTCCATCATAGGAGTAGCCGTATTCCTGCATATCCGGTGTGGAGACCTGCTCATCCGGCATGGGGTATTCATCCAGTGCCTGCTCCTGTGCTTCCGGCAGCTGGGAAGAAGTAGCCATCTGACTGGCCTCTGCCTGCATCTGCTGATAGGCAGCTTCCTGCAAGGTCTCGATCATATACAGGGGAGCGTGTCTAAGCGAAGTGCTGTCCAGATCGTTGTCATCACAAATCTGGAGAACTGCCTTCATGCGGGAAAGCTCCGGCATATCCAGCTGACCGCCATCCATCTCTTTCATGGACGCGGCATCGTAAAGGGTGTAGTCCCAGCCGCTGTCACAGGGTTGGATATGAAGATAGGTGGCATCGTCGATCAGAAACAAAGCCTCCTGCTGGTTGGCGTCCGCCCCCAGCACCTCCATTTCCGGCATGGCCTCAGCCAGATCCTTTACCGCTTTCTGTACCAGGGGATTATCACGGTAATAGTCGATTGCCTGAATAGTGTCCAGGTCAATGGTCTGCCCGGTCAAAATCGGAAAAGGTCCTTCATAGTCGCTTCCGTCTTTCAGTTCAAAACCAATTCCTTTAATCCCGTTCATTCGCTCTGCCGGAATTTCCTGATAAATGCGGATCGCTTCCTCCAAAGACAGGTTATCGTGGTATTCTCCGAGGTTTGGAAACTCCATGCACTCTGCTACATAGTAGGTCAGATTGCCGGTTGGCTCGGTGTCAGATACCTGAGCGGCATCTGCTGGCTGCTCTATCGGGGCTGTTTCTGGCTCTGCTTTTGCATTGGGGTCAATTCCACGCTCTTTGCAGATTTCCTTATAGTGGCGCTCAATGTCAGAGATCAAAGTGCCGGAGGTCTTATTGATGGTCTCCAAACTGGCTCTCAGCTCTTTCAGTTCCTTGCCCTGACTCCAGCTTGCAATATAGCCGAAGCTGTTTTCTCCGGTCTCAATGCCAAAATACTTGCAAACCGCATAGGAGATGCTTTCAGCCTCTACTTCCTCCGTGTGGCGATTTTTGATTGCCTGTTTTTCTGCGGTTGGATCTTCCTCAACTGCAAGACGCCATTCAAACTGATTTTCGTCCACATAGCGCCAATCCATATCAGAAGCAAACTGTTCAGCTTCTCTTTCTGTGGCAAAATCCAGCTTGAAATCATGCTTGGTTCCACCTTCACTCTCCAGCACAACCTTCCATGACGGTAGCACTTCATATTTTTTAGGGTCATGGAGCTTGCTGTGAGCAATCTCGTGGACCGTGGCCGAAACCGTCTGCACCTCACTCATGCCCTGACGAATGGCGATTTTCTGATGATCGGCAGAAAAATAGCCGTCCGTATCGGCGGCCATTGCTTCAAAAGTGATTGGCACCGGCGCACTACGGCGCAGGGCCTCCATGAATGCCTCATAATTTGGCACATTGCCGGAAAGGGAGGAAGCAAGCTCCGGCAAAGGTTTCCCATCAGTCTGGCTCACATCAAAGACCTTGACCGGGCGAAACATGGGGATCTCGATTTCTTTTTCCTCTGTAACGATCTTTCCGTCTTGATCCAGAATCGGAGCCTTGGTGTCCGGGTCCAGCTTCTGCTCCTCGATTTTCTTCTTGTATGGTGTGGGGGCAATGATGGTAATGCCATGCTCGCCCTTTTTTACATGACGCTCAAACTGGTCTTTCCACTTATTGTATCCGGCCACCAAAGTGGCGTCCGGCTTCTGCATATAGATGAGCATGGTGTTGTTTACCGAATAGCGGTGGAAGCGGGACATAACAGACAGATAGCGCATATACTTTTCACTCTCGAACAGTTCTTTGATGCCCTGCTCGATGCCATCTGTGATTTCCCTTAGCCGCTCTCGGTTGGTGGGTTTATTCTCAGCCATGATTTTCAATCTCCTTTCCAAGTGTGTGATTTCTGCTGTATGGTCTGCAATCCATGCCTTTTGTTCTTCTTCACTTTCATAAAGAAAAAGGTCCAGCAGGTACTCTACATAGGTTTTCTTCTGGATCGCTTCCACAAAGCGGGGGTGTGGTTCTTCCTCCGGTGTGCGGGGAGAATTGTCGATCTCCCATTTTTTCAGCAGATAGTAGTAATCGGACAGTACGCGATAACACCGCTGCCGGTCCTCCCGAAACAGTTGTGCCTCGGTTTTCTGCCGGACATATTTCCTACGGGGAGGGGCCTGACTGTCATAGATCATGCCAAAGTCCTGTGCCAGTTTCTCCGCCGCTTCTTTTGGGGAAAGGTTGTAGAGTCGGGCGGTCAGGTCGATCACATCGCCGGTGGCTCCGCAGCCGAAACAGTAGAAATATTCCTTGTTCAGCTTCATGCTGGGATTTTTGTCATCATGAAAGGGACAGCAGGCCATACCATTTCGTTTGACCTCGATCCCATAAAACTCTGCCGCTTCTCTGGTGCTGACCGACTGCTTGACTGCTTCAAATACATTCTCTGCCATGTGCCTTTAACTGCTGGACTTTCTCACAGGGGGCTGGTATCCGGCGGCTTTCGCACGCTCACTGGCAGCTTTGCGACGCTCGGCACTGTATGGCTCCCTGACTGATACACACCGCTTGGGGACGGTAAAGTTGTGGGCGTCCTTTCGGGTGATCTGGTCGGGGTGCTTTTTTGCCAGCAATTCCAGCTTCTCCATCAGACGGGGATCGTGGGTGTAGACCTCAGCCATTGGTTCTGCCTGGTTATAGAGGAGAATGGTTTCCCGTTCCACTAAAGAGAGCTTCATCGGCTGCCTCCTTTCCGCTGGTCAAATTCCAGCTTGAAGTTGGCGTACTGTCCATCGTCCTCCAAAACCACAGTGGCATCGTAGGTCTTGCCGGTTTTCTCCGAATATAGGCCCGTTACACGGACACGGCCATCTTTCAGCAGTGCAGACACCACAGCCTTGGTCGGCTGTTTTTTCTTGGCAGCCCACCATTTGTTATTTTTCCAGATTGCAAATTTGCAAGAATCATTCTGACAGAAGAAGCCTTTTTGCAGTTCTGCAACTTCACCGCCGCAGCGAGGGCATTTACCCACCACCTCACGGGGCGGAGTGAACAGGTATTCGGTTCCCTTGATGACCTGATAAGTTCCTACCAGGTCTCCCAGCATGGTGCTGATCCCGTCCAAAAACTCCTCCGGGGCAAGCTGCCCGCGCTCGATCTCGCCCAGGCGGTACTCCCACTCGGCAGTCAGAAGCGGTGATTGCAGCTGTTCCGGCAGAACGGTGATAAGGGAGACTGCATCGTGGGACGGGAGAAGCTGCACCGTTTTCCTGCTCTTTTTTCGTTCCAGAAAACCGGCAGATACCAGCTTTTCCAAAATACCGGCACGGGTGGCCGGTGTCCCCAGACCTTTTCTCTCGGCATCCTCCGGCATATCCTCTTTTCCGGCAGTCTCCATCGCGGACAATAGGGTGTCCTCCGTAAAGTGCTGAGGCGGACTGCTTTTGCCTTCTTTGACGATTGCCGCAGAAACCGAAAGGGTCTGTCCTTCGGTCAGCTCCGGCAGGGCTTTCTCTGCGCCCTCTTTTTTCGGCTCTGCATCCTTCATTTTGGCACGGTAAGCGTCCTCCAGTGCTTTCCATCCGGGGTGCTTTACCGTTTTTCCTTTGGCGGTAAACTCCCCACCGGCACACGCTGCAATCACAACGGTTTCCGAATAGATATGGGGCTGGGCTACGGCGCACAGCAGACGCAGAGCCACCAGCTCCAGCACCGCTTTTTCTCCCGCAGGAAGGGCAGAAAGGTCTGCATCCTTGAGATTTCTGGTAGGGATTACTGCGTGGTGGTCAGTTACTTTCTTATCGTTGATGACCGTCTGCGGATCACAGGTAATGGCGATCCCTTTGCGAAACGGCATAGCATTGGCGACCAGATTCACCAGCACCGGCAGGCTGTCTGCCATATCACTGGTCAGATAGCGGCTGTCGGTACGGGGATAGGTGCAGAGCTTCTTTTCATACAGGCTTTGCAGATAGTCCAGGGTCTGCTGGGCTGTAAATCCAAGCAGGCGGTTGGCATCTCTTTGCAGAGTAGTCAGGTCATAGAGGGCAGGTGGCTTTTCGGACTTTTCCTTGCACTCCACCTTTTTGATCGTGACAGCTGCACCCTGGCAGACTTCTTTCAGCTGCTCGGCAGCGGCCTTATCCGCCATGCGCTCCCCGGATACGGTAAGACCGGGCAGCTCCAGCGCCACGGTATAAAAGGGAACCGGCTTAAAGGTGTCGATCTCAGCTTCTCGCTGGACAATAAGCGCCAGCGTCGGAGACATAACGCGCCCGATGTTGAGGGTGCGGTGGTATAGCACGGAAAAAAGCCTTGTGGCATTGATCCCCACCAGCCAGTCGGCCTTAGCACGGCAGAGGGCAGCATCCCGAAGTCCGTCATAGTCTGCACCGGGGCGCAGGTTTGCAAATCCCTCCCTTATGGCGGAGTCCTCCATCGAAGAAATCCAGAGCCTTTTCATAGGCTTTTGGCAGCCTGCCAGCTCATAGACGCTGCGGAAGATCAGCTCGCCCTCGCGTCCGGCATCACAGGCATTTACCACTTCCGTTACATCCGGGGCGTTCATCAGCTTTTTGAGAATATCAAACTGCTTTTTCTTATCCTTTCCCACCACCATCTGCCAATGCTCCGGCAGGATAGGCAGGTCATCATATCGCCACTTGGCGTACTTGGGGTCATAGCTGTCTGCATCCGCAAGACCGGCCAGATGGCCTACGCACCAGCTGACACGCCAGCCGTTGCCCTCCAGATACCCGTCCTTACGGGCAGTTGCACCGATCACCGCAGCCAGACTTTGGGCAACCGACGGTTTTTCAGCAATCACCAATTTATACTGAGCCATGATGGTTCCTCCTCTCCTTAAGCCATCGGGACATTTCCCGGTGGCAGACGCCTACGCAGGGGCTTCCATAATTCCCACAGCCATAACAGGGGTGGCTTTGGGGCAAAGAGGGAGGACGGGAAGTTTCCTTCCCGCCCTCCGGCCTGCGTGTCATCATGCGTTCATAGGGACTGTCTGTGAAACGGGTCATTTCACGCTGTCCTCGTCATCATCTTCTGCGCTGCCCCCGTCAGCGTCAGGCTCGTCCGACTCCTCATCCTCGGTTTCCCATTCCTCGGAATCTTCCTCGCCATAATCATAATCGTCCAGACTGTCATTGCCCTTGGTCTTAGGCTTATTCTTAACGAGCTTCAAGTAGGCAAATACGCCACCGCCACCCAGCAGAGCCAGCAGGAGGATCAGCGCAGCCGGATTCAGTCCGGCAGGCTTCTCTTTTTCCGGCTCCGGTGTTTCTGCCGGAGGTTCCGGTGCTTTTCCCGTACATTTACTCTTATCAGTTACACAGACCGGGCAGATCGTATTGACTGCCCCTGCTTCACATTTCTTCGTGCAGCTGCACACAGCAGGTGTCTCCTCTTTGGGTTTTCCATCTTCCATCAGCGCCATTAAGTCTGCTTCATCCACCTGGTTCAGAAAGTGAACAGCAGTCTTTTTATCCTCGTTGGCCCTGTCGATCAGGATATAAAAATAGTTGCCTGCCTTGGTGGTAACGGTAATGAGCTGCTTATTGCCACCAAAATCATCCACCAGAGCGGCGTTGCCATCCGGGGTCAGCGCAGGTGCTTTTTCGGGTTCTTCCACCACCACATTGCTGTCATTGGTGGTATCCTCTGCCGGGGGCGGCGCTGCGCCCTGGGCAAAAGCGGGAACGGTAAAGCCCGATGCCAGAACCAGCGTCAGGCAAAGGGCGGAAAGTGTTCGGAGCAATCGTTTATTCCTCATAGCTGGTTTCCTCCTGTTCGTTGTTGTCATCAGCCAAACTGCCGGGAACTGTGCCGCCGGACAGCATAGCGCTCAGCTGGGCCGGGGTCATCCGCAGTGCGCGCACCATCTGAACGATCTCCAGATTTTCCGCCTCGGTTTTCTGTGCCTCCAGCGCCTTGAGCTTTTCCTGATACTCTGCGATCTTCTCGCGGACCTTTGTAATCTCCTGGTCAATGCGTTCAATTTTGTTCTTTGCCATCGTCTATCACTCCTTCTAAAAATCTCTGTTACCAGTTCATCAGGCCGTAGCCCTTGATACTCTGATAATTCAGGTCATAACTCTTGATTTTGCAGGCATCGCCGGAATTTCCCTCCACGGTATAAACACGGCTGCCATCGGTGCCGACAACGATGCCCACATGGTCGGCGCTGCCGTCCAAGTCCCAATCGAAGAAAATGGCATCGCCGGGAGCAATGTTCTCATACCCCCGTGCGCCCCACTGTCCATGAGACTGGAACCACGGAACGCCCTGCCACTCACAGCCTGCAAATCGCGGCTCACTTTTTCCTGCCTGGTTATAGCACCAGGATACAAAGCAGGCGCACCATTCCACACGGCTGTCAAAACCGTACCAGCTCCAGTAGGGATAGCCGCCCACATTGCCTACCTGACTTTTCGCCAGTTCTACCAGCTGAGGGTTGCCGGGGCGGGTGCCGTTAATGAACTGCACACCGGACAGATCTTCCGAGCCGCTGGTATCAGGGGAACCGCCGCCAAACAACAGCGGCTTATTGCCCATGGTCTGTCGGTAGACCTGATACATTTCCATCTGCTCCGGGGTCAGTAGCTCCGACGCCACAGCAGAAATGGGCTTGCTGGTGAGTTTCACATTCAGAATATAATACTCATAGGGAACTTCTTCTGATGTGGTCTCGCCGGTCTCCGGGTCGGTGGAGGTCTCCGTGCGATAGCGGATCTCCACTTCCTCGGTAAGTGTCAGCTGATACTGTGCTGCAAACACACGCGCCAGCTCTGCCTGGGCGCTTTGCCTGGTGTAGCCCTGCAAGACAGCAGAGAGAAAGGCCGCCAGCTCATGGGGGTCATGGCCGATCATGCCAAGGTCATAGCGATACTCGTCATACCCTGGGTGGCTGCTTTCGATGTTGTCGATTTCCTCCTGCAACTGGGCTTCTCTGGCTGCATAATCCGCCTCCACCGCCAGCATTTCCGGGTCATCCGACGGATAGGTGGTGCCGGAGAGAACGGAACCAATGCTCTGCGCCATCATGGAACAAGAGGACATGGTATTCATCAGCATACAGGCGATGAGGAATAAAACCCCTGCGATCAGGAAGCCCTTTTTGTGGCGCATGACGAATGCCCCTGCCTGCTGTGCCTTTTCTTTTATCGTCCTTGCGGCCTTTCCTGTTTTGGACGCAGCCTGGGCGGTATTTCCGGCAGTCTGACCGGTGCGCTTGGCGGCGGCATACTGCTTTTTGATGGCCTGCTTTTGCTGCCAACGGGAAAGAGGATTGCTGAAAAACTGGGGATTTTCCTGCAAAGATTTCTGGTACAGGACATTTACATTTGCCTTTTCCAGTTGACGCTCTGCCTGGGCTGCTTTGCGGTACGGCTTCAGCTTGTGGCTGCGGTAGCCCTCCCGCACCAGATAAGCGCCGGTCTCCACCGCCTCCTCGGACTTGTGGGCGCTTTCCACGCCCACATTGTCCTGTTCTGTTTCCCGGATTTCTTTGTGGAGCTTGCCCGCGACCAGATGGACAGGAGCTTCCTTGATCCCTTGAGAAACTTTGGAGGGTGGCTTTTTCTTGTCCTCAAAGGTCAGCTTCGAGGTCTTTTTTCCGGTATCCGGGTCAATAACCGTCTGCCTGACCTTTTTCTTTGGAATATTGGCCTGCGCCTTATCTGCTCTGGCCGCAGCTTTCTCCGCTTTGCGGATCGGCTTTTCCAGCGCAGGGTCAGCCCGTTCCTCATCGGTAAAGCGCAGGCGCGGTTCTTTATTCAAACCATTCTCCCAGCATGAGGGAGGACATCATGTAGTGCAGCTCTGCATAAATGGCCATCCCCACAGGATCGTTGAACATACAGCCGGACAGGTAGGCATAAAACTGTGCCACCACATCGGACAGGATCTTCGCTTCTGTTCCTTCCAGAATCAGACCGCCCATGCCTTCCTTGGCACGGATGGCGCTCCAGACCTCTGCCAGACGGAGAAGCCCCACCTGACCGGTCTCATTCAGTTCGGCTGCCTGATCTGCCGCCGTGCGGCACTCACTTACCGCATCAGCCATGACCGTAAGCAGCTGGCTGCGCTGGGCATTTACCGCCCTGTCAAAAAACATCAGCGGGTTTTGATTCAAAATGTTGGGGTTCATCATCATTCATCCTCCTTCTTTTTCAGTTCCTGGGGTTTGGTGGTCATAATGCGGTAAAGCTCGGTATTCTTCGGGAAGTGATCCACAAACGGCAAGATCGTGGAGCCATAGAACAGCAGACCCTCGCCCTCACCGGAGTGGGTCACATAGCTAAGCTGGTGCGTGGAAATGCCCAGCTGCTTGGCAAGGATCTGGCGGTCTCCGCCTGCCTGGTTGAGCATATACACGAAGTCCGAGTTTTCAAAGATGTTCTCCACCTCACGGCTGGAAAGCAGGTCTTTGACATTCTGGGTGATTCCTGTTGGGATCTGTTTGTGATTATCAGACAGTTTTTTATCTGTCTCTCCGGGGATTTCTCCCATTTTCAGCGGTGTGTCATTTCACACCCGGCATAGCATATCTTTTTATCTGACAGCTCTGCGCTGCCTGCCGAAATGATAGCGGGAACTCGTGGAGCTATTATATTCCGGATCATCACAGACCAGGGGTCAAGCTCTATGCGTTGCGTGTGTACCTGCTATTACACAGGGACTTCCACTCGGATTAGGATTGCAAAACCCTTTCCGTTTCTTTCCCACTGATAATCCTGACTGTCTGAATCGGCTTCGGTCAGGACGGCATACTCTGTGTTTCCATGCAAAATCAAAACACAAAGTAATTTACCTCCCCATTTTCTGAATCGCTTCCAGATTTCCACCGTATAAGCGGCGGTCTGCTCCTCCTTCAAAAGTAGGTGCATCTCGTCGATGTAGTAACGGGTAGACTTGTGAGCGGCACGGTTGATGGTAACGCGGTTCCACACCTGATCCTGGACCACCAGCATACCGATTTTCTTGAGCTGCTTGCCCAGCTCCTTGATGTCATAGCAGACAATGCGGTTATTGATGTCCACATTGCTCTGGTGGTTGAACACATTGAGGGAGCCGGTTACATAGATTTCAAGGGCCGTGGCGATATACTGGGCTTCCTTTTCTTCCTGTGAACGGAGCAGGTTATATAGGTCCTCCAGAATCGGCATATTCTCCGGGCGCGGGTCATTGAGATAGGTCTGATAGACCAGACGCACACAACGGTCGATGATGGTTTTCTGCACCGGCTGCAATCCGTCCTTACCGCCCACGATCAGCTCACACAAGCTGAGGATAAAGTCAGACTTGAGGGACAGAGGGCTTTCATCATCCGAATAGTCCAGGTTCAGATCCATTGGATTGATGTAATTGCTGCTGGTGGGCGAAATCTTGATGACCTGTCCATGCAGGCGTTCCACCAAAGGTGCGTACTCCGCTTCCGGGTCACAGATGATGACATCATCATTGGTAAGCAAAAAGCAGTTGGCGATTTCTCGTTTTGCACTGAAGGACTTACCGGAACCCGGCGTACCCAAAATCAAGCCGTTGGGGTTTTTCAGCAGCTTTCGGTCCACCATGATGAGGTTGTTGGACAGAGCGTTGATGCCGTAGTACAGAGCTTCTTTGCCGTTCTGGAATAATTCCTGTGTGGTGAACGGTACAAAGATAGCCGTAGAACTGGTGGTCAGCCCTCGCTGGATCTCAATCTGATTGAGTCCCAGAGGCAGACAGCTCATCAGCCCTTCTTCCTGCTGGAAGTCCAGTCTGGTCAGCTGGCAGTTATACTTCTGGGCAATAGAGCCTGCCTGGAAGATGTTGTTGCCAAGCTGACGGGGATTGTCCGCTGTGTTCAGCACCAAAAAGGAGACAAGGAACATTCTCTCGTTTCGGCTCTGCAAATCCTGCAACAGCTTTTTCGCCTCACTGCCGTAGGTGGCAAGGTCAGAGGGAATGATGTCCATGTCGTATCCTGCGCGGACTGCTTTTTTCTGTTCCTCGATCTTACTGCGGTCCAGGTCGGTAATCTTGCGCTTTACCGTCTTAATGGCTTTCACCTGATCCACCGACTGAATGTGCATACTCACAATGAGCGAGCTTTCCATATCCAGAAAATCAGCCAGCAGACGGTCATTCAGCTCCGGTGCGAGAATCTGCAAAAAAGAAACAGCCCCGTATTTCTTGCCCATACGGAACTGCTTGCCGGTGCGGAACTCAAAGGAGCTTGGTGCGATGAAGTCCTTGGTAGATAGGCCGGAAGGAGCCAGCCAGTCCCATTCAAACTGAAATGGGAGCTGTTCGTCCATGTGGAATACCGCATGAAGCTGGGAAAGCCTTTCCTTACCGTCCAGTGTTCTGGCGGCTACGCCAAGACGCTTGAAGTTGTTGAGTATATCGGTCTCAATACGCTCCAGACGGGGCTTGGCGGCTTTGATGCTGTCAGCGTCGATACCAAAGGTCAGGTATTTGGTCTTGATGAGACCGTTGTTGCCTCTGGCCAGCTGATTTTGCAGCATCGTGGTGTATTCCTCACGGATACTGTCAAAGGCATCCCCCTGGGGCGGGATGGAAATGGAGTTGGCAAAGGTCTCCTCCGATGCCGCAAGGTTCAGAAAAGACAACTGGAAGTGAATCGAGCTGTCGAAATAATTGAGGAAATCACACCAGCCCTCAAAGATCGCGGTCTTATCTTCATTTTGGGAGAGCTGATAGTTGATGTCCTGAAACTGAATAGTCTTTGTGTAGTGGCTGTCCGATACGCGGCAGATCCCGTCCGGCCACATCCGTTCATAGGGGATACTGTCCTGTGCCGATTTTCCTTTTTTGTCCGTGCGGTTGGCGCGGGCAATGGCCGCTTCGATCTGCTTCTTATCGGCGCGGGACAG
>CDZQ01015046.1_pt1 | contig 12902 bp, 8 predicted proteins | sample 554831 | NCBI WGS metagenome assembly CDZQ01 (sample SAMEA3182112, study PRJEB8094) | gut metagenome | biome: human; feature: gut; material: Stool; isolation source: human stools | place: Canada | collected 2013-05-06
CAGTTGCTCCTCTCATTGTAGCTTAGGCACGAGATGGAAGGGAAACCGGACTGGCTGCCCGGCTTCCCTGTCCAAATTTATTGTAATAGGAGTAAAACGAACATGACATCGAGAGAAAGGATCTTATGTGCCCTGAACCTTCAGGGGGAGCCAGACTGCGTCCCGTTTTTTGATGCGGTGGATCGGGAAGTTCAGGATGCGGTGATGGGCGGCAAAGATTACGACTGCTTTGATTTTGCTCAAAAGGTCGGATTTGACGCCGTATTGGCAGATTTTCTCCCCCCTCTGATCGCCCGCTATGAAGAGAAAGACGGCCTGAATCTGTATGTGGATGGTCTGATTAAAGAAGAAAAGGATCTGGCGCTGCTGCAGCTGCCGGATCCGGAGGATCCGGCACTGTATGCGCCCGCAAAGGAAATCATCCGGCGCGCCCATGACCTGGGCTTGGCTGTCTGCTCCCGGATTCGGCTGGGGGCCTGCCCGGCGATGCTGAGCGTAGGCATGGAAGACTTCGCGTATATGCTCTATGATGACCGGGAGCTTTTTGAAACGATCATGGAGACCTATGCCACTTGGACGGCAAAGGTTGTCTCGCACCTCAATACTCTGGGCGTGGATTTCCTTTGGGCCTGCGACGACTTGGCGTTCAAGACCTCCACGCTGGTCTCCCCGGAGACTTTCCGCGAGGTGTTTCTTCCGAAAATGCGCATTGCCGCGGACGCCATCCGCCTGCCGTGGATCTTCCACAGCGATGGGAACCTGACGCCTATCCTGGAAGATCTCCTCACCTTGGGCATGAATTGCCTCCATCCCATTGAGCCGGGCGCGATGGACATCGATTATATGAAAGAGACTTATGGGAAAAAGCTCTGCCTGATGGGCAATATCGATCTCCATTATACCTTGACCAGAGGTACGCCGGAAGAGACAGCAGAAGAAGTGAAACAGCGCCTGAGGACCATTGCCCCGGGCGGCGGCTACATTATGGCCAGTGCCAACAGCATTCCCAGCTATGTCAAACTGGAAAACTTCCAGGCTATGATCGACACAGTGCGGCAGTACCGGGCTTACCCGATACATATTTAAACCAAGTAGGTCACACACGAACAAAAGGGAGTAGGCTTGCAAATCAGAGGAAATGCAGAAAGGAAGGGTATGATCTATGTACAACATTATTGCCGCGATACTTCTCCTTGTGACCCTTGCCATTTTCGTGATCTATACCATCCGCGGCGGTAACACGATCGTTGGCATCATTATTCTGACCATCGTCTGGGCCATCATCGGCAGGGTGCCGTTTATGACGGTCCTCACGGACATTTTCCAAAAGGGCCCCGAAAACTACGGCTCCGCCGTATCCGTTGTCATTTTCGGTACATGGTTCGGACGGGTCCTGGTGGAAACCGGGATTGCCGGTTCCATCATCCGAAAGACCGTGGAGTTCGGCGGGGACAAGCTGCTGGCCACCTCCATTCTCCTGATCGTGGTGTCTTCCATCATCTTTGCCGGTTCCTTCGGCGTGGGTACTATGATCGCCATCGGCGTCATCGTGCTGCCGATCCTGTTTTCCCTGGGCGTTCCCAAACACATCGGCGTTGTGGCCTTTACCATGAGCTACGGCGCGGCTATGTTCATCAACGCGGTGATCTTCAACAACCTGCGCGTGGTGGCGGAAGGCTTTGCCAGCGCGGAATATAACGCTGAGTATCTCAAATTCGGCATTCCCGCCATGATCATCGAGCTGCTGGTCGTTGTCGCGTTCCTGGTGGTGAAGCTCCGCAAGGGCAAGGTACATACCTGGGCGGCGGTTGCCGAGCGGATGCCGGAGAAGAATACCCCCATGATTTCCTTCCTGACGCCGCTGTTGCCGGTGGTCCTGATCCTCATCGGCTGCCCCACCATCCCTGCATTTCTGGCATCCATGTTCTACGCGCTGCTGACCACCGGAAAGATCAAGTCCTACAAGGGCATGTGCGATGTGGTACAAAAGTCCCTGCATGAGGGCATCAGCGACATCGGCGGTGTGCTGGGCTTCCTGTACACGGTCGTAATGTTTGCCCCCATGGCCGAGATGAATGCCCCGATCTTCCAGGCGGTCCTGGGCGACATCCAGTTCAACAACCTGATTGTGCTGGCGGTGATCTTCACCATCATTGCGCCTCTGGCCCTTTTCCGCGGCCCAATCTTCCCCTGGGGCGCAGGCACGGCCGTCATTGCGATCCTCACCTCCATGAGCACGCTGCCCACCATGGCGCTGTTTGCCCTGATCACCTGCACGACCCAGGCCATGGGCTCCTCCGCCGATCCCACCCAGTCCTGGAACGTCTGGGCTCTGGGCTACACCAAGGTGGAACTGAAACAATACGTCAAAACCAGCATTTTCTGGTGCTGGCTGGCAACTGCACTGACGATGATCTGGATGCTGATCGTCTATCTCCCCCAGTGCTGAGGCCCAGACTGCCCCGGTCCCCATGTTTTCATGGGGCCCGGGGCGCCGGAACAGATAAACACTGCATGAAGAGAAAGGCAAGGGGTGAATGTTGAAGAAAGCATACAGAATGGGCATTGATGTAGGCGGAACGCACACCAAAGCCATTGCCCTGGATAATCAGACCCACGAAATCGTTGCAAAGGCGTCGGTAAAAACTACGCACGACCACCCGGATGGGGTTGCGGCGGGCGTAGTCGCTTCCTTTGAAAAATGCTTGAAGGTGGGGAACATCTCGCCGGATGACGTGGTTTTCATTGCGCACAGCACAACCCAGGCCACGAACGCGCTTTTGGAGGGCGACGTTGCCTCTGTAGGCGTTCTGGGCATGGGCAAGGGCTTTTTTGAAAACATTATGGCAAAAAAGCAGACCAACATTGGAGACGTGACCCTGACGACCGGGAAGAAGATCCATGTTGTGTCGGATTATCAGAAAGTGCCGCTCACCAAAGAGCGCGTGGCCCAGTCCATCGACGGGCTTTTGAGCCAGGGCGCGGGTGTGATTGTGGCCAGCAAGGCCTTTGGGGTAGACGATATGCAGGAAGAACTCCTGGTGCGTTCCGCCTGCATGGAGCGGGGGATCCCCTGCTCCATGGCCTCAGACATTACCAAGCTATATGGCCTGACCATCCGTACCCGGACCGCTGCCATTAACGCCAGCATTCTGCCCAAGATGCTTTCTACGGCGAACTCTACGGAGCAAAGCGTGCGCAATGCGGGCATTAAAGTCCCGCTGATGATCATGCGGGGCGACGCCGGCGTTATGGACATTGACGAGATGCGCAAGCGTCCTGTGCTGACGATGCTGTCCGGCCCTGCGGCCAGCGTGGTAGGCGCATTGATGTACCTGCGCGCCTCCAACGGGATTTACTTTGAAGTGGGCGGAACCAGCGTGAACATCGGCGTGATCAAAAACGGCCGGCCGGCTGTGGATTATGCCACTGTGGGAAGCCACCGCACCTACATCAACTCTCTGGATGTACGGGTGCTGGGCGTCGCCGGCGGGAGCATGGTGCGCGCGGCCAACGGAAAGATTGTGGACGTCGGGCCTCGGAGCGCCCATATCGCCGGCTGTGAGTACGCCGCCTTCACGCCGCCGGAGGAAATTGAGGATCCCAAATTGGTTTTTGTCTCCCCCAAGCCCGGAGATCCCGGCGACTATGTGGCCATCGAGTTGAAAAACGGCAAGCGCATCGCCATCACCAACACTTGCGCTGCCAATATCCTGGGGCTGGTGGACGAGAAGTACTTTGCCCACGGCAACCGGGAGTCCTGCATGAAAGCCATCCGCCCCCTGGCGGAGTATTTGGGCTTGTCCGAGGAGGAGACGGCCCGGGAGATTCTGAAAACAGCCAGCGACAAGATTTTGCCTGTGATCACAGAGCTGGCGGAAAAATATAAGCTGGATCGGGACCAGATGATGCTCATCGGCGTCGGCGGTGGCGCGGCGTCTTTGATTCCCTTTACCGCCCAGCGTATGGAATTGTCTTATGGCATCCCGGAAAATGCGGAGGTCATCTCCTCTATCGGCGTGGCCCTTGCCATGGTTCGGGATGTAGTAGAGCGCGTGATCCCGAACCCCACCGGGGAGGACATTGAGGCCATCAAGCAGGAGGCCCGGACCTTGGCGGTGAACAACGGCGCCCTGCCGGACACGGTAGAGGTCTATATCGAGATCGACGCCCTGAGTCAGAAAGTGACGGCCATTGCCCTGGGCTCTTCTGAGATCCACACCTCCGGCAGCGGCGGGCTGTGCGACGTGGACGAAGCCCGGGAGATTGCGGCCCAGTCCCTGAACGTGGAGTGCAGCGCAGTCCAGCTTTTGGGAAATACCGGGGGTTTGTATGTCTTTTCCGCAGAAAAGGGAAAAAAGACCCCGGTGCGCATTGTGGACAACAAGGGCTTTGTGAAGGTGCAGCACGGCAACGGCGCGGTGCGCCTTTCCACCTGCGGCCATCTGCGGGAGGACTTGGGAGAATTCTGGAAAGCCAACTGCGTATACCGGAACGACATCGTCATGCCGCCTGATATCTACGTCTGCCTGAAGAGCCGCCTATTGGATTACTCCGGAATCCAGGATATCAACCAGCTGCTGATGGTGCTGGAGCCGGAACTGGCCGGGGAAGCGGCAGAGCAAGACCTCGTCATCGTAGGAGCAAAAAATGACTTGTAATCGGTCAGGATCCCAGGCCAGCTGGCTGTACCGGTTTTTCTTTCCCCGCCGTTTTGGCCGGGAGGAAAAACAACCTCCTCCTGTGCCTCGGGAGGAATTGCAGGCCATCTTTGCCCAGCTGATGGAGTGGGATGCCGAAGACTGGGGGCACTATTTCCTGTCCAAGGATCCCTTAAAATTCCGTGTGAGTCAATCGGAGGCCCGAGAAATCATTCAAGGCTCTCTGGCCTGTGCGAAAGACGTACATTCCTATGTAATTGATATTTACGGAATCCGTCCAGCAGAGGCGCTGTGCCAAGCGCTGCAGATTCAGCTGGTGCGTGAGGAAGGGGCGCAGGGCAACCATGCATATCTGGCGACATTTCAGGAAAAACCCCCGAAGGTCCGGCTTTTTACCCGGACGGCGGACAGCGCTGTCTGGCTGGTCCGGGAAGCCGGGCTGGGGGAAATTCTGGGTGTGGAGCTTTCCGATCTTGCGGAAGGCGGGGACAAGCTCAAGAGGGAGATCCATGAACTGATGATCGCCCATGAGCTGTTCCATTATTTTGAAACCTGTACCCCCGATATTTACACCCGGCGGAAGCTGGTGACGCTTCCGTCTCTGGGCAGCAGGGAGAGGCGGTCCACGCTGGGCGCCGCTGGGGAAATCGCGGCTACCGCGTTTTCCCAGCTGTATACCGGCAGCAGACTGTCCCCTGGGCTGGTGGAGATGCTGGTGCTGTGCATGAACGACCTGGACTACGTCCGCAGGATCTGCAACAATCACAGCGCTTGCGCGAAGGCATAGCAGAATATCAGGTTTTTTCATCTGCCAAAGATGATCTGATCAGCGTGCGGCCAATTTAGGCCGGCGCGAGGAAAACTTCATGCGCCCTGCTCTTGCCCATTTTCCCAAAATGCTCTGCGGCGTATCAAGTTAGCGAGAAAATGGAGGAACTACCGTGGAACAAGAACATGCCCCCAAGTATCCGGTGCAGACGCTGGAAAAGGCCCTGGAAATCTTGAGTCTCCTTTCTGGAAAGAGCAAAAACACCAAGGAAGGCGGCGGCTTTGGCATCAGCGAGATCAGCGCCAGCCTCAATATGGGGAAGAGTACCGTACATCGGATCCTGAATACACTGATGGAGTATCAGTATGTGGAACGGTGTGAAAACAGCACCCGCTACCGTTTGGGAATGGGTGTTTTTAAGGTCGGGAATGCAGCCCTGGCCCAGCACACCATTTCCCTGGCGGATTTCACGCCGCTGGATGAGCTCTGTACGGCCTATAACGAAGCGGTAAACGTAGGCGTGCGCACCAAAAACAAAGTGACAATCATCTACAAATGCGAGGCGGAGATGACGCTGCAGGTAAAGCGGCAGATTGGAGAGACGGAGCCTCTGCACACCACGGCCATGGGAAAAGTACTTATCTGCGAACTCCCGGAGCAGCAGGTCCGGGAGCTGTTCGCCGCCACGGAAATGCGGCTGTACACCGCAAAGACCATCAGTTCCGTGGAGAGCTTGCTGCCCGTGCTGCAGCGGGTGCGGCAGCAGGGCTATGCCATGGATGAGGAGGAATACTGCCTGGGCCTCACCTGCCTTGCCTGCCCTGTCCGGGACTATTCGGGAAAGATCGTGGCGGCCATGAGCGTCAGCGGCCCCTCTGTACGCATGACCTTCAACAGGGTCGCTGCGTTGAAGGAAGATCTTCAAAAAGTCAGCATGAAGATTTCCAAACAACTGGGTTACAATCGGTGAAAGGATCGGGAAATGGATCGATATTTGGACGAGCAAGTTTTGGCGCTGGGCGAAAAGCTGACACAGCGCCTTGTTGCATTGGCAGGTTTCCCCACAGTATCCGGCAAGGAATATGATGCCCAGCAGTATATCTGCGAGCAGCTGAAAGCGCTGCAATGCGACCAGATCGACGTCTGGGATCCGGATATTGAAAGCATGCGCGGCCACGAGGCCTTTGTCTCCAGCCGGAACGACTTTGCGGGGAGCCCCAATGTGGTGGGAACCTGGAAAGGCAGCGGCGGCGGGCGCTCCCTGATTGTCAACGCCCACATTGACGTGGTGCCGCCCGGGGATGAGAGCGAATGGACGGTGCCGCCCTTCGCCGGCACGGTGCGGAACGGCCGGATCTTTGGCCGGGGCGTTTCCGACATGAAATGCGCCCATGCCGCGCTGCTCACCTGTGTAGAGGCGCTGCACAAGGCCGGAAGACGGCTCAGAGGAGACCTCATTTTTCAGTCGGTAATTGAGGAAGAGACGGGAGGCGCCGGCACGCTCTCCTGCGCCCTTCGTGGCTATCGGGCCGACGGGGCGCTGATCCCGGAGCCGGTACATATGGCGCTCTGCCCGGCTCAGCAGGGCGTACTGTATTTCCGCGTTCACGTGACAGGTAAAGCCGGCCATGGCGGGGAGCGGTACCTGGGCGTCAGCGCCATTGAGAAGGCGGCTTTCGTCCTGGAGGCCTTGGGAGAGTTGGAGCGCCGCCGGGGAGAGGAGTGGAACCACCCCCTGTACCGGGAGGTGCCCATCCCCTTTACCATCAATGTGGGTACGATCCAGGGCGGCGCTTGGCCTTCTATGGTCCCCGAACATGTGGCCTTTGAAGGGAGAATGGGAGTTGCCCCCGGGGAAACGCTGCAGCAGGCGCGGCGCAGCATGGAGGATTTTCTTGCCGGATTGGAGGAACGGGACCCCTGGTTCCGGGAGCACCCGCCCCAGGTGGAGTGGCTGCCCAACCGGCTGTATTCCGCCCAGATTCCCGAGGATCATCCCCTGGTGGACACCGCAAAGGCCGCCTTTGCGCAAGTGATGCAGTGGCAGCCTCAGATGGCCGGCACCGCCTTCGGAACAGACGCCAGCGTGCTGACGAACTTTGCCGGGACGCCGACCCTGGTCTTTGGGCCGGGAAGCGTTGCCCACTGCGCGGATGAGAGCATCGCCGTGGACACGCTGCTGGACTATACGCGTGTCATGGCGCAGCTGATCGCCGATTGGTGCGGGAGTGATTGAAATATGGAGAGACGGGATTTTTTCTGCGATTTTGACGTGAGCCAGTGGTGCTATTTTTCGCTGCCCCAGACCCTGGTGCCGGTGCGGCAGCGCTTTGAGAGCCGGCGCCTGGAAGATCCGGCGGCGGCGCTCTTGCAGCGTCTGGAGGAAGCGGGGGTGGAAAAGCTGCTCCGCCCCGGGATGCGTGTGGCTCTCACCGCGGGGAGCCGGGGCATCGCCAACATGCCGCTGCTGCTCCGCACTCTGGCCGGCTGGCTGAAGGCCAGACAGGCGCAGCCGTTTATCGTCCCGGCCATGGGCAGCCACGGCGGCGCCACAGCAGAGGGGCAGCAGGCCCTCATTGAGAGCTACGGCATTACCCAGGAAGCCATAGGCTGCCCCATTGTCTCTTCCATGGAGACGGTGTGCCTGGGCACCAACTGCGCGGGGCGGCCGGTCTTTCTGGACAAGCACGCTTTTGCGGCGGACGGGATCATTGTGGTCAACCGCATCAAAGCCCACACGGATTTCAATGGCCCGGTGGAAAGCGGCCTGTGCAAGATGCTGGCCATCGGCCTGGGGAAAAACCGGGGAGCCAGGGAGATCCACGCCCTGGGCTCGGAGAACTTTGCCCGGATGATCCCGTCCATCGGCCAGTTTATCCTGGATCGGGCCCCCGTCCTGTTCGGCGTGGGCATCCTAGAGAACGCCTATGACGAGACGGCCCTGGTGGAAGTGGTCCGCCGGGAGGGCTTTGTGGAGACGGAGAAAAAACTCCTGGCCACGGCAAAGGCCTGGATGAGCAGTATTCGGATCGAGGAGTTTGATGTCCTGGTCATCGAGGAAATCGGCAAGGACATCAGCGGCACGGGGATGGACCCCAATATTACTGGCCGCTCCCTCAACCAGGAGCAGGGGTTCCAAGGGCCGAGCTACCAGCGCATGGCGCTTTTGGGCCTTTCCCGGCATTCCGGCGGGAATGCCAACGGCTTCGGCGCGGCGGATTTCGTGACCCGGGCCCTGGTAGAAGGGGTGGATTACCGGCAGGTATACACCAACATCCTCACCTCCACCATTGTCATGTCCGGGAAGACGCCGGCAGTGATGCCCGATGAGCGCAGCGCCCTGTGCGCCGCCATTGCCACCTGCAACCGTATCGACAAAAACAAGGCCCGAATCGTGTTTGTGCGCAATACCCTGGAGCTGGGGAAGATCCTGGTCACGGAGAACCTGGTGGAGCCCTACCGGGAAAAGGGCGTGATTGAGCGGCTGGAACCGATGCCGGGACCGCTGTTTGACGCGGACGGGCGCTTTTTGCAGCGGCCATCCCTGCTATATTCCTAAAGTGGGAGGCGATGATCATGCTGAGAAGCCAAATGATTCGGAAACTGGGTCCAGAGGTGGATCCCATCCTGGTGGGCGCCGGGGCGGCGCCGGAAGACCTGGACAAAGTCCAGATCCTGATCGAGACGACCCACGGGGACAGCCATCCCGGCAGCCGGCATCTGATGCAGCTGGCAGAACAGGCCAAATGCGCCGTCTATGCCGCCCAGGGACGCCCGTCGGTCTATACGGTGACGGACATCTGCGACGGCGTGGCCACGGGCCACGAGGGGATGCACTACTCCCTGGCCTCCCGGAATGTAATCGCCGCCATGGCGGAGATCCATGCCAGCGCCGCGCCTTTTGACGGGATGGTGGCCGTCTCCACCTGTGATAAGGCCATTCCCGCCCATCTCATGGCCATAGCCCGGCTGAATCTTCCGGCTGTACACGTCTGCGGCGGTTCCATGGCCCCGGGGCCGGACGGCATGTCGGCAGAAAAGTGCTATGAGACCAACGCCCTGGTACGGGCCGGAGAGATGACGGAAGCGGAGGAATGGTACTATAAGTGCAGCGCCTGCCCCTCCTGTGGGGCCTGTCAATATATCGGCACGGCCAGCACCATGCAGATCATGAGCGAGGCCCTGGGCCTGGCGCTGCCGGGGAGCGCGTTGGTGCCGGCGCTTTCCTCCCATCAGATGCAGTTTGCCGCCCATGCCGGAAAACGGGCGGTGGAGCTGGTGAAGCAGGGACTGCGCCCCCGGGATATCCTGACAAAGGAGGCCTTTGAAAACGCCATCATGATCCACTCCGCCGTGGCAGGCTCTACCAATGCCGTGCTGCATCTGCCGGCCATCGCCGCGGAGGCGGGCGTGGCGTTGGGGCTGGAGGAATTTGACCGCCTCCACCGGAAAGTGCCTGTGCTCTGCGGAATGAAGACGGCCGGGCGCTGGCCGACCCAGATGTTCTGGTATGCCGGCGGCGTGCCGCGGATCATGCGGGAACTGCGGGAGCTGCTCCACCTGGATGTGATGACCGTAACCGGCCATACCCTGGGCGAGAATCTGGAGATTCTGGAGCGGCAGGGCTTTTTCCGGCGCAGCGAGGAATACATGCGCAACTACCGCCTGCGCCCTGAGGACGTGATCCAGACGATGGCCTCGCCTTACGAAAGCTGCGGCGGACTGGCCGTCCTGCACGGCAACATCGCGCCGGAGGGCGCTGTGGTCAAGCATGCTGCGCTGGACAAGAAAATGTTCCACTTCACAGGAAAAGCGGTGGTTTTCGACAATGAGGCGGACACGGTCTCCGCCATTCTGGACGGCGCAGTGCAGCCGGGCAGCGTGATCGTGCTGCGCAATGTGGGGATCCTGGGCGCCGGCATGCCGGAGATGCTCAAGGCTACCGAAGCCCTCTGGAACCGGCCGGAGCTCTGCGCCTCCGTGGCACTGGTCACCGACGGGCGGTTTTCCGGCGCCACCAGGGGGCCGGCTGTGGGCCATGTGATGCCGGAAGCCGCCAAGGGCGGGCCCATCGCCTTTGTCCGGGACGGCGACTGGATCGAGATCCATATCGCAGAGAGGAGCATCCGCCTTGTGGGCGCCGGGGAGAAGTCTTTCACGCCCCAGGAGGCGGAGGCAGAGCTTGCCCGCCGGAAAGAGGGGTGGACCCCGCCGGTGATCCGGAGGCGGGGCGCGCTGGCTTACCTGGCGGAGTGATTCCCCAGCGAGAAAATGCCGCGGAACAGAATATAATCCATACTGCACCCAACTGAATTGGAACAGCACCGCAGAAAAAATGGAATCGCCGCTCTGCTTTTCCCCGCAATAGGGAAGACGCGGAGCGGCGATTTTTGCATTCATGGAGGCACGCCCTTTGACATTGGCGGGGGATTGTGTAATGATAGGGGCAAGATTTGCGTTCCCCGGATCAGTGCCGGGGATGGAAAGGAGGGCGCGGCATGCTGGAGCTGATCCTGGGCCGGGCGGGCACGGGAAAGACGGGGCGGATTATGGACACCGTGGCCGGACGGGTCGCCCGGCGGGAGGGCGGCGCGGTGCTCATTGTGCCGGAGCAGTACAGCCATGAGGCGGAGCGGGAACTCTGCCGCCGCTGCGGGGACACGGCCTGCCTGTATGCCGAGGTCCTGAGCTTCACCCGCCTGGCCGCCCGGGCGGAAGCGAGCGCCGGCCGGCCCCAGGGGCAGCTGCTCTCCGCCGGTGGGCGGCTGCTGTGCATGACCCTGGCTCTCGACGCCGTGGGAGAACGCCTGCGGGTCTATGGTCAGGCCCGCCGCCGGGCGGAGCTCCAGTCACGCCTCCTGGATGCGGTGGATACGCTGAAAGCTGCCTGCATTTCGCCGGAAGTCCTGGAGCGGGCCGCGGAGCGCTGCCACCCCGCCCTGGGAGACAAGCTCCGGGACCTTGCCCTTATCCTGGCGGGCTACGATGCCGTGGCCGCCAACGGCTATCTGGACCCCGGGGACCGGCTTACCCGTCTGGGGGAAGCCCTGGAGCGGGGGGATTTTACCCCCACGGGGCCATTCTATGTGGACGGCTTCACGGACTTCACCCGCCAGGAGCTCCGTATCCTCTCGGGACTTTTGGCCCAGGGGGTGGAGATGACCGTCTGCCTCACTTGCGACCGGGAGGCGGACAGCGAGCTTTTCTATGTGACCCGGTCCGCCGTGGCGGCGCTCCGGCGCATGGCCGGGGAGAAGCGCGTCCCTGTAAAAGAGACCTGGGCCGAGGCCCCGGGACGGCGGCGCGCCCCTGCCCTGGAGTTCCTGGACCAGAGGCTTTTCACCTACACCCGGGAGACTTGCCGGGACGCAGAGGGGGCCGTCACTTTGCTCCAGGCCCGGACGCCGGCCCAGGAGTGCGAGCTGTGCGCCGCCCGGGTCCGGGAGCTGGTGCGCACCACCGGCTGCCGCTGGCGGGACGTGGCCGTGGCGGTCCGGGGTTTTGAGGACTACCGGGATCAGCTGGAGAGTGCCTTTGCCTTTTACGGCGTGCCCCTCTACGCCGCCCGGCGCAGCGCTGTCTCCGGGAAGAACCCGGCGGCGCTCATCCACCTGGCCTATGCGCTCCTGGAGGGGGGCTGGGATCAGGAGGAGATGACCGCCTATCTGCGCACGGGCCTGCTGGGCCTGAGCCAGGAAGAGACGGACGCGCTGGAAAACTACATTTTTATCTGGCGCCTCCGGGGCCGGGACTGGACGAAAGACTTGGATTGGGAACGTCACCCGGATGGCCTGGGCCGGGAGTGGACGCCGGAGGATGAACACCGGCTGGCCGAGCTCAACCGCCTGCGCCGCGCCGTCTCCGCCCCTCTGCTGGCCCTGGAACGCAGGAGCCGCCGGGCGGGTACCGCTCTGGAACAGGTGCGGGCCTTGGCGGCGTTTTTGGAGGAACTGGAATTGCCCCGGCGCCTCGCGGAGCGGGCCGCCTTATTGGAGAGCCGGGGCCAGGGGGTCCTGGCCGCGGAGTACGCCCAGATCTGGGACGTGCTCACCGACTGCATGGAGCAGTGCGCCGCCATTTTGGGGACGCTTCCCCTGGACCGGGAGGCCTTTGCCCGGCTGTGGCGGGTGACCCTCTCCCAGTATGATCTGGGCACCATCCCCGTGGCGCTGGATCAGGTCTCCGCCGGGGACATGGACCGGATGCGCCGGCGGGAACTGCGCCATCTCATCGTTCTGGGCTGTACGGACGCCCGCCTGCCCCGGATTGAGGCGGACGGCGGCCTCTTTACCGACGCGGAGCGCCAGACGCTCCTGGAGCTGGACCTGCCCCTGGGAGGCGGGGCGGAGAATCTTTACCGGGAGCTGAACCTCATCTACCAGTGCTTTACCCTCCCCTCGGACACTTTGACGCTCCTGTGCTCCCCGGACGGGGATGGGGACGGGGCGGGCTTTGTCATGGGCAGCATCGCC
>CDZQ01023845.1_pt1 | contig 12849 bp, 7 predicted proteins | sample 554831 | NCBI WGS metagenome assembly CDZQ01 (sample SAMEA3182112, study PRJEB8094) | gut metagenome | biome: human; feature: gut; material: Stool; isolation source: human stools | place: Canada | collected 2013-05-06
CATCGCGATGGTGAAGAAGAAGTCCACACCTTTTCCAGCGTCATGTGCTGGGCGGCATGCGACCGGCTGGCGGCCATTGCCAAAGAGCTGAAGCTCAAGGCAAAGCAAGACCTGTGGCGTGCGAATGCCGAACGGATCCGGGAAGAAGTCATCTCCAATGCGTTCAATGCCGACCTGAATACATTCACGACCACCTGGAATGGCAACACTGTCGACGCCAGCCTGCTGCTGTTGGGCGAATTGCATTTCCTGAAACCGGACGACCCCCGCTTTGCCGGAACGGTCGCCCGGATCGAAAAACAGCTCTTGCGCGGCGATTTCCTGCTCCGTTATGAAGGAGAAGACAAAGAGGGCATTCCGGAAACAGCCCTGCTCGTCTGTACCTTCTGGTGGATTCTGGCCCTGACCACCCTCGGCAAGACCAGAGAGGCGCGGGCCACTTTTGAAAACATCCTCTCCCGGCGCAATCACCTCGGCCTCCTGTCAGCCGACGTATCGCGGGAAAACAGGGTCTTGTGGGGAAACTTTCCGCAAACCTACAGTATGGTCGGTTTGATCCAGTGCGCGATCCGGCTGTCCAGACCGTGGGAAAACGCATTCTGAATTTGATGTGACTATAACAATCGGCCCCCGGCCGGCGTCATGCCAGGACGGCCATCAGAGAGAAAAGGAGCCTTATATGGAAACCAGAAAAATACCCAGAACAGACCTGAATCTGTCCGCTATCGCACTCGGTTCCTTTGCCTCGGGTGGCTGGGCCCCATCGGAAAGAAAAGCCGCGACAGAAGCCATCCGCGCCAGTTACCAGATGGGTATCACCACCTTCGACACCGCCCCGATTTACGGCCTTGGCGAAACGGAAGCCATTATCGGCGAAGCCCTGAAACCTTTCCCGCGCGACAAGATCCAGATCCTGACCAAATTCGGGCTGCGCTGGATTTACCAGAAAGGTACCTACTTCCGCTCGTTCATCAATTACGACGGCAAAAAAGTGGACATCTACCGCTACGCGTCGAAAGAAAGTGTCGTCGAGGAATGCGAAAACAGCCTTCGGCGGCTGAATATGGATTACATCGACCTGTACCAGCTCCACTGGCCGGACGAGACCACCCCTATGGAAGAAACCTTCGAAGGCATCCAGCGACTGGTCGAGCAGGGAAAAGTCCGGTACGTCGGCGTATCCAACCTGACACCGGAACAGCTCGACAAGGTGGAACACACTTTCCCTGTCGTTTCCATCCAGATGCCCTACAACATGCTGGACAGGAAAATCGAGGAAGACATCATTCCCTACTGCGTCGAACACGATACAGCCCTGATCGCTTACCGGCCACTGGGAGCAGGCCTTCTGACCGGGAAAATGTCGCCCGACGTCGTTTTCAACCGGCACGACACGCGCCGTGGCAATCCGAAATTCACCCCTGAAAACATCAAAAAAGCCAACAAGCTCGTTGAATCCCTGAAACCGGTTGCGCAGGCCAACAAAGTGTCGATCCCACAGCTTGTCCTTTCCTGGACCCTGAACCGGCCCGGAGTAACCTGCGTGTTGACCGGTGCCATGAATTCGGCGCAGGCAATTGAAAACGCGAAAGCGGCCAACATCAAACTATCGAAAAAAGACACGGACGCCGTCAATAACGCCCTGCTTGAATCCGGTTTTTAAAGCCGGTACGGCAAGTGATCCTCCAAAACGCCGGGAAGCTCTTTCCGGCGTTTTCTTTCCGGATTCCGTTTTATTTGACACGCTTTTGACCGATCCGGAAAACGGCAGGCCGAAAACCGGTACACTTTTCTTCACCGGCGCGCTTTTGCGGACAAACCGGCCTTCACCAGTGGGCGCGTCCCTGCAGAACAGCCATCTGCCTTTTATGTAACCAGAAAGGATCAGGATATGGAATATCGCAGCATTCCGGGAACCGACATGAAACTCTCCGTCGTCGTATTCGGTTCATGGGCTAACGGAGGATGGAGTGCATCGGAAAGAACCGATGCCGTCAAAGCGGTACAGGCCAGTTATCAGGCGGGCGTGACGTCCTTCGACACTGCCCCCCTTTACGGTCTGGGCGACGCCGAAACGATTATCGGCGAAGCGATCGAATGCCTGCCACGCGACAAAATCCAGATCCTGACCAAGTTCGGGTTGAGGTGGGACATCAACGGCGGAATCCCTTTTTCAAGCATGACCAACGCGGCCGGCAATCGGGTCGATATCGTGCGCCATGCCGGACGGGACAGTATCATCGCCGAATGCGAAGGCAGCCTGAAACGTCTCAAAACCGACTATATCGACATCTACCAGCTTCACTGGCCCGACGACGCCACGCCGATGGACGAAACCTTCGAAGCCGTGCAAATGCTGATCCATCAGGGAAAAGTCCGTTACGCAGGCGTTGCCAATTACAGTGGCGGACAGATGGCCGAAGCGGAAAAACATATCCATATCGTCTCGAACCAGATTCCCTACTCCATGATCAACCGGGGCGTCGAAGAGGAAACCCTACGTTATTGCCTCGACCACAAGAAAGCCGTACTGGCCTACCGTCCGCTCGAATCGGGGCTGTTGACCGGAACGATCAATCCCGGAACCGTTTTCCCGAAAGGCGACTTCCGGCGCGACAACGCGCGGTTCACCGATGAAAACATTCGCCGTGTCGATAACTTCGTCCTGCAACTGAAACCGCTGGCCGAAGACAGGAAAATCACGATTGCCCAGCTCGTCTTGCGCTGGACAATCCAGCGAACCGGCATCTCCGCCGTTCTGGCCGGTGCCAGGACACCGGAACAGGCCGTTGAAAATGCAAAAGCAGGAGACTTTTCCCTGACGAAAAAAGAAATGGGTTATATCGACAGTGTGCTGCCACCGGTATAAAACCCGAAACTGTCTGATCCATTTCAAAAGCCGTCCTCTTCCATACGGAACCGGACGGCTATTTTGCCGGTTCAACCTCTTGTCAGTCACATGGGATATGTTGCCGGTCAGAATGAGGCCGCGTCATGCCATCCATTTCAGTCCGGCAATCCCCCCCAGAATCATCAGAAGAAACACTATTCCCGGCCAGGAAAGCGGTTCGTTGAACAGGAAAATACCCAGAATGGCCGTTCCGGCAATACCGATACCTGTCCAGACAGCGTATGCCGTCCCGACCGGAAGCGTTTTCATGCAATGCGCCAGCAACAAAAAACTGGCGGTCATGGCAATCAGCGTGCCGACCGAAGGCCACAGGCGGGTGAACCCTTCCGTGTATTTCAGGCCGAGAGCCCAGGCGGTCTCGAATAGACCGGCGATGATCAAAAGGAACCAGACCATTGAAAATCCTTTCAGAAAAACAAGGGTCGTCCCTTTTAAAAAGAAGGCAGAGAAAACCGGGGTCGTCCCCGATCCCGGATAATATACCGTTCTTTTCCCAAACCGGCAAATCCGCCAATCCGGTATTTTCCTGCAGGGATGAGGGCTATCCAGTGGAACGGACAACCTTCTTCATCAGACCCGACAGGCTGGAAAACGTTCTCTTGCAGAAAGACAAAACGTCCATTTCCGGATGTCGCTGTTTCAATTATCGATCCGGCAGACAAACATGGTTTATGGCCTCAAAACCATATAAACAGGCGTCCGCCACCGGAAAATGCGTCCGGTCAGGTATTTTCCGGGCATGCCGGAACGGGAAAAAGACCTTTCCCGCATTTGATCCGGAACAAAACCCCGTTTCAGGCAATCTTTAAATTATCCATCCGGTTTTGAAAAAACATTTTTTGCCTGACAGCAAAATTACTTCCATGACAAGACCGGAACCGGAATATTTCCAGCCAGTCTAAAACTGACATCACAAGAAAAAAGCTGGATCACTGCTTCACGAACCTTTTCACGTGACAGCGTAGTGACACCATCCGGACCAGCACATGCCAGCTTTTCCGGATTAAAACAGCCAGGAGAAGAAAATGACTTACCGCTTGAGAAACCTTGTGCCCTGGGGGCGAAATTTCCATGAATACACCAACATGTTCGGATTGTGCGAACCCGAACTGAACGGAAAAATCGCCGGATTTGCGGATGGTCCCGCCAGTTTCAACGCTGAATGTTGCCAGCAGGGGGGCCAGGTCGTCTCGTTCGACCCCGTTTACCGTTATCCGGTGGAAAAGCTTGAAGTGTGCCTTCGGGAAGCGAAACGCCTGATGTTCGAGGATATCTGCAAAAACACGCCGCTGGACGAATCGATCGCAGCCAGGAACATCGACGAGCTTGAAAAACATCACATGGACGCCACCCGGACTTTCCTCGACGATTATGAAAAAGGAAAAGCCGAAGGGCGCTACATCGATCATGAACTGCCATTTAAAATCCCTTTTCCGGATGATTCATTCGATCTGGGACTCTCGTCTCACTTTCTGATGCTTTATCCCAAACTGGGCGTCAACTTCCATTTGCAGGCACTCGGGGAAATGCTCCGTATCTGCCATGAAATCCGCATCTTTCCGACGATGGACAAAACCGGAAAGCACTCGCCACTGACCGACCGGATCATTGGACGGTTTTGCGACGATTGCAAGGTAAGCCTGAGGAAAACAAACTGCCACTATCTCAATGGTGCCCACGAAATGCTCGTCATCCGCAAAAAAGACGAAACCGCCTCATCCGCTCTGCACTGATCGCTTTTTCCTGCCGGTTTTCATATAAGGCCATCAATCGGTCTCGAGAGCGTACCATTCGGCACGGCAGCGTTCTGTTCAGGCACTGTACGGGGAAAAAGCGAACGCAACCGAACCGGCTATCCGCCGATCACTACCGTGGGGCATCCCGACACAATCGTCCCGCCATGTGCAGTCGTATCGCCCATCCGGGCAGCAGGATGTCCACCGATCAGAACCGTCGATGAACCGTTTTCGATCAAGTCGGGAGGGCCGGCACAAAGCGCCAGATCCCCCACCCGTGCCGCGGACATTCCCCCGATCACTACCGTGGAACATCCCGCAGGAAGGATCGGGTCACCGGCATGTGGAACCGGTGGAATCACGGGGGTCTGCATGGGGCAGGTATGCATGTCTCCGATTCGGGCAGCCGATGGCATGGATTTTCTTCTTGATAATAACGAAAAAACGGTAAATCAGTTTATTTTGAGAAGGGAACCATGAATGTCCAGTATTCCATTACTGGTGGTTTCCCCCGCCGCATTTGCCCTGACAGACACCGCCGTTCCACTCTGCGACATCGACTGTTGTGCCTTCATCTCGACATTCATGGCGGACAAGGACAGGTTTTGAGTCGCTTTCAGGTTCAGCGTGCCTGCCTCGATCGTCGGCTTGCCCGTTACCCGAAGGGTAGAGTCCCCCCTGACCTGAATCACCACATTGCCGTCATATTGAAAGATCAGCCTGTTTCCGGACGGTAGCATGTCTTTTTCCCGGTGCGCTATTCGTTATGAGACACGGCCGAAAAAATATCCGTTCCCATCCATTTTACAGGCGATAGAAAACGGGGATACCGTTTGACAGGTATCCCCGCATTCTTCTGCCGGCAAGCGCTATATCCTGATTTCGTTGTTCTGAACCAGCTGATTCAGCAGATCCTGGGCATGATTGGCCGGGTTATCGCCAAGATGAACACCATTCATCGTGATCGTGGCCACTTTATGGAAGTCCGCTCCACCCCCAGCACCATTAGTATCGATAGACAGTTTCACCGTCACCGATCCGTCATCATTCCGTTTGATATCGTCAAACTGGAGATACCCCCCATCGATCAGGTCGGAAGCGCCACCTGCCAGCTTGTCCGTTCCGGTCAGCAGATCTTTCAGATCCAGAATGTCGGCATGCTGGTCGACCGAACCTCCGGACGGGTTTAGATTGCCTGCATGGAAATCCGAAATGGCGTCCCCACTGACGACACCATCCAGGTCGCCCTGATGGTACCGGAATATATCATGGCCCGGGCCACCGTCCAGAACGTCGTCGCCCTTGCCGCCGACGAGAATGTCGTCACCGGAACCGCCGATAAGCATGTCATGCCCTTCACCACCATGCAGGACATCGTTTCCGCCCATACCGATCAGCACATCGTTACCTGCGCCGCCCATCAGGACGTCGTTGCCGTCGTTGTGGTGCTCCAGCGTTTCAAGACCGTCCGACAGACCTTTGAGCTGTTCCGGACTCATCGGCTGACTCGTGTCCGGAACCGATTCGAAAGAGCTGTCCGTATGGACCAGACCGGCCAGTGCACCGGCCGTCGTGCCGCTTCCATCGCCCTCTATCAGATCATGGCCGCCTTCGCCATAAAGGACATCGTGTCCCGCCGTACCGTGTCCGATTGTATCGGCCGCCGCAATCATGCCTTCCAGACCATCCGGATGGGACGGATTAACGCCAGGTTCATGTCCGGCCACATCGCTCACATGTTCCGCACCGGTACCCGTATCCATTGCGGAAAGCATCATCGTGTCGATGGACGCCGCACCATGTTCGGCCGGCGATACCGTCACATTGGCAAGATGGCCACTGACGTTGATATCGAAAGACACGCTCGTGGACGCGCCCTTGTCATCGGTTGCCGTAACCGTCACGGCATGATGACCGAAAACGCCGTCCTTTCCGGTAACCGTCAGCACACCGTCGGTGACAGAAGCCGTATATCCCTCCGGCAGGGCACGGCCATCGACGGAAAAAGTCATCCTGTCGCCATCGGCATCCGTAAAGGTCTTGTTCAGGTCGATAAGGACCTGTTCTGTATCGGTCGGGATAGAGGTATCCAGATCACCCGTTCCCTGTGCATTGATATTCGCATTGCTTTGTACCTTGCCCTGGATAAGGATCAATGCCGTATCGGTATGATCAGCCTGCAATTCAAAACGGACCTGATTGAGGTTGAAGTTATTCTTCACAAACAGGATACCCTCGATATCGGCGCCAGCCGTTTTCGGGTTGCCGTTTATATTCAGGTCGCCATCGACAATGACTATCGTACCAGCCGGTACCTTCAGGCTGCCATTGACGGGAAGCGATCCCTGAACCCAGATGACCTTTGGACAATCGGCACTGTTCACGAGACTGCTGTACTGCCAGTCGTAAATCACACGGGCTTGTGCTTTGGCATCGGCCAGGCTCATACCCACATAAGTCGTGAACAGATCATGAGTCGCGTCGACCCTGACGCCCGCGTAAGTCGAATGTGACAGGAGCTCGTGTACGATCATCCTGTCGGTACCATCCACATGAACGGCCTGATTCGCGTATTCGACCGTAGCCAGAATATTGCCCACTTCCGGCGCATGATTTACCTGAACAGGCGGTATCGCCGGATCGATGACAATGGTACCGATTGTCGTATCGCCGTCATTATCCCTTACAGACAATTCGATATTGACCTGATCGTTTTCATGACCTGAGGCCGGTATGAATTTATATTCATAATGGCCGTCTTTTCCGGCCGCCAGCTCCAGCTTGCCGATAACGTTTGTGCCCATCATCAGATCGACAGAGTCATTTATAAAACTGCCGTCTGCATTTACCCTGAACGTACCGCAAAAATCCGAACCGGCGACCTGTACGCGAATATCCGCGCCACCCTGCTCACCTGAATGGGCGTCGGCACCGTAGTCTATCGTCAGTGAACCGTCGTAGATTCTTTGTCCGCCCGTCAGTATCGATCCGTTTTCCGCTACATCGATATGCGGAACGTCGTCGACGATATCGACCTTCACATTGATCTGGAACTGATTGCCGAATTCATCCTGAACGGTCATCCTGACCGTATCGGCGCCTTCTACCGTATTCGCTCCCTGCGCCTGCCCGGAATCAATCGCCGTGTTCAGGGTGTAATGCCAGTTTCCTTCACTGTCCTGTGATACCGTTCCCGGTGAATGGACATCCTGTTGTTCCACGCTTACGATGGTATAACCGTCAGGCGCCCGGATCGTCGCCGTTTCCGACGTATTCGCCACATCGTTCAGGCCCGATTCGCTGACGGTGACATGAGCGATCCGGCCGCCGTCGGGACCAGCGGCCGAAACGACATTGACATCTATCCCGGATTGGGCAGTATCACCGTCCGCATCCCTGATGGAAATACTGAAACTGTCCTGACCTTGCCTTATATTCGGATTGGCATGGTAAGTGTACGTTCCATCCGCATGGAGGCTCAGGGTTCCATACTGTCCGGCAATGTCATAAGAACCCTTCGATGCGATGTCCGTGATGTCGACTGTGCGTTCGCCAACCGAAACCGTCAGCTGTTTTCCCTCACCGTTGTCCGCACCGAAGCCGAAATCCAGCTTCCCGCCGTCAGTCGAGTCATGACCGGCCACGACGGTGTTGTCGATGTTATCGCTTACGCTGGCCGTCGGGACGTCGTCGACGATGTCGACCTTGACCGTCACATCCTGAATCTGTCCGTTTGGCCCTTTGACCTGGATCGTAATTGAATCTGCTCCCTCGGCTGTGCTTGCGGAATTATGATCCGGAGCATGGCCATAAGCCTTGTCAAGCCTGTATTCCCACTGCCCCTGGGTATTCCGGACAAGCTTGCCGTATTCGCCCTGACCATACTGGCCATCGGTCGGCTCGACGATTTCATAACCGTCGGCCAGTTTCAGAACCGCCGTCTCCGAACCGTCTGCCGGATTGTTCAGCCCGGCCTCGCTGACGACAAGGGAACCCTCCACCGGATCGACAGATGGAGATTCAATGCCGTTTACGGTAATGTGAATATCCGTGATGTCGAAGGCATTGTGTGCATCCTTCACGCCGATATGGAAGACCTCGTCAGTCAGCACGCCGTCCTTGCCGAGGTTCTGGACAAGTTGCCAGGCATCGTCATGGCCTTCACCCCTTCCATAGAGACGATAAGAATAATCGCCTGTATCCGGATCGATCGTCAAAACACCATACTTGCCTTCGAGTTGCGTCACAGGATTGTAATTGTCGAACCTGTTGGAGGCGAAATCGTCCGTTCTTCCTTCGTAATCTCCCGGATTATTTCCGTTCATCGCCAGATTGGAAATGATATGGAAGGTATGGGTATCACTGATATCGTCGTCCGCCAGGGAAAGGATGTTATCGCCCAGAAGATTGCCGTGCACATCAGAGCCGGCCGTTACACCCAGCGGTGTATCGCTGACCGTCAGTTCAGGGCGGTCATTCCTTCCGGTAATGTTGATCGTGAATTCATGCGAGGACGATGCACCATGCACGTCGGTTACGGTCACATTGAAAATCAGCGAATGCGAATCGCCGAGATTCATTCCGTCGATCATCGGGTTTCCATCCCTGACGTCGAAGTAATACTTCCCGGTATTGACGTCGAGATAAAAGTCACCCACATCGAAATGGAAAACCCTGTATGTGCCCGCAGGCAGTTCGGTATGATGGTCGGACCCCTTGTCGGCATGTTCCGCCAGTACTTTCGGTGCAGTCAGCGTCAGATCGTCCACCCCGGTTGGCTTGAGGCCATTCCCCTGAGTTCCCTGTTCCAGCGCATCCTTGTTGGGGCCTGAAGTCGTTCCGTTGACGAAGTCAGCCGAAAAAGTCAGGATATCGCCCCGGTCATAATCGCTGGCGCCGAAACTGCCCGTCACCACATCGGAATGGTCTGAAACACGGTTGGTATTGCCACCTTCCCCGCGCCAGCGTCCCTGTTCGGCGGCTTCCACCTCCCATTTTCCGTCGATACCGATGGAAGGCTGTTCAATGCCGAGATAATCGTTATGGATCAGTTCTGCAAAGGAAGGCGCGTCATTCGCCCCTTCGATCACGACCGTGAGAAGGTGTTTTCCAATGGCCAGGTGCTCATCGGTCACGACGGTTTCGAACTGGAAGCTGAATTTTTCACCGGCTGCCATGCTGTTGACCAGCTTGTCGGATACTTCATCCCCACCGAGTTCAAAAGTATAGTGGCCGGTTCCGGTATCGACAGTCAGCGTGCCGTAATTGGTTTTGACCGTCTGGATGCCATTGGCATCGGTCGTCGGGCTGCCGGTCATTTCGACAGTCACCGGAACAGGTTTGCCCGTCGCTGCGTCGATCACCGGCTTGTTGTTACCTGTGTACAGCGTCGTTTCGAGCGAATCGACAGCCGTGTTGTTGACATTGAAATGGTTGACCGAATAGGTCAGCTCCGCATCATTGTCCGCATCGGTCACGTATCTGGACAAATCGCCCCCGACCTTCGGACGGCTGTTTTGTTCATGGACGAAACCATCGTTCTTGTGGTCTTCCGTCAGCGGTTTGTTGCCGTCGAAAACGCCGTCTTCTTTCAGCTGGACATTCTGCCCCCTTCCATTGAAAGTGGGCGCATCGTTTGTGCCTTCGATAGTGATGTCAACCGGATGCGTAAGTGTTCCGTTATGGCCGTCGGAAACCTGAATCCGGAATTCCTCATGAACCGAATCGCCCTGATCCAGTGAATCGGAAAGCGTGTCGTTCAATTCATAGTGGTAAGTATAGGTAACCGACCCGTCCGCATTCCCGACCGGCGTCACCGTCAATATTCCGTATTCGGTCTGGAGAGTCATCTTTCCGGAATCGTCTGTCTGGACACCCGCTACCGGAATTCCATCCTTGTCCAGCAAGCTTGCCGTCAGTTTGCCGCCCTCAGGATCCCTGACGGTAAAAGAACTGTCGTCCTCTTTATTTCCGGCAATCACATGATTGTGCTCACCTGGTGCCCAGCCCGGCTTGCCCCCCTCGCCAACCGTTCCCACCCCGGCTTCTTTCAGGGCAAGGAAATCCCCGGGATCGCCATCGATGACCGGTGTCTGATTGGGATGCACGTTTACGGAAACGTTCTTTTCATCGTAAGCGCCATGTTCATCGGTCACGCGGACGGTGAATTCGTCAGTAACGTCCCCCGCCGTGGTGCCCGGTTTGAGTGTATATTCATATTCACCGGTCTGGGGATCGATCCTGACGGTACCGCAGGACGTTTCGATCTCCGTGACCGGATTGCCGTGTGCATCGACACCGAAACTGTAGGCCAGTTTCGCGCCGTGATCGGCATCTGACCCGACAACCTGACCTGCGACGGTATGTTCATTTCCTCCCTGCCAGACATCGACTGCATCCGGCCTGGACAATACCGGCGCATCGTTGGAACCTTCAACCGTGACGCGCACGGTATGATTGGCAATGGCTCCGGACTGGTCGGTCACCGTTGAGGTAAACCCCAGATTCAGGAATTCGCCCTGTGCGAGATTGTTGGCGGGGCTGCCGTCAGCCGTATTCAGTTCGAACGTATATTCGCCTGTTGCCGTATTCAGGGTGAATGTCCCGTAATTCGTCACAATGGTCTGGATACCGTTTTCCGTCGTGCCGGACAAGACTTCAACCGGAACGGAAACGTTCTTTCCATCCGCGTCCGTCACGACATTTCCACCGGTCGAAGCCGTTTCCAGATTGTTGTCCCCGCCCTTGATATCGACGGAATAAGTCAACGTGTCACCGGCATCTACATCACCGGCTTTCGCACTCAAATTACCGTGAACGACAAAACGGTGGTGATCGTCACCGACATGTCCATCGTTACCACCGACGGCCGTGGTGCCGTCACCGGCTTCCTTGACGTGAACGCTGTCGAATTTTATCGACGGCGCATCGTTTGTCCCGTCAATCCTGACGTGAATGTCTTCCGATACCGTCCCTCCATGCCCATCGCTGACTTCGACCCTGTATTCATAATCGGCAAAATCCCCTTCATTCATGCTGTCGGCATTGCCGTTCAGTTCGAAACGGTATTCATAAGTCACAGAACCGTCAGGATTGACCGTTGGCGTAACGGTCAGCGTACCGTATTCCGTTTCAAGCGTCATGACCCCGGTAACGGGATCGGTGACGACATCAGCGACCGGATTGTTCCGGCTATCGACCAGCCGCGCGGACAGTGTGTCGCCATCGGCATCGCTGACGGTAAACGAGCCGCCCGCTTCCGGCATTCCGGCAATGGCATGATTATGGTCACCCAATGCCCACCCCGGCTTGCCCCCCTGTTCAACGGTACCGACCCCGGCTTCTTTCAGATGGAGAGTGGCACCACTGCGTTCAGTAATGGCCGGTGCGTCATTGGGAGGTTCTGCCGGTACATCCGGTGTTGTCGGGGTATCCGTGCCGGTTCCCGTACCGGCATCGGGATTGATGAAAAAGCGTGGCCCGGCAGTTTGAGCGGCTGCCGTGTTGGCCGGACTGGCCGAGATATCCGTTCCGAACCCGGGAGTCACATCGCCGCGCGCGCCTTCCTGATCGACGACGACAAACGAGTGCGAACCGGAATGTCCCGGATCCCCTGCCGTGCCTGCATCGGCGCCTGCCGCAGTGGCTTCGGCGACTTGCGTCGGGTCCATGCCCGCCGCGATCATGGCCTGAATATCCTCAACGCTCTGTTCTGTACCCTGCGCCGTCTGGTTCGTGGCTGCCGGATCGGGAACGGACTGGTCGAGAACCAGCCTGTCGTTGCTGCCGACTGTCGCAAACCCGCCATTGTCGAACTGGACAAGAACTGTGGAGCCGGCCGATGACTGAATCATTTCATTCAGCTCAACTGCGTCGCCGACGCGCAAGACACGGGTGTTTCCTCTGGAGTCTGTTGCAGTGGATGTCCCAACCAGTGCCCTGACAATTCCGATAGCCATTCAAATTACCTTTTTAGGTGAAAACCCTGCTTGAAAAATGGTGACATCAAAAGCACATTGAATTGACATTTCCCAAACAATTTCATGAACACACTATATACAATAATTCGCTTACCTGCCGAAAGCCATTGTCCAATGGTACTAATTTCCCCATTAAAAACAGGAAAATGAATTTTCATTTAAATTCATCAATATTCCATTTATCTTTCAGCAAAACCGGCATAAATTGCTCCGGGGGAAAAAA
>CDZQ01003787.1_pt1 | contig 12844 bp, 10 predicted proteins | sample 554831 | NCBI WGS metagenome assembly CDZQ01 (sample SAMEA3182112, study PRJEB8094) | gut metagenome | biome: human; feature: gut; material: Stool; isolation source: human stools | place: Canada | collected 2013-05-06
GTTCCATGGATTCACCGAACTTGACGGCAACGCGTTTGAAAACGATGTTTTTTTTCTGTTTCCGGGCCCAGTTGGTGAGCGTCGTATCGAATGCATAGCAATGAGGGCAAAAATATCCGAAGAATTCAATAACCTCGATTTTGTTGCCGGTATTGGTCGGTTGAGGTACTTTCAGAACCTGATAATCCACATTCTTTTGCGGATTGGCTGGAGAGGCAAATGCCGTCATTGCCATCATGCCGACCAGTACGGCGGCGATTAATCGATAAAATAATCTGATCATTTTATTTATTTGGTCCGGGTTATTGTCGTTTTAATTCCGTTTTGCATCAGCTTGCTGTGAGCGTTGTTTACATTAGTGCTCTTGTAGGGGCCCAAGCGTACACGATAAATTTTTTCGTTGTTTGATTTGGCTTCAGAGACGGATGATTCAAAGCCGAGCAATGCCAGATTGCCTCGCATGTTTTCCGCATCAGTCCTGTTTTTGAAAGCGCCTGCCTGCAGCCAGTAAACTGCCTTGTCTTCCGATGCGGGTGTTTCTTTTTGTTTGATGGCGGCAGCAATAGGGTCTTTTTCCTGAGCCGACGGGGCGACAGGGCTGGCATTGTTCGATGGCACGGGTATCGTTGCACCTGTCACACCGGTAGTGGCAGGTGCCGTTGCTGCATTGGTCGCCGGTTTGGAATCTTTGCCATACAGCGCCTGATTCGGATCAGCTGCCGGTGTGATGGCTGTCGCGGGAACAGGAGCGCTTTCCGGTTTGTCCTGACGGCCGGAAAACGGAATCGGTGTTCTCGTGATCAACAAGGCCACGATGACAGCAATAACCAGTCCGGTAATCAGGCCGATGATAAATCCAAGGAAGGTACCGCCTTTTTGGTTTTTCAAATTCATCATATTGAAATCACATTTTGGTTGGTGCGGAGACGCCCAGCAAGGCCAGACCGTTACGCAAAACCTGTCGGGTCGCTTTCAAAAGAGCAAGACGCGCCAGTTTGAGTGTTTCGTCTTCGACCAGGAATCGCTCTGCATTGTAATACCCGTGGAGTTCTCCCGCCAGTTCGCGCAGATAAAAGGCGACCAGATGAGGGCTTAATTCTTCCTGCGCTCTTGAGAGGATATCCGGATAATCCGACAGCTTGGACAAGAGTGCATACTCATGAGGCGATGTCAGGGGTGACAGGTCGACATTGTCGAGAACGGATTCGTCACCTCCCCATTGCGAAAACACGGAACAGATGCGTGCATGGGCATACTGAACGTAATATACGGGATTTTCATCCGACCGGGATAGTGCCAGATCGACGTCGAAAACGAATTCCGTATCCGCTTTGCGGGATATCAGGAAGAAACGGACGGCATCTCTTCCGCGCACGACATCCCCTGCACCAGACCATTCGATCAGATCGCGGACGGTGACATAGGAACCGGCGCGTTTGGAAATTTTCACTTCGGCGCCGTCTTTCATGACGGTCACCATCTTGTGCAGTACATAGTCAGGGAATGCTTTCGGTATTCCCTTGTTGACGCCCTGCAAGCCGGCGCGAACGCGTGCAACGGTTCCGTGATGGTCACTACCCTGAATATTGATGACCTTGTCGAAACCGCGGGAAAACTTGTTGATATGATAGGCAACATCCGGCACGAAATATGTATAGGTGCCGTCCGTTTTTCGCATTACGCGATCCTTGTCGTCACCATATTCGGTTGTCCTCAGCCAGAGGGCACCCTCGCTTTCGAATGTTTTTCCTTCCCTGGTCAGGGTATCGACGGCATCCTTGACCTTGCCGTCACGATACAGGGACGATTCAAGGAAAAAATTGTCAAAATGAATACCGAATGCATTCAGGTCGTTATCCTGTTCGTTACGCAAATAAGCCACGGCGAATTCGCGGATCGATTTCAGATCGTCTGCATGACCGGATGCCGTAACGGTTTCGCAGTTTCGGGCAGCGACCGTTTTTCCGGCAAGGAAGTCAGCGGCAATGTCGGCGATGTAATCGCCGTTATAGGCGCTTTCCGGCCAGCCTTCTTCTCCCGGTTTCAATCCTTTTGCACGTGCCTGAACCGAGAGGGTCAGGTTATCGATCTGCACACCGGCATCGTTATAGTAGAACTCGCGGGTGACATCGTAACCCTGAGAGGCAAAGAGTGCCGAAATGGAATCGCCGAGAGCGCCCTGACGTCCATGACCGACATGCAAGGGGCCGGTCGGATTGGCGGAAACGAATTCGACCATGACTTTCTTGCCGTTACCGGTATTGCTGAACCCGTATTTTTCCTTTTGATCAATGACCGCTTTGACAACATCCTGTTTGGCAGACGCAGTGAGCCGAAGATTGATAAAACCGGGGCCTGCTATTTCGCCCGATTCGATCAGGCCTTTATGCAAGGGGTTGGCCATCAGGGAAGAAAGAATTGTCTGGGCAATCTCGCGCGGATTTTTTTTCAGGGGTTTCGACAACTGCATGGCAATATTGCAGGCAATATCTCCATGAGAGGCATCCCGTGGTCTTTCCAGCGAAACAATTGGCTGTTTTTCGAGATTTTGTCCATCAATAATGGCATTGACGGCATCCTGTATTAAACCCGAGATGAGTTGTTTCTGTTGTGCAAGCATGGAAATGGCAAAAATCTGTTATCAGTAAAAGACGGCTTCGGCCTTATTCTGCCGAAAATAGAAATTATACTGTTTCGGCAAAATTAAAGGGGATTTGCGGGCCTTATTCCATAAAAAAACGCCTGACAGGCTTGTCAGGCGCTACAGGAAAGAAGAGTATGAATATGATGACTTATCTCGGGCCGGGACCCCCTCTGTGACCATAGCCACCACCCCGGTGGTAACCACGATAGAACAGGGATTCGTTGTCGAAAGTTTTCTGTTGTTCAGGGGTCAGTTTGTTATAGAACGTTTTGAGGGCAGTGAGCTGGTTGGCCATTTTGCCTTCGCGTTCTTTCATGCGGTCCAGCATGATTTGCATGCGCTGGGGTGCCGTCATTTTTTCAATTTCGGCACGTGAGATGGGTTTCCATGAATTGTAGTTGGCATCGACGACGGCCAGATAGTTTTTCCATGCCTTTTCCTGATCGGCATTCAATTTCAGCTGATCGTGCAAGGCGGTCTGTCGTTGCTGCCTATAGTGATGCCAGCGTTCCATATGGTAGCCGCGATTATCCTGGTCGACATAACAGTTTCCCGGACCGGGGCCGCCCATATTCATCGGGCAGCCGTCGTAGCCGCTATCCGCAGGAGCTGCAATGGCCGTTCCGAGGATTGCCCCGCTCATTCCGACTGCGGCGATTCCGGCAATCAGGCATTTGTTCAAAATTTTCATTCTTTTTCCTTTCGGATGAATTAAACGAAGTGTGCACGTAAGAAGTATACGTTCCCATGCTTTTATGCGTAAGGTTTTGACCAAAGGAATATGTAACAGTTTGTTTCGACTGATTTCGCTCAAATTAATGAAAGATAGGCAAAGATAAAGGCAAGAAGAATGAAAAAGGAAGTTGACAAGTGGAAAAACAAAAAACGGCAAACAGTTTGTTACTGTTTGCCGTTCATTTGGGCGTGAAGCGGATCAGGCTTCGTATTTGTTGACCAGGTGTCCGACACCGTCGATAACCACTTCAACCGTGCTGCCCGGTTTCATCGAGCCGACCCCGACGGAAGTGCCGCAGGAGATGATGTCGCCCGGTTCAAGGGTCATGTCATGGGAAATCATGCTGACCAGTTTGAATGGGGGGAAGATCATGTCTGCAACCGGATAGTTCTGGCGTTCCTGATCGTTCAGGATGGTTTTGATGACCAGCTTGTTCGGGTCATCAATGCCCGAAACGATCCCGGGGCCGAAAGAACCGAAGGTATCGAAGCCTTTTGCACGGGTCCATTGTGCGAAGGTAGGATCTTTCTGGATCAGCTGGCCGGCAGTAACGTCGTTGGAACAGGTATAGCCGAAGATATAGTCTTTGGCTTGTTCTTCGGAAACTTCCTTGCAGCGTTTGCCGATGACGATACCGAGTTCACCTTCGTAAACGACTTTGCCGTCGTAGGAATTCGGTTTCCTGACGACTTCACCGTCAGCAATATAGGAGGTGCTCGGTTTCAGGAGATAAAGGGGTTCTTCCGGAATGGCCACACCCAGCTTGCTGGACAGTGCGTAGAAGTTGTTCCACAACAGGATCATCTTGCTGGGTGAACAAGGCGTCATCAGTTTGACGTCTGCACGCTTGACGGTTTCGCCAGTTGCTTTTGGATTGTCAAACATGTCGCCGCTGTAGACACTGATGGTATCTCCTTCCAGAGTACCGAATTTGACTGCATCGCCTTGTTTGAAACGTACCCAAGTTTTCATCTTCTCTCCTTAATAAACATTGCAGGAAACTTTTTTCAGTGTCCTGAAAATGGTATTCCTCAAAACAGGAACAACTTCGCCCGGTAATTGGCCAGACTATTGTTTTAAATTAACCAATGGCTTAGAAAAACCATCATAACCGAACTGCTTCAAAATTGGTATAAACAATGAACCAGTTTTTTTACTTTTGCGACTGAAAGGGAATACGTTTGCCAGTCCCGGAATCGCAAAAGAGCAACAGAAATGAAAAAGCCGGAAGGATAAGCCTTCCGGCCTGTGGATTTCATTACATGAAGGAAATCATGATATCGCCGAATTCTGAAGTCGATACCTGTCTGGCATCGTTCATCAGACGCGCGAAATCGATGGTGACCTGTCTGGAAGAAATAGCCTTTTGCATCGAATCGATGACCAGATCGGCTGCTTCTGTCCATCCGATATGACGCAACATCATTTCGGCGGAAAGTATCAGCGAGCCCGGGTTGACGTTGTTCTGGCCGGCCATCGTTGGCGCTGTGCCGTGAGTTGCTTCGAAAATGGCGACGGAATCGGAAATATTGGCGCCCGGGGCGATACCGATACCGCCAACCTGTGCGGCCAGTGCGTCGGAAACATAATCGCCGTTCAGATTCAGTGTCGCCAGAACGCTGAATTCGGCAGGACGCAGCAGGATTTCCTGCAGGAATGCGTCAGCCAGTACGTCCTTGACGACGATTTCCTTGCCGGTTTTCGGATTGTTGAATGTGCACCAGGGGCCTTTGCCGATGACTTCCGCACCGAATTCATGTTTTGCCAGAGCGTACCCCCAATCGCGGAAACTGCCTTCCGTGAATTTCATGATGTTGCCCTTGTGAACGAGCGTGACCGAGGGACGGTCGTTGTCGATCGCATACTGAATAGCCTTGCGAACCAGACGTTCAGTACCTTCACGGGAAACAGGTTTGATGCCGATGCCGGATGTCTTGGGGAACCGGATCTGGCTGACGCCCATTTCTTTTGTCAGAAAATCAATGACTTTTCTGGCTTCAGGAGAGCCTTCGGCCCATTCGATACCGGCGTAAATGTCTTCGGTATTTTCACGGAAAATGACCATATCGGTTTTTTCCGGTTCACGCAGCGGTGAGGGAACACCCTGAAAATAACGGACAGGACGCAGGCAGACATAAAGGTCCAGACGCTGTCTCATGGCGACGTTCAGTGAGCGGATGCCGCCACCGATCGGGGTCGTCAACGGTCCCTTGATGGAAATGACGAAATCTTTCATTGCCTCGAGGGTTTCGTCAGGAAGCCAGACGTTTTCGCCATAGACTTTTAAGGACTTTTCGCCCGCATAAACTTCCATCCATTCGATCCTGCGCTTGCCGCCATATGCTTTTTCAATGGCGGCGTCGATAACCTTGCGCATGACAGGCGTTACATCGATACCGATGCCGTCGCCTTCGATAAAAGGAATAATCGGACGGTCGGGTACGTTCAGTGAAAAATCGGCATTAACCGTGATTTTGTCACCGGACTGGGGTACTTGAATATGTTGATACATCAGAAGCTCCGGAATAATCTTTTAAATCAATAAAGCAAAACGGTTCATAAACACGGATCAGACAACAGCGCCGTCGGCATTGCCTTTTTCCTTGACCGGCTTGACCAGATCCTCACGTTTGATGCCCAGCCAGATAGCAATGGCAGCGGCAACGAAAACGGAAGAATAAATACCGAAACAGATACCGATTGTCAGCGCGATGGCAAAATTGTGCAAGGTCGGGCCGCCGAAAAGAAGCATCGATAAAACCATGATTTGCGTACAGCCGTGGGTGATGACCGTTCTTGAAATCGTGCTTGTGATGGCATGATTCACGATTTCCTTGACGGTCGCCTTTCTCATCTTGCGAAAGTTTTCGCGAATCCGGTCGAAAATAATGACGGATTCATTCACCGAATACCCCAGAATCGCCAGCACGGCCGCCAGAACAGAGAGCGAGAATTCCCACTGGAAGAATGCAAAGAAACCGAGAATGATCACGATATCGTGAAGGTTCGCGATAATCGCCGATATGGCGTATTTCCACTCGAACCGGAATGCCAGATAAATAATGATCCCGATAACCACCATTCCCAGTGCCATCAACCCGTTATGGGTCAGTTCATCCCCGACTTGCGGTCCGACAAACTCAACCCGTTGCAAATGGACGTCAGGATTCTGCTGGGTCAGCGCGGTCATCACCCTGGCGCTTTGTTCGGCAGAGGTCAGGTCTTTCTGTAAGGGCAGGTTGATCATGACATCCTGTGCCCGTCCAAAGTTCTGAACCTGAAAATCGTCACCGAATCCCAGATCCTTGATCGTGCTGCGAATGCCTTCGAGATCGGCCGCTTTCTGGTAATTGACTTCCATGACGGTACCGCCGGTAAACTCGACGGAAAGGTGCAACCCCTTGTGCCAGAGAAAAAACACGGCGGCAAGGAAGGTGATGAATGAAATGATATTGAATATCAGCGCATGGCGCATGAAGGGAATATCTTTTTTAATCCTAAAGAATTCCATAATCGATCCTGTTGGTTATCCGTATAAGTAAATTAGTTTTTTGTGTAATCCGATGGGGTATGACCTCTCCATACCTGTCCGATGGAAAGCGACGCGAGTTTTTTCCTGCGTCCGTACCAGAGATTGGCAATGCCTCTGGAAACGAAAACGGCAGAGAAAAGCGACGTCAAAATACCGATGACGTGAACCACCGCAAACCCGCGAATCGGACCGGAACCAAATATCAACAGCGCCAGACCGGCGATCAAAGTCGTAACGTTCGAATCGAGAATGGTTGCCCATGCATGCGCGAATCCGTTTGAAATAGCCGTTTGCGGGGAGTGATCCATCCGGAGCTCTTCACGGATACGCTCGTTAATCAGAACGTTCGAGTCGATCGCCATGCCGAGCGCCAGCGCAATAGCGGCGATCCCCGGCAAGGTCAGGGTAATTTGCATGAGCGACAGAATGGCGATCAGCAACAAAACGTTTACCGACAGGGCAATTACGCTGAAGAGACCGAAAACCATGTAGTACAGGATCATGAAGATCGAAACGGTTGCAAATCCGTACAGTGTGGAGAGGAAACCTTTCGTGATGTTCTCTGCACCCAGTTGAGGTCCGATTGTGCGTTCTTCAATGATTTGCATTGGAGCGGCCAGCGAACCTGCGCGCAACAGCAGGGCCAGATCGGTCGCCGCTTCAGGCGTATTCATGCCTGTGATCTGGAATTTTGAACCGAGTTCATCGCGAATGGAAGCGACGGTCAGAACTTCACCCTTGCCTTTTTCAAACAGGACGATAGCCATCAGCTTGCCGATTTTGCCACGGGTTGCCTGACGCATCTTGCGGCCGCCATCGCCATTCAAATCGATACTGACCGCCGGTTGCTGGTACTGGTCGAAGCTTGCGGACGCATTGGAAATGTAATCGCCGGTAATGACAGGGTCCTTATACAGGATGACCGGCGCGCCCTTGCCGAGGCGGAAGAGTTCGGAGCCCAGTGGGACAGCGACGGATTCTTCGGTACCACGGGTAACCGATTCATCCACCATGCGGACTTCAAGGGTGGCGGTACGGCCGATAATGTCCTTGGCGCGGGAAACGTCCTGAACCCCTGGCAACTGGACAACGATACGGTCTGCCCCCTGCTGCTGAATGACCGGTTCGTTAACGCCGAGTTCGTTGACCCGTTTGGACAGGGTGGCGATATTCTGTTTGACGCTGTTTTCCTTGACCTGTTTGACGGCTTCCGGGCTCAGGGAAAGGATCAGTTTGTTGCCGCCATCTTCACGCAGCGTAACATCGGACATCTGTCCTTTGAGGATTTTTTCGGCCTGCTGGCGCGTTTGCACATCAGTGAACTGCATTTCAACTGTATCGCGGACACGGGTCAGACCGGAATAACGGATGTTCTTTTCACGCATGAGATTACGCGCGGAAGTCTGCATACCGGCAATTCTTGAGTTCAGTGCCGCGTTAACGTCCACCTGCATCAGGAAATGGACGCCACCACGAAGGTCGAGACCGAGATACATCGGCAAGGCATGCAGGCTCTGTAGCCATTGGGGGGTATTCGGCAAGAGGTTGAAAGCGATGCTGTAGGTCGGGTCAGCCGGATCGGCATTCAGTTTGCTTTCAAGTACTTCTTTCGCCCTGAACTGGACTTCGGTATTGGTAAAACGGACCTTGATGGTCGAATGCATACCGCTGTTGTCGAAGAAGACGCCGTCAGTCTCGATATTGTTGTCTTTCAATATGCTTTCGACCTGCCCTGTCATGGGGGGATCGATTTTGACGGTCGATCGGACGCTGCTGATCTGGACGGCCGGTGATTCACCGAAGAAGTTCGGAAGTGTATAAATGATGCCGAAAACAATGGCTGCGGCAATAATGAGGTATTTCCAGAGTGGGTAACGATTCATAATGATTCAGGGTTTGAAAATGCCCGCTCACGGCGAACAGGCAATCCAGTCACAATATTCTGGGTCTGTTACAGCGTTTCGATGGTACCGTTCGGGAGCATCGAAACAATAGAGGCTCTCTGAATGATGATTTCCGTTCCTTCGGCAATCTGCAGGGTCAGGAAGTTGTCGGAAACTTTCGTGATTTTTCCGACGATTCCGCCGGAAGTCAGAACTTCGTCGCCAACCGTCAGGGCACTGATCATTTCGCGCTGTTCTTTCTGTTTTTTCTGCTGGGGGCGGATCATCAGGAAATACAGGACAGCAAACATCAGTACGAGAGGAAGGAAACTTCCCATACTGTCGAGGCTGAAACCGGATGCGGCGGTTTGGGCATATGCGTTGGTAATGAACATAACATCTCCAGTTTGGATTTTTGTTTAACACAGGATTCTAGCACTATGCGCTGTGTTTTCATGCATTTATGCGGTTTGCGGGAAAATATAGCGTTTTTTTTGGCCGAATCCATTCAATCTTGAAGCGAAATGATGTCATTTCAATAAAAAGGGCAATGACAATCCGTCAATATTAAAGAGATCGCTTATATGCCTTTTTGTCGTTCCGCATGAAACTGTGCGGTAAATTCGTTAAACCGGTCGTTTTCAATCGCGTCACGCATGTCATTCATGAGTTGAAGGTAGTAATGCAGATTGTGGATCGTGCTGAGTTGCGCACCAAGAATTTCGCCGACGCGGTTCAGGTGATGAATGTAGGCGCGTGAAAAATGGCGACAGGCATAACACTGGCAGGTTTCGTCCAGCGGTTTTTCGTCATCCTTGTAACGGGCGTTGCGGATCCGGATATCGCCGAAACGCGTGAAAAGCCACCCGTTTCGTGCATTGCGTGTGGGCATGACGCAGTCGAACATGTCGATGCCACTGGCAACACCGGCGACCAGATCCTCCGGTGTACCCACTCCCATCAGATAGTGAGGCATGTGGGCAGGCAGGCGCGGGCCGATATGGGACAGGATTCGCATCATTTCTTCTTTGGGTTCGCCTACGGACAGGCCACCGATGGCAATACCATTGAATCCCATTTGTGAAAGCCCGGCCAGAGACTCGTCACGCAAATCGGTGAACATGCCGCCCTGTACAATGCCGAAGAGGGCATTTTTATTTTCATTCCGGTCGAACTCGTCCTTCGAGCGTTGTCCCCAGCGCAAAGACAGTTGCATCGATTGGGCTGCCTCGTCTTTGGTCGCCGGTCTGTCGTTGATCAGATAGGGAGTGCATTCGTCGAATTGCATGACAATGTCCGAATTCAGCACGTGCTGGATCTGCATGGAAATTTCCGGCGACAGAAAAAGTTTACTGCCATTGATGGGCGAGGCGAATCTGACGCCCTCTTCGCTGATCTTGCGCATTGCGCCGAGCGAAAAGACCTGAAACCCACCCGAGTCGGTCAATATCGGTTTGTCCCAGCCGATGAAATCGTGGAGTCCGCCGAACCGGTTGATGACGTCGAGTCCGGGGCGCAACCAGAGATGGAAGGTGTTGCCGAGGATGATTTGCGCTTCGATGTCGTCGAGGTTTTCCGGCGACATGGCCTTGACGGAACCATACGTTCCGACTGGCATGAAGATCGGTGTTTCTACGGTACCGTGCGCCAGTTTCAAACGTCCTCTTCTGGCGTTTGATGAGGTGTTGATGAGTTCAAAATCAAGCATGTGTCTGATTCCCGGTTGCAGTGGTGAATAATCGGCTCAGCCGTTTTTGTGGGAAGTGCATTTCAGCAGCATGGCGTCGCCATAACTGAAAAAACGGTATTTTTCGTTAATGGCATGTGCGTACGCCTTTCTGATCAGGTTAAATCCGGCAAAGGCGGAAACCAGCATGAGCAGGGTCGACTTCGGCAAATGAAAATTCGTGATCAGGTGATCGACTGTCTGGAACTGATAGCCAGGTGTGATGAAAAGCGATGTTTCGTTACTGCCCGCTTTCAACACGCCTGTTTGTGAAGCGGATTCCAGTGCACGTAGGCTGGTTGTGCCCACACCGATGACCTTGTGTTTGCCTTGCTGTGCGGTTTTGACAGCCTCGACGGTTTCTTCGGGGATGGTGTACCACTCGGTATGCATCTGGTGTTCTGACAGGTTTTCACTGCGGACGGGCTGGAAAGTTCCTGCACCGACATGAAGGGTCAGATAGGCGAAGCGCACACCCTTTTTCCGGAGCTTTTCCATCAATTCGTCATCGAAATGCAATCCGGCAGTCGGTGCGGCAACCGCTCCCAATTCGCTGGCAAAAACGGTCTGGTATCGCTTTTCATCGAATGAATCGGCAGCCCTCTCAATGTAGGGCGGCAAGGGTAGATGGCCGTGTGCTTCCAGTATTTTGAAGATGTCGGAAGGAAATTGCAGAATGAAGAATTCTCCATCCCTTCCTGTGACGGTAACGTCGAGTTCATCATCAATACGGATGATACTGTTGGCTTTCGGGGATTTGGACGCCCTGATTTTGGCCAGAGCTTTCCGGTTGTCGAGGATGCGTTCGATCAGGATTTCGATTTTTCCGCCAGAGGCTTTCGAGCCGAAAAAGCGGGCTTTCAATACCCTGGTATTGTTGAAAACAAGCAAGTCGCCTTCAGACAGATTGTCGATCAGGTGATAAAAACGGGAATCGGCGATTTTTTTATCGTCGACGAGCAACAGACGGGAAGCGCTGCGTTCAGGTAAGGGGAATTGGGCGATCAATTCCTCGGGTAATTCAAAATCGAAATCGGAAAGTGTATACATGCCAAAACAGGCCATGGTTTACTTCAATGGCCTAAATGAATAAAAAAAACGGTTTTCAGGAAGTCGACAGTATATCCGTGTTTAATGGCGAGAATAAGCGCGTCCGTATATTTCTGTCATTTGGGCAAGAAATTCGGCATACCAGCCTTCAACCTGATTCCATGAAAAACGCCATTCCCACGCTCCCGTGCTGTTGCCCGGGGTATTCATCCTTGCCTGTGAGCCAAGCCCCAGAATATCCTGATAAGGCGTCAGTGAAAACGCTGCCGTTGACGACCATGCCGAACGGATCAGATCCCACTGTATCCAGTCTCCATTGATACTCAGGTAACGGCGTGCAAAATCCCTGTCCCATTCGGAAAGTGAATCCCACCAGCCCCGCGCAGTATCATTATCGTGCGTGCCGGTATAGACGACGGTATCCGGTTTGTAATTATGAGGGAGATAGGGATTGTCGGGATTGTGGTCGAAAGCAAATTGCAGGATACGCATACCGGGCAGTTCATATTTTTTTCTCAGATCGTTGACTGCCGGTGTGATGACGCCGAGGTCTTCCGCGATGAAACCGAGTGAACCGAATTCTTTTTGCAGGGCGTCGAAAAAAGAATCTCCCGGGCCCGGCAGCCACTGGCCTTCCGAGGGCTTTTTTGCATTGGCAGGAATGGCCCAGTAGGCCTGAAAGCCCCGAAAATGGTCGATCCGGACAGTGTCGTACATTTCCAGCATGTATTGCATGCGACGGATCCACCAGTCGTAGCCGGTTCTGGCATGCATCTTCCATCGGTAGAGGGGATTGCCCCAATGCTGGCCGCTGTCGCTGAATTTGTCTGGGGGAACACCGGCAACGGCAGTCGGAAAACCGGCCGTGTCCAGTTCAAACAGTTCGGGATTGGCCCAGACATCGGCACTGTTCAATGAAACGAAAATCGGGACATCGCCGATGATATCAATATTTATTGAATGGCAATAAGCATGCAGGGCAGTCCATTGTTCGTGAAAGCACCATTGGCAGAATTTCCAGAAGCGTATTTCTTCCGCATGGCTGTCCGCAAACTCCGACAATGCCCGTTTGTCGCGTTGCACGAGAGGTTCTGGCCATGTCTGCCAGCCGGATTCACTACTCTTGTATACCTCTGTAATGGATTTGAAAAGGGCGTAATTATCGAGCCAGAAAGCCGTTTTTCTGCAAAAATCGAGAAAGGATTCCAGCGGAATTTTCTCTGCCGATTCAAAAAAACGTTTTGACGCCAGTTTCAGGCGTTCAATCTTGTAT
>CDZQ01011040.1_pt1 | contig 12786 bp, 13 predicted proteins | sample 554831 | NCBI WGS metagenome assembly CDZQ01 (sample SAMEA3182112, study PRJEB8094) | gut metagenome | biome: human; feature: gut; material: Stool; isolation source: human stools | place: Canada | collected 2013-05-06
TTTGGCTGCAGTGGCCTTTCTGGCGGGTTGCAATACCGTACAGGGTGTGGGCAAGGACGTGCAAAAAGCGGGTTCTGCCGTAGAAGACGCTGCAAAATAATCGTTAGCCAATAACGTTTGTTCTGAAAGTGATTTTGTTTTTTCGGCTTCCCGGAAGGGATCGGGAAGCCGGCTCTTTTGTTTCCGAACGAAAGACACCTGAATTGATTTGAATCATGGAAAAATTTACTGTACATACCGGATTGGTCGTGCCTCTTGATCGCGTCAACGTGGACACGGACGCGATCATCCCCAAGCAGTTTCTGAAATCGATCAAGCGGACTGGATTCGGTCCGAATCTGTTTGACGAATGGCGCTATCTCGATCATGGGGAACCGGGAATGGACAATTCCACGCGTCCGGTCAATCCGGATTTCGTGCTGAACCAGCCACGTTATCAGGGCGCTTCCATTTTGCTGGCCCGCAAGAATTTCGGCTGCGGCTCTTCCCGGGAACATGCTCCCTGGGCGTTGCAGCAATATGGTTTCAAGGCCGTTATCGCGCCGAGTTTTGCCGATATCTTCTTCAACAACTGTTTCAAGAACGGTTTCCTGCCGATTACCCTGTCCGAAGAACAGGTCGACCGGCTGTTCAATACGGTTGAAGCGAATCCGGGTTACAAGCTGACGGTGGATCTGGAAAAATTGGTCGTCAAAAACGATGATGCCTCTATCGCGTACACTTTCTCTATCGATCCGTTCCGCCAATATTGCCTGATGAACGGGCTGGACGATATCGGCCTGACGCTTCAGAAAGCGGACAAGATCAGGGAATACGAAAAGCGCCATGTCGGGGAACAGCCCTGGTTGGCCAACACGATTTGATGGTTATTTTATAAAAACATAAAAAGGTTCTTCCCGATGAAGGCGGAACCAGAGACGAGAGGAAAGACGTGAAGATTGCAATGCTGCCGGGCGACGGTATCGGCCCGGAAATTCTGGAACAGGCCGTTCGCGTATTGAATGCGCTTGATGAAAAATTCGAAATGGAATGGGCCGAAGTCGGTGGTGCAGGATATGCCGCCCACGGTCATCCGTTGCCGGAAAGCACGCTGAAGCTGGCGAAAGAAGCCGATGCGATTCTTTTCGGTGCCGTCGGTGACTTCAAATACGACACGCTGGAACGTTCCCTGCGTCCGGAACAGGCTATTTTAGGTTTGCGCAAAAACCTGAAACTGTTCGCCAATCTGCGTCCGGCGATCCTGTATCCTGAACTGGCAGGCGCTTCCACGCTGAAACCGGAAGTCGTTTCCGGACTGGATCTGCTCATTGTTCGCGAACTGACCGGTGATATTTACTTCGGCCAGCCACGCGGTCATCGTTCCGCACCGGATGGCACTTTCAAAGGTGCCCGGGAAGGCTTCGATACCATGCGTTATGCCGAACCGGAAATCCGCCGGATCGCTCATATCGCTTTCCAGACAGCCCAAAAACGTGGCAAACGCCTGACTTCCGTCGACAAGGCCAATGTGCTGGAAACGTCCCAGCTCTGGCGTGAAATCATGATGGATGTTGCGAAAGAATATCCGGACGTCAAACTGGATCACATGTATGTCGACAATGCGGCTATGCAGCTGGTCCGCGCACCGAAGGAGCTGGATGTTATCGTGACCGGTAACATGTTCGGCGACATCCTGTCCGACGCGGCCGCGATGCTGACCGGTTCGATCGGCATGCTGCCGTCCGCTTCACTGGACGAAAACAACAAGGGCCTTTATGAACCATCCCACGGTTCCGCTCCGGATATTGCCGGAAAAGGCATTGCCAATCCGCTGGCGCAGATCCTGTCCGCTGCGATGATGTTGCGTTATTCCCTGAACATGGGCGAACAGGCCGACCGTATTGAAAAAGCCGTGAAGAAAGTGCTGGCAGATGGCCTGCGTACTGGCGATATTTACGAAGAAGGCACCAAACGCGTCGGTACGAAAGAAATGGGCGATGCCGTTGTCGCCGCTCTGTAAGACACGTTTGAATGATTGAATCGGGTGATTAAATGAAACTGGTAGGATTGATTGGCTGGCGCGGAATGGTCGGTTCCGTTCTGATGCAGCGTATGCAGGAAGAAAACGACTTCGACTTGTTCGAACCCGTTTTCTTCACCACGTCGAATGTCGGGGGAAAAGCGCCCATGATGGCGAAAAACGAAACCGTCCTGAAAGACGCTTTCAATATCGACGAGCTGAAGAAATGCGACATCCTCATTTCCTGCCAGGGCGGTGACTATACGGTAGACGTCTTTCCGAAGCTGCGCGCTGCCGCATGGGACGGCTACTGGATCGATGCCGCGTCCAAACTGCGCATGAACGACGATGCGCTGATCATTCTTGATCCTGTCAATCGCAAGCTCATTGAAAACGGCCTGTCCAAAGGCATCAAAAACTACATCGGCGGCAATTGCACCGTTTCATGCATGCTGATGGGACTCGGGGGCCTGTTCGAACAGAATCTCATCGAATGGATGACGTCGATGACCTATCAGGCCGCTTCCGGCGGCGGTGCGCAGCACATGCGTGAATTGCTGACCCAGTTCGGTTCCATTCATACCGAAGTCAAACTGAATCTGGAAAACCCTGCTTCCGCCATTCTGGAAATCGATCGTCAGGTGCTGGCCCGCCAGCGTTCCATGTCGGGCGATGAAACGAAACAGTTCGGCGTGCCTCTGGCCGGTAACCTGATCCCGTGGATCGATACCGATCTGGGCAATGGCATGTCCCGGGAGGAATGGAAGGGTGGGGCCGAAACCAACAAGATTCTGGGCAAAAATGAAGACAACCAGATCATTGTCGACGGTCTGTGCGTCCGTATCGGCGCGATGCGGTGCCATTCGCAAGCACTGACGATCAAGCTGAAAAAAGACGTGCCTCTGGACGAAATCACCGATATCCTGAAAAGCCATAACCAGTGGGCGAAAGTCGTGCCGAATACGAAAGAAGATTCCGTGCGTGACCTGACTCCTGCAGCTGTATCAGGCAGCCTGACGATTCCGGTCGGCCGCCTGCGCAAGCTTGGCATGGGGAGCGACTATCTGTCGGCCTTCACCGTCGGCGACCAGTTGCTGTGGGGTGCTGCCGAACCGCTGCGCCGCATGTTGCGTATCATTCTCGAATAACGGGATGGTTTATTTACGGAATGATTACCGGATTTGAACGGTTCGGCCAGGAAAGGTTTTTCATCCTGCTTTAGCCTCAAGCGCAAGCTCAACACCATTGCACTGATGTGGATGGAGCAGATTGCAGACAGTTGAAAAAGGCAAGTCGCATGATGCACTTGCTTTTTTTCATTGTGTTACCCGTACCTTTCCACGCTGCGTTTTCATTTCGATGGAAATGACATTGAGAACCAGATTGGTGTAGCCTTCAGGTGTTTTTGTGAGTTCGGGAGTTCCGGTCACCCGTATCCAGTCTTTTTCCTGTGGGAGCTGTCCGGCATATTTCAGCAGAAAACCGCCCCAGCCATCGTTGTCGCAACAACCCGGGCCGTAACGATAAATAACCGGAACTTTCAGGTTGCCGTCACGGGTAGTGAATGAGGCGTACATCCCTTCCACGATAATGGTTTTGTCCTTGTATTCATCGAAATTGTAATAGATATCGTTGATTTGGGTCAGGAACATTTTTTCACTGATTTCAAGAATATCCGAATCAGGATCAGGGTTGTATGGCTCGGGCACCTCTTCCTCATCAGTATCTTCTTCATCGGAGGCACCGGTGCGGGAATCGGAATACGTAGTGCGGGCGTCATCCATTCCTGGCGGTTTTGCATCGAATCCCCTTCGGCCAACCGGATTGCCGCAGCTTGCAACAAGAAGACATAACACCAGTGTCATGCAGAATTTTTTCATGTTATGGCTTGTGGAAAAATGTTTTTTTGATTGTCTGGATCAGCCAATAAAGCAAAAACGCCACAATATTGCATATCACGATGCTGGCACCGGTTGGAGTCGCATACTGGTAGGAAATCACGATGCCGATCCACAGGCATATGACGGATATAAGCGCCGAGTTGATGATGACAGTCCTGAATTTCCTGCACAGACGCATTGACGTCAGGGCAGGAAAGACGATCAGACTGGAGATCAGCAAGGCTCCTATCATCCGCATTCCGAGAACGATAATCAGGGCGGACATCAGTGCAATCAGCATGTTATAAAATCCGGAACGGTTTCCCGTGGCACTGGCAAACGATTCATCGAAAGTGATGGCAAAGATCCGGTTGTAAAACAGGATGAACAACAGCAGAATGACAATCGAGAGAACGAGGCTCAGGTAAACGTCATTACGGGACATGCCGAGAATGCTGCCGAAAAGATAGTTGCAGACATCGGTATTCATTCCCGTGGTCATTGAAAGAATCATGACGCCTGTTGCCAGCGCTCCGGTTGAAATGAGTGCAATAGCCGCGTCGCCCTTGATTTTGCTGTTTTCGCTGATTCTGAGCAGCAGGAACGAGGCCGCCACGACAACCGGAATCGCAACGGAAAGCGGAGCAGCGTTCAGTGCCGTTGCCAGTGCCAGGGCACCGAACCCGACGTGTGAAAGACCATCTCCGATCATGGAATAACGTTTCAATACCAGGCTGACGCCCAGCAATGACGAACACAATGCGACAAAAGTACCGACCAGAATGGCCCGTACCATGAAAGGATAGGAAACTATTTCAAGCATCAGGCTGAACATATGTCTTCTTTCCAAAGAATCTCCGGCCAATGTCGCTGTTTTGGTATTCCCTGGCAGTCCCGAAAAAAAGCTGGGTATGGTGAAGATGCAAGATGTGTTTCGCATATTTCATGGTAGAGGGAATGTCGTGCGAGACCATAATGACCGTAATGCCTTGTCCGTTTATTGTTTGAATCAGCTCGTACATTTCCTGTGAAACGACGGGGTCCAGCCCCGCCACCGGTTCATCAAGCAATATCGCTTTTTTTGTCGCGCACAAGGCGCGGGCAAGCAGGACCCGTTGCTGCTGTCCTCCAGACAGTTCACGGTAACATTCGTTTTTCAAATGGCCGATTCCCAACCGTTCCATATTGTGTTCCGCGACATTTTTTTCATTTTTTGAATAAAATGGCCTGAAACCCAGTCTGTTCAGGCATCCTGACAACACGACTTCGCAAACACTGGCCGGAAAATCTTTCTGGATGCTTGTCTGTTGGGGTAAATAGCCGATTTCGCCGGCGGCAAGCTGGTTATGCCTTTCAATAATCCCGGCGAATGGCTTTTTCAGGTGTAAAAGTCCTTTGAGAAGAGTACTTTTTCCCGAGCCGTTTTTTCCGACGATACAAAAGTAATCGCCGTACTCAATACTGAAATTGAGATCTTTAACGGTGACGACATTGTCGTAAGCGAAAGAAACGTTTTTGCAGGAAATCATGTTCATGAGCTGACCGATCTTTTTATTAAAATATTCCCGTCACACCGGGGCGGTGATTTGAAAATCACTGCCCCGGGTATCGTCAATTCAACGCAGCCTGCAGGCTTTCGACGTTTTTATTCATCAGGGAAAGAAAGTTTTCGCCGGCTTCCAGCTGGTCACGAGTGATGTTGTGATTGGAAAACAGGGTCACTTTCCGTGCACCGGTGGCGTCACTGATGGCGTCTGCAATTTTGCCGTTTGAAAATTCAATGGTGAAAACGACGGGAAGATGTTCCCGTTTTACCCGATCGATCAGGAATGCCATCGTTGCGGCGCTGGCCTCGGTTTCGGTGGAGCAACCTGAAAAGGCCGCGTAGTATTTCAGTCCATATTCATTGGCAAGATAACGGAATGGAAAACGGTCGCCAAAAAGTATCGTTTTGCGTTTGGCGTTCTTTACAACGTTTCGGAAAGCGTCATCCAGCGATTTGAGTTGAAGAATATAGTTTTCGCGGTTTGTTTCATAAGCTTTTGCGTTTTCCGGATCTTTTTCACTCATCTTCACGGCAATGCTGTTTACAATCGCCATGGCATTTTTGGGGGAAGTCCAGACATGCTCGTCCAGTTCGTCTTCGCCGTCGTCATGATCGTGTTCCATTCCCTTGACGACTTCTTCTTTGACGGTCGGAACAATATCGAGCAATTTCAGGGTGGCCGGTTTTTTGTTACCCATTGAACTCAGGATTTCTTCAATCCAGACGTCGTTTTCACCTCCTGTATAAATGAACAGGTCGGAATTCCGGATTAGCTTGATATCCTGTGGAGTAGGTTCATAAGTATGGCTTTCCATGCCGGGTTTGAGCAACATGGTAACTTCAGCCTTGTCACCGGCCAGCTGCCGTGCGAAATCGTATTGCGGAAAAATCGTGGTAACAACTTTCAGTTTATGCGGGATGGGTTTGTCTTCCTGAGTACGCGACTGGCAGGCAACCAGACACGAAAGAGACAATACCGCCATGATCAGAACAGAAAAAAAGCGTTTCATTTGTTTAAAACCTTCTAGGACAGTCAAACACAGGCAAAAACAGGCAGATGCCTGAGTTGGCCAGTAAATAATGTGTTGTAACACCAGAGGAAAGTCTCAATTATTCATTCTGGTTTTCTGGCTGATTGGCGTGGCATGGGATAGAAGGAGAATTCGGCCAGCGCACAGAGGTATTAACAGGAAAATTGCCCCCGAAATCAAACTGAACGGAAGGGTTTCCATGAATCCAGCCGGTTCAATGGGGTGGTCGGCAAGTTTAAGAGATGTACAGACAGGGCAGGGAACACCAAAACCTTCATCGCCATTGTCGTGATGAAAGTGGCATGTTGAGAAAATGGCAAGATAAACCAGAGCGATACATAAAAGGATCGCCAGGGTTCTTTTTTCTCGGAAAATTTTCATGAAATGCCTTGAATCTGGATAATCTGTCCGGTCAGCGATGAGATGAATTCATGCACCGGGTACAATTTCCATATAAAACCGTTCGCATGGAATTGATATCGAGCCCATGCTTTTTTAACAGATGACCTTGTATCAGTTCCAGTTCGTCGCAATGCAAATGAATCAGTTTTCCGCATGTTTCACATTTGAAATGGAAGCATGACGTCTTTTCATCATCCTGATGGGGACCCACATACTCAAAACAGGCAGCGTCTGACTTGTCCATAAGGTATTGATTGACAAGGCCTTCATCGACCATTCTTTCCAGATGCCGGTATATGGTGGCCATACCGATGGATATGCCCAGTTGCTGGAAATGGTGATGAATATCGCTTGCCGTCACGTGTTTTCCCGATAACGATTCCAGATACGAGAACAGAGTTTTCCGGTGTCTGGTCTGATATGGCGATGACCTGTTCAAAAGAGATCCTTTTTTCTGAATTTGAAAATCGTTCTCATATTGTAGTCTTGATGTTCCGGTATATCAATATGAGAATGAGAATCATTTTCATATTGATGATATTTCGTTTGACAGACTGCCGTTTGCAAGGATGCAGCGTTTTAATACGAAATCTTTTCGATGGCGCCGGTTACCGTTGATCCATTTTTAAAAAATCAATAGTATGAAAATCATATTTTTGCCTGATAAGTCGTTTCCGCAGGTGATGAATATAATGTGCGCAGGTAAAATAGAGGACAGATGAAACAATAAAACCGACAAATGAAACGCATCGCACTGGGTATTGAATATGACGGAACAAACTGGCGGGGGTGGCAAACCCAGCCGGACGGCATGACCGTTCAGGATCAGTTGCAGGAAGCGATTTTCCGGTTTACGCAAACACGCATTTCAACCATGTGCGCAGGGCGTACCGATGCGGGCGTTCATGCAAGCGAACAGGTCGTGCATCTGGATACGGAACTCGACCGCTTGCCGGTTTCATGGGTTAAGGGAGTCAATACCTATCTGCCAGCATCCATCGCCGTGCGCTGGGCGTGCGAAGTGCCGGGAGGAAAGGATGGTTTTCATGCCCGTTCAAGTGCAATGGCACGGCGGTACCGTTACCTGATCTATAACAGCCCGGTACGTTCCCCGCTATGGAAAAGCCGTGCCGGATGGGTTTTCAAACCACTGGATATCGGACTGATGCAAAAAGGGGCCGACTTGCTGGTGGGGGAGCATGATTTTTCCGCATTCCGTGCAGCGGAATGCCAGTCGATCACACCGGTCAAAACTGTCAGAAGCATCGGTATTGAAAAACAGGGCAATCTGATCGTGTTCACGTTCGAGGCGAACGCATTCCTTCATCACATGGTGCGTAATATCGTCGGTTCGCTGGTATACGTCGGCAAGGGCAACCATCCGCCTGAATGGATGAGGCAATTGCTGGATGCGAAAGACCGTTCGCTGGCAGCTCCCACTTTCATGCCGGACGGCCTTTACCTGTCACGCGTCCATTACGATGCGAAATGGGGCTTGCCGCAACGGGAAGATGTTTTTCCTTAAAATACGAAGAGATCAGGCAGTTTACAATCCGTTTTAAAGATGGCGAAATCATGAATCGAACCCGAATAAAAATTTGCGGGCTGACCCGCAAGGAAGATATACATACGGCAGTTGCCGCTGGCGCTGATGCACTGGGCTTCGTTTTTTATCCGGACAGTCCGCGTTACGTATCGGCTCACAGGGCGGTGGAGCTGATGACGGAAATGCCTCCTTTCGTGACGTCGGTCGGCCTGTTCGTCAATGCCGACATCGACGATGTACGGGCTGTTGCCGAAACGACACATTTATCTCTTTTGCAGTTTCATGGTGACGAGTCGCCTGAGTGGTGCACCGAAGCGGCCGCTGCGACAAACAGGCCTTTTATTCGCGTTTTTCGCGTCAAACCGGATACAACAGCCGATGATTTGCTACAATATGAACGGATTTATCGCAATGCCAGTCCGTATTTCAAAGGGTTGCTTCTGGACACCTGGACGGACGCTTACGGCGGAGCAGGAAAGGTTTTCAATTGGTCTCTCGTATCAAAAGAAATAGGGCCTCGGGTCGTTTTGAGTGGTGGCTTGAGTGCGCAAAATGTCGCTGGTGCAGTTTCTGAACTGCGCCCGTTTGCCGTTGACGTCAGCAGTGGCGTGGAAGCGGCAAAGGGCATCAAGGATGCCGAAAAAATCCGGACTTTCATAAAAGCCGTCCGTCAGGCGGACCATATTGGCTGAACCGGTTTTCCGGCACGTTCCGTTTTCACCGGGTTGAAAACGACATTGCACAATCGAGAGAATTTCCATGAAAGACAAAGACTGTTGTTGCAGCGCTTCCAATGCGCTGTTCGAAACATCCGATTATCATTTGCCGGATGATAAAGGCCATTTCGGCATTTACGGTGGCCGTTTCGTTTCCGAAACCCTTATTCACGCACTGGACGAACTGAACGAAGCCTATGCCTGTTACAAGGACGATCCGGATTTTCTCGCCGAATTCCGTCATGAGCTGAAGCATTACGTCGGCCGTCCCTCTCCCGTTTATCACGCGACCCGCTGGTCTGACTTGCTGGGTGGCGCGCAGATTTACCTGAAGCGTGAAGACCTGAACCATACCGGAGCCCACAAGGTCAACAACGTGATCGGACAGGCGCTTCTGGCAAGACGCATGGGCAAGAAACGTATCATCGCGGAAACCGGCGCAGGCCAGCATGGTGTGGCGACGGCCACGATCTGTGCCCGTTTCGGGCTCGAATGCCATGTCTACATGGGTAGTGAAGACGTCGAACGGCAGGCGCAGAACGTTTACCGGATGAAGCTTCTGGGGGCGAACGTGATTCCGGTCGAATCCGGTTCCAGAACCCTGAAAGATGCCTTGAACGAAGCCATGCGCGACTGGGTTGCCAATGTCGAAACGACTTTTTACATTATCGGTACGGTAGCGGGCCCACATCCTTACCCGATGATGGTACGGGATTTCCAGTCGGTCATCGGCGAGGAATGTCTGGTGCAGATGCCGGAGCTGACCGGTCGCCAGCCTGACGTGGTCGTCGCGTGTGTCGGCGGCGGTTCCAATGCCATGGGCATTTTTTATCCCTATATCGACCACAAGGACGTGAAACTGGTCGGTGCGGAAGCCGCCGGAGACGGTATCGAAACCGGACGTCACGCCGCATCCCTGAGCGGAGGGATACCAGGCGTTCTGCACGGCAACCGTACCTATCTTTTGCAGGATGGTGACGGCCAGATAATCGATACCCATTCCGTCTCGGCGGGGCTTGATTATCCGGGGGTCGGCCCTGAACACGCATGGCTGAAAGATATCGGTCGCGCCGAATATGTGGGTGTCAATGACGAAGAAGCGCTGGCCGCTTTCCACGACTGCTGCCGCATCGAAGGCATCATTCCTGCGCTGGAATCCAGTCATGCCCTGGCTTATGCCGCCAGACTCGCGCCAACGCTGCCCAAAGACAAATTAATTCTGGTCAATCTGTCCGGCCGGGGTGACAAGGATATGCACACCGTCGCCCGAAGAGCCGGCATTCAATGGTAAGGTCGTTTAAGACGACGAACACATGAACCATTAACCGAACTTAAAGAACAGGATTGATTATGTCTCGCATACAACAAACATTGAATCGTCTGCAAAAGCAGAACAGAAAGGGACTTGTCCCATTTGTCACGACCGGTTTTCCCGCTCCGGAACTGACTGTACCCATCATGCACGCCATGGTTGAAGGCGGTGCCGATATCATCGAGCTCGGTGTCCCGTTTTCCGATCCGATGGCCGATGGCCCGGTTATCCAGCACGCTTCCGAAGTCGCCTTGCAAAAAGGCATGACTCTGGAGAAGGTACTGGAGACCGTCGAAGAATTCCGGATCAGGGATGAGAACACCCCGGTCGTTCTGATGGGATATGCCAACCCGATCGAACGCATGGGTGTGGATGTTTTCATTAAAAAAGCGGCTGAAAAAGGTGTCGATGGCGTTCTTGTCGTCGATTATCCACCGGAAGAAAGCGAAGAATTCGCCACGAAACTGAAAGCGAATGACATCGATATGATTTTCCTGCTGGCGCCGACCTCGACCGATGAACGCATTCTGGAAATCGGTCGGCTCGCCACTGGCTATATTTACTATGTTTCACTAAAAGGTGTTACCGGTTCAGGAAATTTGAACGTAAATGAGGTAACATCCCGGATTGAAAAAATCAAAAAACACGTTACCATTCCGGTGGGTGTCGGTTTCGGAATCCGTGATGCGGCGACTGCCAGAGCGCTCGGCGCTTCTGCCGATGCGGTCGTCATCGGCAGTCGTATTATCCAGGAACTGGAAAGCGCGAAACCGGATGAAGCGGCTTTTGCCGTGAAATCTTTTTTGAAAGAGATACGCAAAGCACTGGACGAATGATTTTATACAGGTTATAAAAGCGTCCTGTGATCCGGTGTTTGCCGGAATGAATTTTTTAATACAATAAAAAGTGCAGAAAACAGGCCATCGGACCGGTCCGATGGCCTGTTTGATCAGGAGATTTTATGAGTTGGCTTGACAAGTTGCTTCCACCGCGAATCCAGCATCAGACGACACCACGTCGGGTGGTGCCTGAAGGCTTGTGGGTGAAATGCCCATCCTGCGAAGCGGTGTTATACCGGACCGATCTGGAGTCGAATTCCCACGTTTGTCCGCAATGCAGCCATCACATGCGCATTCGCGCCCGCGACAGGCTGGATGCACTGCTTGATGCCGAAGGCCGCTATCAGGTCGCCGAATCCGTGACACCTTTCGATTCCCTGAAATTCAAGGACAGCAAAAAATATCCCGATCGCCTTAAGTCCGCTGTTGAAGGCACCGGTGAAACCGATGCATTGATTGTTGTCGGCGGTTCGATCAAATCCATTCCGGTAGTCGTTTCCTGTTTCGAATTCGAATTCATGGGCGGTTCGATGGGGTCTGTCGTCGGTGAACGTTTCGTTCGCGGGGTGAAAGAAGCGATTGAACGGAAAGTACCGTTCATCTGCATTACCGCCAGTGGTGGTGCACGTATGCAGGAAGGCCTGCTTTCCCTGATGCAGATGGCCAAAACCAATACCATTCTGACTCGTCTGGCAGAAAAAGGCTTGCCTTTCATTTCCGTTCTGACCGATCCGACAATGGGTGGCGTTTCCGCCTCGTTCGCTTTCATGGGCGACATCGTACTCGCTGAACCGAAAGCGCTGGTCGGCTTTGCCGGTCCCCGCGTCATTGAACAGACCGTGCGTGAAAAGCTGCCGGAAGGGTTCCAGCGTTCGGAATTCCTGATGAAAAAGGGTGCCGTCGACCGGATTGTCGACCGTCGTGAATTGCGCAATGAATTGTCCCATATGCTGGCGATGATGCAAAACAGGCCGATTGAATCTATTTCATAAGCCATTCTGTTTTAATATCAAACGCCTGTTCCAAAAGAATAAGGCGTTTGCGTTTTTAATGATTTGAATACGATCGTTTTCTCATGAAGATGTTCAGGCAATCGGCCACAAATAAACCGGAGCGAAACCATCGCACCCTCTCTGAATGGGTTCAGATTGTAGAGGGCTTGCACCCCAAAAATATTGAAATGGGGCTGGAGAGGATTCGTGTCGTGAAAGAACGGCTGGGCATTCATTTCGATTGCCCTGTCATCATTGTGGGCGGGACAAACGGCAAAGGGTCGACCTCTGCCATGCTCCAGACGATTTATCGTGAAGCGGGCTACAAGACCGGCCTGTATTCCTCTCCCCATATCCATTTTTTCAACGAGCGCATGAAAATCGACGGCGAGATGGTCGACGATGAAACGCTTGTACGTTATTTTGAAGTGATCGAGGAAGTCAGGGGTGATGTTCCACTGACCTTTTTCGAATTCACGACGCTGGTTGCCCTGAAGCTCTATGCCGATGCACAGCTGGATGT
>CDZQ01021530.1_pt1 | contig 12763 bp, 11 predicted proteins | sample 554831 | NCBI WGS metagenome assembly CDZQ01 (sample SAMEA3182112, study PRJEB8094) | gut metagenome | biome: human; feature: gut; material: Stool; isolation source: human stools | place: Canada | collected 2013-05-06
GGTTAGTTCCCCTGACCAGATCAGGGGCGCTTCTTGCCCCCTGATCTTTTTAGAAAGGGGGGCTGTCAAATGGTTACATATTCTGATCTGATCCAGACAGGTATTTTAATCGTTGGCATTATTGCCCTGTTCATTCAGGCCAATAAAAAGAAGAAACCGCCCGGCCTTCCCAAACCAGCGGTTACTTCAATAATCATGTAGGGGGCTAACCGTTTGCTGGTAGCACCCTCATTCTATATTCAGTATAATTCAAAGTCCCTGAAATGTCAATAGGGGGGCGTTCAAAGCGGTGAACATTATAGGCCGCTGAACATTGAACTATTAACACGATAGTAACAAGAAAGGTGGGAAACCCCGGAAAACCGGGACTTCCCGCCTAATCTGTTTTTATGATACCACAACCGCTGGAGAAACAAGACGGTGGCTTTCCGAGTGTCGGTGGAAGAAGATCTCCAACTGGAAACCCTGGTGAAGCCCACCGGCCTGACCAAGCAGGATTACATTATCCGGCGGCTATTGGAACGAGATGTGGTGGTGCAGGGCAACCTCAAGGTTTACAAAGCCCTGCGGGATCAGTTGTCTGTCGTGCTGGACGAACGGCGCAGTATCGAAGCCGGACAGGGCGTGAACGACGAGCTGCTGGACACGATCCGAATGATTACAACTATTATGAACTGTAGGAGGAATTTGACTATGACCGATGAGAAAAAGAAAATGACCGCCCAAAGCTCATCTGTTGGCGCAGATGATGGGCAGTCAATCTCAAAAAACTCTGAAAATAGTATATCCATTTCTGAGCAAAAAAGCAACGATGAAATTGTAAACTCCCAGGACAGTCTGGAAGAAATGTACCGCAAGATACAACGCATGACAGACCCCCGATACCTGCATACACTCACAATGACAGAGCTGTTCCAGACCACCTATAAGAGTAGGCCGCCGGTGGTGGAAGGCCTGCTTTACGCAGGAGCATAATCCTTGCCGGAGCGCCCAAAATCGGCAAGTCATTCCTAGTGGCTCAGATTGCCTACCATGTCAGCATCGGGCAGGATTTGTGGGGCTACAAAGTTCATCAGGGAACCGTCCTTTATCTTGCTTTGGAAGATGGCGAGAGCCGTTTTCAACGCAGAATGTTCCGTATGTTCGGGGTGGAGGGGACAAGCTCCTTCCACTTCGCCACCAACTCTAAGATGATCGGCGGTGGCCTGGATGAACAGCTGGAAAAGTTCGTCCGGGAACATAGTGAAACCAAGCTGATTATCGTGGATACCCTGCAAAAAGTTCGGGAAGCGGTGAGCGACAGTTACAGTTACTCCAGCGGCTATGAGGTAATCGGCAAGCTGAAGCAATTTGCTGATCGGTATGGCGTCTGCGTTCTAATCGTCCACCATACCAGAAAGCAGCCTGCGGGAGACAGCTTTGAGATGATTTTGGGGACCACGGGCTTGCTGGGGTGTGCAGATGGTGCGCTCCTGATGCAGAAGGAGAAGCGAACAGATAGCAAGGCCACCCTGGAGGTGGTAGGCAGAGACCAGCTGGATCAGCGGCTGTATCTAAGCAAAGACCAAGAGAGCCTGGTTTGGGGGCTTGACCATGCAGAGAATGAGCTTTGGAAGCAGCCTCCAGACCCAGTACTAGAAGCCGTGGCAAAGATCGTATCCTCTCCGAGAACCGCGAATGGGAAGGCAGTCCCACCGAGCTGTCCCAGGCGATTCAAACGGACATGGCGGTAAACCGGCTCACCAAACATCTGAATGTTAATGCCAGCCGCCTACTGGACGAACACCAGGTGAAATATGAGTATAAAATCAAACATGAAGGGAGGCGTGTACGGCTGACCTACATGGTAGTAGAAGCACCCGCGTTTGAAGGGAACGAGTAAAGCGCGACGCTCGCAAAGGAGTGCCTTCCTTTTTGGGTTTCGCCGCCCGGAGGGCGGCTCCACCCTTCAGTATTTCAATATTCGGCGGAAGTGAATTCCGCCTGCGCCAAGGTTTTGCCTGCGGAAAAACGCTCGTACAGCGCAAAGGCACCGCCGGCCAGAAGGCCGGTTGGGTGGTTCTGTTTCTGGGTATCCGTTTTATGACTCACGTTTCAAAGTATCATTTTAGCTGTCCCTTCTACGTGGTCGCAAAGTCCGCTTTGCGACCACGTCTTTTTGTGCCTGCGGCCAAAGATATCGTATGCCTGATCCCTGCCCCTTCTTTCCAACCCCCAGCCGCTACGCCAAGCTAACAGTTGGCGGGGTCCTTCAGGGAGTATTTTGCTGTCGCGAAATGTCAAATTTGACCGCCCTCTCCAGCCCGTCATATGCGATATCTCACTTGCGACGAACTTTTTCCTATTATTCTAAAGCTCATCGTGCGCTCGTTCTCCATTCCCCGTGTAGCTCCTCTGTTCGGCTGCGAGCACCCCATGACGGCTTATTCTCAGACCGCTTGGCCGTGATATTCTCCTCCTTCTGCGCTCAATTTCTTCCAAAAGCTCAGATTTCCCTTACTATGCCTTCTCGCCGTCGGCAACTGTATTATCTGTGGTGAGTTTTTGAGGTACACCTATCAAATCTTCTCTTCATGTCCAAGCTGATCCGTTACTTTGTCGCGATACAAAATGCACCTATGTGTACTATACAACCACGAATATGCGAATCATCTGATTGCCTTCATAAAACTTTCGTCGAGTTTGGTAAATATGTCAAAAATCAAATTATCAATTCGTTCAAAAGACAACATTGACTATTGAGTATACTAAATGATATAATTTCCCTAAATAAAGGTCGAGGGAGGCCTGAGAGAAATGAAAATTGAACGGTTAGAGATGCTCCTGCTGAAAGGAAAGAGTGGTCTTCCCCAGGGAACGTTTGACCCTATGGTCCTAAGATTGTGGACAGATGAGGGGCTGGTTGGAAACGGGGAACTATCTATGGCCATCGGCAACAGCAGGTGGGAAGCAATTGGCGCCTTACGCGACCTAGCTGACATTGTGAGAGGAAAGGATTTTAGAAATATCACATTGCTGTGGAATGAAATGGCGAAAAAAAATCTCTGGGCTTTGGGGGGCGGATGTCCGCTCTATGCAGCAATCAGTGCTATTGACATGGCCTTGTGGGATTTGAAGGCAAAATGGCTAGAAGTTCCCCTCCACCAACTATTGGGCGGTAAAATGCGAGATACGTTGCCATGCTATGCCAGCCAGATCCAGTTTGGGTGGGAAAAAGGGATCACGAAGGCTGTCACAGCAGGTGAATTAGCAAAGCAAGCAGCCGCAGCTATTGAAAACGGATATCGATGGATCAAAGCAGATCCATTGGGCTATTCAAAAGATGGAATATGGAAAGGGTGGGATTTAACCGGACTATTGTCTCCCGTATTACTGCAAGAGGTTGTGGAACGCGTCAGCGGCTTACGGAGCGCTGTGGGACCAGACACGGGACTGATTATAGAAAATCACTGTTTCACAGATGCGACCGCAGCAACAGAAATCATTCAGGTATTGGAGCCCTATGCCATTGATTTGTTTGAAGAGGTAACTGCCCCCGGAAATCCAGACGTCTGGAAAATGATCCGGAGTCGCACACATAGTTGTTTGAGCACAGGCGAAAAGCTCGTGGGGCGTTGGAACTTCCGCCCATATATTGCAGAACGTCTGGTAGATGTCATTCAGCCTGATGTTGGTATATGCGGAGGGATCACAGAGCTGATCGCCATTTGCAGTATGGCGGATTTATATGAAATTCAAGTATCTCTACATACTTGTCATGGCCCGATTTCAACAGCTGCCTCTCTGCAGGTCGAAGCCGCTTTACCAAACTTCCAATTCCACGAAGTACACCGGGTGGCGTTATTACAGGAAAACATTGCGCTAGGCGAAGTGCCTTTGTGTCCTGTAAATGGTATGTACCACCTGCCGGAAGGGCATGGAATTGGGCAGGAACTCAGCAAATGGGCGCTATCTCATTGTGAGCGAATGGTTTTATAATTGAAAGGATGTGTGATTCCAATGACCCATGATTTCGACCGTTATGTGGAGCGGCGATGGACAGATGCCAGGAAATATGACCCTGCGTTGTGTCCAGAAGATACCATTCCCATGTGGATTGCGGATACAGACTTTCTTTGTCCACAGGAACTGTTGAATGCGATGGAGAAACGTGTTCATCAAGGACATTTTGGATATCCTTATAATGACCAGGAATTTGCGCAGGCAGTAGCCAATTGGCAAAAAAAGCGTTTCTGCTGGGAAGTAGAACCTGAGTGGATCGACTTTGCTCCAGGCGCAATTATGCCATTGCTGTATGGGATTCGGGCATTTACGGCTCCGGGCGATAAAGTTCTGATCCAAACCCCCGCATATCCCCCATTCTATCAAGTAGTAGAAAACAATGGGCGAAGAGTCGTACGAAACCCCTTGCGGCTCATTAACGGCCGCTATGAAATCGATTTTGAGAATCTGGAACAGGGATTGTCTGATCCTAGGACACGCGTGATGTTGTTATGTAATCCACATAATCCGACAGGCAGAGAATTTACTGCAGAAGAACTGGCACAAATAGGTGAATTGTGCGTGAAGCATCATATCTTTGTGCTGGCGGATGAAATTCATGGTGATATTGTGTATGGCGGCAGAAGACACACACCGCTGCCCTCTCTGGATGCTCGATTTGCTGACATCTGCTGCGTAGCTGTCAATCCAAGCAAGACATTTAATACCGCCGGGCTGAGGACTGCGGCATTCATCTGTCCAAATCCAAATGCCAGAGCGCTGATTTTAGAGCAACGCATGAATAACAAGGCATTTGGAAGACCCGTGTTCGGAGCCCTAGCAGTAAAAGTTCTATATAATCAGTGTGATTACTATGCCGATCAGATGGTCAACTACTTGGAGGGCAATCTCAGGCTTATGCAGCAGGAGCTGCAAGATGTATCTGGTATAACAATGATACAGCCGGAAGCTACATACCTCATTTGGCTGGATTGCAGAGAACTAAAACTCTCGCAAAAAGATTTGATGCGATTTTTCAAAGAGGAGGCGAAAATTATATTGAATGATGGTGCCACTTTTGGAACAGAGGGGGTGGGATTTGTACGAATGAACATCGCATGTCCTAGAGTCAGACTGCAAAAGGCTATGGAGCAATTAAAAAACGCACTGAACTAAATACGATGGAGGAGGGACGTAAATGCGGGAAAAACTGACCAAAGGAATCACTAGATTAGTGTTTTTACTATCGCTTTTCTTCGTGGTGTTTCATATTTACACTGCAATGTTTGGCGTCGTATCTGGTGTAGGACAAAAAGCACTTCACATCGGCATTATTATGACAATATTTTTCCTGCGGGAGATGATAAAGCCAAATAAAAAAGCGGCTTTCGCCGCTATCGACCTGCTGCTTTGTATTGGTTCTGTAGCCAGTGTAATCTATTTGATCACGATCGACAAAACATTGGCACTACGCAGCGGAATCGTTTACCCGAGTGATATCATTTTTGGGTTGATCTTTATCGTGGCTTTAATGGAGGCTACCCGTCGAGTAGTTGGAAATTCTTTGACTATTGTAGTCGGGTGCTTCATCGCGTATGCATTTTTGGGACAATACTTGCCATCTTTTTTGAAATTTGCAGGGATGAGCGTAAAGCGGTTTGTGGAAGTAATGTGTCTTGGGTCCGACGGAATCTTTGGCGTGGCACTATACTCTTCTGCTGCCTTTATTGTACTGTTTATTATCCTGGGAGCTATTTTTCAAGAAACTGGTGTCGGGAACTTTTTTACAGATCTGGCCACATTGGGGTTCGGGAAATATTCCGGTGGCCCCGCTAAAGTTTCAGTAGTAGCAAGCGGCTTTTTCGGTTCTATCAGCGGCAGTGCGATTGCAAATGTTATCAGCACAGGGACATTTACGATCCCGATGATGAAAGACTGCGGTTTCAAAGATGAATATGCCGGTGCGGTGGAAGCAGCTGCCTCGACCGGAGGTCAAATCATGCCCCCTGTCATGGGTGCGACTGCGTTCCTCATTGCAGAGGTATTAAATATCTCCTATTTCGAAGTGGTAAAAGCTGCATTTATCCCCGCCATTCTGTACTATGTTGCCATTTTAATGACGGTACATCTGAACGCAAAAAAGAACAATTTGAAGGGGATCGCTGCTTCAAAAATGCCCGATGCGAAAGCAGTGCTACGCAAATGTTACTTGGCTCTGCCTCTGATCGCCCTACTCATTATGATGGGGGTCTACCGTATGACAGTGGCACGTGCAGGAATGTGGTGCATTTTTATGACCATTATTCTGGTAGAGTTGAGCCCTGATACTCGCATCACGAAGGAGTCTTTCAAACGGATCATTATCGGTTCTATCAATGGTACCATACCCGTAGCGATTGCCTGCGCAGTAGTTGGGATCATTACTGGTGTTGTCATGGCAACCGGATTGGGATTCAGGCTGTCCAGTATCCTGCTCGATCTCGCCCATGGAAATATGATCCTGCTGCTTGTTTTGACCATGGTCGCTTCCCTGATCATGGGAATGGGGATGCCAACTACAGCAGCCTATATGGTATTGGAAATTCTGGTAGCACCCGCTCTCGTTGAGATGGGAGTTTTGGCCATTGCCGCACATCTGTTTATCCTGTACTTTGGCATCATTTCCAATATTACTCCTCCGGTTGCTTTGGCGGCCTATGCAGCAAGCGGTCTGGCCAAAAGCAATCCGACCAAGACTGGTGTACAAGCTTTTAAGCTGGCAATCTCTGGTTTTATCCTCCCGTTTATGTTTGTCTATAATCCTGTCTTACTATGCCAGGGCAACCTGCCGCAGGTTGTGCAGGCAATCGTTACCTCTTTGCTCGGTGTTTATTGCCTCTCCTGTGCCATGGAAAACTTTTTTGTTCGCTGGCGTACGCCTCTGCCAGAGCGCCTCCTACTTTTAGGGACAGCCTTTTTGTTGATCCATCCAGGTACCTTTACCGATATCATTGGTATTGCAATCGTCGCAGCTCTCTATCTTGCAAATCGAACTCTAAATAGGCCGTCCGCCCCATCGACAACCGGGGCCACTTACTAAATCAAAACAACTTGGAAAGGAAGAATCATATGACAAAACATGTAAAACGAGCATTGAGTATGACTTTAGCCGCTGTAATGCTGTTCACTGCGCTGACTGGCTGTGGAAGCAATCAGGCCGGCAGTACCGCCGGGTCCGGGGCTGACAGCGCAAAAAATATGACCGTTCGCATCAGTGCCGGACCATCGGGGGCAAATAATTTTATGATTTGTGCGGCTCTTGCCGATAAAATGATGGCGGATTTCCCAAATTATACTGTTTCTGCCGAAATTTCCACTGGTTCTGCCCAGAATATTCGAGCAATGAGCCAGAATGAATCTCAAATGGGAATCGCAATGAGCGACTCAGCGCTGTATGCCTATAATGCCGAGAGGGAATTCACCGATCTAGAACCGGAGCAGTTTAGGTATGTAATCGGCGGCTATGAGACCATTATTCATATTATGGTACCGGCAGACTCTGATATCCAGAGTGTCGCTGATCTGAAAGGAAAAAAGATTGCTGCGAGCCAGGGAGTCACTGCGCAGTACTATTTGCCCATTGTTCTGGAGGCCTTTGGAATGACCATTGACGATGTGAGTGTTTCAGAGTTGCAGCTTGCCGACGTGGTCAATGCCCTAAACGACGGCACCGTACATGCTGGATTCCATATCACATCTTATCCGCTGGCAACCATTTCCGATCTGGCTGCAACCAAAGGGATCCGCCTTCTTGGACTCCCGGAAGAGGCCATCAGCAGTATCTCTGAAAAATACCCATATTTTAGCCGGATGGTAATTGCAGGCGGCTCTTACCAAGGCGTCAATGAGGACATCGTCACAATCGGAACATTGAACACTCTTATCTGCCGGGCCGACTTAGACGAAGAATTTGTATATAATTTTACGAAAATGGTATGTGAAAATTCAGAAGAACTGGGGGAGATACATCCAAAGGCCAGTGATTTTAATGCAGAAAATACAATGGCTGGTGCGGTCATTCCGGTCCATCCCGGTGCCGAACGTTACTATAAAGAAATCGGGATTATGTGATGACGCGGTGGCGGAGGGACTTACGCCGCCACCTAAACTTCGACAGGAGGTCAGTATATGAATGAGATCTTTGGACTTTCTCCCAAAGCAGGACAAAAATATTTTCGTCAGATTCTGGTGGGGAAACTGGCAAACGGTGCCGATGTTATGATTCCCTTTTTGCTTCTGAAAGGTGCTAAAGATGGTCCATTTTTCTGGATCAATGGCGCAGTCCATGGAGCGGAACTGAATGGTTCTGTGGCAGCTTGGGAACTGTTTCAGGAGCTGGATCCGGCACAGGTAAAGGGAACTTTAGCAGTGACCCCAGTTGCAAATGCGTTGGGTTTTCAGCGGCGAGATAAAATTTCTGATCTGGATTTTCAAGATATGGACACCAGCTTTCCTGGGAAGCCAAATGGGACATTCACAGAAAGAATCGCATATGCCATATACAGCCAGATCAAAGAACATGCCCATTATGTCTTGAATTTTCATACTATGGGGCCGCAATGGTCAGCCATTCCGTACACGGTGTCAAAAGATGTCCCCAGTGCCGATACATCTGTAGTAAAAAAATCGCATGAACTGGCTCTCGCCTATGGAGAAGAGGTCAACTGCTTTCTTGACTTAGCACATGCATTTGGAGAGTTGCCCGGAGTAACACAAGGTGCACTAGATATCACTTGTATTATGAACGGGATCCCAGCCTTTATGGCCGAAATGGGGGGGGGCGGCAGAATTGAACGGTCCAACGTCGAGCGGGCAAAACAAGGTGTATGCAATGTAATGACATATCTCGGCATGCTAGACCGCCCGTCTCCGGAACCGTTCAAAAGACGGATCATTACCAGCCGCACCTTTACACGCTGTGACAGCGCCGGTATGTATGTTCCTCTTACGCACCCTGGCGATGTAATGGGTGGCGGAGGGACCCAAGGATATGTTCACTATTTTGGAGATACAAAGGAGGAATGTACTCTGGACTATGCAGATATCTTCTTTATCGGCGTACGATATAACCCTGTTGTAAACACCGGTGATCCGCTGTCTTTCATTGGAACACAGTGGCACTTCGAGGAGCATTGAATTTAGAGGTAGAATCATGGAACAAGATAAAACGTGCTTTAGCTGCAATGAATGTGGACTGCAGAATTGTCAAAAAAAAGACAGCCACTATCCACCATTTTGTCCGACAACCCAGAAAACAAATGAAGAGGAACTGGAAACACTCAACCAGATATACTCAGGTGAGGGAATCGACGGTCAAATCGCTAGAAACTCGGCACGAATTGAGGCGGAATACTATTGCAAAAAAACTCGGGTGGAAGAAACCATTTTATTCATTCAAAAAATGGGATTTCAAAAGGTTGGGATTGCTACTTGTGTGGGACTTTTGGCCGAGGCAAAAACCTTTGCTAAAATTTTGAAAAATAATGGAATTGCATCCTACATGGTCATCTGCAAAGTTGGCGGACAAGATAAATCGGTCATGGGCTTGCAGGACTCCGAAAAGGTGCGGGGGGGCGGACCGGAAACGATGTGCAATCCCATTTTGCAGGCCAAAATCTTAAATCGAGAGCATACCGATCTCAATATCGCCATTGGGCTATGCGTTGGTCACGACTCATTATTTTATAAGTATTCAGATGCCCCAGTCACGACCTTAATCGCGAAAGATCGAGTCTTAGCCCATAATCCTGCCGGAGCTTTGTACAGCAAGTACTATCGACGGCTATATGAGTAAAATGCTAATTTTATATTTGCAATCGGGAATGGATGTGATATACTTTTATAAAAATTGTATTGTGTGGTAGGTAGATAATTGTGGAAAGCTATCCATTGAAGCCAATTGAGGCTCGGAAAACCTATCTGCGTATTGTCGAGGAATTTATTAACTCTGTAGTAGACGGCCAGTTTGAGTACGGGCATAGATTGTACAACGAAGCCGAATTGATGAAAATTCTGAATGTCAGCCGTGCGACATTGCGCGAGGCGCTTCGCGTTATGGAGTTTATGGGGATCGTTACGGTAAGTCCGCGGAAAGGAATTATTATTAACGATCCCCGGCAGACAAACGGATACCTTCCTCTGGTTTATATGCTGATGTTTGAAAAAATCAGCAGTGTCGAATTGTTTGAAATTCGTCGTGCACTGCAGGTGGAATTGGTAGTAGCCGCAGCAGAACGCCGGACAGAAGAAAATCTTCAACTGCTCCGCGAAATTCACAGCCGTCTAGTCCAGGCAGAACATGCAGATTACGTCCAGTTTGCCGAAGCAGACTATGATTTTCATATGCAGATCGTTTATTGCGCCGAAAATCGCCTTGGCATCAAATTAATGCAGACGATGGGTATCATGCTCAAAGAGCAGCTACAGAATGGCGTCAAGAATTATCCGCAAGAAAAACGACAGCTGATCATTCAGTCCCATGGGGCAATTGTCCATGCGATTGAAGCCCACGATAAAAACGAGGCTCGGCGCTGTATGATGGAACATCTGGAGCGGCCCTATCAAACGATCCGGCAGACAAAGCCTTATTATTTTTCAAACCGGCAGCTTGATATTAAGTTTGTCTCACATGAGGACCCCTAGTTTTGCATTATTTTCTTTCATGCATTCATCATGATATGGCCCCACATATTCGGACCTCTGTACCTATCCTAGTACAATATGTAGACGATTAAAAAACACTCAGCATTTCAGTCTTCATATGACAGCTGAAATGCTGAGTGTTTTTGGCTTAATCGTCTTATAATATGTAATCGCTAATCCCAGAAATCGGAGAATTGAGATGCACGCAGGATAAGGTACAATAAGTTTCGCAAATTGAAAAGGAAATAAAAAGAGACATGGTTTGAAGAACTCTGGTAGAATGAAGTCGCGACACAAACATTCTGAAAGGAGACAGCAAACCATGCCCGAGAAGATCGTACAGCTAAACGAAGAAGTTATCAAGGGGTAGCTCAAGGAACTTGTGTGCGGCAGCGTAGAGGAAACCCTCAACGAGTTGCTGGAGGCCGAGGCGGAGAAATTGACCTGGGCGGCCCGGTACAAGCGAAATGAGCAACGCAGGGCTACCGCAGCGGCCACTACAACCGCAATCTCACCACTACTTCCGGGGATGTCACTCTGAAGGTGCCCAAGCTCAAGGGTATCTCTTTTGAAACTGCAATCATTGAGCGGTACCGCCGCCGGGAAAGCAGCATGGAGGAAGCCCTCATTGAGATGTACCTGGCGGGCGTATCCGTCCGGCGTGTGGAGGACATCACGGGGGCCCTGTGGGGCAGCAAGGTATCCCCCTCCACCATCAGCGAGTTGAACCAGAAAGCATACGTCCACATTGAAAATTGGCGAAATCGTCCCCTGCGGGGCGGACGCTATCCGTATGTCTATGTGGATGGGATCTATCTGTGCCGCAACTGGGGCGAAGAGTTCGAAAACGTGGCGATTCTGGTGGCAATTGCGGTCAATGAGGACGGATACTGCGAGGTTTTAGGTGCCGCCGAGGGTATGAAGGAGGACAAAGCCAGCTGGGTCAGCTTCTTCCAGTGGCTGCGGCCTGGATGGGGTCAAGTTGGTGGTTGGAGACAAGTGCCTGGGTATGCTGGAGGGCGTGGGAGAAGTGTTCCCCGAGGCCAAATACCAGCGGTGTACCGTACACTTTTACCGCAATGTGTTCTCGGTCACACCGCGCTCCAAGGTAAAGCTGGTAGCCAAAATGCTCAAGGCGATCCATGTTCAGGAGAGCAAGAAAGCTGCCCGGGAAAAGGCCAAGGCCGTGGTAGAGGAACTGCGCTCCATGAAGCTGAAAGAGGCTGCTAAGAAGGTAGAAGATGGCGTTGAGGAAACGTTGACCTACTGTGATTTTCCAAGCGAGCACTGAACCCAATAATGTGATCGAAAGGCTGAACCGGGAGATCCGCTGTCGAACCCGTGTGGTTGGCAGCTTTCCGGACGGAAACTCCGCCCTCATGCTGGTCTACGCCCGGCTGCGCCATGTGGCCGGCACCCAATGGGGCAACAAGAAGCATATGAATATGAAGAGCCTGGAGGCGGTGAAACTGCTGCTAAAGCTGGAATAACGAGATGAAGGAGGGGGCTGCCCACACGGGCCTCCCCCCCCTTTTTCTGTATAACGTCTCAAAGTTGGAAAAAGTTCCCCTCACCGGTCCCTTAGGTGGTGTTTTCCTGGGGGGTAGGGGGTGGGGGGATGTACTATCGGCATATCCGGGCCAGATCTTCCATCAGCCGCTTTCCGTGTCGGAGCTGATATCGGGAGAAACGGACCAGATGGCGGCGGTATGTGGTTTCGTGCATCCCCTTTGGCCTGTCTGGACGAAAACCTAAAAAAGAAAATCCATCAATCGGCCACGGCGGAAGGGTCAGGTATCGCTTTGCGTATTCCATTCCCTTCCAGTAGTCCACCATACCGTCCTTTGTCTGCTGCTGGCTTTTGTAATTCAGCTTGGTACATTTCCGGCACAAGAAACCTCTCTGTCCTGTCAAATACAGATATCGCACCCTCTGGCCGCATCCGGGGCACAGGAAAAAAGTCTGCTGTCCGCCGTAGCCGTTGCGCTTGTGGGACAGTCTGATCTTGTATCCGCTTGGAGGGAATAGCTCGCAAAAGTCATCTTCCTGGTAAATGTCCAGGTATTTCCCACCACAGAATAGCCCACCCCAGGCATGGGTA
>CDZQ01035526.1_pt1 | contig 12757 bp, 12 predicted proteins | sample 554831 | NCBI WGS metagenome assembly CDZQ01 (sample SAMEA3182112, study PRJEB8094) | gut metagenome | biome: human; feature: gut; material: Stool; isolation source: human stools | place: Canada | collected 2013-05-06
ACTCCAGGTGGAGTGACGCGCCGCGGCCTGTCTGCACAAAAAAGCGTTCCACCGCAGGCACCCCTTTACAGGGCTCACCCCAGGTGCCCACCACTGAGGCTGTCAAAAAAGCGGCCCTGCCCTTCTTTGACAAGGCTGCCCTTTCCGCCTCGACTTTTGTAACCTTTGTAACCATCCTTGTTACTTTTATATCCAAAATTTTCCTTTTTTCTCCCCGCATTTCAACGGGTTATGTAAACCAAACGCCGGCAACTGTTGCGAAATACTTGACAAACGGGCTTTTTTCAGCTATACTACACAAAGTTTTCCGAGAGGTAACAAAAGTTACAATTTTGCTGCATACACTGTTTCAGGAAGGAAGCAATTGGGTATCCTTTCCACAGGAGGCGCCGTGGGCGAAAATCTTTTCTTCGCCAGGAGCACGAACGCCGGCAACAAAGACATGCTTTGTGTCCCTTTTTGAAAACCAATGGAGGTTCAAGTATCATGTTTGAAAGAAGCAAGAAAGCCCCCGGCCTTGCCGGACGGCTGATCGCTGTCGCAGCAGTCGTACCACTCTCCGTATTCGCCCTGCTTCTGGCGCTCCATCCCGCCGAGGAGGATGCCGCCGCCCTGTACGTCGTCGCCAACGACGCCTATGTCCCCGTGGACGAACTGAACGCCGACGTATTTCTGACCGATGGCTCCGCGGAACTGGTCTCCCGCAGCGACGGCAGCGACCTGCTGCTCAGCGAGGGGCTGGAGGTGTCTGTCTCCTACGCGGAGGAAACTTTCTCGGTCGTGTCCCGGGAGGAAACGGTGACAGACCTGCTGGAGCGGCTGGAGATCCGCCCCAGCCCCCTGGAGATGGTGGCCGTGGCCTTTTCCGACCAGGCGGCGGAGATCACCATCGGCTCCGAGTTTGTCTTTTATGAGCATATCTCCACCGTCACGGAGCATGAGATCGTCTACCAGTATAACGACACCAAGCCGGACTGGTACGAATCCGTAATACAGGACGGCAGTGACGGGCTGTACAGCGAGGTCTACGAGGTCATCTACCAGGATGGCGAGGAGACCTCCCGCCACCTCATCGACGTGGTGGACACGGAGCCGGTGCCCACCGTGGTGGAGCGGGGCACCCTGGCCAATTTCGCCAACAACGACGACCCGGTTTCTGAGATTACCACCAACAGCGACGGCACCGGCACGATTACCCTGGAAAACGGCCAGGTTCTCACCTTCCGGGAGGCCCGCACCATGAAGGGCACCGCCTATACCGCCGGGGAGCCGAAGGTGGATACCGTTACCGCCACCGGCACCACCGTCCGTCTGGGCGTAGTAGCCGTGGACCGGCGCGTGCTGCCCCTGGGCAGCAAGGTGTATGTCGTATCCAACGACGGCATGTACACCTACGGCTTTGCCATCGCCGAGGATACCGGTGTGCGGGGCAATATCATCGACCTGTATATGAACACCTACGACGAGTGCATCCAGTTCGGCGTACGGGACTGTACGGTATATATTTTAGACTGATTCCGCCCGGTATGGCGGCTGTGCGGCAAATACGAGATGTAAGAGGCCCGGCGCTGAAAGCGCCGGGCCTCTTACATCCAGCATGGCCTACAAAGCCCAAATCAGGCCCGCGCGTTCCCACTTGCCAGATTTCTGTCGACTGTGCTATACTGAGGCAAACGCGTCACGGGGACTTTTTTTACGGCAGGAGGATACCATATGAAAAAACTAGGCTTTGGCATGATGCGTCTGCCCATGCCCGATCCAAAAAATCAGAGCGTGGTGGACAGGGAGCAGGTGTGCGCCATGGTGGACGCCTTTCTGGACCGGGGCTTTACCTATTTTGACACCGCCTACATGTACCACGACGGCGAAAGCGAGGGAACCGCACGGGAGGCGCTGGTGAGGCGCCACCCCAGAGACAGCTTTACCCTGGCCGACAAAATGCCCCTGGCGCGCCTGAAAGACGGCACAGCCCGGGATCAGGACCGTATCTTCCACGAACAGCTGGAGAAATGCGGCGTGGACTACTTCGACTATTACCTGCTCCACAATCTGAACGCCGCCAGCAATGTCACCGTCCGCCGGCTGGACACCTTCCAGTACCTGCTGGGCCAAAAGGAGGCGGGGCGTATCCGGCGCCTGGGCTTCTCCTTCCACGACAAAGCGGAGGTTTTGGACCAGCTGCTGACGGAGTACCCCCAGGCGGAATTTGTTCAGCTGCAGCTGAACTATCTGGACTGGGATGACGAGAGCGTCCAGTCCCGCAAGTGCTATGAGGTGGCGGTGAAGCGCGGCAAGCCGGTGGTCGTCATGGAGCCGGTGAAGGGAGGCAAGCTGGCGGCGGTTCCCGACGAGGTGGGCCATCAGTTCGCCGCGGCCCATCCGGGTTGGTCCCCAGCCTCCTGGGCCATCCGCTTCGCCGCCAGCCAGGAGTATGTGATGATGGTGCTCAGCGGCATGTCCTCCATGGAGCAGCTGCTGGAGAACACCGGCTATATGGACGCCTTCCAGCCCCTCTCCCAGGAGGATCAGGCCCTGCTGGAGCGGGCGGCGGCGGCCATCAGCGCTGTCCCCGCCATCCCCTGCACTGGCTGCCGCTACTGCGTGGAGGGCTGCCCCCAGGCGATCCCCATTCCGGAGTACTTCGCCCTCTACAACCAGGAACTGATGGACCTGCGCCGGGGCGCTTCCACCCAGCGCCCCCGCTACCAGCATCTGGCTCAGGGCGCCGGAAAGGCCAGCGACTGTCTCACCTGCCGCCGCTGCGAGGACGTGTGCCCCCAGCACCTGCCCATTACCGATTGGCTGCGGCGGACAGCCCAGACCTTTGAGGACTGACGCCTGCCCTCGCCCCGCCTCTGGTCAGCATGATACAATTTTTCAGCGTAATCTTCCTGCTTTTTGGAAATTTTTACCTAACAGCCAATGCGATTTTGTATCGCATTGGCTGTTTTCATGCTGTAATTTACAATAATACGAGTTGAATCTTTATATTTCTTCTTTTTTCTTAATTGAAAACTTATTTGACAGACTAAAGTTGTCAGTTTATAATGGAGCATATATTACATCAGAAAGGTCGTATTGCCATATGGAGAGAACCCTTGTCTCCTCCCACTATCTGCGGATTGCCAAGGATCTGGCGGCCCGCATTGCCCAGGGAGAGTTTCCAGAGGGGCAGCGGCTTCTGGGCCGGTCCATGCTGGCCTCAGAGTACGCCGTGTCCCCGGAGACCATCCGGCGGGCCCTGCGGCTGCTGGCGGATATGAAGGTGGTGGAGATCAAGCCCCAGAGCGGCGCCGTAATCCTCTCCGCAGACAGCGCCCGGCGCTACATCGCCAATTTCGACTCTCCCACCGCTCCTCACGCGCTGAAAAAGCAGTTCATGGAGTTGCTGGAGCAGTACGACCTGCTTCACCAGCAGATTATCAGCTTTGCCCGGGCCCTCATCAAGAGCCGGGCCATGGTCGTGGAGGGCGAGGCGCTGCCCAACTACGAGATTACCGTCCCCAGAGGCTCGCCGGTTATTGGCAAGAGCCTGGGGGAATTAAAATATTGGCAGAATACGGGAGGGACCGTTGTGGCGATCCGCCGCAAGGCCAACACGATCCTCTCCCCCGGACCGTACGCGGAGTTGTACGACAGTGATGTGATCATCATGGTGGGCACCTCTGCGGCGGTGGAAGCGGCAAAGCGCTTTGTAGCAGGAAAGGAGGCACTATGATCCAATTCGAACACGTATCCAAACACTACGGCGACACCCCCATCCTGGAGGACCTGTCCTTCACGGTGCCGGACGGCCAGTTTCTGGTCCTCATCGGCCCCTCCGGCTGTGGGAAGACCACCTCGCTGAAGATGATCAACCGGCTTCTGGAGCCGGACTCCGGCCGCATTCTCATCGACGGCGAGGACATCGCCCAGCTCAACCCCGTCCAGCTGCGCCGGCGCATCGGCTACGTCATCCAGCAGATCGGCCTGTTTCCCAACATGACGGTGGAACAGAACATCTGCGTGGTTCCCAAGCTGCTGAAATACAGCAAGGAGCAGTGCGCCCAGCTGGCCCGGGAATATCTGGAGATGGTGGAACTCCCCTATGAGCAGTACGCCCACAAGTACCCCAACGAACTGTCCGGCGGCCAGCAGCAGCGTATCGGCGTACTGCGGGCCCTGGCGGCCTCCCCGCCGGTGGTGCTGATGGATGAGCCCTTCAGCGCCCTGGACCCCATGACCCGGGAGGTGCTCCAGGACGAGGTGAAGCGCCTGCAGCGCAAGCTGCACAAGACCATCGTCTTTGTCAGCCACGACATGGACGAGGCGCTGAAGCTGGCGGACATTATTATGTTCATGAACAAGGGCAAAATCGAGCAGGCGGATACTCCTGAAAACATGCTGGAGCACCCGGCCTCGGATCTGGTACGCAGCTTTTTGGGCAAGCACACCCCGGCGGAATCCGAGCAGCTGCGGGTGGAGGACTGCATGCGCAAGAACCCCTATACTGTGTCCAAGGACCGCGGCATTCTGGAGTGCGCGGAGATGATGGCCCGCAGCGGCATCGACACGCTGCTGGTGGTGGATGAGCACGAGAAGTACCTGGGCGTCCTGCCCATCAACAACATCCGCATGTACGGACGCACCGCCACCGGCATCGTTCCCCTGCTCTCCGCCGACTACCGCACCGCCCGGGTGGGCGAGTACGCCCGGGACTCCATGGACTACCTGCTGGGCTCCGGTGCCAGCTTCGTGGTGGTCCTCAACGACGACGACACCATTGCCGGCATCATCACCAAAAACCGCATGGCCAAGGTGGTGGCCAAGACGCTGTGGGGGGATGAGAAATGAGCGCGGTGCAGTCCTACTTTCAGACCTACGGCTCCATGCTGCTGCGGGCCATCGGCACCCACCTGATGTACGTGTTTGTGTCCGTGGCGGCGGGCCTTGTTCTGGGGGTGCTGGCGGGGATTCTTCTCTCCCGGTTAAATCGCCGCTGGGCCACGGTGCTGCTGCCCCTGCTGTCCGTTTTTCAGACCGTGCCCGGCATCGTCTTTATCGGCATTCTCTTTTTATACCTGGGCATGGTCCCCGCCACGGTGATCATCGCCCTGTCCGTCTACGCCACCTTCCCTGTTTTGAAAAACACCTACGCGGGTCTCAGCAGCGTGGAGGAGAAGTACGTGGAGGCGGCCAAGGGCTGCGGCATGACCCGGATGCAGGCCCTCGTAAAGGTTGAACTGCCCCTGGCCCTGCCCAGCATCATCGGCGGGCTGCGCCTGTCCACGGTGTACACCGTCAGCTGGGCGGTGCTGGCCTCCATGATCGGTCTGGGCGGCCTGGGTGATTTCATCTACCAGGGCGTCGCCTCCAACAACAACCTGCTCATCATCACCGGGGCCATCCCCGCCGCCGTCCTGGCCGTGGCCCTGGGGGCGCTGATCGATCTGCTGCAGAAGCGGGCGGTGCCCCGGGGCCTGCGAAAGGAGGCTGTGAAATGACCTGGTCCCTGATTTTCGAGCATCTGTACATTGTGCTGCTGGCCGCCCTGTTCTCCCTGCTCATTGGGCTGCCCCTGGGTGTTCTCAGCTATCTGAGCGCCCCCCTGCGCCGCCCCATTCTCTGGGTGGCAGATTTGCTGCAGACCATTCCCTCCCTGGCCCTGCTGGGCATCATCATGGTCTTTTTGGGGGCCGGCAAGCCCACGGTGGTCTGCGGCATTACCCTATACTCCCTGCTGCCCATCGTGCGCAACACCTGTCTGGGCCTACAGGAGGTGCCGCCGGGGCTGAAGGAGGCGGCACGGGGCTGCGGCATGAGCCGGATGGGGCAGCTGTTTCTGGTGGAGATCCCCAACGCCCTGCCCATGATTTTTACCGGCATCCGCATCGCCGTGGTCAGCGCCATCGGCACAGCCGTCTTTGCCGCGTTCGTGGGCGGCGGCGGCCTGGGCACCACTATCTACCAAGGAATCCGTACCCGGGATATGTCCCGCATCCTGGTGCCAACCGCGGCCCTGATGGGGATCGCCCTGCTCTTCGACACGGTCATGGGCCGGATGGAGAAGCTGATGGACCAGGGTGGCGGGCACAAGCGCGGCCAAAAGGTGGTGCTCTCCGCGGCAGCGGTACTGGTGGCCGCCGTGTTGGTGGGCGGCACCGCCCTCTACGCCGGCGGACGGGGAGAGGGTACCCTGGTCATGTACGACGGAGAGTACTCCGAGACGCAGCTGCTCACCCATATGGCCAAGCTGCTGGTGGAGGAGCACACCGATGTGGAGGTAGCGGTGCTGGACCGGATGACCGCCGTGAACCAGTTTAATGAGCTCACCGCCGCCGTGCCCTCCTGCGACCTGATGGTTAGCTACGACGGCACCGTGCTTACCACCTTCCTCCACCGGGATACAACGGATATTCCGGAGGGCATGTCGCTGTATGATTATGTCAACCAGGAGGCATCCCGGCTCCACGGCGTGCACCTTCTGGAGAAACTGGGCATCGACAACACCTACGCCGTGGCCATTCCGGAGACATTGGCGGAGGAGCGGGCCATTGAAACCATCAGCGATCTGATCCCTGTGGCGCCGGAACTGCTCTTCGGCGCGGAGCATGGGTTCTTCACCCAGGAGGGCAGCATGAAGTACGGCCCCTTCGTAGAGTTCTACGGCCTCTCCTTCAAGGACGCGGTACCGGTGGATCTGAGTCTTAAATACAGCGCCATTGAGTCCGGCAGCTTCCAGGTTACAGAGGTCTACGCCACCGACGGCCTGAACCGCAAGGCTGGTCTGAAGATTTTGGAGGATGACCGCTCCTTCTTCCCGGAGTACAACGGGGCTCTGCTGGTGCGGGATGACCTTTTTGACGACTTCGCCCAGACCGCCCCCGGCCTGGAGGACGCCCTGAACCTGCTGGGAGGGCTGTTCACCAATGAGACCATGACGGACCTGACATACCAAGTGGATGTGGAGGGCCGCACAGTGGCGGAGGTGGCGGAGACGTTCCTCCGGCAGTGCTCGCTCATCTCCTGAATATCACCAAGAGGTCCCCGGCGGGGGAGGCCACCGGTCTCTCCCCGCCGGGGGCCTCTTTTGAGGGCGCCTCACCTGCCTCATCCCGCCTTTCTCCACAGTTCCTCCGCCCCCGGCAGGGTTCATAAATATTTTACAGCCTTCCCATAACTTATGCTTGCGAAACAGGGCATAATCTAGTATAATGTCGAGTGTTGAGCAGTTGTCGCCGTGCCCCGCCAGTTCCCGGATCCACCCGCCTTCGCGGGGGAGCGGCAGAATTTTTCGGAAGGAATGAACACACATGAGCGCATCCAGAGAAAAGAAAAAGCGTCAGGAACTTTTGGCCGGCGGCGGCGTTGACCCCAAGACCGCCCGGGAGGCGGAGCAGAAAGCCGCCGAAAAGCGGTCCAAGATCCTGTACACCACCCTGGCCGCCATTTTCGTGGTTGTTGCAGTTTTCCTGCTGGTATACAACTCCGGTATCCTCCAGCGCAGCCAGACCGCCGTCACCATTGACGGCGAAAAGTACACTGTGGCAGACGTGTCCTACTATTATCAGGACGCCTACCAGAACTTTCTCAATACCTACGGCAGCTACGCCTCCCTTTTCGGCCTAGATACCTCCAAGCCCCTGACCAGCCAGTACGCCTGGGGCGGCAGCGAGCAGACCTGGGACGAGTACTTTAAGGAGCAGGCGATCACCTCTATGAAGTTCGTCCACGCCGCCGTCAAGAGCGCCGAGGCGGAGAACATGGCCCTGGATGAGGATGATATGGCCGCCCTGGACGCCAACGTGGAGGCGATGAAGACCCAGGCCTCCAGCTACGGCTACTCCTACAAGGCCTATCTCAACGCCGTTTATGGCCCCGCCATGACCCCCTCTGTTTTTGAGGAAAATATCAAAACCAGTCTGCTGGCCAGCAAGTACGCCGGCACTTACCGGGACGGCCTGGTCTATACCGACGACGAGATTGAGACCTACTATCAGGAGAACAAAAACAGCTACGATCTGGTGGACGCCGAGTACGTGTCCATCTCCGGCGCCGCCGAGAGCACCACTGACGCCGACGGCAACACCGTAGCCGCCACTGATGAGGAGAAGGCCGCCGCCATGGCAGCCGCCAAGGAGACGGCGGACGCCATTCTCGCCGCCTATCAGGAGGGCGGGAACCTGGAGGATCTGGCGGAGGAGCACGGCGCCACCTACACCTCCAACGATGAAATGGCCTACAATTCCTCCTATGCCTACGGCAGCTGGCTCTTTGACGAGGGCCGTTCCGCCGGCGACGCGGAGGTCCTGGAGGATGAGAGCAACAGCCGCTACTTTGTAGCTGTGTTCCACAGCAGAAAGCAAAACGACGCGCTGGAATACAGTGTGCGCCACATTCTCGTCAACTCCGACAGCCTGGAACTGGCGGAAGGCGAGGAGGCTACCGACGAACAGATTCTGGCCAAGGCCCAGGAAATTCTGGACAGCTGGGATGGCACGGAGGACGGCTTTGCCGCTCTTGCCAACGAGTACTCCAAGGACACCGGCAGCAACACCAATGGCGGCCTCTACGAGGACGTGGCCAGCGGCGCCATGGTAACGGAGTTTAACGACTGGTGCTACGCGGAGGGCCGTAAGGCCGGCGACACCGGTATCGTTAAGACCAGCTACGGCCAGCATATTATGTACTTCGTGGGCTACGGCGACACCCCCTACTGGCACTACGCCTGCAACAACGCGCTGGTCAGCAATGCCTACCGCGAGTGGCAGACTGCCCTGACGGACAGCGTGGAGGCCGTTACCGACGACAGCGGCATGAAGTCTGTGGGCTGATCCCACTGATCCCAGCAGCCCCCAGGGCCGGCTTTGCCTAGGCAAAGCCGGCCCTTTTTCCTGGAGCTACATCTCAAAAGAGGAGAACAGCCATGAACGAACGATTTCTGCGCAGCGAAATGCTCCTGGGGCCGGCCGCCATGGAGCGGCTGGCCGCCGCCCATGTCTGTGTATTCGGCCTGGGCGGCGTGGGCAGCTACGCCGTGGAGGCCCTGGCCCGGGCGGGGGTAGGAACCCTCACCCTTGTGGATCAGGACGTGTATGGGGCCAGCAACATCAACCGCCAGCTGGGGGCTCTGGAATCCACCCTGGGCCAGAGCAAGGCGGAGGCCCTGGCCCGGCGGGTGCGGGACATCAACCCCGCCTGCGCCGTCCACCCCATTGTGGGCCGCTACGAGGCCGCAGATGCCCAGCGGTTTTTTGGAAGCTACGACTACATTGCCGACGCCATCGACCTGGTATCCTGTAAGGTAGACCTTATCTGCCGGGCCCAGGAACAGGGTATTCCCATTCTATCCGCCCTGGGCACCGGCAATAAGCTGGACCCTTGCCGGCTGGAGGTAACGGATCTGAGCAAGACCTACGGCTGCCCCCTGGCCCGCGTCATGCGACGGGAACTGGGGCGGCGAAATGTGCGCCACCTGAAGGTGGTGTTCAGCCCGGAGGAGCCCGCCCCCTGCGCCCAGCTGGAGAGCCCGCCCCCGGGCCGGCGCAGCGTCCCCGGCAGCGTGCCCTGGGTCCCCTCTGTGGCCGGGCTGCTGATGGGGGGCGCCATCGTAATGGATCTGGTTGGCCAGCCGGCGGAAAACGGTGGTGCACGGTGATTCTCACAGGAACAATTGTCAACGCCCTGGGTATCCTGGCAGGGGGCGGCGCCGGCCTTCTGGTCCATCGGCTGCTGCACCGGGGCATACCGGAGCGCTTCAGCGACCGGATCATGAAGGGCATCGGCCTGTGCACCCTGTACATCGCCGCCGGGGGCCTTCTGGACGGCAGTAAAACCATAGTGACGATCCTGTCCCTGGTACTGGGCGCCATCCTGGGGGAGTGGCTGGATCTGGACGGCAAGCTGGCGAAGCTGAGCGGGCGGCTGGAGCGGGCCTTCTCCCAGAACGCGGGCGGCAGCTTCTCCCAGGGGTTCATGACCGCCACGCTTCTCTTCTGCGTGGGCACCATGGCTATCAAGGGCGCGCTGGACTCCGGATTGCTGGGCAACCACGATATTCTGCTGGCCAAATCCGCCATGGACACCATCAGCGCCATGATCTTTGCCTCCACCCTGGGGGTGGGCGTGCTCTTCTCCTCCCTGCCGGTTCTGCTGTATCAGGGAACCATTACCCTGCTGGCCACCGTAGCCAGGCCCTTCCTGGGGGACGCGGTCATTGCGGAAATGAACACCGTGGGTTCCCTGCTTCTCCTGGGCCTGTCCCTGGACCTGCTGGGCATCCAGCGTTTGAAGCTGATGAACTACATCCCCGCCATGTTTCTGCCCATTCTGCTCTGCCTGTTTCTGTAAGCAGAATCCCTCCGCCGAAGGGCGGATGGATCAGCTTATGGGCCTTGCTCTTTTTTGGAAGATTATGGTATAGTAAATATATTCTACAAAAGGAGTGATCGATATGAACGATGTGATACGTACGCTGACAGAGCGGGGCAGCTGTCGGAAGTTTCTTCCAAGGCCGGTGGAGCGGGAACTGGTGGAGCAGGTTGTCCAGGCCGGCCTCAGCGCTCCCAGCGGCATGAACCGCCAGACCCCCCGGCTGGTAGTGGTACAGGAGCCCGGCCTTCTTGGACAGCTCTCCTCCATGAACGCCGCCGTGGGGCAGATGCCCGGAGACCCCTTCTACGGCGCCCCTATGGTCATTCTTGTGCTGGCCAAGCGGGAGGGAACCTATATCTATGACGGCGCTCTGGCCATGGGCAACATGCTCAACGCGGCATATGCCCTGGGTCTGGGCGCCTGCTGGATCCACCGAGCCAAGGAGATGTTCCAGTCCCCCCAGGGCCAGGCCCTGCTGGCGCAGTGGGGCCTCACGGAGGAATTGGAGGGCATCGGCTGCTGCATTCTGGGCTATCCCGATCAGCCGCTGACCTCTAAGGAGCGGGTTGAAGGCCGGGTCCTCTACCGCTGAAGCCGTCGCCGCCATCGCAAAAAGCGCCCCTCGGGAGTACTCCCGAGGGGCGTTTTCAAGCAGTTTGCTGTACTTACTTCAGTTCCACCTTGCCGCCGGCCTCTTCGACCTTGGCCTTCATGGCCTCGGCGTCGTCCTTGGACAGGGCTTCCTTCAGGGTCTTGGGAGCGCCCTCGACCACAGCCTTGGCCTCAGCCAGGCCCAGGCCGGTGATCTCGCGGACAATCTTGATGACCTTGATCTTGGCGGCGGCGTCAAAGCCGGTCAGGACCACGTCAAACTCAGTCTTCTCCTCAGCGGCGGGAGCAGCGGCAGCGGCGGGAGCGGCCATCGCAGCGGCGGAAACACCAAACTCCTCCTCCAGGGCATGAACCAACTCGCTCAGTTCCAGGACGGTCAGAGCCTTGATTTCTTCGATCATAGCAGTAACTTTCTCGCTAGCCATTGTTAGGTACCTCCTAATAATTTTTCAGTCAGTAATAAAATATGGGATACGGTGCCGCTTACTCGGCGGCGGGAGCCTCGGCGGCAGCGGCCTCGCTGGGGGCGCCCAGCTTCTCGGCGATCTGGTTGAGCACGCAGGCCAGGCCGGAAATCGGGGCCAGCATGGTGCCCAGGACCTGGGCCCGCAGAACAGGCAGCGGGGGAATCTCCGCCAGCGCCATGACCTCGCTGAGGGGCATCACCTTGCCCTCCATGAAGCCGCCCTTGATCTCGAACCGGCCATTGATCTTCTTGGCAAAATCGTTGATGACCCGGGCGGGGGCCACAGGGTCGTCGTGGCAGACGGCCAGGGACGTGGTGCCGTTGAGCAGGTCGTCCAACTCGTTCATGCCGCAGTTGTTGACGGCAAAGCGCAGCAGGGTGTTCTTCACAACGGCGTATTCCACGTTGTTCTTGCGCAGTTCAGCGCGCAGAGCCGTGTCCTCAGCCACAGTGATGCCCTTGTAGTCCACCAGCACACCGGCGGCGGCATTCTGCAGCTTCTCGGTCAGCCCGGCTACGATGGCCTGCTTTTCGCTCAGAACTTTTGCGTTAGGCATTCTTGTTTTCACCTCCATTAGATTTGCGGGGAAATTGGTGCGTTCAAGAAAGGAAAAACGGTCCTTGCGCCAAGACGCAAGGACCGTGCTAATCAATCATGATCGGCAATCCTCGGCAGGATTTACGGGGCGGACCCCACCTGCTGTCTTTGGAACGCATCAAGTATTATATTCAAGTGCCGGCAAATTGTCAACACCCAAATACCACTTTTTCAGGGAAATCTTTTGATCGAAGCGATCAGACCAGCTTGGCGGTGCTCAGCTTGATGCCGGGGCCCATGGTGGAGGCGGTGACGCAACTCTTCACATACTGGCCCTTGGCGGCGGCGGGCTTAGCCTTCATGATGGCGCCCATCAGGGTGTTGAAGTTGTCGTTAAGTTTCTCAGCGCCAAAAGACACCTTGCCAATGGGGCAGTGGATGATGTTGGTCTTGTCCAGGCGGTACTCGATCTTACCGGCCTTCACCTCCTGGACAGCCTTGGCCACGTCGGGAGTGACGGTACCGGCCTTGGGGGAGGGCATCAGGCCCTTGGGACCCAGCAGCTTACCCAGGCGGCCCACAACACCCATCATATCGGGGCTGGCAACCACCACGTCAAACTCGAACCAGTTCTCCTTCTGGATCTTCTCCACCATGTCCATATCGCCCACATAGTCGGCACCGGCGGCACGGGCCGCGTCGGCCTTGTCGCCCTTGGCGAAGACCAGCACACGGGCGGTCTTGCCGGTGCCGTGGGGCAGAACGATGGCGCCGCGGACCTGCTGGTC
>CDZQ01060725.1_pt1 | contig 12709 bp, 10 predicted proteins | sample 554831 | NCBI WGS metagenome assembly CDZQ01 (sample SAMEA3182112, study PRJEB8094) | gut metagenome | biome: human; feature: gut; material: Stool; isolation source: human stools | place: Canada | collected 2013-05-06
AAAAACGATACCTTCACAGTGGAGAGTGTCAACGCTGATTTGCGCCATTATATCCCCACGCTGGCACGGCGTAGCCGGTGCTTTCCCAGAAAGCTGGAAAATCTCCAGGCTGTCCTTACTGTTTTTGTCCGTGCCTACAACCGCTTTGGCCTCCAAAAAGATCGCTTCCGTTCCCGTAACCCGGGGGCTCAAATTCCCTTTTCTCTCTTTGATTTCTTTTAACTGCGCGATTGGACACTCCTCAAAAACGTACCCCCTTGCTTATGCGGGGCGAATGACGTATCATTAAACGTGGGATGCGGCGGCAAAGCGGTCGGGGGACGGAGTATTCGTTTACGGGAGCGGTCTTAAGAATGAAGCAGTTTTTGAAGGTAGTAAATCTTGGTTGGCTCGCGGGGCTGTTTTATTTCCATGCGATACTTACGGTCGCTCTTATTGTATTAAAAAAGGGCAGAACGCTGCTTCAAAGCCGCACGCTTATGCTGGCGTTCGCCCTTTTTATATTCGCGGCGCTGGCGGGGGCGTACTTTGCCTTTGCCGTTCTTGCACGAAAGACGGACGACAGGCGCGACAGTGCGCTGTTTAGCGCGTTGTTTACGCTGTACCCGCTTTCTTTTCTTGGCGCGTACATGGCCGTATCGCCTTTGCAGTACTTGGCTTTCGCTTTTCTCTGCTGCGCTGTAATAGGCTATAACGCGGCTTTTTTAAACACGCTTATCGCGGCTGCTGTGCACCTTGACAGGGCGGCCGGAAAGACGATAGGCACGGCCGTGCTTGTATGCTGCGCGCTTTTAACGGCGACCTGCGCACTTAAAATGCATCTGTTTTCGTTTTTGATTGGCTTTTTTCTGCTATTATATCTACTTTGCCGTCCGCCCAAGAGGTATTTTTCCGCGCGCTACCGCGTCGTAAGGAAAGAATTAAATATTGTCTCAACGCCAAGGGCGCTTGGCAATTATCAAAGCATGGTTGCGGTATTGGGCCTGCGCTGTGCCGCGTTTATATGCCTTGTGTTGCCCGTATATAACACGGACGCCATAAGCGAATCCTTTGGCGCAATGGCCGTGTTCTGCGGGCTAGGGGCGCTGTCTGCCGGGCTGCTTCGCGACAGGCTTACGCATTATCTGCCTGCGCTTCCGTTTTTGGCGGGCTGCTTTTCACTTATAACCGATTCGTTTTTCGGCGTTCCGGCGATAAGCCGTGTGGGCATTGCGCTAAGGTGGTTCATGAGCGGCGCCGTATTTCTTTATTTTTTAACCGCAGTAACGGATTTCCCCTTTGAACAGCGCTTCTCGAAGGCGCTAAAGAATGGGCTTTGCACACTACTGGCGGCGCTCATAGTTGGAATAGCCTGTTTTTCCTTCGCGGTGCTGCTGCCAAACGGCAGAGCGAGCGTTAAAGCGGCTGGGACGATGAGCATGGCCGCAATTCTTGTGCTGCTGTTTTTCGACAGCATATATCAAAAACACGAGCCCCCAAGACAAAGTTTCGAGGTGAGCGCCGCCATATTCTGCCAGGAGCATAAGCTGACCGCCCGCGAGAGCGAGGTGGTTATGCTGGTTCTTACGAGCAACAAAAGCCTTAAGGAAATTGCGGCGGAGCTTTATATCTCTCCAAGCACGCTTGAAAAGCATATGACAAATATATATGAAAAAACCAAAACGAGGAACAGGGCGGAACTTACTCATCTTTTTTTGACGATGTCCGCAAGAACGCCCGGGGCTTGATAAGAAAAAGGCAGAAAAGCCGCCTGTTAACGCATATGGTGGATATCCCCCAGCGCCGATTTAAAGCCATATATGCGATTTGGGGGATATCCTCAATTGCCATATACATATGTTTTGATAAAATAAATATAACACTATTCTCCATAAGGCATAGCTGACAGACGTGTGTTTCAATTCTTTTTTATTAAGCTTAGCCGGCGGAAGAAGATCAAAAAACAAAACAGGGAGGAAAAGCTGTGAAACGAATCATGACAATCGTGTTGACCGTATTGCTGACGCTTTCACTGGTTGCCTGCAACGCAGGTGAAAAGCCTGTGAATCCGGGCGATACGGAGCCGCAGCAGACCGACGCGGCTATGCCGCAGGAGACGCAGGGAACGCCGGAAAATACCGGCACGGAAGAAAAGAACATGGTCAACTACGGCGTGGATGCCGAGCTTACCACTATGGATGTCCACGTTGTGACGGACGGTACCTCGTATACTATTATTGAGAACACGATGGAAGGCCTTACCCAGTTTGATAAGGACAGCAATATCGTTCCCGCCATAGCTGAAAGCTGGGACATAAGCCCCGACGGACTGACCTATACCTTCCATATAAGAGAAAGCGCGATGTGGTCAAACGGAGAGCCCGTGACGGCGCAGGATTTTGTTTATTCCTGGCGCAGGCTTGTAAACCCGGAAACCGCAAGCGAGAACCAGTTCCTTATTGCGGACACCTCCGGCATACTCAATGCCTCCGCGATAGCCTATGAGGGCGCGGCGGTTGATACCCTTGGCGTAGAGGCCACGGACGAGCGCACCCTTGTTGTAACGCTTGAGCGGCCGGTGCCCGTTTTCCTGTCCCTTCTGCTCTTTCCGCCTTTCTACCCGGTGAATCAGGCATTCTGTGAGACTCACGGAGCGATGTTCGGCCAAAGCGTTGAGCATACCCTTGCAAACGGCGCGTTTATGCTGACCTATTGGGATCAGGGCGGCTCGCTTTCAACGGTTGAGCGCAACCCTTATTATTATGCCAAGGATGAGGTCACGGTGGACGGGGTCAACTTCGTCGTCATAAAGGATGCGCAGAGCGCGCTGTTGGCCTATCAGAACGGCGATGTGGACAAGATTGCCATAACGGGCGAGCTTGTTGAGCAGTATTTAAACGATCCCGAGTGCAGGATTGTTGACGGAAGCTTCCTCTGGTACGTTATCTGTAACCACAGGAACGAGTTTTTGAGCAACCCCAACGTGCGTCTTGCGCTTGCAACCTGTTTTGATAAGCAGGAGCTGTGCGACGGCGTGCTTAAGGACGGTTCCCATCCGGCAAACTACTTTGTCCCCTCAATGCTTGCCACGGGTCCGGACGGGAAGGACTTCCGCGACGGCGCGCCGACCTATCTTGAATTCGACAAGGATAAGGCGTTGGAATACTGGAACGCCGCCAAGGCGGAGCTTAACTTTGAAACCATGACGCTGTCCTTGCTTGTCGAGGACACCGAATCCGCAATAGGCGTTGCGACCTATCTGCAGGATGCCATGCAGAAGAACCTGCCGGGCCTTACCATAAGCCTTGAGACCATGGCAAAGAAGGCAAGGCTTCAGAGGGAGCGGGAGGCTAATTATGATCTTTCCCTTACTCGTTGGGGGCCTGACTATGCAGATCCTATGACCTATCTTGACCAGTTTGTGACCACGAAGACAAAGATAGGCTGGACAAACACGCGTTATGACGAGATGATAGAGGAAGCAAGCTCCGGCCAAAGCGCGCTTGATCCCGCAGTGCGTTGGAAACTTCTGCACGATATAGAGACCGAGCTTTTGAAGGAGGCGGCGGTGCTGCCGGTATACCAGAAGAACAACGCGCTGCTGCAAAAGTCGTATCTTACTGGTATAGAAGAGCACGCGAGCATAGGCAATCTCTTTAAACGCGCTATCAAGGCAATGGGTTGATTGGACCCGTTTCTGTGCGCAGTGGCTGGGACGCCCGTTTGGGCGCCCCAGCCGTAGCGACATACGTCAAAAAGAAAGAACTGTAGGTATGCAATGCGTAATTATATTATAAAACGTGTGCTTACGTCCCTCGCGACGCTGCTGATAATAGTTCTGGTGCTGTTTCTTATGCTTGAACTTATGCCGGGCTCGCCGTTTAACGATGAAAAGCTAAGCGAGGAACAGATAGCTAACCTTAAGGAAAAATATGGGCTCGATGGGCCCGTATTGATACGATTTTTAAAATACGTGGGCCGTATGCTCACGGGGGATCTTGGGATATCATACAATATTCAAAAAAACGTGCCTGTAACAGAGATGCTTAAGGCGCGCCTGCCGATATCAATACGTATAGGCGTGCAGGCCGTTATTCTTGGCGCGGTTATCGGGCTTCTTCTTGGCGTGCTGGCGGCGCTTAAGCATAATACATTTGCCGATACGCTAAGCACAATTATTTCCGTGCTCGGCGTAAGCGTGCCCTCGTTTGTGTTCGCGTTTGTGCTGCAATATTATCTTGGCTTTAAGCTTGGCGGCCTGCCGATTCTTTATAAGGTTTCACAGCCGTTTGCTTCCACGGTACTCCCCACGCTTGCGCTAAGCATGTTTACGCTTGCGCAGATAGCTCGCTTTTCGCGCACAGAGATGCTTGAGGTGCTTAACAGCGACTATATGCTCTTTGCCCGCAGCAAGGGGCTTACAAGCTTCAGGATAAATTTCATACATGCCCTTAGGAATGTGCTTATACCGATTATAACGGTGCTTGCGCCGCTTATAGTAAATCTGCTTACGGGCAGCATGGTTGTGGAGAAGATATTCTCCATTCCGGGCGTGGGCAGCTTGCTTATAACCGCGATACAATCCAACGACTATAACGTGGTGATAAGCCTTACATTCATCTATTGCGTGCTTTACATAGGTACTATGCTTGTGGTCGATCTTCTCTATGGCGTGATAGATCCGCGCATAAGGCTTGCTAAGGGGGAATACAACCGTGGCTGATAATAACATTGATAATAACATAATGATAGAGCCGGGCAAGGAATTTGTGCGGGTAAACCAGGCGGATAGCGTAAGGATAGACAAGAACTACGCAAGCCAGTCCTTCTGGAAGGACGTATTCGCAAGGTTTATAAGGAACAAGGGCGCCATATTCGGTGCGATAATGATACTTATAATAGTATTCTTTGCGATATTCGGCCCCGGCATGAATGAATATGACTTTGACAATGTTAACATACCACATCAGAACCTCGCACCGCGTATGCCCGGGCTTGAGAACGTGGGCATATTCGACGGAAGCGAGGGGGAAACGAACAGATATAAGGAAAAGAACCTTGACGACGTATACTATTGGTTCGGTACGGATACCTTCGGGCGCGACCTTTGGACCAGAACATGGCAGGGGACGAGGATATCGCTTTATATCGCGTTTGTCGCCGTAATAATCGACATGGCCATAGGCATGTCCTACGGGCTGATATCCGGCTATTTCGGTGGAGCGGTGGATGCGGTAATGCAGCGCATTTTGGAGATAATAAACGGCATACCAACGCTTATCATTGTAACGCTGCTGATGCTTGTTATGAAGCCGGGGCTAAGCTCCATTATTACGGCGCTTCTTATAACCGGATGGGTAGGCATGAGCAGGGTATCAAGGGCGCAGATATTAAAGCTTAAGGAGCAGGAATTCATATTGGCGTCAAGGACGCTGGGCGAGGGCAGCTTTAGCATTATATTTAAGGATATACTTCCAAATATATTCGGCCAGCTTATAACCATGTCCATGTTCTCAATACCGAACGCCATTTTTTCCGAGGCGTTCCTCTCCTTCGTAGGGTTGGGCGTGCCGGCACCGATGGCGTCGCTCGGTTCGCTTATAAACGATGGCTACAAGTCCTTTTTGATACATCCGTATATGCTTGTGTTCCCGGCGCTGGTGCTGGCGCTGCTTATGCTAAGCTTCAATATGCTTGCGGACGGCCTGAGGGACGCCTTTGACCCGCGGATGCAGGAAATGTGAGGTAACGCGAAATGAAAAGAGAACTCGTTTTGCATATACGCGATCTTTATATAAGCTTTCATACGGCGGCAGGCAAGGTAAACGCCATACGCGGGGTGAATCTTGACCTTTATAAGGGCGAAACGCTTGCGCTTGTGGGCGAATCCGGCAGCGGAAAGTCCGTAACGATGAAGGCGGCGATGGGGATATTGAGCAGCAACGGTGAGATAAACGACGGCATAATAGAGTTCACCAGCGAGGAAAAGGGCAAAAAGAGCACGGTGAACATAATAGATATGCCTCAGAAAAAGATCCGCCGCACGATAAGCGGCAGGAAAATAGCCATGGTGTTTCAGGATCCCATGACAAGCCTTAACCCCACAATGAGCATAGGCAGCCAGCTTATGGAAGGCATGCGCCATCATCTTAAATTGACAAAGGCGCAGGCATATAAAAGGTCCGTGGAGCTACTACAAATGGTCGGCATAGACGAGGCGGAAAAGCACATGAAAAGCTATCCGCATCAGCTTTCCGGGGGAATGCGTCAAAGGGTGGTAATAGCCATAGCGCTTTCCTGTGACCCGGATATATTGATTTGCGACGAGCCTACCACGGCGCTTGACGTTACGATACAGGCAAAGATACTCGAGCTTATAGAGCAGATACAGAAAAAGCGAAAGCTGTCGGTAATATACATTACGCACGACCTTGGCGTGGTGTCTAAGATTGCGGACTATGTAAGCGTTATGTACGCGGGCAAAATAATCGAGCAGGGAACCGTTAACGAGATATTCTACGATCCGCGCCATCCTTATACCTGGGGCCTACTTTCATCGATTCCAGACCTTGGCGCGAGGGACCAAAAGCTTTTCGCAATACCCGGCTCTCCGCCCAATCTGCTTAATCCGCCAAAGGGAGATGCCTTTGCTCCGCGCAACCAGTTCGCAATAGGCATGGATTATATAGAAGAACCGCCCATGTTTAAGATAAGCTCAACGCATTATGCAGCGACGTGGCTGCTTGACAGGCGGGCGCCGAAGATAGATATGCCGGATGAACTCAGGCGCAGGATAGATACGATGCTAAAGGAGAACGAGGAATGATGAAGGAAAAAAGCTCAGACGAGGCGCTGCTCGAGGTAATGGAGCTTAAGCAGCATTTTAAGATCTCTAAGAATTTCAGCATCAAGGCCGTGGACGGTGTAAGCTTTACAATCGCCAGGGGCGAAACATTTGGCCTTGTGGGCGAATCCGGCAGCGGAAAATCTACCATAGGGCGCACAATAATAAGGCTATACGAGCCCACAGCCGGCCGCATAATAATGGACGGAGTGGATATTTCAGGAAAGCTAAGGGCGGCGGAGACAAAGCACCTGCGCACCCAAATACAGATGATATTCCAGGACCCCATGGCCTGTCTTAACCCGAGAAAAAAGGTAATTGACATCGTGGCGCAGGGCCTTGACATACATCATATGTATAAAAGCGCAAAGGAACGCCAGGAAAAGGTTTACAGCATATTGGAGACTGTTGGCCTTTCGGACGAACATGCAAACCGCTATCCGCACCAGTTCTCGGGCGGACAGCGCCAGAGGATTGGCATTGCGCGGGCGCTTGTGATGGAGCCGCAGCTTATAATAGCGGACGAACCCATAACGGCGCTTGACGTTTCGATACAGGCCCAGGTGGTGAACCTTCTTAAAGAGATACAGCAGCGGACGGGCATATCGTATCTTTTTATAGCGCACGATCTGTCCATGGTAAAGTATATTTCAGACAAGATAGGCGTGCTGCACAAGGGGCATCTTGTAGAGACGGGCACCACCGACGAAATTTTCGATGCGCCTATGCACCCATATACGCGCTCACTAATTTCCGCCATACCGCATCCCAACCCCATTAAGGAGAAAAAGCGCCGGGCGATACCCTATGACAGGGAAGCGAGCGGTATAGACTATACTAAGGGGACGATGCATAACGTGGGCGGGCAGCATTTCCTGCTGGCCACGGACGAGGAACTTGAGGAATGGAAAAACAACTCCGATAAGGTTTAACGCATTACGCACGGAATAAAGAAAAGCGTTTATAAATTTTCGGCAATGACAGATACGGAATAAGCGTTAGGGCTGTCGCACTAACGAAAGTTAGTGCGACAGTTTTTTCTATACAAAAAACTGCCAGACTCTCGAAAGAATCCAGCAGTTCGTGTAAAAAAAGTGATGAGGTATAAGGATCTATTGTCAAAAGCGGAACTTGAGTTGAGGAATTACATTCTCGGCCCATTTTCTACAGGATTTCAGTCTCAAAAAGATGGCATTCACCATCCTTTTCAGGTTTAATGCCATGACCGACCGGAGGCATTCCTCTGTTGCGGCGAGAATGCCCCGTTTGCGGATGGAAGAAAGATTGTGTTCCCGCTTCATCACGGAGAAACTTCCTTCTATCCATATCTTCCGTTTTTTCATCATGTCCCAGTATTCCGGTGTGCCAACACGGTCATGACCGCGATGGAAGGCTGGATAACAACTGCCGGCCAAAATTCTGCGACGCACACCGGCCTTGTCAAAACATCCCTCTCTATGGGAACAATTCTGACAGGCATCTCCCTGCACTTGATAGCGGCGAAGATATTTTCCTGTGGACTTATGGCAATTCATGCGGTGGAACGTAAGGCTCTGCCTCATTGGGTAAAGAAAGCAATCTTGCTGTGGAAGATACCGAAATCGGAATTTAGCCGGGGAGTTGGGGAATTGAATTGCTGGAATCATTCCTACGCCTCGTTTATCACCATGGTGGATATACTCCGCACTCCGGATCTGTCGTACTGGTTGTGATCTTCTTCTTGATCGTACGGGTCGGTGGTTTTTGAAACCCGGCTGTTCAGATAGTTCCTGATCCAGAGCGTCTAAATAGCTAAACATACTCTGTTCCACCGTCGTTTCCAAATCTACCCAGCTATTTCTGGATGCTTGCGCGGGAAGGTGGCTGCCATCCGCAGCCATCCCTTTCCCGTCAACAAGGCCAGCCTCTATGCACTGCCGGACAATTTCTATAAACACCTTTGAAAACAGCTGGCTATCGTTCCACTTCCGAATACGCGTCCTGCTGAAGGTCGAGTGATCTGGAATTTTATCTGCAGGTTCAAATCCGCAAAACCAGCGATAGGCAATGTTGAGTTGAATCTCCTGTACAGGACGGCGTTCTGACTTGATCCCATAAAGATATCCCATCAGCAGCATTTTGAACATACTGACTGGATCAACAGATGAGCGTCCCACAGCAGGGTAAAACGGCGCAAGCAGATCATAGATACCGCCTTCTTTCAGCATTTCAATAATGGCTGCGGAGCTCATTTCGTATAAATCGAGTAAGGCATCCATGTTTTCTCTGCGAAAGGAAGTTAGTATGCTTGAAAATAAAGCGTCTGGCATAGCCGGGGTAGCGCCAAGCATGACGGTTTCACGACTGCCGCATACGCATGCTTGAATTTCCTTTTCCGCTGCATCTTGCAGCGATAGTATGAGTTTGGCTTTCTCGTAAAGGATTTTGCCGGCATTTGTCAAGGTAACCCGCCGGGCAGAACGTTCAAGCAGGTCAGCTCCAAGCTCTCGTTCCATTGCTTTTAGCTGCGAGCTTAATGCAGGCTGTGCAATCAACAACTTCCGTGAAGCGGCTGAAATCGTGCCGCATTCTACGATTTGTATGAAATTTCGATAATAAATAAGATTCATTGCTGCAGACCAAACTTCTTGAAACAGTATAACGGTTAGTCTCTCAGGACAATGTATTCGGCATATGATTTTATGAAGGCGATAAACACGTTACATTGGAGACTGCCGGAAACGACCAATAGCCGCAGCGCTGCCATTCGGTTATCCGGAAGCCTCCGATGCTTGCAGGGCATACTTGGTAAAGAGTATACTTATTCTTACAGCACGAACTTGACGGCGCGGACGACATCAACATAATTTGCGGTTTCCATGCGAATGGTGCGGTCGCCTACGAGGGAAAAACCTGGATAATAGGACATGGAAACGGCATTTGCATGTTCCTTATATGTAATTTCAAAGATGAATTTTTCCGGCATATCAATGAGGCCTTTGGATAGATCCTGCTTTAAGGCGGCGCATGCGGCTGCCCGGATGCGTTCACAGGCAAGCTCCGGATGGATGCTACGCGTCATGCTTCCGAAGCCTTCCTTTACCGCAACCGTTTTGAGCAGCGGATACATGGCGGTGCTGTCTTCACAGAGCATTTTATCGCCGGTTAAAAGCACGGTAGGCACCTTCTCAAAGTTGGCAACCAGGCTGAACAGCATAAATTCGCTGCATATCTTTCCGTTCAGGCGCACTTCAAGTGGTTTTTGCGAAAAAGTATGAGAGAGAGGACTGCCATTCCTGCCTGCGGCTGAATGATATCCAATGAACATGGCGGCATCAAAGCCCTGATCCACACCGTAAGCCATCGTATACGGATGGCCACATCCGCTGCGGATCAGCTCTACGCAGCGAGGCAGCTGGCGGATATCAAGATTGGTTCCACTTGCGTGTGCATCCTTTACTAAAATAAAATCAGCTCCCGCTTTAGAAATCATGATATCGGATGAGAAACACAGCATGGCGTTTTGAAAAAAAGCCGCATTTGAGATGACTGAATGCGGATGGCAGCCGGAGATGCACACCGAAGCGCTGCGGCAATGTTCCGAACGGAAACGATGATAGCGGGGATACGAAAACTTATGTCCGCCTCGTAAACAGAAAACGTTCCTTTGCGGCGTTTTTGCAGGAACGCGAAATGGGCACATTTTGCCCGTTTTTGAGCAGAAAGCTATCCTGAACCAAGGACACGACATATTGCATGTTTACATAATAGCTTTGATGGCAGCGGAAAAACTGGTTGCAATTGGCTCCGGCCAATAGCTCCGCCGGGGTGCGCTGCGTCCAGTATTCCTGTGTTGTGGTTTGAATGCGGGTTTTGTGCAGCACCCGTTCAAGAAAAATGATATCATCCTCGGAAATGCGGATGGCTTCGGAACGCCCGTTTTTCAGAAGAATCGTCCGCGAGAAGGCGGAGCGCACTTTGCTGACGGCTTTCTGCAATGCCGGTATAAAATGGCTCTCCATCTGTTCCTTCAGCACAAAATACACATGGTCTGCCGCGTATACTTCAGTGGCATACTTCAAATATGCGCTCAGAAAGATAATTTGGCAATTCGGCACAAGCGCGTTGATTTGCTTTGCGAGAGCAATGCCGTTCATTTGCTCCATACAGACATCCACAATCGCGATATCCGCAGGAAACGACTGAGCATTGAGGTCTGCCAAAAGCTCTTGCGGATTCGTGTACTGCCGGATTTTTGCATCGGCATATTCTGGCACGCGTTCAATCATTTGTGCGGTATATGCGCAATGCAGCAGTTCATCATCGCAGATTGCAATTCGAAGCATCTTCTTTCCTCCTTATGCCTGCATTGTAAGTAAAGAACAGAAACATCCGTCCTTAGCACTTGTGAGAAACGAACCGCCATATTGCGCGGCGAGCCCATTCAAAATATGCATGCCGACACCGCGGCTCAGGCCGGAAATACGAGGGGAGTGTACCGGGCCATCCGGCGTGCTGTTTTCCATGCGGATGCTGCATATTCCATCCGAAACGCTTGCGCAGATGCGGATTGTACGCTGCTCCGGCGCAACCTGCATGCAGGCTTCCTCCGCATTGTCCATGAAGTTGCCGAAGGCGCTTACCAGATCAACATTGGCAATGCGCGTTTCCGCAGGGAGTGTGACGTGCGCTTCCACGGAGATCCCTTTCTGCTGCGCCTCGCTGATGCGGCGGAACAGGAACGCATCCACAATGGGATTCTCACATTCGCCCAGATTGGATTGGAACTTATGCCGGGGAATGAGTTCCTCAGTATACCGGGCAGCCTGCTCTAACTCGCCGTTTTCCAACAGCGCGCGAACCGTGTGCATGTGGCTTGCGATATCATGGCGGAGCATGCGGATGGTCTCATATTGCGCGGTAAGCGCACTATAGTGCTCCTTTTGGCTTTCCACCTGCTCCGCAAGGTGCGCATTGATTGCCTTGAGCCGTGCGCGCTGCGCCATGCCGCGGACTGCAAGATAGATGCCGACATCCGCAGCAAAGCAGGTGATCACCGTTGCAAAACGCAGCACGCTCAACTGGTCGATCATCGAACGGTTCCCCACCATGAAATTCAGGGAAACCAGCGTGCTTTGGCTGAAGGGCAAAGCGATATACAAAAGCAGTTCGCGCCCGCTGAGCTGATCCGCCCACCGGTTCAGGATAAGGACGCAGAACCACAGCAGCAGGCAGTAAAGAGAGATGTAAACAGCATAGAACCCGACCCGATCCGCAAAGGGGAGCGAGAGCACGGCATCCAACTGGCCGAACGCGGAATTCGCCATCAGAAACGTCAGCATTTCACACGCCGGAATGTTGACGAACACAAGCCCGACGCAGAGGAGGATTTTCGTCCAACGATCCTGAAACAGCCAAAAGGCGCATGAAGCAATCGCAACCATGCCCCAAATGAACCTCAGCATGAACCAGGTGATGGGAATAAGAGAACAGATAAAAAGTGAAATGGATTGCACCAGCACAAAAAGAACGATTGTGCGAACGGCTCCATGCTTGGGTTTTAGCACCAGCAGGAAATACACGACCCAAAGCAGCGCAAGAATCGCGTTAAAGACGTTATGAAGCAAGTCATATCCCCCAACCAATGCAGTACCTCCGACACGTTAACGCTTCCTGCCGACAAAGAACCAAACCATAAAAACGGGCAAGAATAAACTGCGATTTATTTGAAATTAAATATAAAGAATAATAATAAAGAAAGCATCGCTGTTTTTGAAAAACAACCGCAAAACAACCGCATCGAAGATCACTTATTACATAGTAATAGACGAATGTGCAAAAGTCAATAGCCCATCGACAAAATTCATTAAAGTAAAATAATATTATTTAAAAATATATAAAGGGAAT
>CDZQ01007537.1_pt1 | contig 12697 bp, 15 predicted proteins | sample 554831 | NCBI WGS metagenome assembly CDZQ01 (sample SAMEA3182112, study PRJEB8094) | gut metagenome | biome: human; feature: gut; material: Stool; isolation source: human stools | place: Canada | collected 2013-05-06
GTGTGGCACGGTGTTGACATAGTCCCGGGCAGCGTCCGGGCCGTAGGCTCAAAGATAGTTTTCGGCGGGACTGTGCGTATGGCGGTGCTCTATGAGGCTGCGGAGACGGGTGAGCTGGCCTCCGCGAGCTTCGAGACGGAGTTTTCGCAGATGCTGGACACGGGCGTGGAGCTGAGCAGCCCCGATTGCAGCGTGTATACCATGCTCACAGCCGAATACGTGGAGCCAATGACGCTGTCCGGCGGGGAGAGGGGCATCTCGGCGGAGTTCCACCTCGTTTCCCAGGTCGTGTGTACCGACAGCGTGCGGGTCGTGTGTGTGACGGACTGCTACAGCAATAGCCGCGAGCTGGATATCACGAGCGCCGAGACGGAACTGGGCTGCGTCCAGCGCCGCAGCACAGTGCGCGCAACGGTACACGAGAGCCTGCCCGCCTCGCCGCCGCCGGTGGAGATATGCCGCGTGCTCTGCCGGACGGGAACGGCGGTCTGCGAGGGCGGAACGCTCCGCTGCCCGGTGACGGTGACGGTGCTCTATCGCGCGGCGGACGGACAGTTCTACTCCGTAGCGCGCCGCCTGAGTTCGGAGGCCCCGGCGGAGCTGGGTGAGAATGAATACGCGGCCCTGGTGCGAGCAAGCTGCTCGGACTGCTCGGCCTCGCCCACGTCTTCGGGCGCGGATGTGCGGCTGCTGGTGGATTTCGAGCTGCTGGTGGTAAAGCGCATAGGTGTACCGCAGATCGACAGCGTGGCCTGCGGCGAGGCGCTGGAGGCGGGCGGAGCGCCGTCTCTGACTGTTGTCAGGGCTGGGGCGGGGGATACGCTCTGGGCGCTTGGCAAGCGCTACCGTTCAACGGCGCGGCTCATCGCGGCGCAGAACGGCCTGGCGGAGGGCGATGCGCTGGAAGGAAAAACTCTGCTCATACCCACGGCAAGGCACAAATAGCGAAGTTTAAGGGGGCGAAAGCTGCGGCTTTCTCCCCCTTGCATATTTCTCTTGCATGAATGGATAGGTAGTGATAAAATACATGGGAATACTAAGGCTCAAGGGGTTGTTACGATGTCAGGACATTCCAAGTGGCACAACATACAGAAAACCAAGGGCGCTCAGGACGCTAAGCGCGCGCAGGCCTTCACCAAGATAGCCAGAGAGATGATAGTCGCCGTCAAGGAGGGCGGAAGCGGGGACCCCGCGAATAACTCCCGCCTCGCCGCCGTCATAACCAAGGCCAAGGCCGCGAACATGCCCAACGACAATATAAAGCGCACCATCGAAAAGGCGCTCGGCAGCGGCAATACCGATAACTACGAGTCCATCACCTATGAGGGCTACGGCCCCAGCGGCGTCGCCATAATCGTCGAGGCCATGAGCGATAACCGCAACCGCACAGCCTCCGATGTGCGGCACGCTTTCGACAAGAACAACGGCAACATGGGCGCGGCCGGCTGCGTCTCCTGGAGCTTTGACCGCAAGGGCGTTATCGTCGTCAATAATGAGGACGGCGACCTCGATGAGGACAAGGTCATGGAGGATGCCCTGGAGGCCGGCGCCGCGGACATGGAGGCCGATGGCGACGTGTTCTCCGTCTACACCGAGCCGGACGACGTCACAGCCGTTGCGGAATACCTCACGAGCCACGGCTACGAGCTGCTCTCCGCCCAGGTCGAGATGGTCCCGCAGACCTATATAAAGCTCACCGACGAGGGCGACATCAAGAGCATGCAGAAGATGCTCGACATGTTCGAGGATAACGACGACGTCCAGAACGTCTGGCACAACTGGGACCAGGATTGAACTGAATAACAAAAAACGCCCCCTCATGGGGGCGTTTTTTCATTTCAAAACCGCACCGTCCGTGGCGGCACGCCGCCGGTGTTGTACAGGTCCAGCAGCCGTGCAAGGCAGCGGTCAGTGCGGTAGGGTTTACCTTCTGCGTGCCTTACCCTTTCAGCAGTATTCGCAGGCGCGGCTGATGACTGCCTCGGAATAGCCCAGTTTAAGAGCCTCGGCGCTCGTCAGACGTCCGGAGAGCGTGTCGAGTATCTGCTGCATGGTGATGTCGGCCATGGCGTCGAGGCTGACGCCCTCTTCAAGTACAGCGCTCATGTCGAGGTCAATGTTGTCCGAGAGCTTCCTGGCTGTGTCGCCGTTGGCCGTGACCTTCATGACGGGCGCGACGGCGCTGCCTATGGCGTTGCCGCGGCCTGTTGTAAAGACGATCAGCTGGCAGCCCGCGGCGATTTTCGCCGTTACGGACAGCAGGTCGTAGCAGGGCGAGTCCATGAGCACGAGTCCGCGCTTCGTGGGCGGCTGGGCGCAGTCCACCATCTCGACGATGGGCGTGCTGCCGCCCTTGTGGATGCAGCCGAGGGACTTCTCCTCCAGGGTGGTGATGCCGCCGTCGCGGTTGCCTGGGGAGGGTTGGGTCTTGCGGACGTCCTCGCCTGCGGCTATCTGCTCGTCCTCGCGGAAGCGGACGAGGTCGAGAATGCGCTGGGCCACCTCCGGCGTGGCTGCGCGGCGGGCCAGCAGGTGCTCCGCACCGATCATCTCCACAGTCTCGGAGAACATTGAGGTGCCGCCCGCGGCGATTATCCTGTCGCTGATTATGCCCATGACGGGGTTTGAGACCAGCCCGCTCGTCGCGTCGGAGCCGCCGCACTCAATGCCCAGCATGAGCTCGGAGATATCGCACTCTTCGCGCCGGCACATGGAGGCCTCGATGACCATGCGCCGGGCGATTTTTTTCGCCTTAGCTACAGTTTCAATGGTGCCGCCCTCCTCCTGGATGAGCAGGCCCTCGATGGGCTTGTCAGTTCGGGCGCGCAGCTCCTTTATAAAGCCGTCCATGCGGTTCATCTCACAGCCGAGGCCGATGGCTACAACGCCGTAGACGTTGGGATTGGCTGCCATGCCCACCAGCACGTCCTGCGTCCTGCGCAAGTTGCGCGAGGATTCGCCGCAGCCGTTCTGGTTTATGAAGCTGACGGCGCCGTAGATGCCGTCTGCCGTCTGGCGCGCGGCCTCTGCTGCGCAGCCCACCGTCGCAAGCACGAGGACGTGGTTGCGGATGCCGACCTTGCCATCGGGCCGCCGAAAACCAAGAAACTTCATGCCCTCTCGCCCCCTTCCACTCCGCTCGTGATGTTGTGACAGTGGACGTGCTCGCCCTTTTTGATGTCGCAGGTCGCGCGGCCTATGACCTCGCCGTACTTTTTTATCTCGCAGCCAGCGGGTATGTTGCGGACCGCGATCTTGTGAAACTTGGGCGCCCCGAGAGAGATGATCTCCGCCATGTCTCCACCATCCAGATAGCGCACAGTCTTGCCCATGGGAGCCTCGCGCGTCAGGGTGACGACATCGTCTCCGGCGCTTATGAGGATCGCGTCAATGTCGTTTTGCATACGGCGCCTCCTGTGAAAAAGTTAAACCGGCCCGCCGGTCATGGCGGGCCGGTCGTATCAATAAGGCTTTATCAATACTGCCGCTCGTAATTCGCCTGTATGGCCTTTATTTCCCGGGTGAGTATGTCGCAGGTGGGGGTAGGTATGCCGACCTTGCGCCCGAACATGGATATAGCGCCGGTGAGCGAGTCCACCTCGGTCTGACGGTGGGCCTGAGTGTCCTGAGCCATGGAGGGGTAGTAGTCCCCGAGGCCCTTGACTATGCGGGGCATCTCCTCCTGCATGTACTCCCAGATGCCGGGGATACCGAGCGCGGCGGCCACGTCGCTGGCCTCGCGCCAGACGGACCAGACCAGCTCGACGCCCTCGGGGTCGTCGTAGACCTCCTTGATCTTCAGACGCAGCACGGCGCAGACGGTGTTGAAGCCGCTGTTAGAGGTGGCTTTGCGCCAGACCTTGGGGCGCACATCCTCGTAGAAGTGGGGCAGAAGGCCGCCGGCAGCGAACTTCTCCTCAAGATACTTGCCCGCACGATCGGTGAGCTCATTTTTGACGCAGGCGCCGAAATACATATTTTCAGTACCCGCGGAGGGCTTGGCGACGCAGACGCCGGGCTCGGGCAGCTCCGTACCCATGTTGCCGCAGCCGTACATGACCCTGTCCTCAGGCACGAGCTTCTTCACAACTTCCTCGTTGCCGAGGCCGTTCTGCAGTGTGGCTACAACGGTCTCGGGCCCGACGCAGCACATTGCGCCCTTGAGCGCAAGCTCGGTTATCGTAGCCTTGACCATCAGGATGACTATATCAGCAACGCCGACCTCCTCGGCGGAATAGGCGGTCTTAAAGCCGGTGACGTGGAACTCGCCGTCGGGATTGCGAAAGATCATGCCGTCCCTGGCCACCTTGTCCAGCGGCAGCATGAACGCCGTCGCGGTCCTGCTTGAGAGCAACTTCGGCGTTAACTACTGGATAGGCGTTGCGATAGTCATAGTCTGCGCAATGCTGCTGTGCGCTTTCGGCGCGAGGCTGGTGCGCGCGGCCTCGTCCTACATGATGTTCATCGTCGTGGGCATCCTTCTCGTCATCATGATCCTGCTCGCCATGAACGGCGACGGGGACCTCTCCGGCTCCATCGCGAACCAGGCTCAGAACCTGCCCGCCGCGGGCAGCGGCAGCTGGCTCAGTGCCATCTGGAGTGCCATAATCTACGGCAGCTTCCAGGCCACTATCGTCGCCAACATCGCCTCCGTCGCGGGCGACCTCACCAGCCGCCGCGAGAGCAAGAAGGCTGCTATCACCGGTTTCCTGGCCAACACCATACTGCTCATCGTCCTCTGCACCATGCTCTTCAGCTACACCAACGTCTACGCCATCACTGATGAGGCGCTGCCGTTCTTCTCTCTGCTCCAGCGCCTGGGCTACGAGAGCGTCACCGTCATCTACATAGTCATCGTCTTCATCGCGGTGCTGAGCACGGTCGTCGGCTTCGCCTTCGCGGGCGTTGCGCGCTTCAGTAAGTACTACCAGCCGAAGAGCGGCAAGAAGAGCGCCCTGCGCGATGCCATCTTCGTCGGCATCATGCTCATCGCCTGCGCTGTCGCCTCTCAGATAGGCATCGTGACGCTCGTCTCCACCGGCTACAAGATCCTGGGATACCTGAACCTGCCCATCATCGTCCTGCCCGCCATCATTCTCGGTGGCCACAAAATCAGCAAGAAGTACCTCAGGAAGAATAGAATCGACGCCCCGGGCGTGGATATGTGAGGTCCACAAAGCAAATATCGCAAAAATCCCCGGCCCGGCCGGGGATTTTTGAATAGAGAGCTGGATTTAACACTTTAATCCGTAACGATTTGGTCTGGTGTTTCGTGACAAAAGCATTTATAATAAAAACGCAAGAGCCGCGAAAGCGGCGAAAAACTTTTGAGAACGGCGGTTTGGTATGGCAGAGTTCAAGTTTCCAGAAGAGAAAAACCTGGTGTTCATAGGCGAAGCCGGCTCCGGCAAGACGGAGACGGCGGTCAATCTCGCCCTGCGCATGGCGCGGGAGGGGGGACGCCGGGTGCATTTTTTCGATATGGACCAGACGAAGCCGCTGTTCCGCGCGCGCGACTGTGAGGCGCAGCTGGAGCGGGAGGGCGTGGTGTTCCACTTCCAGGCCCAGTATCTCGACGCGCCCACGGTGGCCTCCGGCGTCATAGAGACGCTCCGGGACGAGGGCTCCGCCGTGATCATGGACATCGGCGGCGGCTCGCACGGCTCTCACATGATAGGGCAGTTTTCGCATCTGCTTAACAGCGCGAACACTCTGGTGCTCTACATAGTGAACCCCTTCCGCCCCTGGTCGGGGAGCCGCGAGGACATAGAGGTCACCATGCGCCGCGTGCTTGGCGCGGCGAGGCTGGGGAGCTTCCGTCTCGTCGCAAACCCCAATCTTGGCCCCGAGACACGTGCGGAGGACGTATTGGCGGGCCTCCGCCGCTTCCAGGGGCTGTTCCCCGGCGAGGAGGCGCTGTTTGCCTGCGCGCTGGAGGAGCTTGTCAGCAAATTGGCAGGGCAGGTGAGGGAGCCGCTGCTTCCGATCCGGCTCAATACCATCCCTGAGTGGTTGGCTGGTTCGGGGATGTGAGTCTTTTGAGCGAATCTGAGAAAACGAAGGAGTGGTAAACGAAATGGCCAAAGGCAGAGTAGAGATCTATACCGAAGCCTGCAAGAGCTGCCTCTACTGCGTCAAGACCTGCCCCCAGAAGGTGCTGGGTACGACCGACGCGGTGAACTCGAAGGGCTATCAATACGCTGTGCCAGTGAACCCCGACGCCTGCATCGGCTGCGCGATGTGCGCCACCATCTGTCCCGACGCGGCGATAACCGTTTACAGGGAGGTGAAGTGAGATGGCTGAGAAGATATTCATGAAGGGCTGCGAGGCCGTGGCGGAGACCGCGGTGCGCGCCGGCTGCCGTTTCTTCGCCGGCTATCCCATCACCCCGCAGAATGACGTTCCCGAGTATTTTGCGCGCCGCATGCCCCAGGTGGGCGGCGTGTTCATCCAGGGCGAGAGCGAGGTCGCCTCGGCCAACATGGCCTTCGGCGCGGCCGCGGCGGGCGTGCGGAGCATGACCAGCTCCTCCAGCTGCGGCATCTCGCTCAAGAGCGAGGCCATCTCCTGGATGGCCGGCGCGCGCCTGCCCGTTGTCGTCGCGAACTTCCAGCGCGGCGGCCCCGGTATCGGTACCATCCAGCCCGCCCAGCAGGACTATACCCAGGCCACCAAGGCCAGCGGCAACGGCGGTTTCAAGATGCTCGTCCTGTCCCCCTCGAACCTCCAGGAGGCTGTGGACATGACCTGGCAGGCCTTCGAGCTGGCCGACAAGTACTCGAACCCCGTGCTGCTGCTCATGGACGGCTTCACCGGCACGATGATGGAACCCGTCGAGCTTCCCGAGGCCAAGACGCCTGAGGAGGTCGCCGCCATCCGCGCCACCAAGACCTGGGCCGCCACCGGCAAGAAGGGCGGCCCACAGCACAAGGTCATGTGCGGCCCCGGCCTCGACACCCGCGTGAGCCAGGAGCAGATGAACAAGCGCGACGCCGAGCTCTACGAGAGCTGGAAGACCACCGAGGTCGAGTATGAGGACTACATGACCGAGGACGCCGAGGTCATCCTGACCGCCTACGGCATCACGGGCCGCATAGCGAAGTCCGCTGTCGGCATCCTGCGCGCCGAGGGCATCAAGGCGGGCCTCATCCGCCCGAAGAAGGTATATCCCTTCCCGGACGTGGCCTACGACAAGCTAAATTACAGCGCCCTGCGCGGCATAGTCAGCGCGGAGATGGCGATTCCCGCCCAGTTTGCGGTGGACGTTGAGAACGCCGTCCGCGGCCGGACAAAGATAGTCACGGCGCTGTCCTCCGGCGGCGAAATACTGGACCGCAGCGTCATACTTGAGGCCGCCCGCGGCCTCTGCGGCAGATAAGGAGGTTCTGAGAATAAAATGATGGAAAAAGTATATTCCCGGCCCTCCGGAATATTCGAGGGCGCAGTCACGGGTTTCTGCCCCGGCTGCATGCACTCAAGCGTGTGCAAGGTGGTGGCCGAGGTGCTCGACGAGCTGGGCATGGTGGATAACGCATGCTATGTCCAGGGCGTCGGCTGCTGCGGCCTTGCCGTGACTTATTTCGACATGGACACCGTGGCCGCCCCGCACGGCAGGGCCTGCGCCATAGCCAGCTCTTTCAAGCGCTGCAGCCCGGAGACCCTGGTTTTCACCTACCAGGGTGACGGCGACCTGGCCGCCATCGGCCTGGCAGAGACCATGTCCGCCGCCAACCGCGGCGAGAACTTCACCGTAATTTTCGTCAACAACGGCATCTACGGCATGACCGGCGGCCAGATGGCCCCGACCACCATGCTCGGCGTCAAGACCACGACGACGCCCTACGGCCGCGACGTCCACGAGCACGGCGCGCCCCTGCACATGTGCGAGATACTCAGCCAGCTCGAAGCCCCGGCATATATTGCCCGTGTGACCCTGGCCGACGTCCCCAATGCCAAGAAGGCCAAGGCCGCCGTCAAGAAGGCCTTCCAGTACCAGCTCGACGGCAAGGGCTTCTCCTTCGTCGAGTTTGTCTCCAACTGCCCGACGAACTGGGGCATGAGTCCGCTGGAGTCCCTCGACCATGTCCACAACGTCGTCATGAAGGAATTCCCGCTCGGCGAATTCCGCGCGAAGTAAGGAGGGGAGAGGTATGGAGAAATCTTTCATCATCGCCGGTTTCGGCGGTCAGGGCGTCATGGTCATGGGCCAGCTGCTGAGCTATACCGCCTGCGAGACCACTGAGAAATACGTCACCTACTTCCCGAGCTACGGCGCGGAGATGCGCGGCGGTACGGCCAACTGCTACGTCGTCATCTCCGACGACCCTGTCGGCGCTCCGAAGGTCTCCCAGGCCGACTACGTCGTCGTCCTGAACGACCCCTCGATGGCGAAGTTTAAAAACGCCGTCGTCCCCGGCGGCACAATTTTCGTGAACAGCTCTGTCGTCACGCTGGAGCCCGACCGCGACGATGTCCACGTCGTCAAGGTGGATGCCGGCAGCATCGCCTACGAGCTGGGCAACCCGAAGGTGCTGAACCTCGTCATGGTGGGCGCCATCATCGGCTATACCGAGGTCCTGCCCGCCGAGAACGTGCTCCAGACCGCCTTCAAGAAGCTCGGCGCCAAGCGCCCCGAGCTGAATCCCCTGAATGAAAAAGCCTTCCGCCGCGGCTGGGAGATAGGCCACGCCGCCAAGCAGGGCTGAGAAAGCAGCAAAAAGACCGGGAAGCGGCGCTTCCCGGTCTTTTCATTTCCTGTTCGGCCTGCGCTTTATTCCAAGCAGCCTCATGAAGTCCACAAACATGGAGGTGTCCTTCGGCTCGAACATGAGCCATTTCCCGTCGTGATATGTGCGGGCCTCGTCGTAGAGCCGCTGGATCTCGACGCTGTAGCTGTCGCGGTCTGCCTCGAACCTCTGGCGCTCGTCCTTGCCGAATATGACCATGAAGCCCACGCAGTCGCTCCTGGCATACAGCGCGCATAGGGTCTTGCCGCCTCGGCGGTATTTGTATTCATAGGTCCAGGCTTTGCCGCCTGCGGCCCAGACACGCTCCATGTCGTATTTTTCATCGATCAGCGCGCAGAGCCTGTGCCAGACCTCGTACAGCTCCTTGCCGACCAGCTCGGCCAGCTGCTCCGGGGTGGGTATACTGTCCAGCATAACGTCCTCCTGAGATGTAAAATTACCACACCTGCAAGCCCAGCGTAAAGGCCATGAGATAGAGCAGCGAGAGCGGCAGGCAGAGTGCCCAGGTAGTGAACTCCCTGCGTGGGCTGTCCGTGACGAGCGAGAGCGCAAGGGTCACGACCGGCATGGCGATGAGATAGCGCGGGGCGCTCAGCAGCCAGGTTGCACCAATGGCGATGAAGTAGTAGGCGATAAACCAGGCCGTATAGCCGGGGCGGAGCTTTTTCGCGGCAGGGATCATGATCGCAAGTGCAAAGAAGCTCCAGACGAGGTTTGGGACCCACAGCCCCCAAACGGAAGTGCGGCCCTCTTGGAAATAGGCGATAGCGTCCTCAAGCTGATAGGCCGCGGTGTTGAAGAAGAGTCCGAAATCCTGGCCCCAGTGCTCGTTTTGGTAGCGCATGTACTGAAAAGGGTCGCCAGCGACGCGGTAGTTTATATAGCAGTAGACGCCGAAACCGGCGGGGATGAGCAGCGCCCAGAGAAAGCGGGGGAGAAAGCCCCGCTTTTTCCCAACTCGCAGCCAGGCGCTTACAAGCTCGAATACCGCCGGAACAAAGAGCATCAGCCCCAGCGAGCGCGTGAAGGCCCCGTAAGCGCCGACAAGGCAGCCAAGGCCAAATTTCCCGCGCCGCACGAGATAGACGCAGCCTGCGCAGCACAGCAGGAACAGCCCCTCGCTCATCGGAGCGGCGAAGAAGAAGGAGCCGGGCAGCACGCATAGAAAACGCACAGCCCGTATCGCCGCCGCGTGCCCATAGTCCAGGCGGAAGAGGCTGTAGAGCAGGCAGCCCGCGCCGGAAAAGCAGAGCGCCGAGACGAGGAAGGCCGCCAGCAGATAGTCCCGCACCAGCAGGTACATGAGCCCGACGGCGACAGGGTATCCGGGCAGGAAGACGAGCTGCACCAGCCTGTCCCAGGCTGCGTCCTCGTCGGCAAAAACGCCGCGCTCGATGAGCCCCGGCACGTCGGCGGCGCTGATGTAGCCGTCGCGCGCGATGTCAAGGTAGTGGTGGCTGTCGGTGTAGGTCCAGTAGTTGAGAGACTCGTAATAGCTCTCGCCGCTGCCCTGGGCGAGGCGTATCAGCCAGACGAGCAGGGTCATGCCTATGCAGAATAGCAACAGCGAGAGGAAGAGCCTCAGCCTGATGTGTGGCTGCTCCGCCTCTGACGCATCCGGAGCAGCCGGCAGCTCGCGCCCCCGCCAGGCCGCGACCCAGACTGGTACAAAGCGCAGGCAGAGCCAGATAAAAAGGACAAGGCTGATGAGCGCCGCAAGCGTTCCAGTCAAGCCAGCGCTGCCTGAAAACAGCCAGTTTATAAAGAGCGCTCCCAGCACAAGGATGCCGCCGGCAGAGATGAGGCTCTCGACCTTGCCGTAGGCGCGCAGGCGCTCGGATATGCTATGCAAAACACAACCCTCCCAACGGGGATTTTAGACGGGCGCGGCCCTCAAATGTTCCTCGCCGCGCCGCAGGCTCGCCCGGTTCGCCGCGAGGTAGAGCCGGGGTGAGATCAGCACAAAGGCGGCCAGGGCGGCGTAGTAGACGGGCAGTGCCGCTGTAAGCCCGGACGAGCGTAAAGCGCGCGCGTCCAGCAGCCCGTAGATGAGCAGGGTGCCGCCCCCCCGGCCCATGGCCGGAGCAGCGCCGCACGCGCAGCCACTCCAGCAACGCCCAGCGGCAGCAGCGCCGCATCCCGAGGCCCGAAGCGCTCCGTCCCCGTGACGGTGAGGCCGAGTACGAGCAGCGAGCCGTGGCAAAATAGCGAAAGCAGCACCTGCGCGGGCGGATTCGCCCCGTAGATGTACCCGCCCGCAAGGCACATCGCGCCGTAGTACACGCCGCCCGCCAGAAGGCCCGCGTAGGCCGCCCAGCAGCGGAGCTTGCCGCGCGTCATGAGTATTATGCCCGGCGTGGTGAAGTAGGCCGCGGCGGAAAACTCCACAGGCAGCACCAATTTCCCGCCCAAAAGCGGCGGCAGGGCGTATTTGAGGATGTTTACGCCCAAAAGCAGCGCCGAGAGCCGCCTCAGGGCGCGCTCCCTGCGCGCGGCGGGCAGCAGACAGAGCTCGTGCGCCGTCCAGACGAGCACCGCCAGCGCGCAGATGGAAAAGACGTTCAGCGCAAACATATCCTCAGATAAACCAGCCCCAGACGTGCCAGAACTCCAGCGCGCCTGCCGATACTGCAGAGGTCACATACGCCGCCGCGGCAAAGAGCACGAAGGCGATGAGCGATACAAGCAGTACCCGGCGCATCCGCCGGCGCCGCGCTGGCATAAGCTGGGGGAAAGCGGGCAGGGAGGGCAGGACGGGCCTGCCGGACGCCGCGGCAACCGCATTGCGGTGGAAACGGAAGTAGGCTCGCCAGAGCTGGGCAAGCAGACGCGCAAAATAGCTGCAGCCCACGCCGGAGAGCACAGTAAGCGCTGCCAGAGCCAGCGCATATACTGCTCCGCACCAGTAGGGCATCTCCGGCAGGTTCACATAGGGCTGCATGTCAAAGGGGATGAGCAGGCAGAGCGACACGAGCCCCGAGGCCAGCGCCGCACAGGCCACGACCGCCACCCAACTGGCAAATAGCATAAAAAAGCTCAAGACAAACATGTCTGCGAACACGAGCCCCGTCCAGGTCAGCGCGCTGCGTGCCGCAGAGCCGGCACGGGAGGGACGCGGAGCTTCTCGCTCGGGCTCAAACTGCGCGGCCAGCTCCTCGGGTGCGCCCAGGCGGGCGGCGATCTCTTCCTCGGAGTAGCCGTCGGCCAGCTTGTACTCGAAGTGGCGGCGGTATTCGCCCAGTATGTCCTCAGGCTCCGGCACGCGCCGGGCTTCCAGCTCCGCCTCAAGGCGGGAGAGAAATTCATTCTTGGTCATTTGCTTCGTCCTCCTCCAAAAGCTTCAAAACGGTGCGCGCAAAGCCGAGATACTCGGCTCTGTCCCGCGCGTAGGCCTCGGCTCCGAGGCCCGTCAGCTTGTAATATTTTCTTGGCGGCCCGCCGCTCTCCTCCTGCAAATAGGTCGTCAGCAATCCGTCGGCCTTCAGCTTGCGCAGGATGGGGTAGACGGTGCCGTCCGCGATGTCTATGTGCTGGGAGAGATATTCGGATATCTCATATCCATAACAGTCCCGCTTTTTGAGCAGCGAGAGCACGCACAGTTCAAGTACGCCCTTTTTGTATTGGGAGTTCACAACATCACTCCTATTACAATAAATTTGGACAGGAAAGCCGGACAGCCAGTCCGGCTTTCCCTCCATCTCGTGCCTAAGCTACAATGAGAGGAGCAACTGGCTGACCAATCACTCCTTGGGCTTGTATGTCCGTGTGAAAGACTGTTAGCCATCCTCTCGTTGCAGCGTTCGATTTAAGCAGGTTGAACCACCGGATGTCGGAGAGTTCGTGTCACACAATAGATTGAATCGGCAGCGAGAAAAGATGGATTCCGGTTGCAGATTCTTTGTATTGGAGGAATGTGAATGAACTGCGTTGGCATCGATGTTTCCAAGGG
>CDZQ01030255.1_pt1 | contig 12689 bp, 10 predicted proteins | sample 554831 | NCBI WGS metagenome assembly CDZQ01 (sample SAMEA3182112, study PRJEB8094) | gut metagenome | biome: human; feature: gut; material: Stool; isolation source: human stools | place: Canada | collected 2013-05-06
TTACGAATCAGCTGCTCTACCGACTGAGCTATACCAGCATAATTTCTGTAGAAAACTCCGCCGCAGATCAAAGATACCTATCCATCAGGAGGGATCCGCAACAGTGATATGATACCATAACTTTTTCCGCTCGTCAAGACTGTGTTTTTCGATTCACCCTTTCCACTTCTGTGATAACTATCCGTATTTTTGCAGTCTCCCTTGCAGAATGGGCCGTCAAATTCTGCATATCTCCTCCGGGATGCGACCGGCTCCGATCCAATTCCCCATTCGCCACTCATCGACAAAATTCCACAATTTTGTAAAATCAGAGAAAAAAAGAAACAATTTATTGCCGTTTTTTTAGCTGACCACCCGTTCGACAGGTTCACATAAATTTCGGGATAATTTCTCTCTACAACAAGTTATACACATTATCCACACGGTTTTCCACATTCAATTTCCCCTGTATTTACAATGGTTTAATTCTGTTTTTCCATTTTTTTACAGGCCGCCTAACCCCCAATTGCTTCCTCTTCTCCCACCGCCAAATTGTTTACATAACGACATTTTATTCATCTATTCACAATTTCCCCGGTTTTCCCGTTTCCATAACGCAATACGGCGGACCAATTCCTGCGTGGGCGGCAAAAGAGAGCCGGAGCGACACCCGCCCCGGCTCTCTCCCCTATATCTCCAGATTGGCATAGGCGTTGAGGCTGCTGTCACCCCGGACGCCGGATAAATACTCATAGTATGCCTGACTGCCGATCATAGCGCCGTTATCACCGCAGAGCCGAAGCGGCGGCAGGAACAGCCGCAGGCCATTCTCCCGACAGGCTTGCTCCAGATCCCTCCGGATGCGGCTGTTGGCTGCCACACCCCCCGCAGCCACCAGAGTGTGGTGCCCGCAGCGGCGGGCAGCCTCCATGGCCCGGGGCACCAACTCCCCGCTGATGGCGGCGGCCACTGAGGCGGCCAAGCTGGAGCGGTCCAAGCCCGTCCCCTTCTGCTGGGTGTTATGGACCAGATTCACCGCAGCCGTCTTCAGTCCGGAGAAGGACATGTCCAGATCATTTCCCGCCACCTTGGCCCGGGGCAGGGGGTATTTAGTGTCGTCGCCCCCCTGGGCCAGATCCTGCATGGGCTTACCGCCTGGGTAGGGCAGCCCCAGAACCCGGGCAATCTTGTCAAAGCACTCCCCCGCCGCGTCGTCCCGGGTGGCCCCCAGAATGGACATGTCCGTGTATCCCCGGACGTCCACCAGCATGGAGTTGCCGCCGGAGATGCAGAGAGCCAGGAAGGGCGGCTCCAGTTCAGGGAAGGCGATGTAGTTGGCGGCGATGTGGCCCCGGAGGTGGTGAACCGGGATCAGGGGCTTTCCAAGGGCGTAGGCCACTGACTTGGCAAAGTTCACCGCCACCAGCAGGGCCCCGATAAGGCCGGGGCCGTAGGTGACGCCCACGGCGTCGATATCCCCACGGCTCACCCCGGCGTCTGCCAGGGCCTTGTCTGTCAGGCCCGCGATGGCCTCCACATGCTTCCGGGAGGCGATCTCCGGCACCACACCGCCGTAGAGGGCGTGCATGTCCGCCTGGGACAATATGGCGTCGCTGAGAACCTGTCGCCCGTCCCGGACCACCGCCACGGCAGTTTCGTCACAGGAGGACTCAAAGGCTAAAATGAGCATATCCGTTCCCTCCTCTGGGAATTCTTTGAATGTCCGCTTACAGCAGCTGGTAAAAAAGGCCATGCTCCGTGCAGTACCACAGCAGCGTTCCGTGGCCACAGGCGGGAATTCGTACCTGAAGGTCCCACTCCGGGTATTGCCGGATCAGTTGGACCCGATCCCCCGTGGCCAGGGCCACAAAGGAGATATGGTGGTCCTTGGTCATAGGGTGGTCGGACGTGATAAACCACTCATCCTCCACCTTTTCCACCGCCAGTTTTTCTCCCGCCGCCTTTCGGGGCGTCAGCGCCGCCAGCGTCCGGCCGCAGCAACTCAGGGATCCCTCGCCGGTGGTCATGGTAATGCCCCCGCATTGGGGGCACACATAATACTTTGCTTTTTTCATATTTCCTCCCGCATCGTCCTCCGGAGGCAGGTCGCCGGCCAGCAGGGCGGACAAATCCACCCCCAGCGCGGCGGACAAATCCGTCAGCAGGGACACATCCGGGCAGCCCAGCCCTCGTTCCCACTTGCTTACCGCCTTATCTGTTACCTGCAACCGATCCGCCAGTTCCCGCTGGGTCATGCCCCGCTCCCGGCGCAGGCGTCCGATCAGCCCGCCGATTTTGCCACAGTCCATCGCGCGCCGCCTCCTTCTCACATATGTCCGGGCCTGAGCCCGTCCTGTCTATCCTAGCGGGAAAAAGCGCCTCCGGCAACCGACGCTCCGTAGAGTTTACCGCCTCTCCAGCCCCAGGGCGGATGTCAGAAACTCCAGCCGGGCTTGGGCAAAGTCTCTGGCCAACACCTCGTCGGCGGCGGAGAGTTGGTTTTCCCGGCTCTCCACAAAGTATGTGCCGGTGGCGGGCCGGATGGAGATGCTGTCCAGAGGCCAGCCGGGGGTGCGGACGGGATGGGGCTTGTCCACCATGCAGAAGGTGTACACATCGTTCACCGGGCCGTCATCCATGAAGCCGCTGACCACACCGCGGTTGCAGACTGCGTAGCCATCCTGGTACCAGCAGGTCATCCGCCCGCCCAACTCATGGGCCAGGGCGCTGTAGTGGGCGATCATCTCCTCATCGGACATAGCGGTGCCGTCGGGGCGGCGGCGGACGGTGAGTCCCGGCTGCCGGGGATCATCCAGGGGCAACTCCCGAATATACAGGGCGCTGTCCGCCGCCAGCACATAGTCGCAGAAGCGGCCGTAAAAGGCCGCCTTGGCCAGGGCGTTCTCCAGAGGGCTGCGGCCGCTCTCATCGGGCAGCTTCTCCACCCCCAGATCCCCCAGGGTTAAATATGTGATGTCATACCCCTCCAGAATATGGGCAAAGTAGGCGGCCTTGGAGGGATTTGTGGTCCCCAGCAGCAGGTCCATTGTCACTCCTCCGTCCAGTCGGTGAGGGGCCAGGGCTCCTCGCCAGGGGCCAGGGGGATCTGAATATACCGGTCATACCGCTCCCGGCCAAACTGCTGGAGATAGATCTCCTGGTGCTTGCGGAGAATCTCCTCCTCCGCCGGCATGGGCTCCGCCCAGCAGAGTGTTTTGTAGTGCACGCCGAACAGGGCGCAGTCGTAGCCAAGAAACGCCGCGCCGTTACGGGCGTAAAAGCCCAGACGGCGGCAAATCAGCCCATCCCGCTCCGCATCCCCGGTGGGGGCCTCCGACTCCGCAAGCAGCACCATGTCCGCCGGGTAGTGGTCCCGCACCGCCTGCAGCAGCTTGCTCCCCACACCGCCGTTGCGCTGCCCGGCGGGAACACACAGGTAGTCGATGAGAATATAGCGGCCATCCAGGTGCTTCCACAGCAGCATGTAGCCCAGCTGCTGCCCATCCTCCCCCTCCAGGCACAGCGGGTCGTAGACCCCCCGCTCCCGCATGGCCTCCATTGCTCCCAGAGGCTTCAGTTCCGCCGGGGGGAAGGCGGAACTGAGATGGTGCTGATAGACCCCGGCCAGTTCTTCCGGGGACAGTGTACGCAGTTTCATGTGGCAAACTCCCGTGTCATAATGATAGCATCCTCCCGGGGATGCTCGTAGTAGTTTTTCCGGCGGCCCGCCTCCACATACCCGTGCCTGGCGTAAAGCCCCCGGGCGGCGGTATTGGAGGCCCGGACCTCCAGCGTCAGAAACGCCATGCTTCTGCCCTCGGCAAAGCGGCGGAACACATCCAGAAGCTGGGAGGCGATTCCCTGGCGGCGGTATTCCGGCCGGACGGCCACATTGGTGATGTACCCCTCGTCCAGCACCACCAGAAGGCCCGCATAGCCCAGCACTGTACCGTCCTCCCCCAGGGCCACCAGGGTGGCGGCACACTCGTTTTCCAAATGCTCAGAGAGCATCCGCCGGGACCAGGGGTCCGTAAAGCACTGTCGCTCCAGTTCCGCCACCTGGTCCAGATGCTCCGCCGTCATGGGAACAATATCGTACTGCATAGATATCTCCTTCGGTTGATTGGGCAGAAGACGTGGCCGCCGGGATCCGGCGGCCACAGAATGTCTTACCCGTTGCGCCCGCAGCAGTGCTTGTACTTCTTTCCGCTGCCGCAGGGGCAGGGATCGTTGCGGCCTACTTTCTGCACCCGGCGGGGCTGCTTTTTCACAGTGCCGTCGCCCCGGCCCTCGGTGATGCCGGTGGCCACCCGCTCCCGCTTGACCTCCTCGTTGCTCTTCAGCCGCACGGAGTACAGCCGGCGCACCGTCTCCTCCTGGATGGCGGCGATCATCTCCTCAAACATGTGCAGGCTCTCCTGCTTGTAGGCGTCCACGGGGTTGGCCTGGGCGTAGGCTCTGAGGCGGATACCCTGGCGCAGCTCCTGCATGGCGTCGATGTGGTCCATCCAGTACTCGTCCACCACCCGCAGCATAACCACCCGCTCCAGTTCCCGCATGACGGCGGGCGTTACCTCCCGCTCCTTGGCGGCGTAGACCTCCATGGCCTTGTCGGTAAAGAGCTGGACAAAGGTCTCTGCCTCCGTCCGCTCCACCTCCTCAGGGCTGAACTTGAAGCTGTACTTGGGGAAGAATGTCCCCTCCAGGCCGGCCATCATGGCCCTGTAGGCCTCGTTGTCGATATGCTTCTGACCACTGAAGGCGGCGTGGACCGTGGAGGCGATATTGGTGGAAATCATGCCGGCGATGGTATCCTTGATATCCATGCCGTCCAGCACCTGCTTGCGCTGGCTGTAGATGATCTCCCGCTGTTTGTTCATTACATCGTCGTACTCCAGGGTGTTCTTCCGGGTCTGGAAGTTCCGGGACTCCACGCTGGTCTGGGCGTTTTCAATCGCCTTGGAGAGCATCTTGTTCTCGATGGGCATGTCCTCGTCAATATCCAGCCGCTCCATCAGGCTGGTGATCCGCTCCCCGCCGAACAGGCGCATCAGATCGTCGTCCAGGCTCAGGTAGAAGCGGGTTTCGCCGGGGTCCCCCTGGCGGCCGGCGCGGCCGCGCAGCTGGTTGTCAATCCGGCGGGAGTCGTGGCGCTCCGTACCGATAATATAGAGGCCTCCGGCGGCGCGGACCTGATCCGCCTCTCCCCCGATCTCCTCCTTGTGCTTTTTGAGGCTCTCCGCGAAAAGCTTCCGGGCGTCCAGCACGTCCTGGTTCTCCGTCTCGGCGTAACCGGTGGCCTCGGCGATCATCTCGTCGGTGAGGCCCGCCTTCCGCAGGTCATTTTTCGCCATAAACTCCGCGTTGCCGCCCAGCATAATATCGGTGCCGCGGCCGGCCATGTTGGTGGCCACGGTGACGGCCCCCAGCTTGCCCGCCTGGGCCACAATCTCAGCCTCCCGCTCGTGGTTCTTGGCGTTCAGGAGGTTATGCTTGATGCCCTCCTTCTGCAGAAGCTTGGAGAGCTGCTCGTTCTTCTCGATGGACACAGTGCCCACCAGGACGGGCTGGCCCTTGGCGTGGCAGGCCTTGATCTGCTCGATCACCGCCCGATACTTGGCCGCCTCGGTCTTGTACACCACGTCCGGGTTGTCCTTCCGGGCCAGCGGGCGGTTGGTGGGAATCTCCACAATGTCCAGCTGGTAGATGGTGCCGAACTCCTCCTCCTCGGTGAGGGCGGTGCCGGTCATGCCGGAGAGCTTGCTGTAGAGGCGGAAGTAGTTCTGGAAGGTGATGGTGGCCAGGGTCTTGCTCTCCCGCTCCACCTTCACCCGCTCCTTGGCCTCGATGGCCTGGTGGAGTCCCTCGCTGTACCGGCGGCCGAACATAAGGCGTCCGGTAAACTCGTCCACAATCACCACCTGGCCGTCCTTGATGACATACTCAATGTCCTTTTTCATCACACCGTGGGCCTTGATGGCCTGGTTGATATGGTGGGCCACGGTGGAATTCTCCGGATCAGAGAGGTTGTCCACGTGGAAAAACGCCTCCGCCTTCTTGATGCCCCGGGCGGTAAGGGTGGCGGTGCGGGCCTTCTCGTCCACCACGTAGTCGGCGTCGATGTTCTCGTCCTCCACCGCCTTATCGTCGGTCTCAGTGATGACCAGCTTCTTCAGCGGGCGGACAAACATCTCCGCCATGTCGTACATCTGGGTGGACTTCTCCCCCACGCCGGAGATGATGAGGGGGGTGCGGGCCTCATCAATGAGGATGGAGTCCACCTCGTCCACGATGGCAAAGTTATGGCCCCGCTGAACCAGTTCCCCGGCGTACAGGGCCATATTGTCCCGCAGATAGTCAAAGCCCATCTCATTGTTGGTGCCGTAGGTAATGTCGGCGGCATAGGCCCTCTGCCGCTCCGCCTTGTCCAGGCCGTGGACGATCAGGCCCACAGTAAGGCCCAGGAAGCGGTGGACCTTGCCCATCCACTCGCTGTCACGCTTGGCCAGGTAGTCGTTGACGGTGACAATGTGGACACCCCTGCCGGTGAGGGCGTTGAGGTAGGCGGGGAGAGTGGCCACCAGTGTCTTGCCCTCGCCGGTCTTCATCTCAGCGATGCGGCCCTGATGCAGCACGATGCCGCCCACCAGCTGCACCCGGTAGGGGCGCATGCCCAGGACGCGGACACTGGCCTCCCGCACGGCGGCAAAGGCCTCCGGCAGGATGTCGTCCAGCGTCTCGCCGCCCGCCAGACGCTCCTTAAACTCGGCGGTCTTGCCAGCCAGTTCCTGGTCGCTGAGGGCTTGGAACTGGGGCTCCAGCGCCTCGATCTTGTCCACGATCAGATAGATCTGCTTCAGTTCCCGGTCGCTGTACGTACCAAACAGTTTTGTGATGAAACCCATTATCAAAAACGCTCCTCTTTTGTGAGAGTAAAAATGCACACACAAATACAGGGTATAGTATAGCACACAATTTCCTGTTTGCAAAGGGGAAAGGCGGGGAAAGTCCCAAAAAGCGGCATTTCAGCCGTCTCCTTTCCTCTGGCCGCGCCAAAATCCGGCCGCGGCGCCGCCGGGTGTCCCCGGCGCTTTCTGGTTGTAATCTTCCCAAGTTGTGGTACAATATAGGTTGATTAGATATGTCCGGCAGAGGAGGAGCCCCATGAAATTAATGGTAATCGACGGCAACAGCATCATCAACCGGTCCTTTTACGGCGTCCGGCCCCTGACCACCCGGGAGGGCCTGTACACCAACGCGATCTATGGCTTTATCACCACCCTCCAGAAACTTCTGGAGGAGGAGGGGCCTGAGGCCCTCTGCGTCACCTTTGACCGGCGGGAGCCCACCTTCCGCCATCTGGCCTACGAGGGCTACAAGGCCCAGCGCAAGGGGATGCCCGAGGAACTGGCCCAGCAGCTGCCGGTGCTGAAAAAGGTGCTGGACGCCATGTCCATCCCCCGCTACGAACTGGCCGGCTTTGAGGCGGACGACCTCATCGGCACCATCTCCCGGTCCTGTGAGGCCGCCGGGTGGGAGTGCGTGGTTGTCACCGGGGATAAGGACAGCCTCCAGCTGATTACCGACAAAACCCGGGTAAAGCTGGTGTCCACCCGGATGGGCCAGACCACCACCAGGGACATGACCCCCCAGGCCTTTCAGGAGAGTTACGGCTTTGCCCCTATCCATATGATTGACCTGAAGGCCCTCATGGGGGACGCCTCGGACAACATCCCCGGCGTACCGGGGGTGGGAGAGAAAACCGCCATGGCCCTTGTACAGCGCTATGCGTCCATTGACGCCATCTACAGCGCCCTGCCGGATATCGACGCCAAGCCCGGCGTCATCAAGCGGCTGGAGGCGGGGGCGGACGACGCCCGCATGAGTTACCGGCTGGCCACCATCGTTACCGACGCGCCTCTCCCCTTTGACCCCGCCGAAAATCTCCGCCGCCCGGCCAAACCGGAACTGCGGGACCTCTTTCTGCGGCTGGAGTTCAGCAAACTCATTGAGAAGCTGGATCTCTCCGCCGCCCCGGAAGCGGAGGCAGAATCGGCTTTCACCGGCACCTGCGAGAGCGAGATGGTGACATCGGAGGAGCGCATGAGGGAACTGCTGGCCCTCTGGCGGACCCGGGAAAAGCCCGTGGCGGCCCTGGCGCTGCGGTCGCTGGACGGGGTGTGCGTGGAGTGGGGCGACGAGGGCGGCGGGAAGGCCGCCGTGTTTCTTCCCAGCCGCCTGAACTGCTACAACCGGTTTCTCCGGGAGTTCTTCGCCGCCGGCATCAGGAAAATTTCCCACGAGGTGAAGGATCTGACCCGGGCCCTTCTGGCGGAGGGGCTGCCCGCCGACGATATTGTCTTCGACACCGCCCTGGCGGGGTATCTGCTGGACGCCACCGCCGGTCACTACGACCTGGAGCGGCTGGGGATGAGCTGGTTTTCCACCGCTGTTCCCAAGGCGGACGCCTACCTGGCGGAGGATGCCTTCACCGCCATGGGGGAGAGTCCGGAGGCCCTGGGGGCCTGGACGAGCCACACCGCTCTCATTTCCGCCCTCTATGAGAGCATGCTGCCAAAACTCCGGGAAACCGGGGTGGAGGAATTGTACTTCACCGTGGAACTGCCCCTCTGCCGGGTGCTGGCAGAGATGGAACTGGCGGGCTTCCAGGTGGATGCGGGGATGCTCCGCTCCTTTGGGGAGACCCTTACCACCGCCATCGAAACCCTGGAGCGGCAGATCTATACCCATGCCGGCCCCTTCAACATCAATTCCCCCAAGCAGCTGGGGGAGGTCCTCTTCGAGCGTCTGGGCCTGCCCAGCTATAAAAAAACCAAAACCGGCTACTCCACCAATGTGGAGGTGCTGGATAAGCTGCGGGGCGCTCACCCCATTGTGGGCCAGGTCCTGGAGTACCGGCAGTACGCCAAGCTGAAAAGCACCTACGTGGACGGCCTGTTAAAGGTTATTTCCCCCGATGGCCGGGTGCGCACCAGCTTCCAGATGACCGTTACCGCCACAGGCCGCCTTAGTTCCACGGAGCCAAACCTGCAGAACATTCCCACCCGCACGGACCTGGGTAGCGAACTGCGGCGCATGTTCGTGGCGGCCCCGGGCAAGGTGCTGGTGGACGCGGACTACAGCCAGATCGAACTGCGCCTGCTGGCCCACATCAGCGGCGATCAGGCCATGAGGGACGCCTTCCTCTCCGGAGAGGACTTTCACACCGTCACAGCCGCCCACGTGTTCGACGTACCCCTGGAGCGCGTAACCCCCAGCATGCGCCGGGCCGCCAAGGCGGTAAACTTCGGCATTGTCTACGGTATCTCCGCCTTCTCCCTCAGCCAGGATCTGGGCGTCACCGTGGCGGAGGCCAAGGAGTATATGGAGACCTACTTCGCCCGGTTCCCCGGCGTAAAGCGGTATATGGAGCAGGTGGTGGCACAGGCCAGGGAGCGGGGCTATGTGGAAACCCTGATGCACCGCCGCCGGGCCCTGCCGGAAATTAAATCCGCCAATTTTAACATGCGCTCCTTCGGGGAGCGGGTGGCTCTGAACATGCCCATCCAGGGCACCGCCGCCGACATTATCAAGCTGGCCATGGTACGGGTTGCCGACCGGCTGGCCCGGGAGGGGCTGGAGGCCCGGCTGATTATGCAGGTTCACGATGAGCTCATCGTGGAGTGCCCCGGGGACGAGGCCCAGCGGGTCAAGGCGCTTCTCACCCGGGAGATGGAGGGGGTATTCCCTCTCTCGGTGCCCCTCACCGCCGAGGCCCACAGCGGCGCCTCCTGGCTGGAGGCCAAGTAGCGTGGCCCCCGCCATTGTTCCCGTGACAGAAGAACTGCTTTCCGCCGCCGGGGCTGTCCACGCCCTGGCCTGGCAGGACTCCCACCGGGCCATCTGCTCGCCGGAGTTCCTGGCCCTCCACACCCCGGAGCGACAAACGGCCTATCTCCGGGCGGAACTGGCCCGGGGTAAGGCGGTGTTCCTCCTCACGGATGAGGCCGGTCCCGGGGGTGTGGTGTCCCTCTGGGACGGTCTTATAGAAAACCTCTACGTCCTGCCGGAGCGGCAGGGCCGCGGCTATGGCAGGGCTCTTCTGCGTTTTGCCATAGCCCGGTGCGAAAGCCCCCGGCTCTGGGTGCTCAGCACCAACGATTTTGCCTACAGCTGGTACCTGCGGTCCGGTTTTTTTCCCACCGGGGCCGTTCAGCGTCTCTCCGACACCCTCTTTGAGCGGGAGATGCGCTACGGCGGACCGCCCCGCCACGTCCAACCCTCTACTACGTAAGGAGTTGCCCTATGTCCTTTATCCAACACGATGCAAACGGCGTCATCTACCACACCTCCTCTCTGCTGGAGGAGGCCGCCGGTGTGGTACATGGCTTTTCCACCCGCCTGGGCGGCGTCAGCCGGGGCGTCTTTTCCTCCCTGAACCTGCGGGGAGGCGGCCCTTCTCCGGACAGCCGGGACTCTGTCCGGGAGAACTACCGCCGGCTCTGCGGCGCCCTCCAGGCGGACCCGGCGGGCCTGGTTCTCAGCAAGCAGATCCACGGGGACGCCATCCGCCGCGTCACCGCCGCCGACGCCGGGAAGGGCTTCCTCACTCCCACCGACTACACCGCCGACGCCCTTGTGACGAACGTGCCGGGGCTGTCCCTGATGGTCTTCTCCGCCGACTGCATCATTCTGCTGCTCTATGACCCGGTGACACGTTCCATCGGCGCGGTGCATGCCGGCTGGCGGGGCACCGCCCTGGATCTCCCCGCCAAGGTTGTATGGGAGATGGGACGACTCTTCGGGGCCAGGCCCGGGGACATCCGGGTGGCCATAGGGGCCGGCATCGGCCCCTGCTGCTTCGAGACCCATGGCGATGTGCCCCACGCCATGGAGGCCGCCTTCGGCTCCGGCGCGGCGGCCTTCATGGCCCGGCAGGGGGAGAAATGGACGGTGGATCTGAAGGCTCTGAACGCCTGGCGTCTCCGGGAGGCGGGGGTTCCGGCGGAAAACCTTGACATCTGTCCGCTCTGCACCGCCTGCCGCCCGGACCTCTACTGGAGCCACCGGAAAACAGGGGACCGGCGGGGCGTCCAGGGGGCCCTCGTCGGCCTGCGGCCATAAGGAGGCGCTATGCGACGATTGATCGCCCTGCTTTTGCCGCTGCTTCTGCTGACGGGCTGTGTCCCGGAGCGGGAGACGGACGAAAACGGCCAGAGTTGGGAGCAATACATCCAGGACCAGCCCCAGGAGGACACCGCGCCGGACTACCCCGCCTCCTTCTCCCTGGCCTACCATAAGGACCACACCCTGGACCCCATCACCTGCGGCGAGGGCATCCAGCAGGACGTGGCCTCCCTGCTCTACGAGCCGCTGTTCCAGCTGGATGAAACCTTCTCCCCAGTGCCTCTGCTGTGTGAATCCTATAGCTGGGATGAAAGCTATCTCACCTGCACCCTGACACTGCGTCAGGACGCCCTGTTTCAGGACGGCAGCAGCCTTACCGCCTCCGATGTGGCCGCCACCCTCCGTCGGGCCATGGCCTCCCAGCGGTACGGCTACCGGCTGCGGCAGGTAGCCTCCATCACCGCTACCCGCGGTGGCCAGGTCATCATCACCCTGACCCAGCCCAACAGCGGCTTCGTTGCCCTGCTGGACATTCCCATTGTGAAGAGCGGCACAGAGTCCCTGGCAGTGCCGGTGGGAACCGGCCCCTACCTCTTTGTCACCGGCAGCAGCGGCACCTATCTCACCGCCAACCACGAGTGGTGGCAGGGCAAGCCCCTGCCGGTCTCCACGATCCCCCTGGTCCACGCCAAGGACCAGGATACCGCCGCCCATCTCTTTGCCTCCCACCGGGTGGAACTGCTGTCGGTGGACCCCACCGGGGACCTGGCCTCCGCCGTCCGCCAGGCGGACAGCACCGATGTGGCCACGGCGGTGCTCCAGTACGTGGGCTTCAACACCACCTCCGGCGTCTTTGCCGACCCGGCGGCCCGCCAGGCCTTCTCCCTGGGGATACAGCGGGAGACCCTGGCCAGCACCTTTCTCTCCGGCCACGCCCAGCCCGCCCAGTTTCCCATCTCCCCCAACTCCTCTCTCTACCCCGCCGATCTGGAGCGGCCCTACAGCCATGAGGCGTTTCTGACGGCTCTGGCCGCCGCCGGCCACCAGACCGGCCAGGAGAAGGAACTGCGGCTGCTGGTAAACGAGGAGAACAGCTTCCGCCTGGCCTGCGCCCAGTTCCTGGCGGAGAGCCTGTCCCAGGGGGACTGGCTCATCACTGTGACGGCAAAGCCCTGGGAGGAGTATTTGGCGGCTCTGGCCGCCGGGGAATTTGACCTGTACTACGGCCAGGTGCGTCTCACCGCCGACTGGGACATGACCGATCTGGTGGGCACCAGCGGCAGCCTGAACTACGGCGCCTATACCGACGAGAGCACCGACGCCCTGCTGGCCGCCCTCTCCTCCTCCTCCAACCGGCAGGCCGCCGCGGAGCGTCTGTGCGCCCGGCTGGCGGAGGAGATGCCCATTGCGCCTGTCTGCTTTCAGAGCACCACGGTTCTGACCCATACCGGCGTGGTGGAGGGGCTGTCCCCTGTTGCGGGCAGCACCTTCCGTCATTTGGAAAATTGGACGATCCATCTGGCAGAGTAATCCCAGAAGTCGTCCCCATAGAAGAGGGGCGGGGAGAACCTGTGGGTTCTCCC
>CDZQ01028512.1_pt1 | contig 12679 bp, 10 predicted proteins | sample 554831 | NCBI WGS metagenome assembly CDZQ01 (sample SAMEA3182112, study PRJEB8094) | gut metagenome | biome: human; feature: gut; material: Stool; isolation source: human stools | place: Canada | collected 2013-05-06
GAGGGGGCAAGGCCCGCCTCGGATGAGATCCTGCATTGCCTTTGGCAATGCCTTCTCCTCACGAAGCGAATGGCGCACCATCCCAAGAGCGTCTGAGCCGCAGGGGAGCCCGAGGGGGCAAGGCCCGCCTCGGATGAGATCCTGCATCGCCTTTGGCAATACCTTCTCCTCACGAAGCGAATGACGCACCATCCCAAGAGCATCTGAGCCGCAGGGGAGCCCGAGGGGGCAAGGCCCGCCTCGGATGAGATCCTGCATTGCCTTTGGCAATGCCTTCTCCTCACGAAGCGAATGGCGCACCATCCCAAGAGCGTCTGAGCCGCAGGGGAGCCCGAGGGGGCAAGGCCCGCCTCGGATGAGATCCTGCATCGCCTTTGGCAATACCTTCTCCTCACGAAGCGAATGACGCACCATCCCAAGAGCATCTGAGCCGCAGGGGAGCCCGAGGGGGCAAGGCCCGCCTCGGATGAGATCCTGCATTGCCTTTGGCAATGCCCCCGTCACGCCTCCAGCTCCCCCGCGCCGCGGGTCACATCGTGGATCCACCTGCCGGAGCGCAGCCGCGGGAAACACAAAAAGATCTGCACGATCACATCGATCGACATGAGCGGGTACACATACCGGATGTCGAGCTTCCACACCAGCGCCGCGAGCGCCGCCAGCGGCAGGCACACGGCGTACAGCGGCCCGACATCGCACAGCATCGCATAGCGCACGTCGCCGCCGCCGCGCAGCACGCCGACGATGTTCGTCAGGCTCACGCTCGACACCGGCTGCACGAGCATCAAGATCCCCATCATATACATCGCAATGTCGCACGCTTCGCCCTCCATGTGCATCAGCGGCAGGATGTACGGCCGCAGCAGCACATTGCGCACGAGCGCGATGATGCCCATGCACACGAATCCGACGACGAGCGCCAGAGCGTCGAGCACCCACGCCTTGCGCTGCACGCTGCCGCGGTTGCCGCGGCCGATCTCCCGCCCGATGAGCACGGCAGCCGCGCCGCCCGCGGCGAACGACGCCGGGGTCATCATGCGCTGCAGATTCCCGGCGATGGTGTAGGCCGAGAGGATGGGCGTGTTGTCCGCCATATGCCCCATGATGACCGTGTAGAGCGAAAACGCGAGCGACCACAGGCACTCGTTGCACACGACGGGCAGGGCGTATTTGGCGAAGTCCTTTGCGATCACGCGGCCGGGGTGCAGCAGCGCGCGCGGCATGAGCGGCAGCCGGCGGCTGACGGCGGCATACACGCACAGCACCGCGACCTCGAACGCGCGGCTGATGAGCGTGGCGACGGCCGCGCCCGCGCAGCCGAGCCCGGGCGCGCCGAGCTTGCCGTAGATGAGCACCCAGTTGAGGAAGATGTTCAGTGCGCCGGACACGGTGAGCAGCACCGCGCCGAGGCGGGGATTTTCCGTGCTGCGCTGGGCGGCGATGTACACGCCGCTGATGGCGGAGAAGAAATACGAAAAGCCGACGTAGCGCGTGTACGCCGCGCCGGGCGCGACGAGGTCGGCATTGTTGGTGAGCACGCGCATGATCTGCTCCGGGATGCAGAACGCCGTGATGGCGAGCAGGCCCGTGATCGTCGTGGACACGAACAGCGCGATGCCCATCACGCGGTTGATGGCCTCCTGATCGCCGCGGCCGTGGTACTGCGCCACGAGCACGCTCATGCCGCTCTGCACGCCGAAGATCATCAGCTGCATGACGTAAAACGGACTGTTGGCCATCGTCACGGCGGCGAGCGCCGTCTCGCCGAGCACGCCGACCATGAACGTGTCGGCCATGGACATGGAAAACGTCACAAAATTTTGCAAGATCATCGGGAGCATGAGCAAAACGGCCTCCCGGATGAAGGTTTTTTCCTCGCGGATGAGACGCATGGGGCTACCTCCTTTGCGCAGTCTGTTTATCATACCATGATTTCCCGCCGTGCGCAACCGTGCGGCCCGTTTCCCAACCGCCGGTCATTGACACCCGCCGCCCTTTGCGCTAAAATAGCGCTGTTGTGCCCCCGTAGCTCAGTTGGATAGAGCGGCCGCCTCCTAAGCGGCAGGCCACTGGTTCGAATCCAGCCGGGGGTGCCAGAAAAAAGGGCCTGGCATATGCCAGGTCCTTTTTTGCTTTTTGTTTTATGGTATGTCCTTTGCCCAGCCCGGATCTTTGAAGATGCTGCGTCCGGCGCGCTCATCGGCTGCATACCGATATCCTTTGCGCCGGACGGGCTTCTGGCAGCACTACCTGCTGAACTATGACGCCTACGACACGGTGGGCAACACGCAAAAAAGCACCCTCTCGGGTGCTTTTTTGCGTGTTTGTCCCGGCTCACTCGCCGAGCTTTGCGAGCATAGCCTCGCAGACCTCGTCCATGTCGCCGACGATACCGTAGGTGCAGTAGTTGAAGATCGCCGCCTCGGGATCGGTGTTCACGGCGACGACCACGTCCGCGTCCGAAAAGCCCGTGACGTGGTTGACCGCGCCCGACACGCCGAACGACAGCAGCAGCTTCGGCTTGACCACAGCGCCGGACTGCCCGATGACGAGCTTGAACGGCAGCACGCCGCGGTCGAACACCGGGCGCGTGCAGGCGACCTTGCCGCCGAGGCGCTCTGCCAGACGGCGATAGCGCGGCAGGGCGTCCGCCCCCTTGATCGCGTTGCCGACGCAGACGATCACGTCCGCGTCCGCGATGTTCAGGCTCTCGTCGACATCGTCGGCGCGGAAATCGAGAATCTCGGTGCGGATGTCCGCGACCGGGAAGTCGATGTGCTCCTCGATGACCTCGTGCGCACGCGCGCCGCAGGGCACACACTTGAACGTGCCCGGGCGGATCGTGCCGACCTGCGGGCGCGCCACCGGCACGGTGATGACGGCCATCATCTTGCCGCCGACGGCAGGCTCAACGAACTCGATGTCCGTTGTCTTGGGATCCCAGACGAGCTCGGTCGCGTCCGAAGTGCAGCCGGTGCCGAGGCGCGCGGCGAAGCGCGGCGCAAAGTCGCGCCCGTTGATCGTGCCGCCGACCATGACCGCCGTGGGCCGGTACTTCCGGCACAGGACGGTGAAGAGGTTGGTATACGCATCGTTATTAAAGTAGTCATAGCCCGTGCCGGTCACGTGGATGACCTTGTCCACGCCGCAGTCGAGCACGCGCTGCAGCTCGCCGTCCGAGATGCTGCCGACGATGACCGCGACGAGTTTCTCGCCGCTCGCGTCGCAGAGCTTGCGCGTTTCCGAGCACAGCTCGAGCGAGACCGGCAGCACGCTGTCGCCGTCGCGCTCGATGAAGACCCACATGTCTTTGTAATCTGTCTTATTCACTGCCTGCACCTCCTCAAAGCACGTCCGCGATCCGCTCGAAGAGCCGGTCCACGTTCTTTTCCGTGCTGCCCTCGTCGATCATGCTGCCCTTCGCGCCGACCTCCGGCGGGTAGGTGCGCGGCACTTTCGTGGGCGAGCCGGGGTCGCCGATCTGCGCGGAGTCGAGCCCCGGGATGGTGGCCGCGCTGTAGACCGCAATGGGCGCGGTGCGCGAGGCCTTCCAGCGCTTCAGGTTCGGGATGCGGGGGCGGAAGTTCGCCTTCTCGACCGTGAGCAGGCAGGGATACTTCGCGCGCAGCACCTCCGTGCCGCGCTCGAGGTCGCGCTCGGCCGTAATGGTGTGCGCGGCCGTGTCCACCTCGACGATCTTCGCCGTCGAGGAGATCTGGCTCGCGCCGAAGCGCTCGGCCAGCTGCGAGCCCATCTGCCCGGTCGCGCCGTCGAGCGACTCCTTGCCGCAGAAGATGAGGTCAAACGCACCGAGCAGCTTTGCCGCGCTCGCAATGACGTAGCTCGTGGCGAGGGTGTCGGCGTTGGCAAACGCGCGGTCAGACAGCAGCACGGCGCGGTCCGCGCCCGCGGCGAGGCACTCGCGCAGCGCCTCCTTGGCCATGTCCGGCCCCATCGTGATGACGGTGACCGTGCCGCCGTGCGCCTCCTTGACGCGCACGGCCGCCTCGAGCGCGTTGGCGTCCAGCGGATTGAGGATCGCCGGCACGCCCGCGCGGATCAGGCTGCCCGTGACGGGGTCCATCTTCACGAGGTTGATGTCGGGCACCTGCTTGACGCAAACAAGAATATTCAGCATGCTTCAGCCCTCCTCCACATTGGTGCAGACCTTGCCGGGGTTGAGGATGCCCTTGGGGTCAAACACCTGCTTGATCGCCTGCATGAGCCCGAACGCCGTCTCGCCGACGGACTCCACCAGGTACTGCTTCTTTGCGTGGCCGATGGCGTGCTCGCCGGAGACCTGCCCGCCGAACTCGATGCACTTGGCATAGCATTTGTCCATGACGGCCTTGCTGCGGCGCTTGAACTCGTCGAGCGCCATGTCGTTGGCGCAGCAGTAGATGTGCAGGTTGCCGTCGCCCGCGTGGCCGAAGTTGCGGATGGTGATGCCCTCCGCCTTGCCGGTGGCGCGGGTGTAGACGAGAAACTCCGCGATGCGGTCTACCGGCACGACGACGTCCATCTCGTCGAGCAGCTTCGTGTCCGCCTCGATGACGGTCAGGAATGCGCTGCGCGCGGCCCAGACGTCCTTTTTCAGGCCGTCGGTCCAGACGACGAGCGTGTCGTATGCGCCGCACTGCTCGGCAAGCGCGCCGAGGCGATCCATCTTCGCGGTCAGTTCGGCCTCGCTGTCGCCGACGAGGGTGACGAGAATGTACGCACCCGCCTCTTTTCCGTCCACGACCGTGGGGAAGATGGTGTTGCCGGTGAATGCCGCCGAGGAATCGACGATGTCGCGCTCCATGAACTCGATCGACTGCGGGTCAAGGTTGGCCAGCTTGATCTTCGGCACGGAGGCGATGGCGGTCTCCACGTCGGCAAACGGGAGGATGAGGCTCACGTTCATCGAAGGCTTCGGGATGAGCTTGAGCGTCAGCTCCGTGATGACGCCGAGCGTGCCCTCCGAGCCGATCATCAGGTGCAGCAGACTGTAGCCGGAGCTGGTCTTGCACACGGTCTTGCCAAGCTCCATGACTCTGCCGTCGGGCAGCACCACGGTCATGGCCAGCACGTAGTCGCGCGTGACGCCGTACTTCACGGCGCGCATGCCGCCCGCATTCGTGGACACGTTGCCGCCCACGGTCGCGGTCTTTTCGCCCGGGTCGGGCGGGTACATCAGGCCGTGCGTGAGCGCGTCGGCCGCGAGGTCGCACAGCAGCACGCCGGGCTGGATGTGCACGACGAGGTTGTTCATATCATAGGAGAGGATCTTGTTCATGCGCGTCGTGCACAGCACCACGCCGCCGCACAGCGGCACGCATCCGCCGACGAGGCCCGTGCCCGCGCCGCGCGGCGTGACGGGAATGTTGTTATCGTAGCACACGCGCAGAATTGCGGACACTTCCTCGGTGCTCTCGGCCTCGCAGACCACCTCGGGGTAATACTTGCCGTAGATGGGCATTTCGTCGTGGCTGAAGTCGTCCTTCACCGCGTCGCCCGCGAAAAAGCGCTTCGCGCCCACGATGGCCTGAAGCTGCTCGGCGATCTCCGGCGTGACCTGATTGTATTTCGTCATTTCTGACCTCCTTATGGATTTTCAGCATAACGGATCGTTCCCGCTGCGGCCGCAGCCGCAAAGCAGGAGAGTCATTATAGCATAAAGCCGGTGGATATTGTCAAGCGGCGCCGGGTTTTCCCGCAAAACTGTCCGGCAAAACGCAACTTCCGGGTCAAAAACTGTCACCCGGCGCAAGGTTTCCGGCGCTTTCCCCGCCGCGGCGGATGCCGGGGACCGGCGGGCCGCGGCGCCGCTCCCCCGCTCCCCCGCTCCCCCGCCCGGCCGAGCGCGCGCCGTCTCGACGGTGAAAAAGCGGTCGACGAGCTGGTTTGCCTGTACGCAGCTGAGGTTTGGCGCATGATTGGCGAACGTGACCGCGCCGTCCGGCGTCAGCGTGACGGTCAGGTCGCCGGCGGAATATTTGGCGGCGTTGCTCAAGATGTTGTCAAACACGCGCCGCAGCGCGCAAGAGAGCTTCCGGCGTGATCCTCAAACGGCAAGCCGTCTGTACAAAAAACCAGCGCCCATTGCATTCGCAATGGGCGCTGCCGCTTTTTGGGGTGATTTTCTGTGTCTTGCTCAGGCCTGCGTGTCGCCGCGGTAGAGCATGCACACGATCTGGCCGCGCGTGCATGCGTCGTCCGGGCTGAAGGTGGTGGCGCTCGTGCCGACGGTCACGCCGTTGGCTGCCGCCCATGCAACAGCATCGGCGTAGTAGGCGTCTGCCGCCACATCCGCGAAGCTCACCGTGTCGCTCACGGCCGGTGCGCCGGCTGCGTTATACAGCAGCGTGACGGCCTGTGCGCGCGTGCATGTGTCGTTCGGGCTGAAGGTGGTGGCGCTCGTGCCGGCGGTCACGCCGTTGGCTGCCGCCCACTTCACCGCGTCGGTATAGTAGGCATCCTCGGCCACATCCGTGAACGGAAGCGCCGTGCCGGACACATCCGGCTCACCGGCCAGACGGTACAGGAAGGTGACAACCTCGGCACGGGTGCAGGTGCTGGCGGGGGCAAAGGTGGTCTCGGTCACGCCGACCGTGATCTGCGGGGTGCTGAAGTAGGCCCACTTCACAGCGGCGTAGAGCTCGGTGTCTGCGGGGACGTCCGTGAACGGAAGCGCCGGAACGGCCGGGATCTTATCAACGGGGATCTCCGCGCTGACGGAAGCGTTTTCGAGCGTGATCTGGTAGTCCTGGCTGTAGTTGGCCTTGCCCGGCTCATAGGTGTAGATCACGAGTGCGAGCTTGTGGCCTTCCTTGACGGTGTAGAGGTTCGGCTGCAGGTAGATGGTGTAGTCGTGGTTCTCGCCGACCTTGAGGGCGACCTTCGTGCCGGCGGAGGCGGAGTCATAGCCAGCGCCGGGGTTGCAGAGGTCCATCCAGCCGCGCGCAATGATCTTGTAGCTGACGTCGGTGGCGTTGAGCTCGGCGTAGTCATAGTTGTTCAGGCCGCCGCCCATCCACGCGCCGCCGGCGGTGATGGTCTTGGGCACATAGCTGCCCTGCGTGTTGTAGGCCGGGAACGTCGTGCCCTCGGGCGCGATGTCGACGAGCATGGCGCTGACCATGAGCGCGTCGCGGTCGATCAGATCGGCACCGTCCGGCAGGGACACGGTCACAGCGCCGTCAGCGCTCGCCGCGCCAACGTAGTTGTCGTGGTCAAGGGCGTTCGTCTCTTCGCCGACATAGTTGTCGTGGTCGACGGTGCCGCGCGGGCTGGTCGTCTCCGGCGCGTCATAGTTATCAGCGCTGGCGGTGAAGCTCACGGCCACGCTGCCCTTGATGACGGTGTCGGCGTCGACATCCATGGTGTACATGGCGCTCACGTCGGTGGAGCCGGCGGTCAGCGCGTCACGCCAGTTTCTGCGGTTGATGCCCTGCGTGGCGTAGTCGCTGTTGATGGTGGTCGTGCCGGTGTCGTCGGCGTTGGAGATGGCAATGCTCTCGTCGGTCGTCCAGCTGTCATAGGTGTTCCAGACGGAGGCGTCGACGTTGCTCTGCGCGGTGACGGCGGCCATGTTCTCGGCGCCGTTTTCCACGCCGCACAGGTAGTGGCTGAACCAGCGGTTGAGGACATTGTTGTAGCTCTCGCCGTCAACGTAGAACTCAAGGTTGCCGCCGGGGTAGCTCGGGGTCAGGTGCGCATCCTGATGCAGCAGGAGCTTGACGTTCACGCCGGCCTTCTGATAGGCCTGATACATGAGGTCAAATTCCTTCGTGCGCACGTTGTCGTCGTTGAGGCCGTGCACGATCAGCGCCGGGCACTTGATGTTTTCCGCGTCAAGCGTGTAGTCGCGGGTCGCCCAGTGCTCGGAGTAGTCGCCGTTGCTCTTGAGCTGATCCTGCTGGATCTGGTACATGTAGTTGCCGTACTTTTCGGCGATGGTCGCGTAGTCGTCCGGATCGAGGTAGCGGCCGTTGCAGTACCAGCCGAGCCGCTCGGAGTAGTTGACGAGGCTGTTGGTGGAGATGCCCTGAGAGTTGGTGTACTCATACCAGCTCGCGATGCCGGCGACGGGGACGATGGTCTCAAGGCCGGCGACGCCGGTCGTTGCCAGACCGAACTGCGTCGTGCCGGCGTAGGAGCGGCCGGTCATGCCGATCTTGCCGCTCGACCAGTCGGCCGAGATGGCGACGTTGCTGGTCTTGTCGGTGTAGGCCACGCGGTCGCCGTGCAGCCATTCGATCACGCACTTGAACGCATCGATCTCCAGATCGGTGCCGCAGGTCTCAAAGCCGTCGGAGCCCTTCGTGCCCAGACCGCCGCACTCGACCACGGCAAAGCCGCGCACAAGATAGTAGTCATACCAGTTGAGGTCCTCGTAGTCGTACATCTGCTCATACGGGTTCCAGTAGTACCAGTCGGCACTGTCGGCAGCAGCTGCCGCGTCCGCGGTCGTGGCGGTGCCGGCGGGCACGCGCTTGTCCGGCTGGCTGTAGAGCTTGGAGATGTCATAGCTCTCGCTGCCGAGGTTCTTGCCGGGGTTCATGCTCTCGTTGCAGCCGGTGATGTACGGGCGCGCCTCGTAGATGGTGGCCGCCTTGTAGTTGCCCTCCATCGCTGCGCGCGGGATCTGCACGAGCGCCTTGACGAGGTCGAGCTTGCCGTCGTCGTCGGTGTCGTAGTTGGTCTCGACATAGACGCAGTAGCGGATGATGTCGCTCTCGTCGTTGCTGTAGCCCTCCGTGACCTCGCCGGTCGTGTAGGGGAAGATGGGCTGCGCCATACCGTTCATGTACAGCGGCTGCAGCTTGTCGGCGTGCAGCGCGTCATACATCTGGTCGGCGACCGCCTTCATCTGGCGGTAAGCCGCGAGCGTGCAGGGCGCGTCGGCGTCGGTGTCCGTGTCGATCATGCCCATGCTGCGGGCCTGAGCCAGATAGTCATCCGGGAACGAGCCGAGCTGCTGCTCGGTCATGCCCGTCCACAGCAGCAGTGCACGCACTGCGTCCGCTACGGTCAGTTCCGTGTTTTCGCCTGCGCCGTCAGGGACGAGCGCAGTACCGTTGATGTCTGCCAGATCGGCATACGTCACGGCGGGTGCGCTGCTGTCGTTCACGGCGAGCGCCGTGCCGGGCAGAAGCGACAGCACCATGACCAGCGTCAGCAGCAGAGTCAAGATTCTCCTCTTCATGATAAGCCTTCTTTCTGTATGAGATTGGATTCTTCACCGCCGGAGCAGCAGGAGTGCGCCGCAGACGGAAAAAATCTTATGTGCAGTTTACGTCTGAAATGTAAGTTTTTCAATTGACAAAGCACACAAGGTTTTTGGTGAATTTAATTTCATTATTCGTCGTATTATTAGCATATTCATACATGAATTATTTTTGATACGGTTATATGCGCTTATTATAGGTCTGAAAACCCATATATTCCAGCGTTTTTCCAGCTTGCGGGCAATTGAGGAGAAACGGCGCACATTAGTCGCACATTAGTATTTATTCATTCAATTTTTTTGTTCTATTCGCACGTGGGCAGAAAAACACCGCCGCAGGGAAAAACCTGCGGCGGTGTTTTTTACGTTTTGCTAAGAAGCAGCAGGTACAGCGGCAGATGACGGCGCGTGCTTTGCTTGTCCCAGCGCCTAGTCAGCGCCTGCCGCCGTTTGAGCAGCCGCTTTTTCAGACTGATTTTTGAACTCTGTTTTCCGCGCATGTCATCACCGCGGCTTTCTGCCGTCGTTGTGATCGGGGGAAGCCACGACTGACGCTCGCGCTTCCGGCTTTTCCGCCTGCAGGAGCGGGTTGTCGATGCGCGTGATCACTGCATACCCCACCACATGCGCGCCTTCCTGCATCGGGATCCGTTTTCCGACCCACAGGCAATGCGGATACGCCTCGGGAGAAAGGAACGTGATCGTTCCGCGGGCCGACGCGCCCGGCGGCACGGAGCCCACATCATAATAATAGTGAACGCCGGTCGTCAGACAGGTATCGGTCAGCCGATGCGCCGGGCGATACCCGTCACGGGCGGGGCTTTTCCGAACGTCATTGAATGAAAAAAACGCCTCTACGTCCGGCGGGCGCTCCGGAACAGGCGTTACTGGAATTCGTTGTCTCATCTGGTGCGTCCCCTCCGTTCTGCTGACGGGATATCCCGCGCCGGAAGCCCTGTCAAGCGCAAAAAATCCGCCCGCCGCAGGCGTCCTGCCCGCGGGCGTCTATCGTTCGTTTCCTCCGGCTGCCTTTTTATGCTATCATGGAACAAAATCCGCAAAAGAGAGGGGACTCAAGACATGAAAAAAACATGGCATACCGTATTTCTGATCCTGCTGATCTGTCTGGACGCGGCGCTGCTGCTTCTGCCGCTGCTGCCCGGTTATCGCGCGCTGTTCGATATCGGCCCGTATCCCGGCCGGCCGCCCGCGTTCCGCTTCCTGAAGCTGGCCGGTTATGTCCTGTTTTTCCCTCTGATGGCATACGGCTGCGGCAGGCTGCTGGCGCGCATCCGCAAGCCCCGGCTCCGCTGGCTGCCGGCGGCGGTCTTTGCGCTGATCGCCACGGCGCTGGTCTGCCTGCACAACAACGAGCTGCACATGCTCTGCCAGCTGGACAGCGGCTGGGTACACGTGCCGCATATGTATGAAAACCTGGTGCGCGCTGACCTGACTTACCACGGCGGCATTGGCATCTTCCGGTATGTGCTCCCGTGGGCCGGCACCTTTCTGCTGTGCGTTCTGGCCGGTACATACAGCCTGCAGCAGTTCCTGTCGCTCTGCCGGAAGGCGTTCGCGGCACTGCGGCGGCGCTGCCTGCTGCGCCGCACGCAAGCGCGTCAGGCGCTGCCCTGTTCCCTGCTGGTGCTAGCATGGCGGACCGTGCGCAGTTCGCCGCCGAGCTCGCGGACCGGCTCGACCGCGCGCATATCGTGCGCACCAGCGGCGCGCAGCTGCGCAGCCGGTGCGCCACACCGTCCGGGGCGCTCGACGATGCGGCGGGGTCGCTGTGCGGAAACGCCGACCTTCTGGTCGTGGAGGATCTCGAGGCGTTTGTCTGCGGCACGGAGCAGTGGCAGAGAGTCTGCGCGTTTTTCTTCCAGAACATCATCGCGGACGGGACCGATGTCATCGCAGCGGCGGACGATCCGGCAAAAACCGCGCCGGAATTCTGGTACCGCATGACCTGCGCCTGCCCGTTTTCCGTCCGAACGCTGAAAGAATGACCGGCGGGCGCAACATTCACATCTGAATTTTGCACCCCAGGGTGGTATTTCTGCGAATTTTGATGTAAAATGCCTGCGAAAACACCGAAAACACCATCACCAAGGAGGAACTTCCCATGACCCACCGCAAACACGCGGCCGCGCTGCTGACCGCCGTGCTCCTGCTAGCGCTGACTGCCTGCGGCAGGCAGACCGCCGCCGCATCCGATCCCGCACAGACGCCTGCGGCCCCGGTCGTTGAGACGCCCGTCATCGCCGCCCCGGCCGCGACACCGACGCCCGCCGCCGGAAAAGACGCCGGCAGCGACGGCTGGAAGGCCAAGTTTGAACGGAGCCTGCTCGAAGACTACGGCGTCACGCCCGACCACTACGAGGATCTCGGAAACGGCATCTATCAGGTCTATGTGAAGATCGACGGCAAAGTCGTGCCCTACGTCACGGTCGATTCCGCGACCGGCGACTACCACGGCTGAGCACCGGCAGCAAAATAAAAACCACGCCCCTGCGCGCCATTCCGGCGCGCAGGGGCGTGGCGGTTTTCTGCCTGCAAATTATCCGCGCAGGCCGACGGCCTCGAGCACGGCCTCCACGCGGTCGGACGCCTGCACCGGCCAGCCGCCCTTGACGTTCTGGCAGCCGGCGGAATCGAGCAGATCGCGCGCGCCCGCTGTCAAGAACATGCACCTTCCCTCTTGACAAATACCCTCGGGGGGTATATATTCAAAAATACCCCCAAGGGGTATACGGGAAACAATGAGGTACGAATACATGGACGATGAGAAAAAAACGTGCTGCTGCGGCTGCTCGCAGCGCAAGAAGGAGCGCTCGCCGGAGGAATACAAGCGGCTCATCCACCGGCTCAACCGCATCGAGGGCCAGATCCGCGGCATCCGCGGCATGGTCGAAAACGACGCCTACTGCCCGGACATTCTCGTGCAGTCGGCGGCGGCGGGCGCGGCGCTCAACGCATTCAATAAGGAGCTGCTGGCCAGTCACATCCGCACCTGCGTCGTCGAGGACATCCGCGACGGCAAGGATGAGGTGATCGACGAGCTGGTGGCGACGCTGCAGAAACTCATGAAATGAGCCGCACCGCAAAGGAGGAACGACATTGAAGCAATATAACGTCACCGGCATGAGCTGCGCGGCCTGCTCGGCGCGCGTGGAAAAGGCGGTGTCGAACGTACCGGGCGTGACGGCGTGCTCGGTCAGCCTGCTGACCAACTCCATGGGGGTGGAGGGCACGGCGGCCGATCAGGCTATCATCGACGCGGTGCAGGCCGCGGGCTACGGCGCGTCGGTCAAGGGCGCGCAGCAGAGCGCAGGCCCCTCCGCCGGCGCCGACGCGCTCGCCGACCACGAGACGCCGAAGCTGCGGCGCAGGCTCTTCTGGTCGCTGGGCTTTCTGCTCGTGCTGATGTATTTTTCCATGGGCCACATGATGTGGGGCTGGCCGCTGCCG
>CDZQ01026853.1_pt1 | contig 12589 bp, 8 predicted proteins | sample 554831 | NCBI WGS metagenome assembly CDZQ01 (sample SAMEA3182112, study PRJEB8094) | gut metagenome | biome: human; feature: gut; material: Stool; isolation source: human stools | place: Canada | collected 2013-05-06
CAGGTACCGTAAACAGCGCCAGCGCCCATACCAGTGATAACTGCAGCAGCGTAGAGGAATGCCAGGCTGCTTGCCCAGGAGTACATGACCCAGCCAATGGTTGCCATGATGGCACCGAACATAATAACCGGACGTGGGCCGAATTTGTCCACTGCCCAACCTTCAATAGGCACCAGCCATGTTTCGAAGAAAATAAAGATCGTGAAGGACAATTGAATTGCGGTACGAGCCCAATGATATTTATCTTCAATTGGGGCAACGAACAGAGTCCAACCGTATTGACAGTTAGCCACTGTAGCCATACAGATGATACCCAGCACCAGCTGCACCCACCGATTAGGGTACTTTTCTTGTGTAGCCATATATCTACTCTCCTTTAATGATTACTACAAACATGGTCACTGCGGATGTTATTGCCTCCGCTTATTCCGGACTATGCACTCTTACCAATTTAGCAGCAAAGAAATTATGAGATTCATAACCTATTTGCCTGATTGCTCTGTTATTGTGCGAGAACAATTTTCAGCTGACCATGACCTCGGTCAAGATTAGATTTTTTATATCCACTTTACGACACAGGCAAAAAAGGAGAGATTTGACTGTAATTTTCGTTTGTAATCATCTGAAAATACGACAAGAATCACCTGCTTTTCTTTTTGAGAAGTCTTTCGAGTGTGGCAGTTTTCGTCACAATGCGCCTGTGGATTCCTGTGGCAATCCGGCCAGAACGGTCGAATGCGCTGATTTCAAACGATAAATCCTTGCCCTCAACATGGGCAAGAGTGACATGGATTTCGACATCCAGCCCTGCAGGGGTAGCAGAATGATGCTCCACGCTGATGAAGGTACCGATCGACTCCCAGTCGTGAGGAATGCCACTGTCGACGATTTTCTGGGCTGCAGCTTCCATAAGGCGCACCAATGCCGGTGTCGCCAGAATATCGCTCTTGCCACTACCGTAATATTTTGCCGTATCTTTTTCACCTACAGTAAATTCCTTTTTGACCGAAAGGCCTTTTTCAAGTGTTATCTCAGGCGATTTCATGACACCCCTTTTCTGCTTTCCTATTCAAAAACGGTTTTATTATCATAATCATAAACTGGCCTTTTCATAAAAAAACAGGGCCTGCAAGGCCCTGTTTTTTCAGATGGAATTTTATTTCTCTATTTCGGCAATACGCAATAAATTGGTCGTGCCGGGCTGTCCAAACGGCATCCCCGCCGCAATGGCGAGCTGGTCGCCCGGACGGGCAAACCCCTCAGCAAAGGCCGTTCGGCAAGCGGCGTCGACCATTTCATCCACATCCTTGACATCATGATCGATAACGGTCGAATGAACACCCCAGACAAGCGCCAGACGTCGGGCAGTGGACAAATGCGGCGTAATGCTGAGGATCGGCGCCATAGGCCTTTCACGCGCCGCCCGCAAGCTTGTATTGCCGGAGTCGGTATAAGTTACATTGACGACAGCCCCGATCATCTGGGAAACGGATCTCAGAGCCGAACAAATGGCATCGCTCTTCGATGGCAATGATTCTTCGTGCTGTGCATTGATCATCATCGGATAAATCGGATCGTTTTCCACTTCTCCGATGATCCTGTCCATAATGGAAACTGCCTGAACAGGATAAGCGCCACTGGCCGATTCCGCCGAAAGCATCACGGCATCAGCGCCATCATAAACTGCGCTGGCCACGTCAGAAGCCTCGGCACGGGTCGGTGTCGGTGCATAAATCATCGATTCCAGCATCTGGGTAGCGACAATACTCGGTTTTCCATAATGGCGGCAGGCACGCAATATTCTCTTCTGTGCGCCAGGCACTTTTTCCGGGGGCAATTCAACCCCCAGATCACCACGGGCAACCATGACTGAATCCGAGGCCATGACGATTTCATCAAGATGATCCAGCGCTGCCGGTTTTTCCAGCTTGGTCATCAGTCCGGCACGGCCGGCAATCAGATTGCGTGCTTCAACCAGATCTTCAGGACGCTGAACAAAAGACAGCGCAACCCAGTCGACACCAAGAGACAGGGCGAATTCGAGATCGCGACGATCTTTTTCGGTCAGAATGGGAATCGGCAGGACAACGTCCGGAACATTGACCCCTTTCCTGTCGGACAACGGGCCACCGGTAATAATGGACGCGCGAATCTGGTCCGGGTTACTGTCAATTACCTTCATCCTGATCTTGCCGTCGTCCATGGAAATGGAATGACCGGCAGACATCACATCAAAGAGTTCCGGATGAGGCAGATTCACACGCTTTTCGTCGCCATCGGCGGTATTGCGATCGAATGTGAATTCATCACCGGTTTTCAGATTGACCTTGCCTGCGGCAAACTTGCCGATACGAAGCTTGGGACCCTGAAGGTCGGCGAGAATGGCAATCGGCCGCCCGACAAGCCGTTCGACTTCACGAACGGCTTCGTGTCTTGCGCGATGATCGTCCTGGGTACCGTGACTGAAGTTAAAGCGGAACATATCCACGCCTGCTTCAAACAGGGACAATATCATTTCCTTGGTAGAACTGGCAGGTCCCAGTGTCGCTACCACTTTTGCTTTACGTTGACGACGCATAATTAAACTCTTTCGAAGTCCTTGAATCTTAAATGATCAATATCGCACGAAAATCGTTGACGTTGGTTCTCGACGGCCCGGTAACGATCAGATCGCCCAAAGCATCGAAAAAACCATAACCGTCGTTATTTTCCAGCAACTTGCGGGGACGGATTCCTTTTTCTTCTGCTCTTGCGACTGAATCCGGAGCGTATACCGCTCCAGCATTGTCTTCCGAACCATCAATACCGTCAGTATCGCAGGCAATCGCGTACACACCAGGCTCCTTGTCCAGCGCAATAGCCAGACTTAACAGAAATTCCGCATTACGGCCACCACGGCCAGTGCCTTTTACCGTCACGGTCGTTTCACCGCCGGAAATGATGACACACGGTTTTTCAAACGGCTGGTTACGGTCAATGACCTGTTTTGCCATGGCAGCATGCATCAGGGCGATATCCCTCGATTCGCCCTCGATGCGGTCGGACAGAATATACGGGGTAATACCTTGAGCACGTGCCATTTCTGCAGCGGCTTCCAGAGCGTCCTGAGCCGTTGCAATGATATGGCTTTCATTTCGCGCGAAACGGAAATCGCCCGGCTTCGGAGTTTCCCCTTCACCCGATTCCAGATGCTTCACAACGTTGGCAGGTACATCGATCTGGTATTTTTTCAGAATCGCCAAAGCATCCTCGCAAGTCGTCGGGTCCGGCAATGTCGGGCCGCTGGCGATAATACCGGGATCGTCACCCGGAATGTCCGAAATCAGCAAAGTGACGACTTTTGCAGGGGCACAGGCCAGTGCCAGACGACCGCCCTTGATGTCGGAAAGATGTTTCCTGACGCAATTCATTTCCGAAATGCTGGCGCCGCTCCGGAGTAATTTACGATTGATCTGCTGTTTCTCTTCCAGCGTAATATTTTTGGAAGGCAAGGCCAGAAGAGCCGAACCGCCACCGGAAATAAGACAGATAACCAGATCTTTTTCCGTCAGACCCTTGACTATTTCCAGCATGCGTTTGGCAGCGTCGCGACCGGCGGCATCCGGTACAGGATGGGATGCTTCGACCACTTCAATATGCTTGCATGGAAGACCATGCTCATAACGTGTGACCACCAATCCGGAAAGATTGCCATCCCAGTGATCTTCCACAGCTTTTGCCATCGCAGCAGCGCCCTTGCCTGCGCCAATGACGATCGTTCTGCCTCCTGGCACCGGTTTGGGTAAATATTGCGGCAGACATTTTGCTGCACTCACTGCCGAGATAGCGCTGGAATACAAATCCAGCAAAAACTGTTTGGGATTATCGATAGGCATCATCACAATCAATCCTGAATAAAAAAACCATCAAACGATAAACGCAAGAAACTCGCTTACGCGATTGTATTCCGCATTCGATTTGATGGCCTTGGGTAAATTAAGCCGGTGAAGGATATTCCTTCACCGGTTAATACTGAAATGTCAGATTTATGCTTTGGCAATTTCGTGAGCTGACATGATTTCGACTGCACGGCACAATGCGGAATGATCCATTCCGGAGAGACCGTTGGCAGCGCAGGCATTCATCAATTCCTGTGCAGTTGCCGTATTGGGCAGGGAAATGCCCAAAGCTTTCGCACCTTGCAAAGCGAGGTTCAGATCTTTCTGATGCAAATTGATTCTGAAGCCAGGATTGAAAGTGCGGTTGATCATGCGTTCGCCGTGAACTTCCAGAATACGGGAAGAAGCGAACCCGCCCATCAGCGCCTGACGAACCTTGGCAGGATCGGCACCGGCCTTGGAGGCGAACAACAGGGCTTCAGCAACCGCCTGAATGTTCAGGGCAACGATAATCTGGTTGGCGACCTTGGTGGTCTGGCCATCGCCATTGCCGCCTACCAGAGTGATGTTTTTGCCCATCAGTTCAAACAGGGGTTTGACCTTGTTGAAGGTTTCTTCCTTGCCACCGATCATGATGGTCAGGGAACCGGCCTTGGCACCGACTTCACCGCCGGATACCGGAGCATCCAGATATTCGCAACCGAGATCATTGATCTTCTTGGCAAATTCCTTGGTGGCAATCGGGGAAATCGAACTCATGTCAACAACGATCTTGCCAGCGGACAGGCCCTGCGCAACACCGTTTTCGCCGAACAGGACAGCTTCCACATCCGGTGTGTCAGGAACCATGATGAAAATGATGTCGGCATTTTTAGCCACTTCGGCACCGGTTGCACATGCTTTTGCGCCACCGTCCGTCAAAACTGCAGGAGGTGCTTTTTTATCATTAACGAACAGTTTGTTTCCGCCATTTTGCAGATTGACTGCCATTGGCACGCCCATGATACCCAGACCGATAAAACCCAGATTTGCCATATTTTTCTCCAATTATTTCGTTATCGTTATTGTCAATTATTTAACGTTATATTCTTTCAGCCAGCCCAAACCTTCGACAGTTGTGGTCTTTGGCTTGTATTCGCAACCAATCCAGCCGTCATAACCGATATCGTCAATGAACTTGAACAGGAAGTGATAGTTGATTTCACCGGTACCTGGCTCATTGCGGACGGGATTGTCAGCCAGCTGCATGTGCTTGATCAGTGGCAGGTTGGCCTTGATGGTATTGGCCAGTTCACCTTCCATACGCTGCATATGATAGATATCGTACTGGATGAACAGGTTGTCCGACCCGACATCGCGAATGATATCGACGGCCTGCTGCGTACGGTTCAGGAAAGCGTTTTTCATGTCGAAGGTATTGACCGGTTCGGTAACCAGACGAATGCCTTCGGCTTTCAGCTTGCCTGCGGCGAATTTCAGGTTATCGACAAAGGTGGCGCGCAATTTGTCTTCGGAAACGTCTGGCAGAACCGGGCCGGAAAGACAGTTGACCTGTTTGACGCCCAGTTTCTTTGCAGCATTGATTGCCTTGCCGACGCCGTCCTGGAATTCGCCTACGCGATCAGGATGACAGGCGATACCACGTTCACCCGCTTCCCAGTTACCAGCAGGCAAATTGTGGAGAACCAGTTCCAGATTGTTCTTTTGCAGTTTTTCTGCGATTTCATCCAGATTGAATGCATACGGGAACAGGAATTCCACACCTTTGAAACCTGCTTTGGCAGCAGCGTCAAAACGGTCCATGAAAGGAACTTCATTAAACAGCATGGACAAATTGGCAGCCATCTTTGGCATTGTCATTCTCCTTTTATTATTCGTTAACGTCTAGGGCACCGCCAAATTCATTGATCTGGTCGAGATTACCACCCATCGGAATATTGGTTACTCTTTCAAGAATTGCTTCCACAACAACAGGAACCTTGAATTCTTTCATCAATTCGCGCGCTTTCTTGAAAGCCGGAATCAGTTCGTCCGGTTTGTGAACACGGATCGCCTTGCATCCCAGGCCTTCGGCGACCTTGACGAAATCAATGCCGTAACCGTCAACTTCAGGTGAGTTGATATTGTCGAAAGAAAGCTGGACACAGTAATCCAGATTATTGAATCCCAGCTGTCCCTGACGAATCAGGCCAAGGTAAGAGTTGTTTACCAGAACATGGATGTAAGGCAGGTTGAAGTGAGCACCCACTGCCAGTTCTTCAATCATGAACTGGAAGTCGAAGTCACCGGACAAGGCAACGATGTCTGCATCCGGCAAAGCGGCGCGAACGCCCAGTGCAGCAGGAATCGTCCAGCCCAGAGGGCCTGCCTGACCGCAGTTGATCCAGCCACGTGGCTGCTGTACTTTCAGATGCTGCGCGGCACCGATCTGGGACAGACCGATAGCGGTAACATAATGAACGTCCTTACCGAAGAAATTGTTCATTTCCTGGTAAACGCGCTGTGGTTTCATCGGAACATCATCGTAATCGGTACGACGCAACATGGTGCGTTTGCGTTTCAGACATTCGGCACCCCATGCAGAGCGATCTTTCAGCTTGCCCGCCGCTTTCCATTCCGTGGCGACTTCAACGAGCAGTTCCAGAGCGGCTTTCGCATCGGAAACAATTGCGTAATCAGGACAGAAAACCTTGCCCAGCTGGGTCGGTTCGATATCGATGTGAACGAACTTGCGACCCTTGGTATAGGTATCCATACCACCGGTATGACGGTTCGCCCAGCGGTTACCGATACCCATGACGAAGTCGGATGCCAGGAAGTTGGCATTGCCATAACGATGATGTGTCTGCAGACCGACCATACCGGCCATCAGATCATGATCGTCAGGAATGGAACCCCATCCCATCAGGGTTGGAACAACCGGCGTGCCAAGAAGTTCTGCCAGCTCAACCAGCAATGGGGAAGCATCAGCGAGAATAACGCCACCACCGGCGATCAGCAGCGGTTTTTCGGCCTCGTTCAGCATGGTCAACGCTTTCTCGATCTGCGCGCGGGTTGCTTTGGGTGGATGAACTTCCAGCGGAGTGTAGGTATCGGGATCGAATTCGATTTCACCCATCTGGACATCCAGAGGAAGATCAATCAATACAGGACCCTGACGGCCGGAGCGCATCAGATAGAAAGCCTTTTGCAACGTCCACGGAACCAGTGCAGGTTCACGAACGGTTACAGCCATTTTGGTGACTGGAGCGGCGATTTTTTCAATGTCTACAGCCTGGAAATCTTCTTTGAAAAGCTTGGCACGAGGAGCCTGGCCGGTAATAGCCAGAATCGGGGTGGAGTCAGCCTGTGCAGAATACAGACCGGTGATCATATCGGTCGCAGCAGGGCCGGACGTACAAACGCCAACACCGATGTTGCCCTGTTTGGCACGGGTATAGCCTTCCGCCATATGAGCGATGCCTTCGCCATGACGAGCCAGGATATGTTTCATGGTGCCACGTTTTTTCATCGCCGCGTAAAACGGATTGATACCAGCGCCGGGAATACCGAACAGCTGGGTTACGCCTTCTTTTTCCAATACATAGACAGCCGCTTCGGCTGCGGTCATTTTTGCCATGAAGCACCTCCAGGTTCAACAATTCAAATTTATTAAATGCAATTAATTCGCATTATATAGATGATTTTTTTGTTTGATAAGATAATAAAATATCGCTTGATTCCATACTTTTAGTAAGGAATGCCACTTATGGACAAAATCAAACAAATTGAAGCATTCGTTAATGCAGCAGAAAAGGGAAGCCTTGCCAAAGCTGCGCTTGGACAGGGAGTGACTCCGGTTATGCTGGGGCGACGTATAGATGCGCTCGAACGACGTCTTGGCATTAAACTGATGCATCGTACAACTCGACATCTTACACTAACTGAGCGTGGTACGGTATTTTTCGATCAATGTAAAAAAATACTCGACGATCTGGATCAGGCAGAAAAAATGATCGGTGAAGGCCTGAACAAAGCGACCGGACACCTCATCGTCTCCGCTCCGGCCGCGTTCGGAAGAAAACATGTGGCACCGCACGCCCCCGCTTTTCTGGCAGCCAATCCAGACGTCAAAATATCATTCAATCTGAGCGATCAGGTCGTTGACCTTGTCCGTGAAGGATACGATCTCAGCATTCGTATTGGCGGGACAATCGACCCCAGCCTTGTCGCTGTAAACCTGTATTCAAACCATCGTGTCGTTTGCGCAGCTCCGGATTACCTTGAAAAACATGGCATCCCGAAAAATCTCAAGGATTTGAGCCAGCATAATTGCCTTACCTTCAACCTGCAGGGAGGCCAGCAACGTGGCTGGCATTTCAGGGAAAACAACAAGACCGTCATTATCCGGACAACCGGCAATCTCGACTGTAACGATGGAGAATTATTGCACCGGTGGTGCCTTGAGGGATATGGGCTGGCATGGCGTTCGACATGGGAAATCCAATCCGAACTCGCCTCCGGCAAACTGGTCACCGTACTGGATGATTATGCCCTGCCCAACTACGACATCATGGCGGTTTACCCCCAGCAAAGATACCTTCCCCTGAAAACGCGCCTGTTTATTGACCATCTTAAAACAACGTATATGCAGGCTGATTACTGGACACAACCGCACTGAGACCATGCGTCTTCACTCCTGTAAAAATTGGCGAATTCCGCCAGACAACTCGTATCATCAGGAAAAATGCCGTACAAAACAAAAAACCGCCGGTTACTCCGACGGTTTTTTGTTTTGATGAGCCGAAACACTTGCAAAACTGTTTCAGACATGATTGCCTAGGATTCGCCCGACACTTCCGCGCCACAGAACGGACAGAATTTGGCATGTTCATCCGTAATCGGATAAGAACATTTCGGACAAAGTTTCGGCACAGGTGACAGTTCGACAATCAGCTCTCCTTCGAGCACAGGAACCATACGATGGTCTTTCTTGAAGTCAGCGGTCTTGACGACCCGTTTGACGATTCCGTTCACCGGAGCCAGAACCGATCTTTCCTGCTTCATGATGGAAACGTTAAAGAGTTCCTGTCCCTGCTTGACAATATCGCCCTCCTTGACGTGAACAATCCAGAGGTCGGCTTTGCGCGGGCTGGCGACATGATAAGGATTGCCGTTTTCCGCAATGATCGAGCCACTGCCGCCACCGGCAGCTGTTACAGGAGCATCGATCTGGACATCACTGGTAAGAATTTCAGAATCCAGAACATACCGTACTGTGGCAACACCATCATCATTAACCGGATCGATACTCAGAAGAAGCATCTGGTGCGGTTTGCCACTGGTTGTATTGAAATTGAGCGTCTGCCCCGGTTTGATTCCCTCAAACCACACATCGAGCGGCAAATGATTCGGGTTACCGAATTTTTTCTGGAATTCGATAGTCTTGATCGCATCCGCCGGATGGTTCAGGTACATGACAAATTCTTCATCGGTCGGTTCGCGTTTCAGAAGTCTTGTCAATTCGGCCTTTTCGACTTCCATGTCGACAGGCGGCAGATTTTCCAGCGGAGACACTTCCGTACGGGAAGCGATAGCATTTTTCCAGTCGGCACCAAAGGCACTCTGGTAAACCCAGTCATCCGGGAAACCGAGCGGCAAGCGCCCGAATTTGCCCAGCAGAAGATTCTGGAAGGCTTCGTTACAGTCACGATAGGTGTCAAGGCGCTTCTGCTTGATTTCTTCCGTAAGATCTTCTTCTTTGGTTTCAGTGACAGTTTTGAGTACCGAAAGAAGCTGCTGGACTGCGGGCAGACCGCCGCGCTTGTATGCGCCGGTAACCGCCAGAAATGCAGTGTTCCATGTCGTCTGGGAACCCGGCGTCACATCGTGATAGCGAACGATCTGGCGCGTATAGGCCAGAAAGTCGAGCATATAAGGAAGCAACTGGATATAACCCTGCTTGACAGCACCTTCCTGCGAAGAAGAAGTCGCACCGCCCGGCATGGCGTAACGGATAACATCATGGTCAATGCCCTGGAAATAAGGCGAGCAGTACCGGTCAAAATACGGCATGAACTGCTTGCAGACGAAATTGGCATCCCGCAAGGCTTCCCGGTTAAGGCTGGTTTGCAGACCCAGTTCGTCTTCCATGTAAGCGGCGAGCGAACCAATGTCACCCTGACCATAACTGCGTACTGAAGCGCCCAGACCGGCATCGACGATCTGGCAACCGGCTTCCGCAGCGGCGGCACAGGCAGGAAGGAACAGGCCATCGGTAACATGGCGATGGTAATGCAGAACCAGTTCAGGCCAGCGCTTTCTGAGGGCAGTGACCAGTTCACGCATGAATTTCGGCGGACAAACGCCAGCCATGTCCTTCAAACCCAGAATGAATTCACGGGTCACCGCCTTTTCGGACAGGCCCGAAACCCTGGACATCATGGCGATAATGGATTCCGTGACCCTGAGATAGTGGTCAATATCGAAGCCCTTGGCATACGATAATGACAGGGCCGGTTCGAATACCTTGTCCTTGCGGTCCATGACCACTTCCGTAATCGGCAGCATGTTGGCCGGTTCATTCAGGAAGTCGAAGCAGCGAACCACGTCGTAGTGGTCGCAGATCATTTCGCCCGTCAGCCTCATCAGGTTTCTTGGCTGCGGGCTGTAACCGAGCACATTAGTCGAACGGATCAGCAACTGTTTCAGGGTCTTTGGTGCAAAACTGTTCCATTCACGCGCTTCCCTGAACGGATACGTCATGTTGGCAAGCATGGCCACATGGAAATGGGCACCACCACCGTTTTCGATGGAAAACAGGCCGAGATTGTCCAGATAAGGTCCCACGAGCCTGTCTTCCGCCAGACGCATGCGATTGCCGTTATTGGACTGGGTCATGTCGCGGGTCGTGGTATCCGTAAAGTGGATTTTGCCACTGTCGCGAACAAAGTCGAGCAAGGCGCGACGGTCACCACGGGGATAAGGCGATGGAGTCCGTTTTGCTTTCTGGGTAATCTCCGGCAGGATCACCTTGAAACTGCCCAGAGAAGGTGTATTGCGATTGCGGTACGTTCCCAGCGAGACATAGGGGTTGTATCCGCGAGCGGAAATTTCAGCCACGAGTTTGGCCAGGCGTTCTTTTTCCGGTGCAAGATCCGTGTAGTTGAGCAGTTCCGGATGATCATGGATATAGGTCGTTGTGATATTGCCGTTACGGAAATTTTCATCACTGATGATTTTTTCCATAAACGGAATAGTCGTCTTGAGGCCACCGATCACATATTCGGAAAGCGCACGCTCCATGATACCCATCGTTTTCTGCCAGTCATGCGAATAGGTAATCAACAGCGCACCAGCCGAATCATAATTGGACGGGAATTCATAACCGGCCGACAGATTCGAATCGAGGCGAACACCGGGGCCGCCAGTTGACACATAACGGGTAATCAGTCCCGAGTTTGGCGTAAACCCATCCTGAGGATCTTCGAGATTCACTCGCACCTGCATGGACGTGAAAATCGGGCGAGTATTTTCTTCGTTAAAACGCAGCTCGGAACCGAAAGCGATAGCGATCTGCTCTTCCACAAGATCGACCCCATAACGGCTTTCGGTAATACCGTGTTCAACCTGCAAACGGGTATTGACTTCAATCATGTAAGGCGTCGAGTCCTCGGTCACCAGAAACTCGACCGTGGCAACGGAATGGTAACCGACTGCCAGAACCATCCGGCGCGCATAATCCTTGAGTTGTTCGCGCAATTCAGGAGTGATGCCCTTCCATGGGGAAGGCGTGATTTCAATCAGTTTCTGGTTATTACGCTGTACGGTACAGTCGCGTTCGTCAAAGGCGAACACATTGCCCCAACGGTCAGCGATGACCTGAATTTCAATGTGATGGACATTGGGCAAATACTTTTCGACAAACAGGCGTGGATTGCCGAAAGAAGCCTGCGCCATCGCAGACGCTTTCATAAAAGCGTCTTCCAGTTCTTCCTGATTGGTCACGCGGAAAATACCCCGACCACCACCACCACCTTCAGCTTTCAGCATAATCGGCAAGCCGATTTCCTTGATGATGGCCCTTGCCTGTTCAACGTCGACCGAATCATCCGAACCCGGGACAACGGGAACACCTACCTGACGGGCAATAATACGAGCCTGGACCTTGTTGCCCAGTTTATACATGGCATCGGCAGAAGCGCCAATGAAGGTGATACCGGCTTCTTCAGCCAGCTTCGGGAAAAGCATGTCCTCGCTGGCAAAACCCCAGCCCGGATGCATGGCCACAACATTGCGTTGCTTGGCCAGTTCCATGATCTTCTCAAGATGGAGATAGGCGCGGGGATCAGAACCCAGAAGAATCAGTTCCTGAGCGGAAGCGGCTGCAGGCTGCGTCTTGTCGACATCGGTTACGGTCATTGCAGAAACAGCTTCGAACCGTTCCCCAATGGATCGGCAAATACGACGTGCGGGGATACCGCGGTTTACTACCAGGATGACTTTGCCACGCAGAGACTCCCGGACTTCTTCAAAGGTTCTTTTTTTAAGATTCATTTCTCTTCTCAGCACAGTCGCTGATTCAGTCTGTTATTGGAAATACACCCAAAAACTCCGCCTTTTCCGGCCGAGATAAAAAAACGGATGGCAAAACCGCCTGAAGCTGGATTGATAAACATGGCGTCGTTTGATTAAACTCAGCCAGCCCTGCCTCAAAAGCCAAATATTTTAAT
>CDZQ01037886.1_pt1 | contig 12557 bp, 10 predicted proteins | sample 554831 | NCBI WGS metagenome assembly CDZQ01 (sample SAMEA3182112, study PRJEB8094) | gut metagenome | biome: human; feature: gut; material: Stool; isolation source: human stools | place: Canada | collected 2013-05-06
CGCATATTTATTGTGCAAAACAACTAAAAAGACAATAAAAACATTGACATAAAAATGTCAAAAGCAAGTTTTGATACCGTAAAAGCATTTTTTGATATTGCCATATTTGCGTTTTTCACGTAGGATATAGTTGTAACACACGACACAATTTGTTTATGATTACTTACCAATAGAAAAAAAAGATAAACAAACCACGGAGGGACCTATTTATGAGAGATGATTACATACTTGAATTAAAGGATGTAGTTAAAACCTTCGGAGGAGTTACTGCATTAAACCATGTGCAGTTTCAACTAAGAAGAGGAGAAGTTCACGCCCTGATGGGCGAGAACGGCGCCGGAAAATCTACCTTTATAAAAGTAATAACCGGCGTACACCGTCCAGACAGCGGAATCATGTTGTTGGAAGGGGAACACGTCAGCTTTAAATCAACGGTAGAATCTCAAAAAGCCGGGATTGCTGCGATCTATCAACATGTTACATCCTTTCCTGACCTTTCAGTAACTGAAAACATTTATATGGGGCAGGAAATCACGACTAAACTGGGCACGTATAATTGGAGACAAATGCGAAAACGGGCAAAACACTATCTATCGCAACTCAATCCGGATATCGACGTCACGAAACCTATGAGAACATTGTCCGTAGCACAGCAGCAAATGGTTGAAATTGCAAAAGCATTATCACGAGATGCACGAATTTTGATCATGGACGAGCCGACAGCTTCATTGACAAAACATGAATGCGAAGAACTATATAAAATAGTAGACAAGTTGCGTGACAATGGAGTATCGATTATCTTTATCACCCATAAATTTGAAGATATGTACCGTTTAGCAACCAAGGTAACGGTCTTCCGCGATGCCAATTATATTGGTAGTTGGGATGTAGACAAAATTTCAAATGCAAAATTAATCAGCGCTATGGTCGGACGCGAATTAGATCAAATGTACCCTACTAAAACATCCACACCGGGCGAAGAAGTTTTACGCGTAGAAAATTTATGCAAAACAGGTTTTTATAAAGACATTTCTTTTTCTGTTAACCGCGGCGAAATTGTTGCATTGACCGGATTAGTCGGGGCATCCAGAACCGATGTGTGCCAAACACTATTTGGTATTACAAAGCCGGACTCAGGAAAAATATTCCTGGATGGAAAACCCGTACGCATCAACAATCCGATCAGCGCACTCAAGCACGGAATCGGACTGTTACCTGAAGACCGTCAGATTCAAGGGTTGATTTATGAATTGCCTATCTACGAGAATGTTTCAGCTGCAACGATGAAGAAATTTTCTCAAATGGGCATTTTAAAAGAAAAACAAGAAATGAAAAAAGCAATTGAATTATGCCAGAAAATTCAATTGAAAGCGAAAGACATTGCAGATCCGCCTTCTGCACTTTCCGGTGGAAACCAGCAGAAAGTCGTTTTTGCAAAATTATTGAACTGCGACCTAAAGGTTCTTATTCTTGATGAGCCTACTAAAGGTATCGACGTAGGCGCAAAATATTCTATTTATGAAATCATGAATGAGTTGGCCTGCAACGGATTTGCCATCATTATGGTATCTTCTGAAATGCCCGAAGTTTTAGGTATGGCAGACCGAATCTATGTCATGAAAACAGGACGTATTACGGCGGAATTTAGTATTGAGGAAGCCACACAGGAAAAAATCCTGGAAGCTGCTCTGACTAAAAAAACGCCGGACAAAGAAGAGGAGGCGGTATAGAATGGGAAGCAAACCAACAAATCAAAGCCCCTTGACAAAAGCTGTAAAAACCGTAACCGGTTACCCTCAGTTCGGATTAATTGTGGGGCTGATTGCATTACTAATTGTAATGGCTTTTATTACACCGTCATTTTTCAGTTTTGACACGATTGTATCGCAGTTACAAAACAACTCCATCTATGCCATTTTGGCAGTTGGCGTTATGATGGTTATTTTAACAGGTGGCATTGACTTATCTATAGGTGCTACACTAGCATTATCCGGAATGACCGTTTCGGTATTGATGAATTCTTTTACCGGACTTCCTGTAATTTTATGGATCCTGGTGTCTATAGCCATTGGTGCCGTATGCGGAGCCATTAACGGAATTCTTGTTGGAAAACTGCGCATCGTACCGTTAATTGCCACACTGGCGACTATGTATATTTTCAGAGGCGCAGCCTTTTTTGTCAGTGGTGGGCAATGGTTTATGTCTCACCAATTCCCTGCAGATTATCAGGCTGTTACACAAACAAAAATTCTTTCCATCCCATCTTTAATCTGGATTACAGTATTAATTTTTATCTTGGCTGGATTATTCCTGGGATATACCAAGCCGGGAAGACGAATCTATGCTATCGGAACCAACCCGGAATCGGCTCGCGTAGCGGGTATCAAAGAAGGAAATGTAAAAATTTTAGCCTACACCCTGTGCGGAGCTTTAGCAGGATTTGCAGGCATGCTGTTCACTTCCAATTTGGCAACTTGCCAACCACAAATTGCAGACGGATATGAGATGACTGCCATTGCTATCTGTATTCTGGGCGGAGTCAGCATCGTAGGCGGGAAAGGCCGTATCGACGGTGTTGCGATCGGCGTAATCATGATTTTTGTTATCAACACGTTCGTCAGCTTAATTCCGGGACTGAGCATCTGGTCGGATGCCATTCAAGGTGCCATCATTGTTGCAGCCGTTATCCTGAATCTGGTAACCGGTAAATTTGCTGAAAAGAGAGAACTCAAAGAAAGGAGCGCGCTGATATGACATCTCCGACACCGAAAGACCTCACTGTAAAAAACAAGTTCAGCCTTTCCAAATTTCTTGTAAAATGGGAAATGATTCTTGTTTACATCTTTATTATCATCAACATCGCGCTTTATATAGGAAATCCTCAGACATACAATATTACAACCATACAATGGACCGTCCAGTTAATTATGAGCAAAGCCTTTATGGTCTTTGGCATTGTATTGGTTTTAATCCTCGGTGACATAGACGTCTCCATTGCCTCAATTATGGCCATGAGCGCCATGTGTATGGGACTACTTGGCAATGCAGGACTTCCCTGGCCTGTTGTTTTATTGGGCGGATTGCTGGCAGGAGCCGTATGCGGCGCCATTAACGGATTTTTAATTGCCAGATTAAAAATGTCGGCAGTTATCGTTACCATTTCAACTTCTTTGTTATTCCGAGGAATTGTTAAAATCGTTATTGACAAAGTAGAAGGCAAAAAGCTATCTACTTATCCCAGTTGGTTTAAAACAGCCGGCAACGGATTTATCTTTGATATGATTCCCATATCTCTTGCTTGCTTCTTGTTGTTTGGCATTATCTTTATTGTTCTGCTGCACAAATCCCGGTTTGGACGCAAGCTGTACATGATCGGAAACAGTTACACCGCTTCCGAATATTCCGGAATCAACGTTGTGAACACAAAGTTTTTAGTATTTGTGATTGCCGGAGTTATGGCAGCAATCTGTGCCGTATTTTATTTAGGTTATAACGGCAACCAAATGAACTCCTCTATCGGAAAAGGATATGAACTGGATGTCATCGCTATTGCAGCTTTAGGCGGCGTTTCTCCTGCAGGAGGAAAAGGAAAAATGTACGGACCCATTATTGCTACGTTCATCATGGCATTTTTGGACAGAGCACAGGGCTTGCTTGGCATCGATGAAAATGCTAAAAAAGTTGTTACCGGCGTTATCCTGATCATAGCCGTTATCATCCCCTTAATAAACAAAGGCTTATTAGATGAAATAAAATTGCGCACAGTTTATCGTGGAAACAAGAATATTCAAGCCCTTACGGTAAATCATAAAAATGAAATTCGCGAGTTAGAAAAAGAAAAAGGCTTATTACTGCGTTCTTCTGATCATAAAAAAGAAGAAGCTGCCCAAAAGATCGCCCAGATCGAAAAACAAATTGAAGAGAAAAATTTGGCATACGCGGCTAAGCTTAAACAGCTTAATCTGGAAGCTGCTCAGGCAAGGCACAAGCGTGTTCCAAATAAATAAATATTTTTTACAATGGAGGGAAAACCGATGAAAAAACTTATTGCACTGTTCCTGTCCGTAGTTCTGTGCGCAGGATTGTTGGCCGGATGTACCGGATCAACGCAAACAGGAGGAGACGATTCTCTTGCAGGCAAGCACGTGTTCATGTTTAAATCCACCGGTAATACATTTGGCGATTTAATGTATCAGGGATTTAAACAATACATGGAGTCTCAAGGACAACAAACCGTGTACAAGAGCCCGTCTGAAACAACCGTTGAGGCACAAGTAAAACTGATTGAAGAATTGATTATTCAAAAAGTTGCCTCTATCACCATCTCTACAAATGGAGACGCCGGATATGACACCGTACTTGAAAAGGCAAAGAACGCAGGCATTAAAGTTATTTCCGTCGACTCTAAAGTAGACAAAGATTATCGTATCACGCATATCGATCCGACAAGCCAGGCAGGTATTGGCCAGTCCTTGGTTCAGGCCGCAACGCTGATCGCATTAGGAAAAGACTATCCGACCGATACAACACTAAAAGAAGCAACGGATGCCGCTTTGGCAGAATACTCCGGTGAAGTTATTAACCTGGGCGTTTTATCTGCATCGATCGATACTCCTGTACAAAACGGCTGGATCGACCAAATGAAAAAAGAATTAACACGGGATGTTTACCAAGGTAAAGTAAATCCCGAATTGGATATTAAATACGGTAATGACGACTTAACCATCAGCACCACGCAAGCTAATGCATTTATTGCAGAAGACAAAGTGGACGTAATCATTTCCCCGACCACGATCGGTGTTGCAGCTGCTGGTCAAGCACTGAAATCTTCTAATTCCTCTATCAAGTTGACAGGCCTTGGGCTTCCGAGCGAAATGAAAGGATTTATGCCAAACCAGGCATCGGATAATGCATTTGATTATGTTTGTCCGTATATGATGCTTTGGGATGTTATCGATCTCGGATACGTATCCGGTGTTGCAGCTCTGGCAGCTTGTGAAGGAAAATATGACGGATCTATCGGAGCAGAAATTACGGTTCCTGCATACGGAGAATACGAAGAAAGAACTTTAACCACCACCGAACATGAAGACGGCGGAACAACGATTGTAATCGGAGATCCGTACGCATTCTATAAAGATAACATGGCAAGTTGGGTTGACGTTCTGTAAAGCAAGAACATCATTCTTATACAAACTATAATAAAAGGAAAGCAAAACGGGTAACCGTTTTGCTTTCCTTTTATTTTGTCCTTTAGTTTTAAAGTTGATATCTATCAATACTTTAACATATATTATAGAATCATCCCGCTACAACAAATCTAAAAATACAGATGTGACATCACTTCATTATTTACACTTGTAATCGCCTAAAGCCTGTATATTTTCTAAAAAAAACATTATTCAAATGAATTGACTTCTTAAATCTCTTTTGTCAAAATAAAAACAAGTCAACCATTATAAATCCAGAGAACGATCTAAATAAAATACCATACTGTCTTTGCTTTTATGAAGCCTCTCTACATCAAATAAGAGTTTCTACCTTTCTCTAAAATTTTTATCAAAATCTGTGATGATAAAAGAATTTCTTTAGAAAACCTTCACACCAAACAAATATTAGTACATTTCTTACAAAAAAGCGCCGGACATGAAAAACAAATCCATGCCCGACGCTTTCCGTCAGTAATTACGATGCACACAATCGCTCAAACGACTATTCGATACCTTTTCCAGATATCTAAAACAAGATTACGCGTTCTCTGCGTTCTCTTCTTTCATTTTTGCAAAACACTCGCTGCAATATACAGGTTTGTCCTCTCTGGGCTGGAACTTTACTCTTGCAACGCCGCCGCATTTAGCACAAGTCGTCTCAAAATACTCGGTAGAGTTTCTTTTTGCTTCTTTTCTTGCATGTCTGCATTCTTTACAACGCTTCGGCTCGTTTTGAAAACCTTTTTCTGCGTAAAATTCCTGATCGCCAGCGGAGAAAATAAAAGTTTTCCCGCAATCTTCGCATACCAGTTCCTTGTCTTCGTACATAATGGAAACCTCACTAAAAAAATAATATTTGTTTTGCCCTTAACCGGAGTTACACCGGCTCGCCAAAATTCCCAGACAATATTTCAACAATAAGCATAAAATGATTTTTCAAAACGGCTCTGCTGTTCCCCGGCCTTGTGTGCCAAACCGTACCACAGCGTAAAGAATGCAGTCTGTAAAAATCTTTTTAACCCATGAATGATTTTCGCGGGTCTTTCAACGCCTCTCGGGCGGGCATATAATCAGGTTGAGATTCCTTAGATTTTTCTAAAAACAACCATTACATTAAAACTTTACTTAATTATCAAAGATAAAAGCTCACTCCTCCCATATCATACAACTTTCAATAATATTCTTTATCCAATCTCAAAGCGTTATCACAATACAAAAACCTCAAAACAAACCCGTCAAAGGCAGAAACATCAAAACACTATTCAAAATTCAATACAGAACACTTACAAAAATATAAGATCTCTGAACTTTATCAAAGGAATGTATCTTCTAACAGAAACAAATTATTCTCTTTTTGCGCCATATGGATCTTTCTTTATAATTTTTTTACGCACCCGAAACATCGCATCCGTAACAGACTTCTTACTAACACCTAATTTTTTAGCTATATCCGCATAGCAGACATCTTCTAAAAACAAATCTAAAACCTTTAATTCAAACTCTGAAAGATCTTTTCGCAACCCTACAAAAAACTCGGCAATATCTGCGGTATTGGACATATCCGATGTGTTTTCGGCCAAATCTTTCTGCTCATCAAACTCTTGATCGCAATCACTGCGTTCAAACGTCCTGTACGCAGAAATCACGCGATTTTTAATGCACTTTTTTGCAAAAGCATCAAAGCAGCTTCCCTTTAGAGGATCAAACCGCCGAAAAGCAATATATAAACCAATCTGAGCTTCCTGTATCAAATCCTGCTGATGATGTGCAGGATACGTTGCGCAAACTGCTCGAATATAAGGCAAATACTTTTTCATTATAGTCGGAAAATCAGCCGTTTCCGCCATGTTACATCAATCCTTCAAAATCCGGTTTCTTCATAGATATTTAACAAAAAACGGCTTTTATGCAACAAGGAATGACCCAAATGCCGTTTCCGGCTTTGGACCATTCCCCCATATCATACTCCCATATTTGTTTTTACCATAAGTGAAACCAGTTTTTTGCGTCTCGCGCAACCTTTTAAATATATTCAATCAGTTGATAATCGTTTCTTCTGTATCAATATCAAACAAATGGATTTTCTCCATTTCAAAGCAAACCTTAATCGTGTCACCCGGTTTTGCCTTCGTCGTCGGGTCTACTCTTGCAGTAACCTTAGAGTCCTTAACATCCAAGAACAAATATGTTTCGGCACCCATCATTTCCGTTACTTCAACGTCTGCGGTAATAATGCTGTCCGTAAATCTTTCCAGATACATCTCTTCGTCATGAATAGCTTCCGGACGGATACCTAAAATAACCTGTTTACCACCATAGGACATTAATTTTTCATAGTTTTCTGTCATAACCTTATCCCGAGGTAACTTCAGCGAAAACTCTCCAAAGTTTACAAACATATCGTCGCCACGGCGAGTCAATTTTGCTTCGATAAAGTTCATCTGCGGAGAACCGATAAATCCTGCAACAAACAGATTACAAGGACGATCATACAAGTTCTGCGGCGTGTCACACTGCTGAATAAAGCCGTCTTTCATAACCACAATACGTGTAGCCATCGTCATAGCCTCGGTCTGGTCATGCGTAACATAGATAAAAGTAGTACCTAAACGCAAATGCAATTTTGAAATCTCCGTTCTCATCTGCGCACGCAACTTAGCGTCCAAGTTGGACAAAGGCTCGTCAAGCAAGAATACTTTCGGTTCACGAACGATAGCACGCCCTAACGCAACACGCTGTCTCTGACCTCCGGACAAAGCCTTCGGCCGCCGCTCCAACAAATGGGAAATATCCAAGATTCTCGCAGCTTCATCAACACGTCTCTTAATTTCTTCTTTGGAGAACTTGCGCAGTTTCAAGCCAAATGCCATGTTTTCAAAAACCGTCATATGCGGATACAACGCATAGTTCTGGAACACCATCGCAATATCTCTGTCTTTCGGGGGAATATCATTTACAACTCGATCATCAATATAAAGTTCCCCTTCACTAATCTCTTCAAGTCCAGCGATCATTCTCAGCGTTGTGGATTTTCCGCAACCGGAAGGGCCGACCATAACGATAAATTCCTTATCCTTAATCTTCAGGTTAAAGTCTGTAACAGCACGGACGCCGCCCTGATAAACCTTTCCGATCCCTTTCAATACTACTCCTGCCACTGCAATTCCTCCATCATTTATTCTGTAAAATCAAATAAACTGATTTATTATACAGGCATAAAAAGACACTTTTACACCATAGCAATGATACCATAAATACAAACATTTGAAAAGTGGCGATATGACCAAATTTTCATTTATATTTTGTTAGAATTAAACAAAAAGGGTACTGCAAGTCCTTTTTTCGGGACTTAGAACCTTAAAAACTTCTTTTTCTACAGGTTCTCACACAAAAAATTCACATTCCAGCAAAAATTCAGACACCGTTACAGGCGTTTTCCTGAACATCTGAAAGTTCTGTCCACTCTGTATACAATGCATCCAATTGTACGCTCAACTCATTTAATTGCTGTGTTTTTTCCGTTAATATAACATAATCTCCTGCAATTTCAGGATTTTCCAGCTCCGCTTGCAGGGCAGTCAATTGCTGTTCGGTCTGGTGAATTTCCTCCTCCAGGCGCAACAATCTTGCTTTCTGCTTGCGCTTTAAAGACTGCTGTGCTTTTCGGTTTGCATAATCAGACGCCCCCTTATCTTTGGAAGGAGTTTCTTCTACTTTACGTACCGAGATTTCCTCTCGCTTGCTTAAATAGTAATTGTAATCGCCCGCATAACAAACAGCGCCGGTTTGCCCAAGGTCATAAATCTTGGTGGCTAATTTATTAATAAAATAGCGGTCATGCGAAACAACCAGCAATGTACCGTCATAACCCAAAAGCGCATTTTCAAGAACTTCTTTGGACTCGATATCTAAATGATTCGTTGGCTCGTCTAAAATCAAAAAATTCGTTTGAGACAACATCAGCTTCACCAACGCAACACGTGCTCGTTCCCCACCGGATAAATCGCGAACTCTTTTAAAGACATCATCCCCGTGAAACAAAAAAACTCCTAGTGCATTGCGCACAGCGGTATTTCCCAGTTTTGGATAAGCGTCTGCAATTTCATCAAATACCGTTTTATCTAAATTCAAATCAGACTGTGTCTGGTCATAATACCCAATCTGAACACGCGGGCCAATCGAAACAGAACCTTCATCCGGAGCGGTCTGCCCGACAAGAATTCTCAACAACGTAGTCTTTCCACAGCCGTTTGGTCCGTTTAAGAAGACCCTCTCCCCTCGCCGAACCTGTATGGTTACATCTGAAAACAATGACTGCTCCCCAAAACGCTTACAAATCTTATCTGCATTCAATACCTCATTAGCACAAGGCCCGCAACAGGAAAAGTGAAAATCAATACTTTCCGGATCGGGCGGAGGAGCTTCTACCGTAGAGGCTATTCGGTCAATCTGCTTTTGTTTACTTTTTATTGTGACGTAATTGTGTGCCTGATTAAAACGCTTTTGTTGTTCAATAATCCCTTCTATCCGATGAATTTGTTTTTGCTTGCTGTCATATTCACGCTGCGCCGTTAATCTTTTCAACGCTTTTTGCTTTCGGTACTCCGTATAATTGCCGGGATAGGTATCCAAAAGACCGTTTTGCAATTCAAAAATCCGATTACAGATCCGATCTAAAAAATATCGGTCGTGTGAAATAATCATCACAGCGCCCCGATACGTAACCAAAAAATCTTCCAGCCATTGCGTAGCCTGCACATCTAAATGGTTCGTCGGCTCATCTAATAACAATAAATCACTATCAGACAACAAAATTCTGGCAAGAATTACTCGGGTCCGCTGCCCCCCACTCAGACTACACATGGGCAGTTGCAATTCAGCCTCCGAAAAACCTAAACCAAGCAAAGCAGAACGAGCTCGGCTGCGATACGTTAATCCGCCCTGCTGAGTAAATCGTTCCGTCAATTCATGCTGCTTCCGGATTAACCCCTCATCCGCACTGTTTTGTAACTGGGCGGCAATTTGCTCTAATTGACTTTCCATTTGTGAAAGAGAAGAAAAAACCTGCAATACTTCTTCTATCGCACTCTGCTGCGAAGTATAATCGCTATGCTGCTGCATGTATGCAATTTTTGCCCCATGCTCCAGACTGATTTCTCCGCTATCCGACGGCTCTTCTCCGATTAAAAGACGAAACAACGTTGTTTTTCCTGCGCCGTTTACGCCGACTAAACCAATTTTATCTTTTGCGTCCACTTTGAACGAGACTTGATCAAAGATCTTTTCTGCGCCAAACGACTTAGACAGTCCAAAAGCGCTTAAAACTATCATATTCCATCCTCCATCAGCCTAAAAGGTGAGATGTCCGTATTATTATATCACTTTCCTGTTTTTTTTTCAAGAAACGACGCACAATATTCCGACATTTTTAACGTCTTTCGACGGTTTTTTTGGAGGAAAAACAGCCTTTCGTACAGCATGTTTCGACATGCTTGTAGTGGTAACCTAAGACGACAAACAAAAAATTGCTTGATTATGAACAAGTTCGAACGCATCTATTTCCCTTGTTTTGGAATATCTGGCAAAGAATGTCGATTTATCGAATAATTCGTCGAAATATGAATGTTACAAATTTTATAATTTCGACACAAATCTATTGAATTTTTCTAACAAGAATGATAAAATACTGCTAAAATCACAGAAAGTTGCGGAGGAAAAGCAAATGACATCACAAAAACAAATTAAAATCATGATTATCGACGATACGCTCGATTTTTGTGCAATGGCCAAACAAGCGTTGAGCAAAGCCGGATTCAACGTAATTAAAACCACTAATGATGCTGTGGCAGCACTGAATGAGATCCCGGAAATGCGTCCGGATGTTGTTCTTTTTGATTTAATTTTGTCCAAAATGGACGGAATCGCATTTCTGCAAAAAGCATTACATATGACTCGGTCTACAGGGACTAAATACATTGCCGTTTCAACAATATCCGGCGACGCAATTATTCGTCAAATCATGCAAATGGGGGCGTCCTATTATATGGTTAAGCCCGTTAATTTTGATGTTCTTTGCGAACGCATTCATATGATTGTAGGAGAAAAACTACAACCGACTTCGATTCAGATTAAAGCCCCCGAAGAGAGCGAGGATCTCGAAAAACAAGTGACAACCGCAATTTTAGAGATTGGCATCCCTGCGCATGTGAAAGGTTACCATTACGTCCGATCTGCTATTATGCTTGCGATCAAATCGCCGGACGCTATGAACGCTGTAACGAAAATTATTTATCCAACCATTGCAAAAATGTATCAAACTTCTGCGTCTCGCGTCGAACGTGCTATCCGTCACGCCATTGAAGTGGCCTGGGACAGAGGAAACATTGACACATTAAACGCGATTTTTGGCTATTCGATCAGCAGTAACCGCGGCAAGCCGACAAATTCAGAATTTATTGCCATGTTGGCAGACCGTATTCGTCTAAAAAATAAAAAGACTTCTTCTGCAGAAGAAATGATGGAAATTCCTCATTTGTTATAATGCCTTACCAATATTTGTCTTTCCGATAAAAATAATTGACAGACGCGCTTTTTTATGATATGATAACATTATGTTATTATATTGTAAGGAGGCGCGTTTTATGTCGCAGACATCTGGGAATCTGCCGGAACTGATTGGAACAACAGTTTTGGACACCATCGGACTGGTTATTGCAGCACCGGATGCACAGTTGCGAAATCAAATGCACTTGCCTGACGATATTCGTGCACTCGGAATGATTAGTTCCCGTACAGGGGCCGCAGGCCAACTGGTTGCATGTGATGAAGCGGTAAAATCAACAAATACGGTACTTGTCAGCGCAGAACTACCACGCGACACCAAAGGTTGGGGCGGACATGGATGCTATATCATATTAGGCGCTCACAGTGTTGACGATGCGGCTCGTGCAGTTCGTATCGCGCTGGATGAGATTCAAATCAATGCTGGAGAAGTCCATATAAGCCAAGCAGGGCACTTAGAATTCGCCTATTCTGCAAGATCAGGACAAGTTTTACAGAAAGTCTTTCAAGTCCCGTCTTCACAAGCCTTTGGTTTTGCTGCTGGATCTCCCGCTGCTATTGGACAGGTAATGGCAGATCGTGCGCTGAAGGCAGCTGATATTCAAATTTGTAAATATATGACACCCGATTCAGGAACCAGCCATTCCAATGAAGTGATTGTTGCTTTTTCCGGGTCGACCGATGCGGTCAAAGAAGCGGTTTTAACGGCAAAACGAATTGGAATGGAACTGTTATCCAACATGGGCAGTGAACCGCAATCGCCCTCTGAACCCTTTTTATTTTAAA
>CDZQ01040773.1_pt1 | contig 12547 bp, 13 predicted proteins | sample 554831 | NCBI WGS metagenome assembly CDZQ01 (sample SAMEA3182112, study PRJEB8094) | gut metagenome | biome: human; feature: gut; material: Stool; isolation source: human stools | place: Canada | collected 2013-05-06
ACTTCCGAAATAAATCGTCGCACCACCGAAAACAGTGATGACAATCATGGAAATCCACAGGGTCGCCTCGATTTTCCGTCTTCTGGCAAGCAGGTAAACGATCTGCAAAACACTCGCGACAATCGCCAGCGCCGTTGCCAGCAGGATGGGCACTGACGATTCGGGAATGCTGTTTCCCGCAACGAACATGGACAGGTATTTATCCGCAATGGCTTGTGCTGTTGCGATATGGCTTTTTGCCCATGAAAAAGAACCGAAAAACAGGATGACGGGAAACAGGTCGAAAAGAAATTTCATTTTTTACTTGGTCACTTATCAGAAGATTCTGCCTTTTCAGGTAGCGGATCGAATCGCAGGGCGGCAGAATTAATACAATAACGCAGCCCTGTCGGAGGAGGACCGTCGTCAAATACGTGGCCCAGATGGGCATCACAAATGGCACAGATAATTTCGGTACGCACCATGCCCAGCGAGACATCGACCTTTTCCTTTACATTTTCAGGGTCGACGGGTGCAAAAAAACTCGGCCAGCCACAACCGGCATCGAATTTTGTGTCGGAAATGAACAGTGGCGTTCCACAATTGACACACGTATAAACGCCGGTTTCGTCATGGTTCCAGTACTCGCCGGTAAAGGGCGGTTCCGTCGCCGCCTGTCTGGTCACGGCATACGCTACGGGAGAAAGCTGCGCCCGCCATTCGGCATCTGTTTTTTGTACTCTGGGTTTGCTCATAATCGCTCCTTGCAGGATATTGAACTCTTTCAATGGAAATGACAGATTACTTGTTCGAAAAGTTTCAGCTATCAGATTTGTTAAATAAAAGTGAGTTCAGTCCTGACAAGAATACCCCATTTTAACGAATGAGTTCGAAGACCGCCATCGATTCGACATGCGAGGTATGCGGAAACATATTGATGACACCGGCCATTGCGAGCCTGTAGCCACCCTCCGTAACCAGAATGCCGGCATCACGTGCCAGTGTCGATGGATTGCACGAAACGTAAACGATCCGTTTCGGCTTGAACCGGGAATGTTTTCCATCCAGATCAGCAATGGCCTGACAGACTGCCGCAGCGCCATCCCGGGGTGGATCGATCAGGATACGGTCGAATTGTCCCAGTGCAACCCAGTTTTCCGCTGTCATCTCGAACAGATTGCTGCATGCAAATTTCGTTCTATCTTCCAGACCGTTCAGTTTGGCGTTTTCCTGTGCACGTTGGGTCAGGATGTCGCTTCCTTCTATACCAACAACTTCTTTTGCAAGTCTGGCAATCGGCAGGGAGAAATTGCCCAGCCCGCAAAACAGGTCAGCTATCCGCTCGTCCTTGCCGATATCCAGCAAGCGCAAGGCACGTGACACCAGAACCTGATTGATGTGGTAATTGACTTGTGTGAAATCGTTTGGTTTGAAAGGCATCTCGACGCCGAATTCCGGCAGGACATATTTCAGCGCATTTTCATCAGGATAGAAAAGTCTGATGGTATCAGGCCCTTTCGTCTGAAGCCACCACTGAACCTTGTGTTCATCGGCAAAACGTTTCAGTTCGCTTTCGTCATCCGCCGTCAAAGGCGCCATGATACGCAACAGCAGGGCCGTAATCGGCTGATCCCCATCGCTTCCGATCGCGACTTCAATTTGTGGAACTTCCCGCATGATGGAGAGCGATTCGATCAATTGCCGAAGGGGCACCAGCATGTCGGAAATATGGGGGGGCAATACATGGCATTCTTTCATGTCGACGACATAGCGTGATTGCCTTTCCCTGAAACCGACGAGAATGCCGCCTTTTTTGGCTACGTAATTGACGGACAGGCGTGCCCGGAAACGATAGCCCCAATAAGGCCCATAAATGGGACGCAACATTCTTTCAGGCCTGATACGGCCGATATGCCAGAGATTGTCTTCCAGTACACGCTGTTTCATCGCAACCTGTGCCGACGGTTCGACATGCTGCATCGAACAACCGCCACAAACCTTGAAATGCGGACATTTGGGTTTGGCACGAACCGGCGATTCCCGGAAAAGGGAAATCATTTTCGCCAGTTCCCATTTGCTTTTTCTCTTGACCGTTTCGAAATGCACCACTTCACCTGGCAATGCACCTTCAACAAAAACGACTTTTCCGGGTGCCCCGTCTTCATTGGGCAAATGCCCCACTCCACGTCCTTCGGCATCCAGAGATTTGATTTGAATAGTATTGATCGGCATAAACCTTGTCTGACAAACAAATAACGCACATTGGGACAATATGCGTTATTCGGAAATAAGCAGGATTGGAATTAATGTGCAGGCAGATATTTCATCGGATCGACTGGCTTGCCCTGATAACGTATTTCGAAATGCAGCTTGACCCTGTCGCTATCGGTGTTACCCATTTCGGCAATTTGCTGACCCCGTTTTACCTGTTGTTTTTCCTTGACCAGAACCTTGTCATTATGGGCATATGCCGAGAGGACACCATCGCTATGCTTGATAATGACCAGATTGCCATAACCGTTCATGTTGCCTCTGTGCAGGACAGTGCCATCGGCAGCGGCAACAACTGGCTGCCCTTTGGTTCCTGAAATGTCGATACCCCGGTTTTTTCCGGGTTTGTATGAGGTAATCACGTTGCCCCGAGTCGGCCAGCTCCAGACAATGCCGGACACTTCTTTTGCACTTCCGTTTGCAGCAACGGCTGCCGGAGCGGCGCTGGACTGTGTCGCTGTTTGTTTGCCGGATTCCTTCCGGGCTTCATCGATCGAACGGACCTGAACAGCGGAAGAAGATGCAACAGCTGTCGCCGCCGCCCCTTCAGGTGGCTGTACGCGCAAGACCTGTCCGACTTCCAGTGCATTCACGTCGGCAAGATTGTTCCAGCCAGCCAGATCGTGAACGCTATGACCGGAACGTCTTGCAATCTGCGACAGGGTATCGCCGCGCTGGACGGTATAACGGATCGTGTTCCTGTCGATCGGCTGATAGGAATTCGAAGTAGTGATGCTCGAGCGGTCACTTATGGGTGCCGTTTTCTGGGGACTGCTGCAGGCAAACAGACCTGCACAACTGACTAGCAATAGTGGATAAACAATCTTCTTCATTTAGCTGTTCCAATATCTGTCGACATCTTGAATTCTTCAAACGGTTCCCTGTTGAAGGGGGACAAAATAACAATCGTCTAGTATAACGCTTTCCCACTCACGTTCGGCTACTCTTTTTATCAATTGCAGCTTTTGTTTTTCATCTCCCACGGGAGCGATCAGGCGTCCGCCTATGGCCAGCTGGTCCAGCAAGGCATCCGGTACCTGCAAACCTGCCGCAGCAAGAATTATGCCCTCAAACGGTGCAGCCTGCGGCAGCCCCTTCATGCCATCGCCATACTGCAAACGCAAATTGGCGATTCTCATGGGCCTGAGATTTCTCCGGGCCAGCTCATGCAATGCCCTGATTCTCTCGATAGAATAAACCTCTTGTGCCAGTTTGGCGAGGATGGCCGCCTGATACCCGCAGCCAGTACCGATTTCCAGAATCCTGTTCATCGGTTGCGTTCCCGGACCGGAGCGCAGTGCTTCTAGCATTTTGGCGACAGTGGACGGTTTCGAGATGGTCTGGTGCGAACCTATCGGCAAGGCGATATCCGCATATGCCTGCCCCCAAAGACCCGATTCAAGGAACAGATGACGCGGAATCTGTTGCATGGCCTGTAACACCACCCTGTCCTTTATGCCGGATTGCGCCAGCCGCTCGACCATGGAGCGCGCCGATCGCGTGATATTCGATTCATTCCAGCCTTCCTTTAACAACACGGTCTGTTTTCGGGCCGGATCGTTCAGGCTAGCGTGTGTCACCTTGTTTTGCATGGCAGTCTGTGTCGAGACATAACTTTTTTTATCGGTCGGCGACTGCCTTGTTTTGTCAAACGAAGATCGTCCCACCACGGAAGACAGTGGCAAAGGAAACGTTTTCGTTTTCTTGTTCATGCGAGTATTTTCGTCAAATCAGTCAATATATCGGTATGCGTCCAGTCCAGCTGAAGCGGAGTGACGGACACATTGCCCTGATTCAGTGCATGAAAATCGGTCCCTTCACTCGCATCCCGAACCGGTCCTGTCGGCCCGATCCAGAAGATTTCCCGGTCGAACGGGTCTTTTTCACGGATGACCGCTTCGGACTCGTGCCGCCGTCCCAAACGTGTCGCGCAGATTTTCTTCAGTTCTGAATAAGGCCTGTTGGGAATATTCACATTCAGAAGAAATGGCTTAGGCAGCTTTTCGTATACTTTCAATACGATATCCCGCGCCATCTCTGCAGCGCTGTCCAGCTCGGCCCATCCTTTCTCGACCTGTGAAAAAGCAATCGCGGGAATGTCGAAAAGGTAGCCTTCCATCGCACCGGCCACTGTTCCCGAGTAAATGGTATCTTCACCCGCGTTCTGGCCATGATTGATACCCGTGACAACCAGGTCGGGACGCCATGGCAAAACGCCGGTTATGGCAATATGAACACAGTCGGAAGGCGTGCCTGTCGTATAAGTAAAGCCGTTTCGCCCCTGATATACCGAGATGGGACGTTCGAGGGTAAGGGAATTGGACGCACCCGAACGGTTACTGTCAGGTGCGACGACAGCGATTTCCGCAATGGGTGAGAGGGCTTTTGCAAGCGCATTGATGCCGGGCGCCAGATACCCGTCATCGTTACTGATTAATATCCGCATCAAAACCGCTCTTTCCTGATCGATTAATGAATGTCGAACGTATGAAAACCGGTACGTTCATCCTGTAAAGGGACTGCAATTATTCTTTTTTCGGCAGAGTCAGCAATTGCAAAATATCATTCAATCCGGAACGAATAGCATCGATATCCACTGATGGAGGCGCAATAAAACTGTCTTCAGGAAGAACCTCGACAGGTGCCGCTCTGCTTTCACGTTCATTCAATTTGTTACGCGCGCCACTGATCGTGAAACCCTGATCGTAAAGCAGTTCCCTTATCCGTCTTATCAGCAGCACTTCATGGTGCTGGTAATAACGTCTGTTCCCTCTGCGCTTTACCGGTTTCAACTGGGTAAACTCCTGTTCCCAGTATCGGAGCACATGAGGTTTCACTCCACACAAGTCACTCACCTCGCCAATCGTAAAATAACGTTTGGCAGGTATGGGAGGCAAAACAACCGTTTCAGGCTTGTGGGCTCGTTCGTTCATGGAAAATGTATTTACTTGTCAAATTTTTCCGCTGATTCAACCATCGATTTCAGTTTCTGGCTGGCGTGAAAAGTCACGACCCGTCTCGCTGTAATCGGAATTTCTTCTCCGGTCCGTGGATTTCTTCCAGGACGCTGCGGCTTGTCCCGCAACTGGAAATTGCCGAAACCGGATAATTTCACAGCCTCGCCCCGCTCAAGAGCACCGCAAATTTCCTCAAAGAAGGTTTCGACCATTTCCTTGGCTTCGCGTTTATTCAGGCCGACTTGTTCATATAATAATTCAGTCAGTTCCGCTTTTGTTAAAGTCGAAGTGTTTTTGTCGGAATCGGGCATCTTTTTTTTATCTAAATAATCCATTCCCATGTTTTCAGCACTATGCGAATCGGTGGGGTATTTCATTCTTGTTCAAACCTGTAATCTATTTGAATCAGGCACGCAAACGGGCGCCCAAGTCTTTTTCGACAGCGGAAACCAGCGCATTGACTGCAGTTTCCACAACTTCATCCTGCAGAGTTCCATTGATATCCTGCAATGTCATTCGGAATGCAAGACTTTTTTCATTGGCATTCAAACCTTTTCCACGATAATCATCAAACAAAACAATAGCTTGCATGATGTTACATAGAGGGTTATTATCTTTTTCCTTATAGAATCTGTCAATGATTACTTGTACCGGCATTGAGGAATCCACAACCAGCGCGATATCGCGTACGACAGGCTGGAATCGGGAAATCTCCGAATAGACTGGAACATCGACCGTTTGCAATGTTGATATGTCCACTTCGAAGAGCACCGGAGCGTGCGGCAAATCGTATTTATGCTGCCACGAAGGGTGCAATTCACCCAGGATACCCGCTTTTTGTCCATTCACTTCAACAGCAGCACATCTTCCCGGATGAAAGGCCGGATGGTTTGCCTTGGTAAAGCGCACGATTTTCGGCGCAAACATGGCTTCCAGGTCGGCTTTCACATCGAAGAAATCGACCTGCCTGTCTTCCTGTCCCCACTGTTCTTCATCGACCAGACCATAAGCGATCGCGGCAAGCCGCTTGGGTTGTTCATATCCGGCAACGGACAACGGACCGTTCTCCACTTTATCGTTGCGCAGGAACACACCGCCGATTTCGAAAAGGCGGATTCTGGAAAATTTCCGGTTGAGATTGAAACGGACATTGGCGACCAGATTGCCGATCATCGTCGAACGCATGACGCTCATCTGGCTGGCGATGGGATTCAACAGACGAATCGGATTGTCATTGGCCGCGAAATCTTTTTCCCATTTTTCTTCAACGAAACTGTAATTGACCACTTCCTGATAATCGAGATCGGCCATCTGCTGGCGAATCGAAAACAGGGACCGGACATTTTCCGGTTTGATACGCATGACATTGGATGCAACCGGCGGCAACGCAGGGATGTTTTCAAAACCGTAAACACGGGCAATTTCCTCAATCAGGTCTTCCTCGATTTCAATGTCGAAACGCCAGGAGGGAGGCGTAACCGTAAACGTGTCGCCTTCCTGAACGAATGAAAGACCCAGACGTGTGAAAATATCGGCGATCTGCTCCACTGAAAAAGGAATGCCGATCACTTTTTCCGCTTTTTCGCGACGCAACACCACCGGATTGCGTTTCGGCAAGTTGAGAATCTGGTCGTCGACAGGGCCGACCGTCGTTTCTCCCTCGACACCGCAGATTTCCAGTACCAGCGCCGTAATTCGTTCGAGAGCCGTGACAGTCGCATTGAAATCGACGCCGCGTTCGAAACGGTGTGAAGCGTCGGTCGAAAAATTGTACCGTCTGGCGCGGCCACGGATGGCATCAGGCCACCAGAAAGCGACTTCAATATATATATTTCTGGTGTCGGATGAAACGGATGTTCTGTCGCCCCCCATAATGCCGCCCAGAAATTCAACACCCGTGTTGTCCGCGATGATACCGACCCAATCGTCCACTTCGACGGTCATATCATTCAGAAGTTTGACCTTTTCACCTTTTCTGCCCCAACGAATGGTCAGGCCGCCGTCAATCTTGTCGAGATCGTAAATATGATTCGGCTGACCGCCTTCCAGCATGACGTAGTTGGAAATATCGACGATTGCCGAGATCGAACGCTGCCCACTCCGTTCCAGACGCTGCTTCATCCATTCAGGAGTCGGCGCATTGGCGTTGATCCCCTTGATCACCCTGCCTGAAAAACGGCCGCACAAATCCGGCGCTTCAACCTTGACCGGCAGTTTGTCGCTTGACGTGACTTTTGCCGGATCGGAAACCGGACGGTTCAATTTTGCGCCCGTCAGCGCGGAAACTTCACGTGCCACACCCAGTAAAGACAGGCAATCGGCCTTGTTTGGCGTCAGCTTGATTTCGAAAATCGAATCTTCCAGCTGGAGATAATCGCGCAAATCCGCTCCCAAAGGCGCATTTTCGGGCAAATCCATAATGCCGGAATGGTCTTCGGACAATTGAAGTTCGCTAAACGAACACAGCATGCCGTTCGATTCAACCCCGCGCAATTTTCCCTTCTTGATCGTGAAAGTCCTGCCTGCTTCTTCCGTCGGCAACTCTGCACCGATCAGAGCACAACCCGTCATCATGCCGGGACGGACGTTCGGCGCGCCACAAACAATATTAAGGATGGTTCCGGTACCGGCATCGACCTGACAGACAGAAAGACGATCCGCATTGGGATGCTTTGCAACTTCCAGAACTTTTGCAACGACGATTTTCGAGAAAGGACGGGCGGCAGGCGTGATTCCTTCGACTTCAAGACCCGACATGGTCATCAAATGAGACAATTCATCCGTCGTCAAATCCGGATTAACCAATGTCCGGAGCCAGTTTTCAGAAAATTGCATAATCAGCTTTCAATTACAAAAAACGGTAAGAGTTATTTTCAACAGGACAGCATGCTTAATTGAATTGTTTCAAAAAGCGCAGATCGCCTTCATAAAACAGTCTCAGATCGTTAATGCCATAACGCAGCATGGTCAGGCGTTCAAGACCGGAACCGAAGGCGAATCCGATGTACTGGTCCGGATCGATGCCCATGTTTCGCAAAACGTTAGGGTGAACCTGTCCGGAACCGGACACTTCCAGCCATCTTCCTTTCAGGGGACCACTGCCGAATGCGATATCGATTTCGGCAGACGGTTCGGTAAACGGGAAATAAGACGGGCGGAAACGCACCTGGAGATTGTCGGTTTCGAAGAAAGCGCGCACAAAATTCAGATACACGCCTTTCAGGTCGGCAAAACTGATGTTCTTGTCGATCCAGAGGCCTTCCACCTGATGGAACATGGGGGAATGGGTTGCATCGCTGTCGACGCGGTACGTGCGACCCGGCGCGATGACCTTGACAGGCAAATCATGGGAACGGGCATAACGCACCTGCATCGGGCTGGTATGCGTACGCAGCAACAAAGGCTTGCCTTCCGTATCGTTGCCTTCGATATAAAACGTATCCTGCATGGAACGCGCAGGATGGTTCTCCGGGCTGTTCAATGCCGTGAAATTGGTCCAGTCCGTTTCGATTTCCGGGCCATCAGCCACGTCGAAACCGATTGAACCGAAAATCCGTTCAATTCTTTCCCATGTTCTCATGACCGGGTGAATGCCGCCCTTGCCTCTTCCTCTGCCGGGAAGGGTCACGTCAATCGCTTCGGCATTCAGGCGGGCTTGCATTTTTTCGTTGGCGAGTTCTTCACGGCGGGCGTTTAACGCCCCTTCGATTCTCCCCTTGGCATTATTAATGACCGCGCCTTGCGCCTTGCGCAATTCGGGTGCCATCTTGCCAAGCGTCTTCATTTGTTCGGTAATCAATCCGGTCTTGCCGAGATATCTGGCTTTGGCATTTTCAAGTGCAACCGCATCCGGTGCGTTTTCAAAATCTTGTTTTGCCAGAAGAACCAACTGTTCTAACGAGTCCATGCTGTACGATCCTGTCAGATAACAGAAAATTAAAAGTAACAATAAAAAAGCGGGGCAAGTTCAGGCCTTGCCCCGCTTTTATCTATGCAAGCTGCAACACGATCAAGCCGCGATAGCAGCCTTCACCTGATTTACGATAGCAGCGAAAGCAGGTTTGTCCGCTACAGCCATATCGGCCAGAACCTTGCGATCCAGTTCGATAGAGGCTTTTTTCAGACCATTCATGAATACGCTGTATGACATACCCAGTTCACGGGTAGCAGCGTTGATACGGGTAATCCACAGAGCGCGGAATACACGCTTTTTGTTACGACGGTCACGATAGGCATATTGGCCTGCCTTCATGACAGCTTCTTTTGCTACACGAAATACCGAGCTGCGACGGCCACGAAAGCCTTTTGCTTCAGCAAGTATTTTTTTATGACGGGCCCGTGCGGTGACCCCACGTTTTACTCTGGACATGTTCTTTCCTTGTTATTCGTGTTGATGGATCAGGCGCTGGGCATCATGCGCAATACGGACGATACATCGCTCGCATTGACATTGGTCATTCCACGCAACTGGCGTTTGGCTTTGGTGGTTTTTTTGGTCAGGATGTGGCGTTTGAAAGCCTGTGCACATTTGACGGTTCCACCCGGACGAACGCGAAAACGTTTTTTCGCGCCGCTTTTGGTTTTCATTTTTGGCATGTTTTACTCCTGTCTTTTCAGACAGTTCCTCTTTTTAATATGATCACAGGTGGCAACACTCGCTGCACTTGAATGCCTGTTCTCACTTGTTTTACAACGGCAAACGCCGCTGCGCTCTATCCGCCGTTTGAAAAACGACGGAAAAGATTCTATTTCTTTTTCTTCGGTGCCAGAACCATCACCATCTGGCGACCTTCCATTTTCGGAAACTGCTCGACCTGTCCGACCTCTTCCAGATCCTGTTTCAGACGTTCGAGCATACGGAATCCGATATCCTGATGAGCCATTTCACGCCCACGGAAACGCAGGGTAACCTTGCATTTGTCACCGTCTTCAAGAAACTTTATCAAATTTCGTAACTTGATATTATAGTCCCCTTCGTCCGTTCCCGGGCGAAATTTGACTTCCTTGACCGAAACAACCTTCTGTTTCAGTTTCGCCTCATGGGCTTTTTTCTGTTCGGCATATTTGAACTTGCCGTAATCCATGAGACGACAGACAGGCGGATGTGCATTGGGCGCGATCTCGACCAGATCGACATCAGCTTCTTCCGCCAGCTTGAAAGCATCCTGAAGGCTGACAATACCAATCGGCTCATTGTCTACGCCGACAAGGCGCACTTCCTGAGCTGAAATCTCGCCGTTCAAGCGATGTGACTTATCAGTAGCTATCTTGATTCCCCGCTTAAAAAAGTTATACCGTTTGCTTTATGAACTTATTGTTTCGACTGGATTTCGCTTTCCATACGAGCCATCAGTTCATCTACCGTCATGACGCCCAGATCGACGCCTCCACGTGCACGAACGGCAACTGTGTTTGCATTTTTTTCCTTATCGCCGACAACAATCAAATAAGGAACCTTGTTTACAGAATGATCGCGTATTTTATAGGTAATTTTTTCGTTTCGCAAATCCACTTCGGCCCTGAAACCTGCTTTTTTCATCGTTTGAACAACACTTTGCGCGTATTCAGCCTGTCCGTCCGAGATATTCAAAACGGTGGCATGGACAGGTGCCAGCCACAAAGGCATCGCTCCGGCATGGTTTTCGATCAGGATACCGATAAAGCGCTCCAGTGAACCCAGAATGGCGCGATGGATCATGACAGGAATCTTGCGGGTGTTGTCTTCGGCGACATACTCGGCACCCAGTCTCATCGGCATGGAGAAATCGACCTGGATCGTACCGCATTGCCACATCCGGCCAATGGCGTCTTTCAGGGTATATTCGATTTTCGGGCCATAGAAAGCCCCCTCGCCCGGAGACACTTCATATGAACAGCCGGAACGTTCCAGCGACTGGATCAACGCGTTTTCAGCCTTGTCCCACGCCTCGTCGGACCCCACCCGTTTTTCAGGACGGGTGGCGATTTTGTAAATGATGTCGGTAAAACCGAAGTCCCGATAAACTTTTTTCAGCAGGTCGGTGAAAGCGACGCATTCATCCAGAATCTGGTCTTCGGTACAGAAAATGTGTCCGTCGTCCTGCGTAAAACCGCGAACGCGCATCATGCCGTGCAACGAGCCGGATGGCTCGTTACGATGGCATTGGCCGAATTCGCCATAACGCAACGGCAATTCACGATAGGAGTGCAGATTGGAACGATAAATCTGGACATGTCCCGGACAGTTCATCGGTTTTAACGCATAAATGCGGTTTTCCGATTCGGTCGTAAACATATTTTCCTTATAGTTGTCCCAATGACCGGATTTTTCCCACAGGGAACGATCCAGAATCTGCGGCCCCTTGACTTCCTGATAGCCATTTTCCTGATAGACGCGACGCATGTACTGTTCGACCTGTTGCCAGATCGTCCAGCCTTTTGCATGCCAGAAAATCAGGCCCGGCGCTTCGTCCTGGAAATGGAACAGGTCCAGCGAACGCCCCAGACGGCGATGATCGCGTTTTTCAGCCTCTTCCAGCATATGAAGATAAGCATCCTGATCTTCTTTTTTGGCCCATGCCGTTCCGTAAATGCGCTGCAGCATTTCATTATCTGAATTGCCGCGCCAGTATGCACCTGCCAGACGCATCAGCTTGAAAACCTTCAGCTTGCCATTGGCCGGTACGTGAGGACCGCGGCACAGGTCGGTAAAGCCGCCACTGGTATAAAGGGATACATCTTCATTTTGCGGAATCGATTCGATGATTTCGGCTTTATAGTCTTCTCCGATCGACTTGAAGTAGGCAACCGCTTCGTCCCGTGGCAACACTTTCCGGGTTACTTCCTCGTTTTTGCGAGCCAGTTCGGTCATTTTCTTTTCAATGGCCTGCAAATCTTCGGGTGTAAATGGCCGTTTGTAAGAAAAATCGTAATAAAAACCATTATCGATCACCGGCCCGATCGTTACCTGCGCATCCGGGAATAACTGTTTGACGGCATAGGCCAGCAAATGGGCCGTGGAATGACGCAGGATATCAACGCCTTCAGGATCGCGGTCTGTCACGATAGACAGATCGACATCGCCATCGATCACATAGGAAGTATCAACCAGTTTGCCGTTTACTTTTCCTGCGATAGCCGCTTTGGCAAGGCCGCTACCGATAGAGGCCGCTACCTGTGAAACGGTTACCGGTTCACTGAATTCGCGCACAGAACCGTCGGGAAGCCGAACTGAAATCATGATGTCTCCAAAAACCAGCACAAAAAGACGGCACTAACCGTCATCAGAATTAAAACACAACAAAAAAACGCGGGCCTGCCGCGCTTTTCAGACACTCACTGGCACAAAAAACCGGCACAAC
>CDZQ01023362.1_pt1 | contig 12484 bp, 8 predicted proteins | sample 554831 | NCBI WGS metagenome assembly CDZQ01 (sample SAMEA3182112, study PRJEB8094) | gut metagenome | biome: human; feature: gut; material: Stool; isolation source: human stools | place: Canada | collected 2013-05-06
AGGTAGGGCAGAGTGCAGCTCCACGAGGCTACGCATACCGTTACCAGCCATATCGTGGGCAGAACTGCAATGAGCGCCGCCTCGATCGCCATGGCGGCCATGTGTACAAGCGTCGGGAGCTTTTTGACCACGCCGGAATACATGCTCCCAAGCAGCAACAGCACCATACCCGGCAGCAGGGAAGTCACACACATAAAAATACGATATGCGAAATACCACGAGGTGTCCGGCGGCAGGGCGTGGACGACCAGGAAATTCTGATCCCGGAGGGCCATCATCATGCAGCAGACGGCAAGCAGCAGGAAGGAAACGCGCCTCTGCACCGCGGCACAGAGCAGGAAGTACAGGAAAAGCACCAACAACCCGCCGCTGAGACTCAGGGAGGCCAGGTTCTCTCCTGCCTTGAAATTTTCCATGTTCTGGGGCGTAGAAAGGTAGGTGGGCTGTATGAATCCTCCGTCGCGGTGGACGAAGTTGGAAAACTGATAGATTATCTCTATCTCACCCGTCTCCCCGGAGTAGAGCGGGATGGTCATATAGCCGATGCGCGGCACGCTCGCGCTGGCGTTGTCTGCCACGGTGCCGAAGGCGGCGGCTTCCACGCCGTTTACGAACACTCGTGTGCTATAGTCGATAGAATAGGAGCAGAGGGTATAATATCGCTCCGGCAAAGCCCTGATGACGAGGCGGTATGTGCCGTACTGAGGATTGTCGCCGTCCTCGGGGATCGCTGCTGCCTCTCCGGAGGCGAAATCCTCGGAGGTATAAAGGACGTTGGGGTAAAAGCTCCAGTTGTTTTCGACGTTTATAACCTCCCGGGATAAATCCACGCCGGTGATGTCCAGCACGCCGTCAACCGGGACGAGTATACGGAGCTGCCCTGACATCCTGCCAAGGAAGAACTGCATCATCAGTACAACCAGCGCTACGGCGGCAACCGGTAGCAGCCACTGCAGGCGGCGGCTGTGAGCCTTATCCTTCTGCACCTGGCGCGCCTCCTTCCCATTGTCTCCACCAGGGCTTGTGCGAGGTGCGTCCCGGCGCTATTTGAGACAATTATAGCTTTTCTGCCGGACTTTTTCAATAGGCGGCGCTCCGCCCGTCCTTACAGATAGAGCCGCACGCCATTTTTCTCGCGGACGATGTCTGTGCAGACTGCCTTGAGCATGTCAAGCGAGAGGCTGTCCTCATCCTGCCACTCCATGGAGAAATCCTGGTCCGTGGCGGCAGAGACTGACAGGGTGCTATCCTTCATGCTATATTCCACGCTCACGTCTATGGCGATGCGTTCGCCCTTCATCTGGGGGAGTATGATGTTTATAAGCAGCTCTTCGAGCACAAGCTGTACCCGGTAAATCTGCTTCTCCGAGGCGAACTGCCTGCGGCAGAACTCCACGACGGCGCCATTGAGGCCATAGATGTCGAAGTCCCGCTCGGTGACAGTCTGTTGGAAGATCTTGAGCCGGTTTATGAAGGCCTTTGTCCGCTCCCGCTTGGGTGCGTCGAAAATCTGTGACGGCGGGCCCATCTCGTAGATACCCTTTTCGTCCATATATATAACCTTGGAACTGATGGATCGAGCGAAATTCATCTCGTGCGTGACTATGACGCAGGTCATACCCCGGTTCACAAGCCGCCGGATGACCGCCAGCACCTCGTCCACCATAGTGGGATCCAGGGCCGAAGTGGGCTCGTCAAAGAGAATGATCTCTGGCTTCATGGCAATGCAGCGGGCTATGGCGGCGCGCTGCTTCTGGCCACCGGAGAGCTGGGAGGGCATATAGTCTGCCCGCTCCACCATGCCCACCTGGCCCAGACAGTCCATCGCCAGGCTCATGGCCTCCTGCCTGGACAGGCTCTGGAGGTGCATGGGGGCCATCATGACGTTCTCCAGCACCGTCTTGTGGGAGAAAAGGTTGAAGGTCTGATATACCATACCCATCTTGCGCCGGATCTGATCCAGCGGTGCGCCTTTGGCGGTGATCTCCTGGCCGTCTATGTACACTTTTCCCCCGCTGGGGCGCTCTAGCAGGTTGATGCAGCGCAGGAATGTGCTCTTCCCGCAGCCGGAGGGGCCGATGACACAGATGCAGTCTCCCTTTTCAATATCTACATTTACGTCCTGAAACACCAGGTTGCTGCCGAAGCTCTTGGTAAGCCCTTCGATATGTATGATGGACATCACGCCACCTCCTTGTGCGTAAGATGCTTGTTGCGGTCTACCAGACTCAACATGCGGTTGGCGATATAGCCCAGCAGCAGATAGACGACGGAGGTTATCACGAGGGAGATGATGGGGTCCATGGTGCGCGAGGTTATGACTGTGACCGCCCTGGTCATATCTTGTACGGCCAGCAGGCTCACCACGGAAGTGTCCTGCATTGTCAGCACGAACTGGGTCCTGTACAGGGGCATCACCTGGTGCCGTGCCTGCGGAAACACCACGCGGAAAAACGCCTGCCACTTGGAATAGCCTAGGGTCCGCGCCGCCTCAATTTCCCCCACGGCCACGGAGTCCACTGCCGAGCGGAACATCTCCGACAGGTGTGCCGCGCATTTCAGCGTAAATGTGATAATGGCGATCGTCTCGGCACTGAAGCTGGTGCCGGCCAGTATTAGATAGGCAAAGACCATCAGCAGCACGAGCGGCGGTAGCTTCACCATGATGGCGGTGACTGTGTTGCAAAGCCAGCGCACGGCCTTATTCCGGCTACCCTTGCCGGCGCAGAAGGCCATACCCAGTATGGTGCCCAGCACAAAGGAGGATATGGTCAGCAGCAGTGTGACCCACAGGCCGGACAGTATCAGTAGATACCGGTCCTCGTAGATAAGGTTCATATAAATGGATCTCTTCAGGTATTCAATAAGCGCCATTGTGTGTTTTCCTCCTGTCTCACGTCTCGCTCTGAGTTACCAGTACCAAATCCAAGTCAAAATAGGACTCCGAGTGTAGACAGGTACCCATTGCCTCTACCTCCCCGGCATAGTACTGGGAAATGGCGTATACAAAGACATCCACATCCCCATTTGCGATGGCTAGGGAGCAGGCGTCCCAGCTGCTGTCGAACCACTCTATTGTGTAACCGTACTCTGCGGCGAAGCGCTTTATAAACTCTATGTCCACACCCTGCGGCTCGCCGGTTACAAAATCGTAGTAGGTGTAGGGATAGCCGCTGCCGCCCGTGTTGATGGCCACGCGCAGCACCTCTCCGTCCGTTACCTCGGGTATGTCCGTATCGGGGACGAATTCAGAGGCGTTGGCCCGCTCGACAAGACCGGCATATATCTCGCTGGCTTTGAGCTTCGGTATGTATTCGTTCATCTGCTCAAGAATGTCCCGTCGAGCGTTGGCGATGTAGGCTACCAGAGAGTCCTCTCCAATGGGTTCCGGTTGAATCGTGAGGTCCGGGTACTCCGCCACCATGCTGTAGGCGTACAGGGCGTCTACGGCTATGGCGTCCACATAGCCGAAGCGCAGCGCCATAATGCAGTCTCCGATGCTGTCATAGAGGTACAGATTGGGGATGCGCACCTGCTCAGACAGGTAGTAATCCGAGCTCCAGGCCAGTGGAGTCCCTATTCTCCAGGACTGCCAGTCGTCTATGTCGAGCTCTCGGCTGGCCTCTTGGCTGCCGCAGCCGCTGAGCATGCCCACCGCTGCCAGCAGGCAGAGCAGCCTGAGTGCAATCCGTTTCCTAGCGCGCATACTTCCTCCTTAACCTTTCACCCGGCGTCCGTCCGGACCGTGGCCATTCCCGCGTCGGGAATCACGGCGTCAAGCGAGTGCCCGGCAGTTGTCGCTGTAATTTTACTATAACAAACGGATGGAACAGGCAACCTTACAGAATTGTAAAGCTTACCTCCAGTGGCAAACTTTACAATTCTGTAAGGTTGGTTGCCGGGGATTTTCGCTATGCTACAATACGCTCGTAGCAATAGGCGGTCAGCGCCCGGTATTGCAGCCTGCGCAAACAAACTTGGGAGGGGGAGCATGGAAAACTCAATCTTTCGCAAAAAGAGCCTGGAACGGATAGCATCCCCGGAGCAGCTGAACGATTATATCAAGGTCACCAATCCCAGTGTGTGGATACTGCTGGGCTCCATCATCGTTTTGCTGCTGGGTGTCGTGATCTGGGCCGTTTTCGGACAGTTGGCGACCACAGTGAGCGCTGTAGTCCTGGTCGAGGACGGAATAGCCACCTGTTACGTGAGAGAAGCCGACGCCGCCTCCGTCGCACCGGGAGATGCCGTGTATATAGGCGGGGAGACCTATGCGCTGGAGTCCGTTTCGGCCGAGCCCGTGCAGGCCTCCGCGGTTCTAGACGCATACGCCCTGCATGTGGGCGAGCTGCAGGACGGGGAATGGACCTATCCGGCTGCGCTGTCTGCTTCTATCCCTGACGGCGTATATGCCGTGAGCATAGTTACGGAAAGAATTTCCCCCATCTCCTTTGTGGTGAATTGAGGTGGAACATGGGAAAACGCCAGATAAAGCAGCCGGTGCGCTCCGGTTGCGTAAAAGTGCCTGTGGTGATGCAGATGGAGGCGCTGGAGTGCGGTGCCGCCTCGCTTGCCATGATACTGGCTTATTACGGCAAGTGGATACCGCTCGAACAGGTCAGGGCAGATTGCGGCATTTCCAGAGACGGGTCAAATGCCAGGAACATTTTGAAAGCGGCCCGGAGCTACGGCCTGACGGCCAAGGGCTACAGATATGAGCCAGAGGGCCTCCGGCAGAACGCGACCTTTCCCTGCATAATACACTGGAACTTCAACCACTTCGTGGTGCTCAATGGCTTCAAAGGGAACAAAGTCTACCTTAACGATCCGGCCAAGGGTAACTACAGCGTCTCCATGGAGACCTTCGACAAGTCATTTACCGGCATTTGCCTGATGTTCGAGCCAAACGAGAGCTTTGAGCCGGGCGGCAAGCCCCGGTCTGTCCTCGCATTTGCGCGCAAGCGGCTTGCGGGTGCGGGCGCGGCAATGGCTTTCGTGGTGCTTACTACGGCTGTGGCCTCTATCACCGGCATAATCAATCCCGCCCTTTCGCGCGTCTTTCTGGATCGCCTGCTGACTGGGGCGAACCCGGACTGGTTCATCCCTTTTCTCGCGCTTCTGACGGGGGTAAGCGTCCTGCGGATTGCAGCGGCTTGCATTCAGGCCGTGTATTCCCACAAAATCAACGGCAAGCTGGCCATTGTTGGCAGCACGACCTTCATGTGGCGGGTGCTGCGCATGCCCATGGAGTTTTTCTCCCAGAGGATGGCCGGGGATATACAGGGGCGCAAGGACACGAACTCTTCGATTGCCAACACGCTGGTGAATACCTTCGCGCCGCTGGTGCTCGACACTGCCATGATGGTATTTTACCTTGCCGTCATGCTTCGCTACAGTGTCTTGCTCGCCATGGTGGGCGTCGCCTCCGTTTGCATCAACCTGGCGCTTTCGCGCGTCATATCCAAAAAACGTGTGAACATCACCCGCGTGCAGATGCGCGACGCGGGGCTGCTTGCCGGCGCGACGGTGGCGGGCATAAGTATGATAGAAACCATAAAGGCCAGTGGGGCGGAAAACGGGTATTTTGAAAAGTGGGCTGGCTATCAGGCCAGCGTGAACACGCAGAAGGTGCGCTACACCCGGCTCAACCAGTACCTGGGCGCGGTGCCCGGCCTAGTCTCCACGCTGACCAACACGGCAATTTTGATGCTGGGCGTGTGGCTGAGCACTCAGGGGCAGTTCACCGCCGGCATGATCATGGCCTTTCAGGGCATACTCTCGTCCTTCACTTCCCCTGCTGCAAAGCTTATCTCGGCGGGACAGACCGTTCAGGAGATGCGCACCCAGATGGAACGCGTAGAGGACGTCATGGAGTACCCGGCAGAGCTGGCGGAAGAAGATGGCGGGCCGGGGAACGACGTCGAGTACGACAAGCTCTCCGGCACGGTAGAGATGCGCAACGTGACCTTCGGCTACTCCCGCCTGGCGCCGCCGTTGATTGAAAACTTCAGCCTCTCGCTGAAGCCCGGTAGCCGCGTGGCCTTTGTTGGCCCTTCCGGCTGCGGCAAATCCACCCTCTCCAAGCTGCTCTCCGGCCTCTATAAGCCCTGGAGCGGGGAAATCCTGTTTGATGGCAAGCCCATCAGCCAGATTGACAGGAGCATCTTCACCGGCTCACTCGCCGTGGTCGACCAGGACATCATCCTCTTTGAGGACACTATCGCCAACAACATTAAGATGTGGGACTCCTCCATTGAGGACTTCGAGATGATCATGGCGGCCCGGGACGCCCAGCTCCACGAAGACATCATGCGCCGCGACGGCGGTTACCAGTACAGGCTCACCGAGGGCGGTAAGGACCTGTCCGGCGGCCAGCGGCAGCGCATGGAGATCGCCCGCGTGCTGGCTCAGGATCCCACAATCATCATCATGGACGAGGCCACCTCTGCCCTGGACGCCAGGACAGAATACCAGGTGGTCAAATCCATACAGGATCGCGGCATCACCTGTATTGTGGTGGCCCACCGCCTGTCCACTATCCGGGACTGCGATGAGATCATAGTCCTCGACAGGGGCAAGGTGCTCGAGCGCGGAACGCACGAAGAGCTTTATGCGCTGGGCGGCGCCTACACGAAGCTGGTTTCTAGTGAGTGAGGAGGTGTGAACTTTGGGCTGGTTCGATGAACAGATACGCAAACGCAAGGAGGGCGACAATGAGGCGTTCGGCGAGTCCATCGTACATATCGCCGGAGCGGTGATGGGTCGCGTCGCCGGCGCCAGCCAGAATCAGGCCGCGAAGGACGCCATAGACGAGATACTCAAATACTACCACGTGAAAAGGGACGGGCTGCCCGATGGCATTATGGACGTCAACGAGCAGTTGGAACACCTGATGCGCCCACACGGCATCATGCGCCGCACTGTACTGCTGGACAAAGGCTGGCATCGGGACGCCATGGGCGCGATGCTGGCGTTCCGTCGCGACGACGGCTCGCCCGTGGCGCTCATCCCTGCGGGGCTTACCGGATACACCTTCTTTGACAGAGCCGCAGGTAGGCACGTCAGGGTAAACGACGGAAATGAGGCGCTCTTCGAGCCGGAGGCGCAGGCCTTTTACATGCCCTTCCCGCTCAAAAGCATGGGCGTGAGGCATCTGTTTTGGCACATCGTAAAGAGCCTCTCCGTTTCCGATTACGTCCTGTTCGCGCTTTCAGCGCTCGCTGTGACGCTCGTCGGGCTTATCTCGCCGGCGCTGAACAACGTCATTTTTTCCAGCATTGCCGGTACCGGGAGCGCGCGCGTCATCCTGGCCATGACGGCCTTTCTGGCTTGCGTGGGCATAAGCTCTGCCATGCTCTCCTCAGTGAAGGCGCTGCTGCTCGCGCGCATCAGCACCAAGCTGGAAGTGAACATACAGGCCGCCACCATGATGCGCATTCTGTCCCTGCCAGCGGATTTCTTCAAGGCCTACAGCTCAGGCGACCTCTCGAGCCGCGCGCAGTACATAAACCTGTTGTGCCAGCAAATGGTCACCGTTGTGCTCTCCACCGCTATGACGTCCCTCTTCTCTCTGGCCTACATCGGTCAGATCTTCGTCTACGCCCCGGCACTGGCGCTTCCGGCGCTGGCGGTTATCGTCTCCACGCTTTTGTTTTCGCTACTTTCTGCCTTTGTGCAGGCGCAGGTCACAAAAAAGAGGCTGGCGGCCAACGCGAAGGAGAGCGGCATGAGCTACGCTCTGATTGCCGGTGTGCAGAAGATAAAGCTCTCTGGCGCGGAGAAGCGGGCCTTTGCCCGCTGGGGCGACGCCTACGCCGGCGTTGCCGCGCTAACGTATAACCCGCCGCTCTTCCTGCGCCTGAACCAGGCTATAAGCACGGCGATTATGCTCGCAGGCACGATTGCGCTCTATTTCGCTGCCGTGCAAAGCGCCGTTTCCGTGGCGGACTACTACGCCTTCAACACCGCCTATGGCATGGTCTCCGGCGCATTTGTCTCCCTTTCTTCCGTGGCACTGACCATAGCTCAGTTCAAACCAATTCTGGATATGGCAAAGCCCATCATGGAGGCGGTCCCGGAGGTGTCTGAGGGCAAGCAGGTGATTTCGCGGCTCTTTGGCGGCATTGAAATCAACAACGTGTCCTTCCGCTACAGCGAGCACATGCCGTTCGTGGTGGACGACCTCTCCCTTAAGATACGTCCCGGCCAGTATGTGGCCATCGTAGGCGCCACCGGCTGCGGCAAGAGCACGCTTATGCGCCTGCTGCTCGGCTTTGAAACGCCGCAAAAGGGCGCCATTTACTATGACGGGCGCGACCTCAACACCATAGACCTCAAATCGCTGCGCCGGAAAATCGGCGTGGTGATGCAGGACGGGAAGCTGTTTCAGGGGGATATCTACTCCAATATCGTCATTTCAGCGCCCTGGCTCACGATGGACGACGCCTGGAAGGCTGCTGAGCTCGCCGGAATCGACGAGGATATACGCAACATGCCGATGGGCATGCACACCATGATCTCCGAGGGCGCCGGAGGGGTGTCTGGCGGCCAGCGCCAGCGGCTGATGATAGCCCGGGCTATCGCGCCCCGGCCGAGAATCCTTATGTTTGACGAGGCCACCTCTGCCCTCGACAACCTCACGCAAAAGAAGGTCTCCGAATCTCTGAATAGCCTGAAGTGTACGAGAATCGTCATCGCCCACAGGTTGTCAACCATCAAGCACTGCGACAGGATCCTCTTCCTGGAGAAGGGAAAAATCGTGGAGGACGGTACGTACGAGGAGCTCATTGCCCAAAACGGGAAATTTGCCGAGCTGATTGCAAGGCAGCGCCTGGACGGGGAAGATTGAGGCATCCTTGCGTTTTGCCGGTTCTGTCATCACCCCGCACAAGGGGAAACGCGGAGGGAATATGAAATATGTTCTGAACAGGGAAACCCTGCGAATTCCACGCGACGAGCTGGAAAACGTGGCTCTTTTGAAGTTTACAAACCGGATGCAAGAGGCGTTGGAGGGCGACTTTGCCCATGGCCTGCCAATGTCGGATGCGGCGAAGAGACAGATACTTTTCATCCTCTTTAAGCAGCTTGGGCGCATGTCCCGGGACACCTTCCAGCAGATTAAGCAGGAATACATGGCCGCGGAAAACCCGCTGGTCGCACTGGACAGCGCCCTGGCTACAGCGGAGCAGCGCGAGCGCGCCTCAAGCCGTCTGCTCGCTGAGCTGGAGCAGACGGACTGTGCCCTGCTCTTTGAGCGCGTTCCCTTGCTGGAGGGCTGGTTCGAGTTGCGCACAGCGCGTTTCTCTGCCTTTATCCGTCAGATGCTGAAGCGACTCACGGTCGACGCGCCTTTAATCTGCCGGACGTTTTTCCCCGGCAGGGAGCTGGGCACGATCACGGGCGTCACGGCCGACGGGGCAGATTTGCACTTCCACGGTTGCTGCACCTGCGTCATAGAAGCCGAGGGCGGCAAATTTGTCTACAAGCCCCACGACTGCATGGCAGACGCTGTCACTGGCGGCATCGTGGAAGCGTGGTTTTCCGACGTGCTCATGGTCCCCAGATGCCTACCGCGTCAGGGGTACGGCTACACCCAGTTCATAGAGAGCCATCCACTGGCAGACGAGGCCGCGGCAAAGCGGTACTACTACCGTCTTGGCGGCGCCTTCGCCCTGTTCCAGGCGCTTGGCAGTACGGATCTGCACGCGGAAAACTGGCGCGCCTGCGGGGAACATCCGGCGCTGGTGGATCTGGAGACCATTCTCGCCCCCACAGTCAGGGTCTACGCCGACGCTTCCCAGTTCGCCGCAGAGGAACCTGAGCCGGACGACTTCCTGTACGACGCCAACCGCTCGCTCATCTCCAGCGGTATGCTGCCGCAGGGGAGCGGCAGGGAGCAGCTCAGCATTTTCATGGCCTCCGAGCATGAGAACACAGGCTGCCCCGTGCTGGACGGCCGCACGCTCACCGTGGCCGGATACGAAGCCGAAGCGTTGGAGGGGTTTTCGCAGATATACGATCGCTGCATGGCTCTGAGTGGCGAGCTGTCCGCCGCGCTGGAGGCCTTTCGCGACGTGCCTTTGCGCTATCTGTTGCGCAATACCAACTACTACGCCCGCCTTCAGGAGCGGCTCTATAGCGTAAAAGCCTTGCAGAACCGGGAAAATCAGGAGCGCGTGTGCGCCAGTACCAGCCGTTTTTTCCTCTCTGTGGGCGCGCGGCAGATGTTGCCCATCGCCGAGTGGGAGAGGGCGTGCCTGCTCGAAGGGGATATACCGTATTTCTCCGCCATGAGCGGAGGCAGGGATCTCCTGGGGTACGGCAATGTGGTCATCCCTGGCTTTTTCAGAAAGAGCGGCATTGAAAACGCCCTGGAGCGCATCTCGCGCCTCACTCCGGAGGAGAAGGGGCTCGAGTATCAGCTCATGCGCCAGGCGTTCTCAACCGCGCTGTGCCTCCTGCCGGGAGGCAGCGCAGAGCGGCCCTTTCCGGCCTCGGGCCCCATTACGCCCGAGCTCGCCCGTTCCGAAGCTCTCGAGATCCTGCGCCGCCTGGAGTCGGACGCCGTCACCGGCCCGAGCGGGAAGACTTGCTGGTTTTTGCGCCGCTCCGACGGGAAGGCCCTGGGCATGGGCCAGCCCACGTTGTTTCAGGGCACCATGGGCCTCGGCGTGTTCTTCGCCGCTGCAGCTGCCGTCTTTCCCGATAGGGCGGTTCGCACCAGGGCGCGGGTGATGGCGGGAGCCTGCGCGGCTCAGGTGGCCGGTTACATACGACAGACCGGCAGGCTCAGGGAGTTCGGGGAAAAGTCCTTCCACACTGGCATGTCCGACGGCTTAGGCGGCGTCATACAGGCTCTGCGGCTGATGGATAGGTATCTGCCAGATATGGGTTGTGGCAAGCTCTGCGCGGAGGCCGCCGCGCTGCTGGACAAATATCGCCTGGAGGAAGCGATGCAGACGGATGTTTTCTCCGGCCTTTCGGGGCTCATCCTCGCGTTGGCGCCGCTGCCGGGCGCGGAGGGCGCCATACGCCGCGCCGCCGACAGGCTTCTGGAACTGCGGATGCCGTCAGACGGCAAATATCCCGGTCTCTGGGACACGCTTTCCTTGGGGCGCCCCATCAGCGGCGCGGGGCACGGCCACGCCGGAATAGCCGCGGCGCTGCTCGCCGCAGCCGAGGCGCTCGGCGACGGGAAATACATCGCCCCGGCGCTCTGCGCGCTCGAGTTTGAGCACGGAATATACTCCGATTCCCTGGGCACCTGGCCGGATCTACGGGAATCCGCAATTCCCATGCGCGCCATGCACGGGCTGTGCTCCGGCGCACCGGGTATCGGCCTGGCTTTGCTCCGCTGCCGGGATTCGGCTATGCGGCTTAATCTGGAGATTCCGGGCCTGCAGGAGGATCTGGAGCGGGCGGTCAGGGCTTGCCTCAACGGAAGAAAGTCCATTTACCGCGATCACCTGTGCTGCGGCAACAGCGCCGTGACAGATTTCCTGCTGGAGGCCTTCACCGCCGGGCTCGCTGACTCCGATAGGTGCGCCGAAGCCGCCCACGCGCTGCTGGGAAAGATGGCGGGGCGCAAGGCCCACTTTGGCAGCTACACCCTGCTGCCGGGCGAATACGTCCAGACAGACGTTATAAACCTGTTCTACGGTACCGCCGGCATAGGCTATGAGTTCCTGCGCTCCATCGATCCGGAGGCGATAAGGCCGGTGCTGTTCTCATGACAGCGCGGCGGGCGCGTACGGGCAGGCAAAAAATTTTTTAAAAATCCCGTCCCTTTTCTCACCCGGCGCGTATAAAGAGACAAAGGCAAACAACACGAAAGTGGCAAGCGCCGCTTCGAATATTCAAACATAAGGAGGCAACAAGCATGAAAACACTGGAAACCCTGTATCAGGAAGTTCTCGCCAGCGACGAACTGAAGAAGGGCCTCGCTGAGGCCGCCAAGACGCCCGAGGGACTGAAGGCGTGGATATGCGCTCAGGGCTGCGAAGCAACGCTTGAGCAAGTACAGGCCTTCCTGAAAGAAAAACAGGAGAAGACCGGAGAGCTTACGGACGACGAGCTGGAGAGCGCCGCTGGCGGCGGCTGCAATACAGAGGAGGCTATCGGGTCTGCAGTTACGCTTGGCCTCTTTTGTGCAGTTTGGTCCATCGTGTCAGCGGCGGATGATTCGTACGAACGAGGCAAGGACGACACGCTGCTCTGCCACGACCCGGAGATAATTTAGTAGACGGACGGAGAACACACCGCTCTGGCGGTTGCAAGAACGAACCAAGCGCTCCATTCTCAATTTTTAAAGGAGGAAACAAAGCATGAAAACACTGGAAACCCTGTATCAGGAAGTCCTCGCCAGCGACGAACTGAAGAAGGGCCTCGCTGAGGCCGCCAAGATGCCCGAGGGACTGAAGGCGTGGATATGCGCTCAGGGCTGCGAAGCAACGCTTGAGCAAGTACAGGCCTTCCTGAAAGAAAA
>CDZQ01022836.1_pt1 | contig 12478 bp, 10 predicted proteins | sample 554831 | NCBI WGS metagenome assembly CDZQ01 (sample SAMEA3182112, study PRJEB8094) | gut metagenome | biome: human; feature: gut; material: Stool; isolation source: human stools | place: Canada | collected 2013-05-06
AAACACGCCTGACCCGCTCGCCCTGAGATCGAACGCCGCGCTGATCGTGGATGAATCGAAACTGGAAATCCTTTTCGAGAAAAATTCGAATATCGCCCTGCCGATGGCATCCGTCACCAAACTGATGACGGCACTCGTTGTCGTGGAATCGATGCAGGACATGAATGAAATTCTAGAAATCACCCAGGAAGACGTCGATACGCTCAAACATACCGGTTCACGCCTCAAAGTCGGAACCCGCATGAGCCGTGGCAATCTGCTTCATCTGGCATTGATGAGCTCGGAAAATCGCGCTGCGGCCGCATTGGGACGTAATTATCCGGGTGGACTGAAAGGCTTCGTCTCCGCGATGAATATCAAGGCCCAGGTTCTGGGCATGTCGGATTCCTATTACGTCGATTCCAGCGGGTTGTCCAGCGGAAACGTCGCCAGCGCCCGTGATCTGGCCAAACTGGTCATGGCCGCTTCCCAGTATCCCATCCTGCGGAAATATTCAACCGATACCCATTATTCGGTCGACGATGGATTGCACCAGCTCCAGTACGGTTCAACCAATGCGCTTGTCCATAACCCGAACTGGCAAATCCAGTTACAGAAAACCGGCTACATTTCGGAAGCCGGGCAATGTCTGGTCATGAAAGCGATTATCGACGGCCGTCCCATTGTCATGGTGTTCCTCGACTCGAAAGGCAAAGGTTCCCGTATTGCAGACGCCCAGCGAATCCGCAACTGGCTGACCCAACAGCAGCCTTCCATCGATCAGCAGCTGGCACGAAGCGAACCGAACGTCTGAAAAATCCTGTAAATAAAACAAAAAAGCCGGCTTGCAAGCCGGCTTTTTTGTTTCGTGTCCGCAGCTGGCAATCAGCCTTTGAACGGATGGCGCAGAACCAGCGTTTCTTCGCGGTCGGGACCCGTTGAAACCATATCGACCGGTTTGCCAACCAGCTCTTCAATCCGTTTGATATAGGCCTGTGCATTGGCTGGCAGGGCATCCATCGATCTGGTACCGATGGTGTTTTCTGTCCAGCCCGGCATTTCCTCATAGATCGGTTCGCAACGGGAAGCGTCTTCACCGTTGGACGGGAAAATCGGGATTTCCTTGCCATCCATCTTGTAACCGACACAGATTTTGATCGTTTCCAGACCGTCCAGAACATCCAGCTTGGTCAGGCACAAGCCGCTCAATCCATTCAACTGGGCGGAACGGCGCAACAAGGCTGCATCGAACCAGCCGCAACGGCGAGGACGGCCAGTCACCGTTCCGAATTCCATACCGACAACGGAGAGGTGTTTGCCGACGCCTTCATCTGTCGACAGTTCCGACGGGAATGGGCCGGAACCGACACGGGTCGTATAAACCTTGGTAATGCCCAGAATGTAGTTCAGCATACCGGGCCCGATACCGGCGCCTGCCGCGGCATTGCCTGCCACGCAGTTGCTGGAAGTAACGTAGGGATAGGTACCGTGATCGACGTCCAGCAGGCTGCCCTGGGCACCTTCAAAGAGAAGGTTTGAACCGGATTCATAAGCACGGTTCAGTGCAGTCGATACATCGGCGATCAACGGTTTGATACGTGGGATGACAGCCAGCGTGTCGTTGAGTGTTTTCTGGTAGCTGACCGGTTCGACCTTGAGGTAATTTTCCAGAACAAAATTATGATAATCCATATTCTGTTTCAGTTTTTCCGCAAAGACTTCCGGATTCAGCAGGTCGGCAACACGGATGGCGCGACGTGCGACCTTGTCTTCGTAAGCCGGGCCGATACCCTTGCCGGTAGTGCCGATCCTGGCATCACCCCGTCTCAGTTCACGGGCCAGATCCAGAGCGACGTGGTAAGGAAGAATCACCGGACATGCGTCGGAAATTTTCAGTCGGGAGGTGACTTCGATGCCGACGGCTTCCAGTTTGTCGATTTCTCTTAACAGGTCGGGAAGGGAAAGGACACAGCCGTTGCCAATGTAACAGGCGACGCCGGGACGCATGATGCCGGACGGGATCAGCTGCAATGCCGTTTTCTGTCCACCGATGACCAGTGTATGTCCGGCATTATGGCCACCCTGAAAGCGGACAACACCTTGTGCATGGTCGGTCAACCAGTCGACGACCTTGCCTTTTCCTTCATCACCCCATTGAGTACCGACTACTATTACGTTTCTGGCCATATCTATTTACTCATCTTTACTGTCAGTTTTCACAATCCAGTTTCCGTTCCCGGCTTCGCAAACCAGCTCGCGATCGCAAACGAATTCGTCATGTTCGGATTTGGCGCCCGGCAGTTCGAAAACGACCAGTTCACCCGATTTTCTCAATTCCCTGATTGCCTCACGGCACTTTTCATCGTTGTTCCAGGGAGCGAGAATGGCACGCCTTTTTTCTGGCGTCGGCAACAATCTTGCCAGTTCACGCAAATCCATGGAAAAACCGGTTGCCGGACGGGAACGCCCGAAGGCTTCGGCAACATGATCGTAACGGCCGCCACGCGCGAGCGCATTCGGCAATCCCTGAACATAAGCGGCAAACATGACACCACTGTGATAATGGTAACCATGCATGTCCGCCAGATCGATTGTAACCCGACCGCAGTCTGCCTGACCAGCCAGATATTCCAGTTCATTCAGGGCTTTTTCAATTCCCTCGTTCTCCGGAAGGGCTTTTCTGGCTTCTTTCAGCACATGGATGTCGCCATACATATCCGGCAATGCCAGCAGGGCGTTGCGGGTATCTTCATGAAAACCTTTTGTCAGCTCGGTCAATCCCGGCATATCCTTGGTTTCCAGCAGGTCGAACAATTGCGCCTCGAATATCTGTGCAAGTGGATCAGTCGCGATCAGGGCCTTCAGGACACCGACGTGGCTAAGATCCAGACAGACACCGGTAATGTTGGCGACTTTCAGGGAGGTCAGTACCAGATCCTGAATTTCAGCGTCGGCTTCGATGCCCGGATAGCCGAAAATTTCGGCACCGATCTGCAAAGGTTCACGGGTAGCCTGCAATCCTGATGGACGGGTATGCAAAATACTGCCTGCATAACACAGGCGGGTGACCGCATTGCGGTTCAGAAGATGGGCATCGATACGGGCGACCTGTGTCGTCATATCGGCACGGATACCCATTGTGCGGCCGGATAACTGGTCGATCAGCTTGAAGGTATAAATTTCCGTATCCTGCCCGACACCTGTCAGGAGAGATTCCAGATACTCCAGCATGGGCGGGACAACCAGTTCATATCCGTATGAACGAAATGCGTCGAGGACTTTACGTCTGATTTCTTCCATTTTTCTCGCTTCAGCGGGAAGAACGTCAGCAATAAATTCCGGTAAAAGCCAGTTAGGCATGATTTTAATTCGGCAAAAAAGTTAAATGATAATACAGAGTTGCGCCGTCAAGCGGCAAAAAACATTATTTTGCGCCTTTCGGGTTTTTCATGTAACGGAAAAATTCCGACGACGGGTCGACGACAAGAACATCTTTCTTGTCCTTGAAGCTTTCGCGATAGGCCTGAAGACTCCGGTAAAAGCGGTAAAATTCAGGATTTTTACTGAAAGCCTGCGCATAGATACCTGACGCTTTCGCATCGCCTTCGCCCTTGATTTTTTCCGCATCCCTGAACGCTTCAGCCAGTATCACCGTCCGTTGCTTTTCGGCATCGGCACGGATTTTTTCCGATTCCGCCTCACCCGTTGACCGGAGTTCGTTGGCCACCCGTGTCCGCTCCGACTTCATCCGCTCGAAAACCGAGCTGTTGATCTGGTCAACATACCGGACACGTTTCAAACGGACATCGACAATCTGCACACCGATATGTTCGGTTTCGGCAGAAATCCGTTTTTTGATGGCTTCCATCAATTCGGTACGGTCTCCGGAGATAACCTGGGCGACCGTTTTCTTGGTGATTTCGTCATTCAATGCCGCCTTGATGATCTGTTCCATCCTGTCCTGTGCCCTCTGTTCGTCGCCACCGAAACTGATATAAAACAGTCTTGGATCGACAATGCGCCACTTGACGAAGGAATCGACCAGAATATTCATTTTTTCTGCCGTGATGATCCTGTCGGACTCATGCGTTTCCGTCGACTGGATACGCTTGTCCAGAAACAGGACATTCTGCAAGGGAGCGGGCAACTTGAAATACAGGCCCGGTTCTTCAATCACGTCTTTCATTTCCCCCATACCGAAAATGATGGCGGACTGGCGCTGGTCGACTACGAACATGCCGGTACTGACCATCAGCACTCCAAACAGAACAACAAGAAGGCCAATCACGTATCGCATTATCGTCCTCCTCTCGACCGGTCTTCACGAACGCGTGAACTTTCATGATTGCTCTCCGAACCGGACATTTCCGACGCCGCTTTCGGGGCACTGTTACCTGATGATTCACCACCTGTTTGCGAAATGAGTTTATCCAGTGGCAAATAAAGAAGCTGGTTGCCTTTCTTGGAATCGACCATCAGTTTGGTGGTATTGGAGAAAATCTCCTGCATCGTCTCGAGATACATCCTGTCTCTTGTTACGGCCGGCGCTTTCTGGTATTCACTGACGATCTGTTTGAAACGGGAAGTATCCCCTTCGGCGTTGGCGATAACACGCTGCCTGTAACCTTCCGCTTCTTCCTTCAAACGGGCAGCGGCACCTTTCGCACGTGGAACGACTTCGTTGGCATAAGCCTGCCCTTCATTTTTGAGACGCTCGCGATCCTGCCCTGCCTTGACGGCATCGTCAAAGGCTGCCTGAACCTCTTCCGGAGGCTGTACGCCCTGCATGGTGACGCTGGTCACGAGAACACCGGCATGATACTGATCGAAGATTTGCTGCATCAGTTTCTGGGCTTCGGATGCAATCTGGTCGCGCCCTTCATACAGGACAAAATCCATTTTCTTGCCGCCGACCACTTCACGGATGGCGGTTTCCGCCACCTGGCGAACCATATCTTCCTGATCACGGTTATTGAAGACCCAGTCCGAAGCGTCTTTCAGCTTGTACTGGACGGCAAACTGGATATCGACGATGTTTTCATCGTTGGTCAGCATCAGCGCTTCTTCAAGCCGCTTGTTTTTCAGGGTCGTGCGATAACCGACTTCAACGGTACGTACCTGCGAGACATTGACGACTTCATGGCTCTGGACAGGCCAGGGCTTTCTCCAGTTGAAACCCGGAGCGGCAAAATGGCTGAAACGGCCGAATGTCATGACGATCCCGGTCTGTCCTTCCTGAACGACAAAAAAGCCGGTAGCCAGCCAGAAGGCAGCGGCAATACCGAACAGGATGCAAAGAGCCATTTTCAGCCCCTTGGTCCCGTTTACCTTGTCGTTGTACGGATCATCGTCCTCATCATCCGGCTTCCCGGGATCATTGCCCTTTTTTTTCTTCCATCGGAAAAGACGGTTGATGCGGTTGTTGAAATCCTTCCACATCTTGTCGAGATCAGGCGGTTTTTCCCGGTCATAACCACCGCCGTGACCGAACATATCGTCCCGGAGCGGGTCGATTTTTTCAGGATCGTTTAAAGGAAAAGGCTGCATTTCTTCAATAATGTGAAATGGTTCAAATCAATGGCTGGCAAGGTCGGAATAATGGTCGGATCCGTTTCCTTCATCCATGTCACTCATTCGGGAAGTCTTGTCTTCCTTCGCATACTCTGCAATTGCATCCCGCAACAAATCAAGGCCTGCGCCGGTACCGGCACTGACAAATACACGGGAAATTCTACCATACTCATCCCGTTCCAGACCGGGCTCGAGACCGGCAAGATCGATCTTGTTCCAGACCAGCAATTGCGGCACGTTTTCCGCACCGATTTCCTTCAGGACCAGATTGACCTGTTCGATCTGTTCCTTTCTCATCGGATTGGCGGCATCGACGACATGCACGAGCAAATCGGCATGAACGGTTTCTTCCAGTGTGGCTCTGAACGCGGCGACCAGCTGATGCGGCAATTCGCGAACGAATCCGACCGTGTCGGATATGACGACATTACCGGTTTCTTCAATATAGATCCTGCGCGAAGTCGTATCCAGTGTCGCGAACAATTGATCGGCGACATAGGTTCCCGCTTTTGTCATGGCATTGAACAGGGTCGACTTCCCGGCATTGGTATAGCCGACCAGCGACACGGAAAAGACGTGATTGCGGTTTCGGGAACGACGTTGCGTTTCCCGCTGGCGCTGAAGCTTTTCGAGTTTCGAACGCAGCATTCGCACACGCGCACCGATCAGGCGCCTGTCCGTTTCGAGCTGTGTTTCTCCCGGCCCGCGAAGGCCGATACCCCCTTTTTGACGTTCCAGATGGGTCCAGCCCCTGACCAGTCTCGTCATAAGATGCTGCAACTGGGCCAGCTCGACCTGGACCTTCCCTTCATGACTCTTGGCCCGCTGTGCGAAAATGTCGAGGATCAGGCTTGTCCGGTCCACGACATTGACTTCGAGGCGTTTTTCAAGATTGCGCTGTTGCGCAGGCGAGAGGGCATGATTGAAAATAACGACATCGGCCTTGTACAAATGAACTGCGGCAATGATTTCGTCGACCTTCCCGCTTCCCACGTAAAACGCGGCATCCGGACTCGCTCTTTTGCCTGTCACATTCAAAACGGGTTCTGCGCCTGCCGATTTGGCAAGCAACATCAGTTCTTCGAGACTTCCTGAAAAATCACCTTTTCCGAAATCGACTCCGACAAGAATGGCTTTTGGCATATCAACGACCCATTCCGGAAAACATCAGGCATTGTCCTCGTCGAAATTCATATTGATGGCACGCGAAGGCACGACAGTGGAAATGGCGTGTTTATATACCATTTGGGTCACGCTGTTACGCAACAGCACGACATATTGGTCGAAAGATTCCACCTGACCCTGCAATTTGATGCCGTTGATCAGATAGATTGAAACCGGGATATGTTCCTTGCGCAGGATGTTCAGAAAGGGATCCTGCAGCATTTGTCCTTTGTTGGCACTCATGTTTGACTCCATTGAATAATAGTTTTAATTGTGAATAGTGGAGACGAAAAACCGGATTGTTATGTCGCAATAATGAATAACAAAAACAGATTAACTATACCCTATTTGCCCGGGATTGATATGACCTGCTTCATTTTCGGACCATATTATTTCGCAAACGGATTCTTGCCGGAGCGGAATTCTATTCTCAGCGGCGTTCCCGTCAATGAAAAGGCATCCCTGAAATGTTTTTCCAGATAGCGTTTGTAATCGTCGCTGATCGCGTCGAGGCTGTTGCCGTGGATAACGATAATCGGTGGATTTTGTCCCCCCTGATGCGCATAACGCAATTTCGGACGGGTTCCTCCCTGTTTGCGTGGCGGCTGCTGATGTTCCACTGCCTCTTCCAGAACACGCGTCAGGCGGGGCGTGGACAATTTGGCCATCGCTGCGGCATAGGCGGAATCGATGGAACGCATCAATGCACTGATACCGGTCGATTTGAGAGCCGAAACGTAATGAAACTTGGCAAACGACAGGAAATGGAGTTTTCGTTCCACTTCGGATTTGACTTCCTTGCGCTTGTCCTGATCGAGGCCATCCCATTTGTTGATGCCGACTACAAGTGCCCTGCCACTTTCCAGTACGAAACCGGCAATGTGGGCATCCTGTTCGGAAATGTCCTGCCGGGCATCCATAAGCAACAGGACGACATTGGCTTCCGAAATGGCCTGCAGGGTTTTGACGACGGAGAATTTTTCGATCGCCTGAAACACCTTTCCACGTTTTCTCAAACCGGCCGTATCGACCAGGGTATATTGCTTTCCATCCCTCTCGAAAGGAATCTCGATTGCATCACGCGTCGTTCCCGGCAAGTCGAAAGCGATCACTCGTTCCTCACCGAGAAGAGCGTTGATCATGGTCGATTTTCCGACATTCGGACGTCCGACAATGGCCAGCTTGATATGTTTGTTCCCGGGCTCGATTTCATCTTCGGTTTCAGCCGGGGAAAACGGAACGGTTTTCAGGGCTTCATCCAGCAAAGTATGAACGCCGTCTCCATGTGCCGAGGAAATAACCAGGGGATCACCCAGACCGAGTTCATAAAAATCCGCCACGACAGCGGTATATTTCATGCCTTCTGCCTTGTTGACAGCCAGAATGACCGGTCGGCCGGATTTGCGCAGATAGTCTGTGATCGCCTTGTCGTGAGGCGTAATGCCCTGACGGCCATCGACAATGAAAACGACGACATCCGCTTCGGCGACAGCCTGTTTCGTCTGCTTCGCCATCTCCTGCATGACGCCTTCCTTGACGACCGGCTCGAATCCGCCGGTATCGATGACCAGAAAAGGGCGATCCCCCATTCGGCCTTCACCATAGTGGCGGTCGCGGGTCAGGCCGGGATAATCGGCGACCAGTGCGGCTCTCGAGCGCGTCAGGCGATTGAATAAAGTCGACTTCCCGACATTCGGTCGTCCGACCAAAGCAATAACAGGCTTCATTTTATAATCTTTTAATCCAGTGTAAATGCCTGCAGGGAACCGGCACGTGTTTGCACAACCAGCCTGTCGGCTGCTACCAGCGGCGTGGCACTTATCGCCGAACCATCCGTTTCAATCCGGGCCTTGAACGACCCGTCATATGCCGAGAGGAAATGGATAAATCCTTTTGCATCGCCGACAGCGACGGTGGAACGATACGGAGCCGGTGTCGTCAGGTCCCGATACGTCATTTTGTCATTGCGCCAGACACTCTGCCCTCTCAAATTGGAAAAGGCATAAACCTTGTCCGCCGTATCGACGGCATAAACAAGGCTTTCATCGATACTGACTCCGACCTTGCTGGAAAAATCCTTGACCCAGTAAACCGAACCGTTCACGACATCGAAACAACCCATACGTCCCTGATAAGCCGTGGCACAAACCCCCTGACCGTAAATGGCAGGCACGCCAGACACATCGGCGATTCTTTCAAGTTCCGTCGCACCGCGAGGTTCACCGACCGGCACTTCCCAACGGATGGCACCGTTGTTCAACATCATGGAAATCATTCTGCCACCCGGCAAGGCGACGATAGCGGTAGGCCCGATGGTCGCGATACCCGGCGAGGAACGCAACATCAGGGCAGGCGCACGATAAGGCACCATCCAGCGACGTTCTCCGGTATTGGCGTCATATCCGGCGATCTGGTTGTCCATGCTCCGGATGACGACCATATCCTGTGCAATGACAGGTGCCGTCAGTATTTCAGTCGAAACAGGCGATTTCCATTTTTCATTTCCGTCGGAATCCAGCGCGATCAGATTGCCTTTTTCCCCGCCGACCACGACAGTATGGCCATCACTGGCAACACCGGCCGTCAGATTCATGCCGACATTTTTACGCCAGATTTCCCCACCGGTCGCCGGATCGACCTTGACCACCGTCCCGTCAGCTGCCGCCGCATAAATGGCGTCGAAAGTATAGGCCGGAGTAAATGTGTAGTTATCCGCCGATCCCACCTTGACTGACCAGACACGCTGGGGCGTCCTGGACGGCGTGAACTGGACCAGTTCTGCAGGAGGGTGCCGTGGAGCCGGTTTTGAAAACCAGCTGAACATACTGCACCCCGAGAGTAGCAACAAAGATGCGCCAGCAAGAGCGAATGCCAATCGTAACCGTTTATTCACACTTTATCCTTTTGTAGCAGATGATCCACCAATTTCTTCCAGTTTTAGTTCAATCAACTGTTTTCCGGGATCGTCAGGAGAAGCCTTGTCCAGAGCGGTCTGATAGGCCTTTCTCGCTTCTTCGAACCTGTCCTGCGCTACCAGCAAATCGCCCTTGCGATCTTCTGCGAGACTGACGAACGGCTCGGGAAAATTGCCGGACATGATTTTCATGCCTTCGTCATAGGCTTTTTCTTCCAGATAAATCCCGGCGAGACGGACTCGTGCCATGGCCTTGTAACCGTCCAGGCTGCCGTTATCGATGACCCATTTCAATTGTGACTTGGCCTCTTCGATGTCCCGGGCGTCATAGGCCATTTTGGCGGCAACCAGACTGATCATGGGCGCATAAGCGGTTCTGCCGAACTTGTCCTGCGTATCTTTTGCGATGCGCTGCGCTCTTTCATTATCACCGGCCACGACGGCATTCTGCATTTCATAGTAAAGCTGGGACGCCTGCGCAGCCTGTTTGCGCTGGTAATAACCCCAATATGCATAAGCAGCATACCCCGCCAGGACGACGATCAAAACCCAGGTAATCCAGTTACCGTGCCTTTTCCACCATGCTTTCAGGGAATCCAACTGTTCCTGTTCTTCTAAATCGTATGCCATATCAAAATATATTAATGAGAACAACAATCATGCGAGGAATGATGATCTTCTCCGCACCCGCACTCGCCAACGATCTGGTCAACCAGATAATCGGCAACTTTTTCAAACGGTACACTCAATTGCTTGTCCGTCGCATTGTCCGAACGCAAAGCCTTGACGCTCGCGCTTCCGCTTTTGACTTCGTCTTCTCCGATCAGGACGGCAAAAGCAGCGCCACTTTCATCCGCGCGTTTCATCTGCGCCTTGAAACTGCCTCCGGAATTGGCGGCAGTACAATAGACAATCACATCCAGTCCCGTATTTCTCAGTGACTCTGCCAGAACAAACGCTTCCGGTAAAGCATCTTCTCCCTGATGTGCGATAAAAACGTCAGCTTTGCTGGTCGTGTTGATGTCACCCTGTGTTTTCAACAATTCGATCAGGCGTTCCATTCCCAGCGCGAATCCACAGGACGGTGTCGGTTTGCCGCCGAACATTTCAAACAGGGGATCATAACGGCCCCCTCCGCAAACCGTACCCTGAGACCCCAGTTCTTCGCTGATCCATTCGAAAACGGTACGGTTGTAATAATCCATTCCCCGGACGAGACGGGGATTGATCGTGTAGGGAATATTGTTGCGCTTCAAAATACGCTGGACTCCCTCGAAATGATCGAGAGAATCTTTTTCCAGATAATCGAGCAGTTTCGGCGCGGCATTGACCATCGCCTGCATTTCAGGGTTTTTCGTGTCCAGAATACGCAGAGGATTGCTATACAGACGGCGTTGTGCATCGGCATCAAGCAAATCCTTGTGCTGTTCGAACCAGGCGATCAGATCGGCACGATGGCGATTGCGTTCCTGTGCGTTGCCGATCGAATTGAGTTCAAGACGGATATTTTGCAGTCCCAGATCATCCCACAGGCGCTGGCATAGCAGGATCAGTTCGGCATCGATGTCGGGTCCGGGAAAACCGACGGCTTCGGCACCGATCTGGTGAAACTGGCGATAACGTCCCCGCTGCGGGCGTTCATGACGGAACATGGGACCGGAATACCACAGGCGCTTCGGCCCGTTATACGTCAGATTGTGTTCAACGACGGCACGAACGACACCGGCTGTGCTTTCAGGTCTCAAGGTCAACTGGTCGCCATTCAAGGAATCCTCGAAAGAATACATTTCCTTTTCGACGATATCGGTAACGGCACCGAGGCCTCTGGCAAAAAGACCGGTTTCTTCTACAATCGGGGTGCGGATTCTCTCGTATCCGTAACTCTTCAAAACGGATTCAACGGTATTTTCCAGCAGTTCCCACACAGGCGCGTCTTCCGGAAGAATATCGTTCATTCCCTTGATGCCCAGAATTTTCTTTACCTTCTTTGTCTTGTTTTCTTCAGACATGTTCATTCACGTTCTTGTTTGGTTTTCAATCTGTCAGTGCTTTTGCGCCATAATGGGACTGGACATATTCCAGAATGATTTTCTGAAACTGTTTGTCTATATCGTCGCCGCGCAAAGTCGTTTTTTTCTGGCCGTCTTCAAATACCGGGACGGCAGGCGACTCTCCGTTGCCCGGCAGACTGATCCCGATATTGGCGTGGCGGGACTCCCCCGGTCCGTTCACAATGCACCCCATCACGGCGACACTCATCGTTTCCACGCCGGGATACCGTTCTTTCCATTCCGGCATCTGATTGCGCAAATAGTTCTGCGTACTCGTTGCCAGTTCCTGAAACAGGCTCGAAGAGGTACGCCCACATCCCGGACACGATGTCACCAGCGGAACGAAATTGCGCAAACCCGTTGTCTGAAGCAACTCCTGTGCGACAATCACCTCCCTTGTCCTGGCTTCGCCGGGCTCGGGCGTTAAGGAAATGCGGATTGTATCGCCAATTCCTTCCTGTAACAACACGGACAGCGCCGCGACGGATGCCACAATTCCCTTGCTTCCGACACCAGCCTCCGTCAGGCCCAGATGCAAAGCGTATGGGCAACGGCTCGACAGTTCACGATAGACGGCAATCAGATCCTGAACCTGCGATACTTTACAGGACAAAACGATGCGCTCAGCCGGCAAGCCCAGTTCGACGGCGCGGTCGGCACTTTCAATAGCGGAACAAATCAGCGCCTCATACATGACGCCCTGAATCGGCCAGGGTTCATCCCGTTTCGCATTCTCGTTTCTGATGCGCTCCAGCAAAGCCTGATCGATACTCCCCCAGTTAACTCCGATACGGACGGG
>CDZQ01050237.1_pt1 | contig 12468 bp, 13 predicted proteins | sample 554831 | NCBI WGS metagenome assembly CDZQ01 (sample SAMEA3182112, study PRJEB8094) | gut metagenome | biome: human; feature: gut; material: Stool; isolation source: human stools | place: Canada | collected 2013-05-06
GGTGGACAGATTCTGGTTTGCGGCGCGACGGCAGGGTACGACCCGAAAGAGGATTTGCGCTACATCTGGACATTCGAGCTGAACATCCGGGGATCGAACAGTTTTTATAACGAGAACCTGACGGATTTGCTCGATATGGTGGCGAAGGGTGAACTTGATCCGTATATCGACAGTGTCCTTCCTCTGGAACAGGCGTCAGAGGGACTGGCACAAATCAGGGACCGGAAGGTTATCGGCAAAATTATTGTGGACCCGACATGATGAAAAATGAAATCAATGCACTGATCCAATCCCGTCCTTTCCACCAGTGGCTTGGGCTGGAAGTGACTGATGTGGGTGAGGGACACGTGGAAATCACGGCCCGGTGGCGGCCTGAATGGATCGTCAACCCCGAAGGGAACACCATTCATGGCGGCATACTGGCCTCACTGGTCGATCTTGGCGCGGACTGGGCGCTTTTCTCCCATACCGGACGCGGGGTTCCGACAATCGATTTGCGCGTCGATTATCACGCCGCTGCGCGAGGGAACCTGCGGGTGGTCGGAACCGTGCTGAAGGCTGGCAGGCGGATCTCCTCTGCCGAGGCGAAAGTGTTCGATGAACGCGGAAAACTGGTCGCCTCAGGCAGGGGCGTTTACCAGACGGGGGAATGAACATGTTTTCGCTTGACCATCTTGTGATCAATACCCGGTTCAATCTGGAACCCTACCGTGCCTTTTTCAGCACGCTCGGTTTTACGCTGACGCCGAAAAGCCACCACAGTCTGGGTTCGGTGAATCATCTCATTCTGTTTAAAGACAGTTATCTCGAACTGATCGGCCTTGAAAAAGATGGCCCTGTCCGCAAGGACATTCTGGAGAGCCGGATGGGAATTGACGGGTTTGTGTTGAAGATGGATGAAGAAGAGGCTCTTTTGACCGATCTGGAAAAGGCCGGTTTGCGGGCAACCGCTCCGCATCGGTTCAGCCGTGACGTGGAAAACGGCGGGAAAGCGGAATTCATTGCCGTGAGGCTGGCACCGGGACAGTTTGTCGAAGGCCGCGTGTATTTTTGCCGACACCTGACCCCTGATCTGGTATGGCAGCCGGCTTATATGACGCACGCGAATGGCGTGTCGGGAATAGGCAAGCTGACGATTGCCGCAAGTAATCCGGAATCAACGCGGGAAGCTTACGGACGTCTGGGAAAACTGGCAGGAACCGAACTCGATATTGTCTGCCTGAAAGCGGCCAAAGAGCGGTTCCGGCTCGATAAGGTACAGGCCGACCGCTTTCTGGCTGTGACGTTCACAGGGGCTGATCTGGACAGGCTGGCGGGGTTCCTTCGCGATGCAAAGCTGTCTTATTTCTTTATTGGAGAAAGTATTCTCGTCTATCTCAAAGACGGGAGTGTGCTGGAGTTTGAATGATGAATCTGGGAACGCTTGGAGAAAAAACACAGCCGTCAAAAACGGCATTTGTCAGCCTGGTGGACGGCATTGATTATACCTATGCCGATTTGCGGCGGATATCCGATACGGTCGCCGCCGATCTGGCGGACGAATTTGTAAAAGGCACGAAAATCGCGCTGGTCGGGATCAATTCCGGCGCTTACATGGCGACATTGCTCGGCGTGATGAAAGCGGGAATGGTCGCCGTTCCCGTCAATCCGAAACTGCCGCCATCGCGGATCAGCGAAATACTGGACGATGCCGGAGCGCAGCTGGTTTTTGCGAACGTGGAGCTCAAAACGTCCCTGTCGGTATCGGTGAATGTCAGAGGCTTTTATACGGCCGGAAACCGATCCTTTGAAACAGTTGTTCCGGAAGACAGGCAGCCGGCGTTGATCCTGTATACGTCGGGCTCGACAGGCAAGCCGAAAGGGGTTGTCCTCTCTCACCAGAGCCATGTCTGGACGGCTTTTGCGCGTGCGGACATTATGTCGCTGCAGGATGAGGTAACGCTTATTGCCGCCCCGCTTTTTCACATGCAGGCGCTCGCCCTGGCGTTCTGGGTGCTCGCCTCAGGTGGAAAGGCCGTGATACTGCCACGGTTTTCCACGGCGTCCTATCTCGGCGCGATCGAGACTTACCGGTGCACTTTCGTCACAGCGGTTCCTCCAATGATCGAGGCGATCTTGCGTGACGACGGCATTCATCTGGCCGATCTTTCTTCCGTGCGGGTCATCCGTCTCGGATCGGCTCCGGTCTTGCCGGGCCTTTACCAGCGGATCGCCGCGATATTGCCGTATGCGGCCATTCTGGTCGGTTACGGGACGACGGAGTCTGGCCCGGTCACGTTCGGGGTGCATCCCGGCGGCGTGCCGTTGCCGGCGCTTTCCTATGGTTATCCGCATCCGGAAGTCGATGTGCGACTGAATGCCGATAAGGTTCTTGAAATCCGGTCTCCGGCACTGATGAACGGCTATCACAACCGGCCGGAAATGTCGCCTTTTACAGAAGACGGTTATTACGTGACGGGCGATGTATTCAGGCGCGACGACAAGGGCTTTTACGCTTTTGTCGGAAGGGCGGACGACATGTTCGTGTCAGGAGGCGAGAACATTTATCCCGGTGAAGTGGAAACGTTGCTGGCAACGCATCCGGACGTCGTCAATTCCTGCGTGGTTCCGGTTGATGACGAGATCAAGGGAACGAAACCGGTTGCTTTCGTCATACGTCATGGAAGTGTCTCGGAAGAAAAACTCAGGCAACACGTGCTGGATCGGGCGGCGCCGCATATCCATCCGCGCAGGGTGTGGTTTCTGGACAGTTTTCCGGTAACCGATACCAACAAGATCGACCGCAGGAAATTGATGACGGAAGCGGCAAGGCGGATGAGGGAGAAAGAACATGCATAAAAAAATTGACGACGGTTTTGACGAACTGGTCAGCGACCTTCAGCACACGCTGACGTATCAGACAGAAGCCTCCGGATATGATCCAAAAGCGGAACATCCTTTCGGGGAACATATGTCGGAAGCCCTGAACGCTTTTCTCGATATGGCAAGGGGACATGGTTTCATTACCCGAAATATCGACAATATGGTGGCTTATATCGATACGTCGGATGACCGGTCATTGCCACTTTACGGACTCATGTGCCATCTGGACGTCGTTCCGGCGGGCGACCGGGCAAAATGGATTCACCCTCCCTATGGGGGTGTCGCGGAAAACGGCCGGATTTACGGACGGGGCAGTCTTGACGACAAGGGGCCCGCGGTTGTGGCGCTTTATGCCATGAAAGCGGTGCGGGATTCAAAAAACCTGAGGTGCCGTTTCCGCCTGATTGTCGGGCTCGATGAGGAAACGGGGGCTTTCCGCTGCATGAAGCGTTACCTGAAAACGGAAGAAATCCCGCTGTACAGTTTTTCGCCGGATGGGGCTTTTCCTCTGATCAATGCGGAAAAAGGAATTCTGCGGCTGACGATTGAAAAGCATTTCGATGAAACGGAAAGCAAGAGCGACAGGACGATTGAGCGCATCTCCGGAGGTGTTCGGACGAATATCATTCCTGATGCGGCGTCTGCGATTCTGAAAGGTGAATTTTCCCATCATGCGGCGGAGGGCATCGAGTTCGAAGGGGACAGGATTGTGGCGAAGGGTAAGGCGGCGCATGTCAAATATCCCGACAAGGGGGACAACGCGATTTTGAAGCTGCTGGCCTATATTGCCTCGCTTGATATCGACACGCCGCTTGGCCGCTATGTTCGCGATCTTCATACGCTTTTTCCGGGAGAATACGATGGAAAATCGCTTCAGATCGCTGCGGAAGACGGGATTTCCGGCAGTCTTTTCTGCTCGCTTTCCATTATCGGGGCGGATGAGAAGCAGTGTGTTCTCAAGATCGATATCCGGCATCCGGTGACGGTTAAAGGGGACGGGATTGTCGGCAAGCTGAAAACCGTGTTTGGTGTTTTCGGTGCCACTGTCCGGGTCGATAGCCGTAACGAACCGCTTTACATGCCTGAAACCGATCCTTTTGTCCGTCTCCTGCTGGATTCGTATGCTTCGGTGACCGGGGATGAAGGAAAGCCCCTGTATACGGCAGGCGGAACGTATTGCCGCGATATGCCCAATTCCGTGTCTTTCGGCATCGTCTTTCCGGGGGAAGAACCCGTGGCGCATATGGCGAACGAATATGTGAATGTAAATTCCTTGCGGAAGGCGGCTCATATTTATGCCGAAGCGCTGGATCGACTCGACGGGGGTGCAGGGAAAAGTGACGCTTTTGCTGTTTTACATACTGCCGGTCTGGTATCGGGAATCTTTCCCGTTGTTGAGTAGTGTTTTTTTATTTTGTCGGCGTGTCCGATCTGTTTTGTCTTATATGGAGAATTTCATGAAGAGTAAAAAAGTCGCCCTGTTCGCTCTGGGGCTTTCCACTTCTGTCGCGTATGCCCAGAGTCATGTGACGCTGTATGGTGTCGTCGATATCGGTTATATCAAGGAAACCGGGCGCGACATCAGAATGGGCGATAACGATAACAACCGTCTGGGGTTCCGGGGAGTCGAAGATCTCGGCAATGGATGGAAGGCCATTTTCAATGTGGAAAGACGGTTTGACCTGAATGACGGTACGCCTGGCAATTCGAATACAGCCAGTTACAAGGGATCAAAAAACGCAAAACAGAAGGACTGGGACGGCGCGACGTTTGTCGGACTGGCCAGCGAGAAGTGGGGACAGGTTCAGCTGGGGCGTGTAAATGAATTGTCAACGGAAACCATCCGGAAATTCGACCCGTTCAACCAGATCGGTATTGGTGCACAGATTTACAGCGTCCAGCGCAATGCCCGTATCGACAATACGATCCGCTATAACAGCCCGCTCCGGAACGGCTTCAGTTTCGGCGCCAGCTATTCTCTCGGTGGCAATACGAAGGGAACGAATGCGATTGCGCCTTCCCTCTCGGGTGCGGACAATGATGGTTACGGCATCAACCTTTCGTACAACAACGGGCCGTTTTCCTCGACAGCCAACTGGAGCCGTGTCGCCGATTCGAATGATTCGTCTGTCTGGAATATCGGGCTGGCGTATAAAATCCTGCCCGATCTCAGACTTTCCGCTTCTTATGAAGACACCAACAGCAAGGGCTGGAAAGGAGGCAATGGGGCGGCAGCCGGTACAACCGCCAATCCTGACGGCTATTCCAGTGCACTGAAAGCAAGGGAAAAGAATTTGCTGGTGGGGCTTGGCTGGAATGTCGGCCCCGGCAGGCTGGACGGTTCCGTTCAGTACAACCGCCTGAAAGATACGTCATTTTTGACGGATGCGGCGGATTCTTATAAATATTCGGTCGGTTATACCTATTTCCTTTCAAAAAGGACTTCCCTTTACGGATTCCTCGCCTATACGGATTACGGCGACAAGGATACGGGCAATTTCTACAGTGGCCTGAAACGGGATAGCGTAACGGGTGTTCAGCTGGGCATGACGCATAAATTTTAATTGAAGGGATCGTTCATCCGGAAGGTGGATGATCCTGACATGGATACAGGAATCCGGCTTTTTCCCTGATTCCGTTCTTTACAGGGCGGTGCAGGCAGAAAGCCGGATTTTTATTCGTCCAACCCGTGAGGAAAGACAGGGGCACCGGGATGAATCTGTCTTCTTATAGGGTAGAATTAAAAGCGATTCTGTCAAGGCGGTCACATTTCGGCGACGCTTTATTGATACAACAAGATGAACGGGCGGAGAGAACAATGGAAACATGGATGATTGTATGGGCCGTTGTGCTGGCGACATTGATAATGGTTGTTTTCGGCGCTGTCAGGAAATGGTTCCGGAAAAGCAAGATCGTCAATGAGGTCAGGGAGGGTGTTGCCTCCGTCCGGAATTTCCGGGAAAAGTATCCCACGACAGCGGAATACGAAGCCGCCATCAACAGGGAGCTGTTGAACCAGGGCGCCGAAGTGACCCTCCTGAAACAGGTGCTGAAAGACAATTACCAGACGACGATTGCACAAACGCATAAATCGGCAGAAGACCCGGCCCATTTTGTCGATCGCTGGCTTTTTTCCGTCGCCGCACCGAAACGGTGGGATTTCATCGAGGGTATCCTGCCGTATTATTTTCAGGTAGTGCAGGTGGCGCTCGCCCGGAACATTCGCCCTACTCCTGTCATCAACCGGTGTGGGGGGATGGCATCGTTTATCCAGATGGTCGAATCGGAGTATATCCGCGGCACTTCTCCCGAAGAGCTCGTCAGTAGTCGTTTCAAAGCGTGATATTTTTGGTAATATCAAATATTTATGCCTTATCCCGATACCGGAGAGCAATGTCCGGTACAATGAACGTTTGTCCAATCCCATTGAACAGGAATAATCATGGCCAATCAGGAAGAACCAATAAAAGTGACGGATGATTTCAAACAGTGCTGGCAGGCAGCAGGTCGCCATCTGCAAAGTCAGGTCGACGGCGGACTGACCTGGATGCGGGCGTCACTGGATGAACCGTTTATGGAACATCTGTCTTTCAGACTCGGTAACCAGCTGTTTTTCGTTCGTGTCACAGACGCCAGCGGTGAACTGAAAATACCCGGTACAGATGAAAATCTGATGAAAATCGCCGAGGGTTGCAAAGGCCATGCCTGTATCATGCCGATGAAGTTCGCTTTCGGAAACTGGCTTCCGGCAGAAAAGGGCTGGGGCCTTTTGTCCGCTGTAGATAACAAGCCTGTGAATCCGCCTGATCTGGTGACAGATGAAAAAATCGAACTGACGGACTGGGAGTTGCACGACTTCGGTGTTCAGGTCGTTCGCCAGAATCTGATGCATGAAGGGGAACATATCGCGGGATGGGTCAGCAATCCCGAATTGCAGCCTTCCGTGTGGATCAGTACCGAAGAGTTTCCGCAATGGGTCGTTGTACAGGCCGTCCGCTGGCCAGCGGAAGCGAAAATTCCGGATAACATCAAGGATATTGAAAAGGCTTATGCCTCCAGGGAAGCCAGGGGTAACTTTGCTTATGTCACTTTCGCCAACGAGAACCAGAATGTGAATGAACCGTTGAAGGAAGGTGAAAAACCATTGCCTATCTATCGGGGCGACAAGGTTTATATCAGCTATTCCGGTTTGCTGAGCACGGAAAACGACTGATATTTTCCGGCCTGTTTTGAAAAACCTCCCGTTCGAACGGGAGGTTTTTTATGTGCATGCGATTTTCACCGGTTTTTTACCTGCCGCATCCGGAAGGGATTTCCATTGTATTCATCTTCTTCTTTCAGACTCTTTTGCAGTTTCAGGGGAATCCTTTTTGTGTTGCATGAAGAAAACACTGTTTTTATTTACAGTATGATATACTGGATACATAAACAGTACAAAAGGAGAATGCAAAATGAAAAACCTTGTTTCCGAAATGATGGATGCACTAATCTTTATCGCTTCGATTGTTGTGGTCATTGCCTGTTCCCAGTTTCCCCTGAATGTCATGTAAGTCCGTGATGATGGCGTTAGCGGTACCTGTTTTACGGGGCTGCTGCAAAGCCGGTATTTTATGGGGACGAAGTTGACCCTGTACAGCGAGGGGCGGGGCAGTCAAACCGTCTTTCATGTTTTTCCATGTGGATTTTATTTTCGTGATCCGTTTTCGTTTATGATGGATAAATGATTTCCAAACGGTCGGAGAAGGTCATGGATGTTTGCGTTATTTTTTATCCCGGCGGGTATTCACAGTTACAGGTCGCCGATGACGGCGACGACTTTTGCCATGTGTATGACAATCCGGGCAATCTTGCCAAAGATGTTTCACGTCTGTTGGGTGGCGATAATGCGATAGGCTGGTATGGGAACGATCCGGATGCCTGGCTGGATCCGGAGGCGACGGGAGGAATACGCTTTGTGTCGGGGCAGGCTTTGCCGGCGTTTGTGGCCGGGCTGGAAGCGGGAAAAGTCGATGTCGATTCCCTCTGGGACAACGAAGCCGCTTTTTACACGGCACTCCTGTCTGAAAGATCGGGCTGGTGAATGGGACATGGAAAGCCGTTTTTCAGGGATATATCCGGTTTGCGGCCGTTTCAGGACATGTTAAAAAGGCAGTGCGAAAGAGATTTCGCACTGCCTTTTTTCATGAGTTTGTCTTTTCAGGCCTTGGCTATCGCTTTGAGCAGGGCTTGCAATAGTTGCCAGGATTTTTCAACAGTATCGATTTCAACGGATTCACCCGGCGCATGCGGGCTGTGAATGGTCGGGCCAAAGGAGATCATGTCCAGTTCGGGATATTTTGATTTCAGGAGGCCGCATTCCAGCCCGGCATGGATGATGTGCGTTGCCGGGTCGCTTCCGAATTCATGATTGTAAATCTGGCGGCACAGGGCCAGCAGGGGGGAATTCAGGTCCGGAGCCCATCCCGGGTAGGCGTTTTCCCGTCTCGGCTGGATGCCGGAAAGCATGAAGAGGCTGGTGATTTCCTCTGTCAGGGCATTGCATGCGCTATCGATTGTCGAGCGGACCATGAACGTACAGGTGCCGGTATCCGGTTGCAAGTCGATCGTGCCGAGATTGCTGGAGGTTTCCGGCGAGCAGGTTCCGGCTGTCATGCGCCAGACGCCATATGGGGCAGCATTCAGGGAAAGCAGCCAGACACGCTGGTCGAATGAGGACATGATCTGGTCTGCGGAAGTGGTGTTCCATTTGATCCGGATGTCTTCGTCAACACCGGCCAGTTCCTGCCGGATGCGGTTTTGCCATTGTTGCAACAGCCCGCTGACGGAAATCATGTTCTGTTCCTGAATGCCGATGACGGCAGAGGCTTCGCGGGGAATGGCATTTCTGGCCGTGCCACCGGTGAATGTGGACAGGGAAAGCGGAAATTGCCTGTCCAGCGAACATAAAATGCGCGTCAAGAGCTTGATGGCGTTGCCACGGCCTTCGTGGATATTGATGCCGGAATGGCCGCCACGCAATCCGCTGATATCGATTTTCAGGGCTTTCCATGCAGTCGGGAAAGGCTCGGCATGCCCGGTACGCTGGACGATGACGTCGGCGCCTCCGGCACAGCCGAGGCAGAAGTCACCCCATGTTTCACTGTCCAGATTCAGCAGGATTTTTCCATCAAGGACGTTTTTTTCCAGTTTGTTGGCACCGCCCATGCCTTCTTCCTCATCAACAGTCAGGAGGGCTTCCAGAGGGCCGTGTATGAGCGTTTTGTCTTCGAAGGCGGCCAGTATCAGCGCGACGCCGATACCGTTGTCTGCACCGAGGGTCGTGTTTTCGGCAAGGACAAGATTGTCGCGGACGACGGCCTTGATCGGGTCTTTCGAGAAATCGTGTCCGACGCCCTGGTTTTTCTGGCAGACCATATCCAGATGCGCCTGCAGGATGACGCCGGGGGCGTTTTCACATCCGGGGCTTGCGGGTTTTTTGATGATGAGGTTTCCGCCCTGGTCGATCCGGTTTTCCAGTCCCTGGCTGCTTGCCCACTGTTTCAGAAAATCCCGGATGGCTTCTTCGTGTTTGGATTGTCTGGGAATGCGGCACAGTTCGGCAAAGTGTTTCCAGACGGAAGCCGGTTTGAGATCCCTGAAAGGATATTCCTCTGAATTCATGATGTTGATCCCCGGAAAAAATACGGTTTTATGAAATAAGTCCATGATACCAACTTCATCGGCCCCCGGCAGTTTCTTTTCACGCGATTGTTGAGGCGGATCGGGCGACGGGTGAGTTTCATGTCCGTTTTCTCCCTGTGGAATATGCTATATTCCACAGGGATTGATGAATATGGATACAGGTTTTTTTATGGCATCTCTGATTGAACAATATCTGGCTTTTTTCGACGGCTCACCTTTCATGTACACGATGGCGGCAGTGGCGCTGCTGGTCGTTTTGTCGGCGATCCTGAATTTTGTCGTCAAGAAAATATTGCTCAGGCTGGTCAACCGGGCATTGCGTTTGACGCCGGCAGCCAATATCGGTGACAACCTGATTGAAAAAGTCATTGCCAGGCTTGCCAATATCGTCCCCGCTCTTGTGTTCACGCGGGGCGTTTTCTGGATTCCGAATTTGCCCGAGGGGCTTGCCTCTTTCATCCGGAACGTTGCGGCTTCGTTCATCATCCTGACGTTCGCGATGGCTATCGGTGCGGCACTGAATGTCGTTCAGGCGATTTACAACCAGCGTCCGATTGCGGTCAACAGGCCGATCAAGGGATATATCCAGTTGTTGAAACTGGGCCTTTATCTGATTACCGCCATTCTCATGATTGCAACGCTGATCGAAAAATCGCCGATTCTTCTGCTGTCCGGCCTTGGTGCGATGGCGGCTGTCCTGATGCTGGTTTTTCAGGATACGCTCCTGTCCCTGGTGGCCAGTATCCAGATTTCCGCCAACGGGATGGTCAGGGTAGGTGACTGGATCGAAATGCCCAATCAGAATGCGGACGGGGAAGTGATCGATATCGCCTTGCATACGGTCAAGATCCGGAACTGGGACAGGACGATCACGACGCTGCCGACCAGAAAACTGATTACCGATCCGTTCAAGAACTGGCGCGGCATGCAGGAATCGGGCGGCCGCCGGATCAAGCGTTCCATTTATATCGACCAGACCAGCATTCACTTCATGACGGATGAGGAACTGAAAAATGTCCATCGTATCCGTTTGCTTCAGGATTATCTGGCGGGCAAGGAAAAGGAACTGGACGAGTGGAACAGCCGGCTGGACGATGCCGGTAACGCCTTTGCCAATTATCGCCGGATGACCAATATCGGGACTTTCCGCATTTACGTTGAACGATATCTGCAGAACCATGCCAATATCGTCCAGAATGCCACCGTGCTTGTCCGGCAGCTTGATCCGGGTGCCAACGGCTTGCCGATCGAGATATATTGTTTTACCAATACAACGGTCTGGAACGATTATGAAGCCATCCAGTCCGGTATTTTCGATCATCTTTATTCAATCCTGCCCCGTTTCGGCCTGTATCCCTATCAGCAGCCGAGCGGACGTGATTTCCAGAAAATACGGGTTCTGGAAAATGTGTCGGAAACGGTCTTGAAAAATGATGCCATCGTATTGGGCAAGGTTCCCGAAACGCAGGAGAAGGCCGGATGATTGATGATCGGTTGCTGGCAGAAAAACTGCAGCGGTTTTCAACTGACAGGGATTGGGATCAGTTCCACACTCCAAAAAACATCGCGTCCGCCTTGTCTGTCGAGGCTTCGGAATTGCTGGAGATTTTTCAGTGGACACGGGGACAGCATGGGTGGCAGGAAATCGATGAGGATACGGCTGTCAGAACGCATGTCGAGGAAGAAGTGGCCGATATCCTGCTGTACCTGATCCGTTTTGCCTCACTCGCCAATATCGATCTTCAACAGGCTGCACTGAAAAAGATAGCGAAAAATGCGATGAAATACCCGGTTGCCCGTTCAAAAGGCTCTGACAAAAAATATAACGAATGAGACGACCGCTGGCAGGTGGGGGATGACGCCATTTCAGATTCCGCCCGTTGGCATTGCGCTGGTGGATTACCTGAATGTATTCCGAATGGTTGACGGATTCTTTCGGAAAAAGACCTGAAATGAGACAAAAATGGACTTTTCTTGCATGTGACTAATGAGCTGGCGGTCTTTACTTGTTCACGGGTGCCGGTTTCGTTCATTATTATGATTATCCTCCCTTTAACTGAAAGCATGATCGAGTATGCAATTCAATCATTTATGCCGTCATCTGTTTTCATTTGCATTCATCCTGTTGCTTGCGATGCCTCGTACCGTATTGGCAACCGAAACGGCGAAGTCTGGTGCAGATGTCGACTGGATGAGTATTTTCGCGATCGTTTTGATATTCCTTGTTATCGCTGGCCTGGTATGGCTGTCTTTTTATGTGAAAAGAGAACGTGCCAATCATGTTCAGGTCCTGATCTGGATGTATTGCTCGGTTCTGGACGGAAAATTACGCAATCTGATCATCAATCTGCAGGATTCTGTTGAGCTTTTGTGTTCCGATAATTTCGACAATGAACTGTTGAGTATTTCACAGGACAGTTTCTGGCGACTTGGTGACAGGAAATTGCGTGATGATTTTCTGGATCTGGCAGAAAAATCAGGTCTGGGCGAACTTCAGATCCAGGATATCAATTACGGTTTTGAATGTCTGGAAGAAGCGGTTGCATACATGAAAAAACTCCAGCATGGCCGGAATGGCAGGCTGGAGATGCTGGCACGCCTTGAAAGAGAACAATTGCAGGATCTGCTGCTGGGTGCGACACAGGCTTTTGAAGCGGTCAAACGCAAGGTCTGTCCATAAACTACGTGAAACGTTCACGCCGGAATCACCGGATTGTTCAGTCCGGATCTCATTTTCTGGAATACCCGATCGGAATGACGGCATGATTTTTCCATATCCCGGAATAATATTCAGGATTTAAATGGCTTTTTCCGGATGGCTGGAATGAACCGCAAGACGATAAGGTAATGAAGGTATATAGCGGGACAGGTTGGTATTATGCCGGAAAATGCTGTTTCTGATAAAGTAAATAGATATGGGTGAAT
>CDZQ01004686.1_pt1 | contig 12434 bp, 13 predicted proteins | sample 554831 | NCBI WGS metagenome assembly CDZQ01 (sample SAMEA3182112, study PRJEB8094) | gut metagenome | biome: human; feature: gut; material: Stool; isolation source: human stools | place: Canada | collected 2013-05-06
CTTGCAGCCTGAGAAGTATTTTCTCTCACGCACATGTCGCAAGAGAAAATGATTTTACTTCTTTGCCGCCTGCGGGCGGCAAACTCTGCGAGGCTTTTTTGACACACTGAAGAGGGACGCCCTGACGGGCGTCCCTCGATGTAAGAAGGAGTGAACAGTGCAGGTGCTCAGGAATCCGACTTCCCGGCGAAGATGACACCCAGCGTGATCAGGATGGCACCGATGATGCACATGAGGGAAATTTTCTCCCCCAGCAGCAGCCAGCCCGCCACCACAGTGACGAAAGGAGTGGCATAGAGGTAGTTGTTGGTGATGACCACGCCCAGCCGCTTGAATGCGATGTTCCAGATGGCGAAGCACACGGCGTTGCCGAACACTCCCAGAAACAGCCAGCTCACCAGAATATTGGGCTGGGTGAACAGGGGCGTCAGGCTGGGCAGGCCGTCCGTCAGCAGCACCAGCGGCAGGGAGGTCAGGAAGGCCCACAGGAACACCCGGCGGGTCACAAGGAAGTTGTCGTAGCGCTCGGTATACTTTTTGACGAGGATGGAGTACACCGCCCACATGAGGGCGGCGGCCAGAGCCAGCAGGTCGCCCAAGGGGCTTAGATGGAAGGACAGAGTGCCGTTGAGTACCACCATCACCACGCCGGCGATGGCTACCACGGCGCCGATGTAGACCCACTTGCCCAGCTTCTCCCCCCTGCGGGAGAACAGCTGCGCCAAAATCACCGTTAGGATAGGGGACATGGATACCAGAATACTGACGTTGGCAGCGGAGGTATGGGCCGAGGCGGTATTCTGCAGGAAGAAGTAGAAGCTGCCGCCGGTGATGCCGATGAGGATGAACATCAGCTCATCCTTCCACGGGAGCTTCATGGTCTTGGGTCGCAGCGCCCACAGAGCCAGATACGCCAGCCCCATCCGCAGGGGGATGATCTGGGTGGGGGTATAGGCCGTCAGCATGACCTTGGTAAGCACGAAGCAGCTGCCCCACACCAGAGTAGTAAAGATGGCATACAGATGCCCCATGAGCTTTTGACGATTTGACATGATCCACACTCCTAACACACAAATGCTGCGCTGATGCAGCGCTTAATCTTCGGGGATGACGGGGGTCTGACCTGCCATGACTTGTGCAATGAGATCCTTGGCCACGTTCACCGTGTCATAGTCGGGCCACATGACCCACAGGGCCTGACCGGGCATGGAGTAGCACTCCTCCGTGCCGCCGTAGCCGGTGACGGAGTAGCTGGTGATGTTCCAGCCGGACATATCCGACAGCTGCATTTTTACCAGACTGCTGATGTCCTCATAGGGCATATTGGTGATCATGGTGTCCGCCACGGCATCCAGCACCTCACCGTAGGTGGAGAGGATGGCGGGAGAGGTGGCCTTGTTGAAGATGGCCTTAATCATGGCCATCTGGTTGCGGCCACGCTGGTTGTCACCGTCAGAGAAGGAGTAGCGCTCCCGGCAGAAAGCCAGAGCCGCCTGCCCGTCCACGTTGTAGTTCATCCCCTCGGTGAAGGAGAAGTAGTCGTCATAGAGATTACCGTTCTTATCGGGGATCTGCATGACCTTGGTGGTGAAGGTCTGCTCGGAGTAGACGTCTACGCCGCCCAGAGCATCCACGATCTTGGTCAGGCCGTAGAAGTTGACACGGGCGTAGTACTGCGTTTCCACACCGTAGAGATCGTCCAGCACCCGCATGGACTCGTCGATGCCGTACATACCGGCGTGGGTCAGTTTATCCAACTGGCCGTTGAAGCTCAGGGGCAGGAAGTAGTCACGGGGGGTATTTAGCAGCAGGATCTGCCGGGACTTGGGATTCACCACCGCCAAAATGTTCACGTCACTGAGGCTCTGGATGTTGACATCGGAGTTCCGGGCATCGATGCCGCTGCAATAGACCACGAAGGGCTCCACGGTGATGGACTCGTTGGGTACCACCGGGGCGACCTCCTTGGTGAAGTCGAACTGCTTGAGGATACGGGTGTAGTCGTCGAAATCCGTATAGCCCTCCGTCTGCTCCAGAATGGGCAGATAGCCGTCGTTGAGGATAATGGCGTCCACCTCGCCGTCATACAGAGCGTCCGCCAGCTGGGGCACAGAGGCGTAGGCCTTGGAGGTGGGGTTCAGATCGGACAGGGTCTTGAGCACCTCGGCGGTGTTCTCCTGATCGGCGTTTTCCAGCACGCCGAAGGTATAGCCCACGGCATCCTCGATGGAGCTGGCCTCGTTGTCCTTCAGGACGATGATGTCGATGGTCTGCTTCTCCGCCATCTTGCCCACGATGCGGGTGACGGCACTTTTGAGACTGCCGCCGGCCACGGCGCCGTAGATCATTCCGGCGGACAGGATCACAGCCAGCACGCCGCAGCCGATCTTGGCGGCATGACCACCCTTGGAGGGGCGGCGGGGCAGCTGCACCACGGCGTGGCCGCTATTGAGGATCAGGATGCCCGCCATCAGCAGCAGCAGATATTTGTTGTCCAGCATATCCAGATTCAGGAGCTGGCCCAGCAGCACCAGACTGCACACCATCAGCAGTCCCAGCGCAATCAGGCCGAACCAGTCCATCCACGCCATACGGCGGCTGCCGGAGGCGTCGCTGTGTATTCGTTTGGAAGTCATAATATTTCTCCTTACTTCAGAGATGCCGGCCTGCATGGTCTTATGACCGGCCGCAATCCCCTATTATATAGGATAGATAGTAGAATTACCAGAGATTTTTGCGAAAAAACCGGGGAAATATCAAATTTTCCGGAAAGACGGGGGAAATCAGCCGTTGATGAGCTCCCGGATCATCCGGCGAGCGGCGGCGACGGAGCTCTCATCCGGCACCAGTACGCTGAGGGGGAAGCCGGTGGTGAAGCAGTCCTGCATATCCGTGGTGCCGGAGAGGGTGTAGGTGCTGATGTCCCAGTCCACCTTGTCCTCCAGCTGCAGTTTCACCAGCTTCAGGATATCCTGCTGGGGCATATTGGTCAGCACGGAGCCGGAGACGGCCTTCAGCACGTCCTGATACCCGGAGAGGATGGCAGGGGAGGTGGCCTTGTCAATGATGGCCTGCAGCACCGCCATCTGGTTGCGGCCCCGCTGCACGTCGCCATGAGCGAAGGCGGAGCGCTCACGGGAGAAGGCCAGAGCCTCCCGGCCGTTGAGGTGATTGACCCCCTCGGTGAAGGTGAAGGACTCGTCGTGATAGCCACCGTCGCCGTTTTCGTTGGGCATCTCCATGGCGACGGTAGTGAAGTCCACCGGGGAGGTGACATCGATGCCGCCCAGGGCGTCCACGATATCCATAAGGCCGCTGAAATTCACACGGGCGTAGTAGTCGGCCTTCACCCCCAGCAAGGTGTTCAGGGCCTCGATGGGCTCGTCCATGCCCTTATCACTATATACGCTGAAATGGGTCAGCTTATCCATCTCTCCGTTGAAGGGCAGGGGCAGATAGTAGTCACGGGGGACATTCACCAGCAGAATTTTATGGGTGGAGGGGTTCACCACCGCCAGAATGTTGGCATCGCTGCGGGTGTTGAGCAGGGTATCGGAGATGCGCTCGTCGGTGCCGCTGCAATAGACCACGAAAGGCTGACGGGAGATGTTGGCATTCGGGGCGATGGTGTCGGACTCGTGTGTCACGTCGTATGTATAGATCTCACGGGTGCGGGACGTAAAATCCTTGTAACCGTCGGTCTGCTTCAGGGTGGAGACCATGCCTTTGCCCAGAATGACGGCGTCTACCTCCCGGTTGTACAGAGCGTCGGCCAGAGCCGTGGGAGTGTCGTAGGACTTGGTCTTGACCTGCCCCAGTCCCTCCTCCAGATGCGTCAGAAGGGCATCGGTGGTGTCGGTATCCGTCTGAGCCAGATAGCCGTAGGTATAGCCGAAGGTATCACCGATCTCCTGAGCGGAGTCGTTTTCCCGGACCCGCACCACCACGGTCTTGACGCTGCCGGTGCTGGACACACGGGAGAGAGTCTCCAGCACGGCGTTGGTGGCCACGGTGGCGTAGATCATGCCCGCCGACAGTACCAGCGCCACCAGGCCCAGAACAAGCTTCCAGAGCTTGTTGCGCCAGCGGGGCAGTTGGGTCACGGCGAAGAGAACGTTCAGTCCCGCCAGCACCGCCAGCAGGAGCAGCGTCAGCTTCTGGGTCAGCACGCCGGTGGTCAGCAGCCGGGCCGCCAGAAAGCCGCTGGAGATCAGCAGCAGGAAGAAGGTGAGTATACCGAACCGATCCGCCCCGGTGCGGCGGCGGGAGGAACCGTAGCCGCCGTAGGAGCGGGAGGAATAATGTCTGGACATAGAGGAAAAACTCCTTTCCGAAAATCAGCAAGGCACGACAGGATAGCCTACCGGCCGAAGGCACATAGTCTCTCTATTATAAAGCGGCGGCGACAGGAAATCCAGTGTAAAAGGTTACAGATTTGTGAACTTTACGGCGAATGCGGCGGATGTGACAATTTTGTTATCCGGGGATTTCCCGGCGGAAACGGTTGAAGCGGCGGCGGGAGTGTGGTATAATCATCGAAGCGGCCACGGGCCGTTACGGAAAAATAAGCCGCCGCCCCTGCGGAATGGAGGCGGCGTATTTCAGGAGGATCACCATGAAGGCAGCACTGGTCATTATGGCGGCGGGACTGGGTTCCCGCTACGGTGGAAATAAACAGGTGGACGGCGTAGGACCCCAGGGGGAGATGCTGATGGAGTACTCCATCTACGATGCCGTCCGGGCGGGCTTTACCAAGGTGGTGTTCATCATCAAGCCCGATATGCGGGAGCTGATGGATCGCCTGTGGGGGGATCGCACACTCATAACAAAAACAGGAGAGCCGCTGGAGGTCTGCTACGCCATGCAGGACTTCACCAGCATCCCGGACTACTACACCATTCCGGCGGGCCGCACCAAGCCCTTCGGCACCGCCCATGCGGTGCTGTGCGCCCGGCCCTATCTCTCCGAGCCCTTCTGCGTCATCAACGCCGACGACTACTACGGCGTGGATGCCTACCGGGCCATGTATGAGGAGCTTCAGCGCCTGCCCCGGCAGGGACGGGCCACCATGGTGGGGTATCTGCTGAAAAACACCGTCAGCGCCAACGGCACCGTATCCCGTGGCGTGTGCCGGGTGGAGGACGGCTGGCTCCGTGGCATCCATGAGACGCTGAAGATCCAGCTGTTCCCGGACGGCTCCATCGCTGATGTGGCGGAGGGCCAGCACCGGGAGCTGGCGCCGGACACGGTGGTGTCCATGAACTTCTGGGGCTTCATGCCCTCCATCTTTCAGGAGCTGGAGGCCTACTTCGACCACTTCCTGCGCTGCGAGGCCGGGGACAACATCAAGGCGGAGTGCCTGCTGCCGGGCATGGTGGGAGACCTGCTGGAGCAGGGACAGCTGGAGGTATCCGTGCTGCACTCGGCAGACCGCTGGTTCGGCATGACGTACCACGAGGACCGGCAGGTGGTGGCGGCGGAGCTGCAGAAGCTCCACGCCGGCGGTGTGTATCCACCCACCCTGCGGGCCTGAGAGGGGAGACCGACACATGAACGACTATTACGATCAGACCCCGGAGCAGCGCCGTCAGCTGCGGGCGCAGCGGAATCGGCGGCGGCAGGCGCAGGTGCGTCGGCGGAAGCTGCTGCTGGGCCTGCTGGTGCTGGCGGTATTGGCTGTGGTGCTGATACTGGTGCTGCGGGGCTGCGGCAAGGATAAGGAACCGGCGCAGCCTACCCCCAGCGAGAATGTGGACAAGCCCGATACCCCAAACACTCCGGCGGAGCCTTCGGATAGAGAGCCGAACCAGAAGCCTGACGACCAGAAGAGCGGCCAGAAGCAGGAGATCCCGTGGAATCTGACGCTGGTGAACCGGTGGAATCCCCTGCCGGAGGGCTGGACCGTGGACGAGGTGGAGCTCTCCAACGGCTGGGCGGTGGACAGCCGCTGCTACGACGCCCTCCAGCAGATGATGGACGCCTGCCGGGCGGAGGGGCTGTATCCCGTGGTGTGCTCTGCCTACCGGACGCAGGCCATGCAGCAGACCCTCTTTGACCAGATGAAGCAGTCCCTGTTGGATCAGGGGTACAGCGATGCCGACGCCGAGACGGAGGCGGGCCGTCAGGTGGCCGTCCCCGGCACCAGCGAGCATCAGCTGGGGCTGGCGGTGGACATCGTGGATCTGGACCACCAGCTGTTGGACGAGAGTCAGGAGCAGACGGCGGTGCAGAAGTGGCTTATGACCAACAGCTGGCGCTACGGTTTCATCCTGCGCTATCCCACCGCCAAGACGGAGACAACCGGCATCATCTATGAGCCGTGGCACTACCGCTATGTAGGACAGGAGGCCGCTGCGGAGATCTATCAGCAGGGTGTGTGCCTGGAGGAGTATATCGCCGCCAAGTACGGCACTTGACCGGAGGGACGAGGAATGAGATTGAGAAAGTAAGCAGCTCACATTTATATAAAGGAGTTGCTGATGGATGCATATCGAGGAATATACCACGTATCAGGAGCCGGAGGTGCTGGCTCTGTATGGAAGCGTCGGATGGACGGCCTATACGGAGCAGCCGGAGGCGCTGCGCCGAGGCTTTGCCGGGTCGCTGCTGACATTGGCCGCCCGTGAGAACGGGACGCTGGTGGGGCTGCTGCGGGCTGTGGGTGACGGCTGTACCGTGGTGCTGGTACAGGACCTATTGGTGCGGCCGGATCACCAGCGGCGGGGAATCGGCACGGCGCTGATGCAGGCGGCGCTGGAGCGCTTCCGATCGGTGCGGCAGGTGCAGCTGCTGACGGATGACACGGAGAAAACCAAGGGGTTCTACCGGTCGCTGGGTCTGCTGACACTGCCGGAGCTGGGGTGCTGCGGCTTCATGCGCCCGTAAAACCACATGGGGGAGAGTGTCCTTGGACACCCTCCCCCATGCTTTGTCCTGTGTACCGGGCGGTCAGCGCCGGTTCTGGTTCTGCTGCTCCTGCTGGTTCTGATTCTGGTTCTGATTCTGGTTCTGATTCTGGTTCTGATTCTGGTTCTGGTTCTGGTTCTGCTTGTTCTGCTTCTGCTGATTCTGCTTCTGCTGATTCTGCTTCTGCTGATTCTGGTTCTGCTGATTCTGGTTCTGCTGATTTTTGCCGGACATTGAGGCACCTCCTTCCGTATCTGCGATACAGCTTCAGTTTGCCCGAAAACCGCCGGAGCATACATCCTCCCGTGAAAAATTTCCGGCGGCAGATAAAAAATCCGCTTGACAGGCGGGAGGAGCGATGGTATACTACTGAAGAAAACAAAGAAGGCAGGATGCATCCGCCTCACCTCCAGCAAAGGCAAAGAGGTCAACAGCGAGTATGGCGGCGGCCCGGAAGGGGCGCAGGCTTTGTTGTGCGGATGCAGCTTTGCATCCGTGTTTTTATTTTCTGAAGGAGGTGCTTCGGTTATTAGCAATGTAGTGCATCAACTCAACGAGGAGATCCGTGACAAGGAGATCCGCCTCATCGGTGAGACCGGTGAACAGCTGGGTATCATGTCCTCCGCCGACGCTCTGCACATTGCGGACGAGCGGGGGCTGGATCTGGTGAAGATCTCTCCCCAGGCGACCCCGCCGGTGTGCAAGCTCATGAACTACGGCAAATACCGGTTCGAGCAGAGCAAGCGGGAGAAGGAAGCCAGAAAGAACCAGCACGTGGTGGAGATCAAGGAGATCCGGATGTCTCCGGGCATTGACGTGGGGGATTTCAACACCAAACTGAAAAATGCCCAGAAGTTCCTGACGGAGGGGAACCGGGTGAAGGTCTCTGTTCGTTTCCGTGGCCGTGAGATGGCACATACCGAGATCGGCCGGGAGCTTCTGAAGAAGTTTGCCGAACAGTGCGCCGAGGTCGCCACCATGGATAAGGCCGCCAAGCTGGAGGGCCGGAATATGTCGATGTTCCTCTCTCCCAAGACCGGCAAGTAAACAAAAGTTCTGCTTGCCCCCGGCAAGAGAATAGATGGAAGGAGTAAAAATTATGCCTAAACTGAAGACTCACAGCGGCGCCAAGAAGCGCTTCAATCTGACGAAATCCGGCAAGGTCAAGAGAGCTCACGCTTTCAAGAGCCACATCCTCACCAAGAAGGACACCAAGCGTGGCCGTCGCCTGCGGTCCGGCACCTACGCCGACTGCACCAACGAGGCGACCATCCGCAAGATGATCCCCTACAAATAAGAGACGGAATCGTTAGAATAGGAGGCAATTAAGATATGGCACGTGTAAAAGGCGCTATGATGGCGCGTAAAAGAAGAAATAAGACGCTGAAGCTGGCCAAGGGTTACTGGGGCGCTAAGTCCAAGCACTTCAAGATGGCCAATGAGCAGGTCATGAAGTCTCTGACCTACGCCTATGTGGGCCGCCGCCTGAAGAAGCGGGACTTCCGTCAGCTGTGGATCACCCGCATCTCCGCCGCCTGCAAGATCAACGGCATGAACTACTCTACCTTCATGCACGGTCTGAAGGTGGCCGGCATCCAGATAAACCGCAAGATGCTCTCCGAGATGGCCATCTACGATGCCCCGGCGTTCGCCGCCCTGTGCGACATCGCCAAGAAGGCGTAACTGTCTTAAAAAGCACGTCGCATATGCGGCGTGCTTTTTCCTGTGGCAAAGGGCGGAAATATCTGGTATACTATCAGGGAAACACATCATCGATGGTACCAAGAGAAAGGAGCATTTCCATGTACTGCACGAGAAAGGTAAATGACGATTACACGTGGGTAGGCGCCGACGGGCGGCGGCTGGCCATGTTTGAGGGTGTGTTCGATGTACCCAACGGCATCTCCTTCAACAGCTATCTGCTGAGGGATGAAAAGACCGTACTGTTTGACACGACGGATGCGGCGGTGCGCCGCACCTTCCGGGAAAATCTCCTCCATGCGCTGGAGGGGCGGCCGCTGGACTGCGTGGTGGTACACCACATGGAGCCGGATCACACGGCGGAGCTGGAGGAGCTGGTGCTGCGCTTCCCGGAGGTGCAGATCTATTGCAGCGCTATGGCCAAGACCATGATGACCCAGTTCTTCGGCCCCGGCTTTCAGGAGCGCATCCATGTGGTGAAGGAGGGGGATACCCTCTGCACCGGGCGGCACACGCTGCGCTTTATTGCGGCTCCCATGGTCCACTGGCCGGAGGTACTGATGACCTATGATGAGACGGATCGTCTGCTGCTGACGGCGGATGCCTTCGGCTGCTTCGGGGCCTTGAATGGCCGGTTGTTTGCCGATGAGGTGGACTTCGACCGGGATTATCTGGACGAGGCCCGGCGCTACTACACCAATATTGTGGGCAAATACGGCTCTCAGGTACAGGCGGTGCTGAAGAAGGCGGCGGAGCTGGACATCGCCATGCTGCTGCCCCTCCACGGCTTTGTGTGGCGGAAGGAGTTGGGGTATCTCCTGCACAAGTACGACCTCTGGAGCCGCTACGAGCCGGAGGAGCGGGGGGTGCTCATCGCCTATGCCTCCGTGTATGGCAACACGGAGAACGCTGCCAACATTCTGGCCTGCCGACTGTCGGAGCGGGGTGTGAAGGTGCAGATGTTCGATACCTCCGTGACGCCTACCTCTTACATTCTGTCGGCGGCCTTCCGTTACAGCCATCTGGTGTTTGCTGCCACCACCTACAACGCCGGGGTGTTCATCACCATGGAGGAGCTGCTCCATGATATCGCTGCCCACAATCTCCAGAATCGCCGGGTGGTGCTGCTGGAGAACGGCTCCTGGGCCCCGGCCAGCGGCAAGGAGATGCAGAAGATACTCCAGCCTCTGAAGGGGTGGCAGCAGATGGAGGACACCTTTACCATCCGCTCCGCCCTGCGGGAGGATCAGACCATGCAGCTGGAGCGGCTGGCGGCCATGCTGGCGGCGGACGTACAGGCTGCGGCCCCGGCGGAGGAGAAGTCGGAGGGGCAGCACCGCTATGTGTGCAAGGTCTGCGGCTATGTATACGAGGGGGACTCCCTGCCGGAGGATTATAAGTGCCCCCTGTGCGGCGCCGGTGCGGAGTATTTCAAGCAGGAGTCGTAAAGAGCGCTTTTCCCCATGAAAAAACAGCAGGATGGCCATGCCGTCCTGCTGTTTTTATATTATTCCTCGGAAGAAGCTTCCACCGGAGCAGCCTCCGCAGGTTCCTCCTCCGGCTCTGTCCATGGCTCCATGGTAGCCACGCAGCGGTTGATGTTCTTCCCCAGCTCATAGAACTTGGCCTCGTAGTCCGTCATGACTCCCACGGGGCCGTTGGCGTGGAGGTTACGGGTCACCTCCGACAGGGTAAAGCCATACTGGGGGATCTCCTCCACGGACCACTGGAACAGCTTGTCGTTGTCCGTCTTAAAGTGGATCTGCCCGCCCATAGGCAGCACCTGCCGGTAGCACTTGAGAAAATTGCCGTGGGTCAGACGGCGGCGCTTCTGGTTGCTCTTGGGCCACGGGTCGCAGAAGTTGATGTACAGCCGGTCCACCTCCGCCGGGGCAAACATATCCGGCAGCAGGGCGGCGTCCCCCACCACGAAGAATACGTTGTGCAGCCCCGCCGCCTGCGCCCGCTCCATGGCCACCACCATGGCGTCCGGCACCTTCTCCACGGCGATGAGCAGAACATCCGGCTCCGCTTGGGCCGTACCCACGGTGAAGCGCCCCTTGCCGCAGCCCAGTTCTACCCGCAGCTCACGGGCATCGGGCATCAACTCCCGCCAGTGGCCCCGCATGGCGAAGGGGTCCTGTACCTGACAGGCCCGGCAGGCCTCCATCCGGGGCAGTAGATTCTTCTTTTTCCGCATACGCATGGTGTCGTTCCTCCTGAAAAACGCCGCATGGCGATGGTATCCGACTACCCAATATACCGGTTTTCCGGCGAAAAAGCAAGAGGGAACGCCGGAAAATCTCTCCCGGCAAGGGAGAGCCGCCGAAGCGACGTTTTCGTAGGACGGCGCATCGAAGAACAGGTGCGGCAAAAAGCTGGAAAAGTACGCAAAAAATCCGACGAAATTTGTGACTTCCTCTAAAAAGCAAAAAGCCGGGTGAGAAGTGCTTGATAATTTTTAGACGAACGTCTATAATGGATAAGGTATATGAGAAGGCGCATTTTGCGGGTGAAACACCCCTGTAGAAAGCGCTTTTTCCCATGACGCTGCCGCTGCTTCGGCGGCGGCTGCCACAGTAAGGAGGAACCATTGTGACGAACGTACTGTTGGAGAAAAAAGGTCCATATGCCGTGGCCACCATCCACCGTCCGGAGGCGCTGAACGCCCTGAATTCTCAGGTGCTGGCGGATCTGGCGGAGCTGCTGGACACCGTGGAGGCCGACGAGGAAATCCGTGTACTGGTCATCACCGGCGCAGGGGAGAAGGCCTTCGTGGCGGGGGCTGACATCGGAGAGATGAGCACCCTCACCAAGGCCGAGGGCGAGGCTTTCGGCAAAAAGGGCAATGACGTATTCCGCCGGCTGGAGACGCTGCCCATCCCCACCATCGCCGCTGTCAACGGCTTTGCACTGGGCGGCGGCTGCGAGCTGAGCATGAGCTGCGACATTCGCATCTGCGCCGACACCGCCGTGTTCGGTCAGCCGGAGGCCGGTCTGGGCATCACCCCCGGCTTCGGCGGCACCCAGCGGCTGGCCCGTCTGGTGGGCCCCGGTATGGCCAAGCAGCTGATCTACACCGCCAAGAACATCAAAGCCGACGAGGCCCTGCGGATCGGGCTGGTGAACGCCGTCTATCCGGCGCAGGAGCTGCTGCCCGCAGCGGAGAAGCTGGCCGGGACCATCGCCAAGAACGCCCCCATCGCCGTGCGGGCCTGCAAGAAGGCCATCAATGACGGTCTGCAGGTGGATATGGATCGGGCCGTGACCATCGAGGAGAAGCTGTTCGGCAGCTGCTTCGAGACGGCGGACCAGAAAGAGGGCATGGGCGCTTTTCTGGAAAAGCGCAAGCACGAGCCCTACCAGAACCGGTAAAGCTCTGTCAGAACGTTGTTTTCCGGGCATAGCGCCCGGTGGGCAAACCAAGGACCCTATATATTCTAATTAGGAGGAATCATTATGAAGATCGCTGTTTTTGGTGCAGGTACGATGGGTAGCGGTATCGCTCAGGTGTTTGCCGGCAAGGGCCACACTGTCCTGCTGTATGCTTCCAGCACGGCCAGTGCGCAGCGCCACAAGGATAAGCTGGCTGCTTCTCTGAATAAGCGTGTGGCCAAGGGCAAGATGGCGCAGGAGGCCGCTGACGATCTGATGAGCCGTGTGCTGGTGGAGGAGTTCGAGGCCGCCGCTGACGCCGATCTGGTCATCGAGTGCGTGGCTGAGAACATGGCCGTGAAGAAGGAGCTGCTGGGCCGTCTGGACGCTCTGTGCAAGGACGAGGCCATCTTTGCCTCCAACACCTCCTCTCTGTCCATCACCGAGATGGG
>CDZQ01002920.1_pt1 | contig 12430 bp, 13 predicted proteins | sample 554831 | NCBI WGS metagenome assembly CDZQ01 (sample SAMEA3182112, study PRJEB8094) | gut metagenome | biome: human; feature: gut; material: Stool; isolation source: human stools | place: Canada | collected 2013-05-06
TGGTGGGAGCGGGTGGATTCGAACCACCGAAGTCACTGACAACAGATTTACAGTCTGCCCCCTTTGGCCACTCGGGAACGCTCCCCTATTCAATTTCTGCTAAAGCGGGTGGAGCTGGTAGACGGACTCGAACCCCCGACCTGCTGATTACAAATCAGCTGCTCTACCAACTGAGCTATACCAGCACGATTAGCAGCGAATTGTATTCTAACAGAGGCGGGGACGTTTGTCAATAAAAAAATAAAAATTTTTGGGAGGAATTATGTTGCGCACCATACAAAAGCGGCATCGGGACAGCCAGAGGCTGCCCTGTGTGCGTCAGTGTTCCCGCTGCGGCGGGGAACTATACCCGGGGGACGGCTGGTGGCGGCTGGGCGGCGGCATTTTTTGCGAGGCGTGCCTGGTACCCTGGCTGCTGGAGGAACTGGCGCCCTTCCGGGAGGGCAGGGGGGAGGCTGAGCGATGACACTGCTGCGCATGGCGGCCAGCTATCGGCGCAGCGCCGATCTGATCCGGGTGCGGATCATCGCGCTGCGGGAGGCGGCCCGGACGGCGGAGCCGGAGGAGGCGGCACGGCTGGAACTGCGGGTGCGGGAACTGCGGGTGCTGTACCGGGAGACCCAGGCAACCGCCCTGGTGCTGGAGCGCTACTATGACAGGAGGTATCATGATGGGAAGCGGCGCTAGACGGCCCCGGGCGGCGATTACTTACCGGGACAATGAATTTATCGGGGATATGGCCGCCTGGCGCCAGGCCAACAGCGATGACAACAGCGAGCAGCTTGCGCGGCTGCGCCGGCGCCTGCTCCAGGCCCGCCAGCTGGAACTCACGCCCCGCCAGGCCCAGATAATCTCCCTATACTATGACCAGGAACTCACTGTTACCCAGATTGCCCAGCAGCTGGGCGTACATAAATCCACCGTGTCCCGGACCTTGGACCGGGGGCGGAAGCGGCTGAAGCGTTTTTTGCGCTATGCCCTGTGAGAGGCTTGACGGGGCCCGTGGCCGAGGTGGTATACTGGGCAGGAGACCGCCCCGGCGTTTCAGGTTTCTTTAAGCCGCAGGTGGATACTATGAAAAAAGGGAAGGACGGGAGACGGCGGAGCGGGGCAGGGCGGTGCTCAGGGTGGCAAATCCCAGCCAGACGCTGACGCCGGAGCAGCTGGGACGGATCTTTGACCGGCTTTACCGGGCGGACAAGGCCCGCAGTCTGGCCTGGGGCTGTCCATGGCGCGGCAGGTTGTGACGGCCTGCGGGGGCAGGGGGTGGGCGGAGCACCGGGCGGGGCTTACCACCCTGACGGTGCAGCTGCCGCTGGAGAAGGCGCCCCCTCAGCCGGGCGGCTGAGAGCGGGCCGGGCAGAAAAAGGCGCCCCGGGGGCATATGCCCCGGGGCGCCTTCCTTCTCAAAAGGGGGTTCATCGCTTTTTGGGCGGCGCTTTTGCGCCCTCAGGGTAGGTTTCCCCACACTCAGATCAGGTTCTTCTCCGTCTCCCGGCTGAACAGGTGCACCAAGTTGCCGCCGAAGGTGACATGGATCTGGGCGCCGAAGGTGAAGGACGTGCGCTGCTCCCGGCTGAGGTCGATGGTGGGCAGGATCACAATGGCGTCCCGCCCCTGTATGGTCACGTGCATGTGGATGGTGCTGCCCATGAGTTCCGTCACGTCCACCTGGGCGGGGATGGCGCCCGGCGCACCGTCGCCACAGAGGACGATGTGATCCGGCCGGATGCCCAGGGTCACGTTCTGGGGAACGGCCCCCGCCGCGGCCAGGGCCGCCTGCTTATCCGCGCTGGGGACAATCCGGGCGCCGCAGACGTCCACATAGTACCCGTCCGCGTCCCTGCCCAGCCTGGCGTCAAAGAAATTCATCTGGGGCGTGCCGATAAAGCCGGCCACAAACAGGTTGGCCGGGTGGTCGAAGACCTCCTGGGGTGTGCCGATCTGCTGGATAAACCCGTCCCGCATAATGACGATCCGGTCCCCCAGCGTCATGGCCTCCGTCTGGTCATGGGTGACGTAGATAAACGTGGTGTTGATCTTCTGGCGCAGCTTGATGATTTCCGAGCGCATCTGATTGCGCAGCTTGGCGTCCAGGTTGGAGAGGGGCTCGTCCATGAGGAACACCTTGGGCTCCCGGACAATGGCCCGGCCGATGGCCACCCGCTGGCGCTGGCCGCCGGAGAGGGCCTTGGGCTTCCGGTCCAGATACTGGGTGATATCCAGTATCTCCGCGGCCTCCCGGACCTTCCGGTCAATCTCCTCCTTGGGGGCTTTTTTCAGCTTCAGAGAGAAGGCCATGTTCTCGTAGACGGTCATATGGGGATAGAGCGCGTAACTCTGGAACACCATGGCGATGTCCCGGTCCTTGGGGGCCACGTCGTTCATCAGCTTGCCGTCGATGTAGAGTTCACCCTCCGTAATCTCCTCCAGGCCGGCCACCATCCGCAGCGTGGTGGATTTGCCGCAGCCGGAGGGGCCCACCAGTACGATAAACTCCTGGTCCGCGATGTCCAGGTTGAACTCCTGGACGGCCACCACGCCCTTGTCCGTAATCTGCAGGCTGTGCTTTTGCTCCGGGGCGGGCTCCTCCCCCTTCTTCACTTTCCCGGCCTTTTTCTGCTCGCCGCTGAAGGGGTAGATCTTCTTGACACGTTTCAGGGATACAGCTGCCATTGTCCGGGCGCTGGTGGAAATGCCTCCGCAAAGCCACCTCGGAGCGGCGGAGCGAAACCGCCGTCCCTTTGTGACAGGTCTCCACGCTGCCACACCGCGCGCCCACGCGGGTCCACATCCTTTCTTGTCAGCCCGCCCGGCCATTGTGTGGAGTGGCGGGGCGGCTCATAGTATGCACCTGGAAAACCAAGTATAGCTTATCTTACCCTGTTTCCGGCAGGAAAGCAATAAAAGGGAAAACGGTTTGGCATATCTGTGCAAAATACGCCCCTGTTTTCGGGAAAATGACGGACGGGAGGGGGCCGACAGCTCCTCCTTGACATCTATACATTCCTATATTAGAATAAGCTACAGCGCGCCTGGCGCCCCCATGGGGCAATGCCCGGCGTGTCTGGATAAAAATGAAGGAAACGAGGTGCCTGCCATGAAGTTTTCCAGCAAGGTGCAAAAGTGCGGGTTATCCCCCATGAGGAAGTTCCACCCCTACGCCGTTGCTGCAAATGCGGCAGGGAAGCGGATCTACCACCTCAATATCGGCCAGCCGGACATTGCCACCCCTTCCCAGTATTTTGACGCCATCCGGGGCTTCTCCCAGCGGGTGCTGGGGTACGCCGAGTCCCCGGGCATGCCGGTGCTGATTGAGGCGGTGCGGGGCTACTACCGGGACCGGCTGAACGTCCACTTTGACGAGTCGGAGCTGCTTGTCACCACCGGCGGCAGCGAGGCGCTGCAGATCGCGCTGAACTGCATTCTGGATGACGGAGACGAGATCGTGGTGCCCGAGCCGTTCTATCCCAACTACAACACCTTTGTGTGCACCGCCGGGGCCACCATCCGCCCCATCCCCACCACCCCTGAGGAGGGGTATGCCTACGCGGACCGCGCCAAGCTTGAGGCGGCTATCAACGCCCATACCCGGGCCATCCTCATCACCAACCCCGGCAACCCCACCGGCGTGGTGCTGAACCGGGAGGAGATGCGGATGATTGCCGATGTGGCCCGGGAGCGGGAGTTGTTTTTGATCTGTGACGAGGTATACCGGGAGTTTGTCTACAGCGGGGAGGCCCTGTCCTCCATGGCCCAGTTTGACGACATAGGCGAGAACCTGATCCTGATCGACTCCGTGTCCAAGCGGTTTTCCGCCTGCGGGGCCCGCATCGGCGTACTGCTCTCCCGGAACCGGGAATTTATGGGCCACGCGCTGAAGTACTGCCAGGCCAGGCTCTCGGTGGCCACCCTTGACCAGATTGCCGCCGCCGCGCTGTACACGGTGCCCAAGGACTACTTTACCGCCACCCGGGAGGAGTATAAGCGCCGCCGGGATACGGTGGTGGCGGGGCTGCAGAAAATCCCCGGCGTGGTGTGCAAGTGCCCGGAGGGAGCCTTCTACCTGATGGCCAAGCTGCCGGTGGACGACGCCGATGCCTTCCAGCAGTGGCTGCTGACCGATTTTGCCGACGACGGCGAGACGGTGATGTTCGCCCCCGGCCAGCCGTTTTACGCCACCCCCGGCCTGGGGGTGGACGAGATCCGCATCGCCTATGTGCTCAGGGAGCGGGATCTGGAGCGGGCCATGGAGCTGCTGGGCAAGGGAATTGACGCATACAACCATCGGACGTGATGGGAGCCGTGCCGTGGAAACGGCACCGGCAAAAACGGGGACCGCCGGAGGGAAAATCCGGCGGTCCCCGCTTTTTGTCCTGTCTGCCCTGTTAGTCCCCCTGGGGGAACAGCCAGCAGATCCACTGCTCCGCAAACTGCCATCCCAGCTTCTCCTGGAGCCGCAGGGAGCGCTGGTTGTCCACAAACACCTGGCCGTAGGGAACCTCCCCCTGGGCCAGGACCCGGTTGACCATGAAGCACTCCAGCTGCTGGCCGTACCCCTGGCGGCGGTACTCCGGGAACACCTGCAGCAGCCCCACGCTACCCTCCTGGTGGCGGCCCACATAGCCCACAAACCGGTCCCCGGCAAAGCCGCAGAAGAGGTCGCCCCGCTGGGCCAGGTCCTCCAGTTCTGCCCGGTCCGCCAGATCATAGGTGGCGGAGATACGGTCCAACTCCCGTTCGGTGGCGATCCGGATGTCCAGCTGCCGGTCCAGGGGCAGGGGGGAGCCGGTGTACACCACCTGGCGGCAGGGGCTGCCGATCTGCAGGCGGTATTTTTTCGCCGGAATGTCCGCCAGCTGGTGCTGGCAGAGCATCATGACGCGGCACGTCTCCAGTTCCCCCAGCAGGGCCTTTGCGGCTGCCCGATGGGCGGCGGAGAGCATATGGATCTCCCCCCGCCGGTCCCACAGCAGCACGCCGCCGGCACTGGCGGAGAGCACCACCCCTGTTCCCCGGCGCAGGGCGGAGAGCAGGGGGGCGTTTTGAAGGGGATCTGCCGTCAAATAGTCCATAGCTGCCTGGTTCATAGGGTTCCTCCTCGTAGCCGGCGCAGCAGCGCCTGAAATTCCCCGTTCAGCGGGCAGGCGAGTTCCACCGCTTCCCCTGTGCGGGGGTGGATAAACCGCAGGCCCACGGCGTGGAGGCACTGCCCCGTCATGCCGGGGACCGGCTTCTTCGCCCCGTACACCGTGTCGCCATAGATGGGGTGGCCGATGGAGGCCATGTGGACCCGGATCTGATGGGTACGGCCCGTCTCCAGCCGGCAGCGGACATAGGTGCAGCCGGGGTAGCGCTCCAGCACCTGGTAGTGGGTGACGGCGGCCCGGCCGCCCCGGTCCGTGACGGCCATCTTCTTCCGGTCCGTGCCGTGGCGGCCGATGGGGGCGTCAATGGTGCCGCTGTCGGAGGGGAGGCCGCCCACCACCACCGCCTCGTAGGTCCGTGCCAGGGAGTGGTCCTGGAGCTGGGCGGCCAGGGCCTGGTGGGCAAAGTCGTTTTTGGCGGCGATAATCAGGCCGCTGGTGTCCCGGTCAATGCGGTGGACGATGCCCGGGCGCAGCGCGCCCCCCACGCCGCTGAGGCTGCCGCCGCAGTGGTACAGCAGGGCGTTGACCAGGGTGCCGTCCGGATGGCCGGGGGCCGGGTGGACCACCATGCCCACAGGCTTGTTCACCACAATCACGTCCCCGTCCTCGTACACCACGTCCAGAGGGATGTCCTGGGGCAGGGCCTGGGCCGGTTCCGGCTCCGGCAGCGCCACCGCCAGGGTCTCCCCACCGGCCAGCTTTTGGCTCTTGGCCCCCGTCCGCCCATCCACCAGCACCAGACCCTCCCCAATGAGCCGCTGGGCGGCAGAGCGGGTCACACCCGGCAGCGCCGCGGAGAGGAAGCTGTCCAGCCGCTCCCCGGCGGCCTCAGGCGGGGTTTGCAGGATCGTCTTTTCCATGCTCCGCCCCCTTCCTTCCCTTCTCCGCCACCCGGTCGTGGAGCAGCAGGTAGTAGGCGGCGAAGCCAATGGTGCCGCAGACCACCAGAATATCCGCCACATTAAATACCGGGAAGCTGATAAACTGGAAATTGAACATGTCCACCACGTACCCCAGCCGCACCCGGTCGATCAGGTTTCCCAGTCCGCCGCCCAGAATCAGCGTCAGCGTCCACATGGCCAGGGGGTGGGGAAACAGCTTTTTGACCAGCACCAGGGCGATGCCCCCCATGAGCACCGCCGTCAGCACGGTCAGCAGCCACGTGTGTCCCGACAGAATGGAAAAGCCGCCGCCGGTGTTCTGAATGTACATAAGTTCCACCAGTCCCGGCAGCAGGGGGGCGGACTGGTAGAGGGCCAGGTGGGACACCACCCACAGCTTCACCGCCTGGTCGGCGGCCACACAGGCGGCAATGGCAAATAGATACGGCATATCCGTGACTCCTTTATCGCGCCCGGCTGTCCCGCCGGACCCGGTAATCCCGGTTGGCGGCGGCCTGCTCCCGGCGCAGCTTTTCCTGGCCCAGCTGCTCCAGCACCTGGCCAATAATTTGGTTTGACACGAGGAACCCCTTGGGCGTCAAATGCCATCGGCCCTCCGCGCAGACGGCGTGGCCGGTGGCGGCAAACCGCTCCAGCACTGCCTCTATGGGCGCGAAGGGCAGCCGGTAGCGGGTTTCAAAGATCCGCTTCTCCACGCCCTGGACGGTGCGCAGGCCCAGCATCAGGTATTCCAGATCCCGGTCCCGGGGCGGAATCCGCTCGTTTTCCGACAGCATGTCCGTCCCCTCCGTCACCCCCCTGCAGTAGGTGTCCAGATCCCGGGCGAAGGCGTAGCGCACGTCGCCGAAGTCGGAGTGGGCCCCGGGGCCGAATCCGGCGTATTCCCCCAGGGTCCAGTACTTCAGATTGTGGCGGGACAGGTACCCGGGGCGGGCGAAATTGGAGATCTCGTACTGCTCATAGCCCCAGTTTGCCAGGTAGTTGACCGTCCACAGGTACATGTCCGCCTGGGTGTCGTCGTCGGGTAGGTTGGCCTTGTCCTGCATGTCCCAGAGGGGGGTGCCCTCCTCCACCTTCAGCCCGTAGCAGCTCAGATGCTCCGGCTCCAGGGCGGCGGCCCGCTCCAGGGTGCCCTGCCAGCGCTCCAGGGTCTGGCCCGGCAGGCCGTAGATCAGATCCAGGGACAGGTTTTTGATGCCCGCCCGCCGGGCACCGACCACCGCCGCCTCCGCCTGGGCGAAGGTGTGGATACGGCCGATGGCGCGCAGCTCGCTGTCATCGGCGGATTGGACGCCCAGGCTCAGCCGGTTGAATCCCGCCCGGCGGAGGGAGCGCACCGCCCGCCAGTCCCCCAGGCTGTCCGGGTTGGCCTCCAGGGTAATCTCCGCGTCCCCGGACAGGCGATAGCGCCGGCTGATGACCTTCAAAATTCGCTCCAGCCGCTTTACCCCCAGGTAGGAGGGGGTGCCGCCGCCGAAATAGACGGTGTCCACCCGGTGGCTGGCGGCCCGCTCCGCCGTCTCCTCCAGGTGGCGGCAGAGGACGGCGGTGTACCGGTCCATCTCCGATTCCGCGTGGGGCAGGGAGTAAAAGTCGCAGTAGAGGCACTTGCTTTTGCAGAAAGGGATGTGGACGTATAGCCCCAGAGGGGGCGGGGCCTGCTTCATGGGCCAACACCTCGCTTGGCGGAAGGCGCCGGGCGCTGGGCCGCGGCGCGGTAGGATATCCTCTATTGTACCCGAAACCACCGGCTGATGCAAGGGGGAAGCGGGACAGCCCCCGGGACAAACTTTTCCCTTTACGGCCCGGGGAATTTCGTGTAGAATAGTGGGGAAGAAGAGAGAAGGTGGAACACTGTGAGCGGTTATATTCTGCATCTGCCGGAGGATGAGGGCGTGGTTTTGTCCGGCCCGGTGGCCCGCCGGCTCATTGAGGCAGGCGACGGGGACGCCGCCCTGCTGTACATTGCCGTGCTGCTGAGCCGGGGCAGCGTGGATGACGAGAAACTGCGGGGCCAGCTGGGCTGGCCGGCGGACCGGTTTGACCGGGCGCTGGCCGTCCTCTCCCGCCAGAGGCTGGTGGTGCTGCCGGAGGGGCGGCGCCCTGCTCCACCAAAGCCCCCGGTTCAGGCACCAGCCCCGCCGGAGTATACCCGGCTGGATATGGCTCGGGCGCTGGAGGGCGGGGAGTTCGCCGCCCTCACCAGGGCGGTGGAGGAGAAGCTGGGGAAGAAGCTGACCACCCCGGATTTGTCGGTGCTGCTGGGACTGTATGACTATGTGGGCCTGCCGGCGGATGTGATTTTCCTGCTGGTGGGCTTCTGCGTGGAGCGCTCCGCCGCCCAGTACGGGCCTGGCCGCCGGCCCACCCTGCGGCAGATTGAGAAGGAGGGATACCTCTGGGCCCGGCTGGGCCTCATGACCCAGGCCGGGGCCGCCGCCTATATCAAGAAGTATCAGCAGGGCCGCCGGGACCTGCCCCAGCTGATGAAGCTGCTGCGCCTGGGGGACCGGGCCCCCTCCCCTTCAGAGGAGCGCTACCTGCTGACCTGGAACGAGATGGGGTTTGACCGGGAGGTTATTGAACTGGCCTATGACAAGACCATGCTCAAGTGCAAGGAGCTGAAGTGGCCCTATATGAACAAAATCCTCTCCTCCTGGCACGATAAGGGCCTGCACACCCTGGACCAGGTGGCTGCCGGGGACCGCCCCGGCGGGATGGCCGGGGCGCCCCGACCGGACGGGGAGGCCGCCGCCTCCATCCGGGAGAATCTGGCCCGGATGGAGCGCTACCGCCGCCAGCTGCGGCAGGAGAAGGAGGGACAGTAAGTGGCACAGGACGCCAAGATTATGGCCGCCGCCTGGCGGCGTTTCCAGGCGGACCGGGAGCGCCGCCGGGAGGAACTGGAGCGGCGCACCGCGGAGGTGTACCGCCGCCTGCCCCGGGTGGAGAGCATTGACCGGGAACTGCGGGGCACCGTGGCGGCCATCATGGTTTCCGCCTTTGAGCGGGACGCGGACCCGGAGAGCGCCCTGCAGGCACTGGAGCACCGGAATCTGGCCCTCCAGCGGGAGCGGGCGGAACTGCTGGTGGGGGGCGGCTACCCCTACGACTGCATTGACGGGGCCCCGGCCTGTCAGCTGTGCGGGGACAGCGGCTACCTCCGGGACGGCTCCCCCTGCCGCTGCCTGATGGCCTACTACACCCGGGAGCAGAACGAGCGGCTGTCCAAGCTGCTGGATCTGGGCAGCCAGTCCTTCGATAGCTTCTCCTTCGACTGGTACGACAGCCAGGTCTGGCCGGATTACGGCCTCAGCCCCCTGGACAATATGGAACTGATCTACGACATCTGTGGGGAATTTGCCCACAAGTTCGGGTCCCAGTCGGATAACCTGCTTTTCACCGGGGCGCCCGGGCTGGGCAAGACCTTCCTCTCCGCCTGCATCGCCCGGGAGGTCAGCGACCACGGCTTCTCTGTGGTCTATGACACCGCCGCCCATATTTTCCAGCAGTTTGAGAGAGGGAAGTTTGGCCGGGAGAACCCCTATGAGGAGGACCCGGACCGGGAGATTGACCGCTACCTGAAGTGCGACCTGCTGATTATGGACGATCTGGGTACGGAGATGCTCACCAGCTTTGTCCAGTCCGCCTTTTACCGCATTGTCAATGACCGGCTGATCTCCCGGCGAAAGACGGTGCTCTCCACCAACCTGACTGTGCCGGAACTGGGCCGGCGCTACGGCCTGGCGGTCCAGTCCCGGCTGGAGGGGGAGTACCGGGTCCTGCAGTTTTTTGGTCGGGATATCCGCCGGCTGAAGCGGGACAGATAGAGAACCGCCGGCAAAAGGAGGACACGCTGCGAGGCGTGTCCTCCTTTTTGAAAGCAGGGGCCATGTTTGACGCCGGCTGCACAGGCCTCCTGCTTTTCGCTGAATTGCGATGGGGGGAATAGCTACAGGGGCTTTTCGCGAGAAACGTGTCGCAGAACACAAGTTTATCCCCTGCATCTCAAACCCCTGCTCTGAGACCATGAGAGAATTTGCTTTTATAAGGCTCTGGGATAACAATGCGATCGCAGCGGGCGCCGGAGAAAGCCATATATTCATCTGCTGCATACGCTCGTTTTCCATAATACGCACACTTTTCAAAATCAACATATCCATAGAAAACTGCCTTGGGTGTAAATGCAAAAGCTTGGGTACAACGGGTTCATTGCTGGGACGCTACTGTACCAAGGCTGACACTGTTACTCCTATTAGGAGGCTGCATTTTTTAATATATTTTTCCTATAGGCGCAACCAGGGGCCCTCCTCCGGCGTCTTTACAGGCGAGGACCGGTCGGGCGGGGCGGCCCCGCCGGGAGGGGCTGTTGCTGAAATGGTGCGTGTCCCGGGAAAACAGAAGGACAGGAGGATAGCGCGGTGACGGACGAGGAGTTGATCGGGCTGTACTTCGCCCGTTCCGAGGAGGCCATCGAGGCCACACGGCGGCAATACGGGGCCTACTGCCTGGCTGTGGCGGGCCGCATCCTGGGCTGCCCAGAGGATGCGGAGGAGTGCATCAGCGACGTGTGGCTCCGGGCCTGGGAGGCTATCCCGCCCCTGCGGCCCGCCTCCCTCAAGGGCTGGCTGGGGACGGTGGCGCGCAACGCCGCCCTCTCCATGTGCCGGGCCAGGGCCCGGCAGCCGGAGCGGGTGGGGGACGGGGCCCTGGAACTGGCCATGGGCCTGTCCGGCGGCCCTGGGGAGCGGCTGGAGGCCAGGGAGTTGGGGGCGGCCATCTCCGCCTTCCTGACCCGACAGCCGGAGCCCATGCGCAGGGCCTTCCTCCGCCGGTACTGGTACGGGGACACGGTGGAGGAGACCGCCCTGCGCCTGGGCTGGTCCCTGTCCCGGACAAAGAGCGCCCTATTTAGGCTGCGAAAAAAGCTGAAGATTTATTTGGAACAGGAGGAATTGCTGCATGGATAAGGAGAAGATCATTTCCGCCATGGGTTACCTGGATCCGACCCTGGTGGGGGAGGCGGAGGCACACCTCCGCCCCCGGCGGAGCGTTGGAAAGATGGCCCTGGTGGCCGCCTGCCTGTGCTTGGCCCTGGCGGGGACGGCCCTGGCGGTAGGGGCGGCCCTGTACGAGGATTTTTTCACCCTGGAGGGGCAGGATGCATACTACAGCGTCTACACCGACAGCCGTATGCCCTTGTCCGCCTTCGCCTCCCACATCCCGGAGTTGGCGGACAGCCAGGGGGATGGCTTCATGGAAAATATGTACCTGTTCGACAGCTGGCAGGCGGCGGAGGACTTCGTGGGGGTGGACGTGATGCGAAACCCCCTCCTGGAGGACGCCCCCATCCGGCCCACCTTCTGCGCGGACGAGAATGGGGAGAACGAGACGAAGTACAACTGCGCCGTCCGCCTGGCAACTAGCGGGGAGACCGGGGACCTGCTCTCCGTGGACGTGGAGACCTCCCTGTGGGTGTCCCCCAACGGGGAGCGGGGCATGGAGCCTGGGGACCAGGGGGGCTGGCTCCAGATCATGGCCCGGATGATCACGGAGATGAACCCCTATGAAAATGGCGGCGGGGTGGGCTTCCTGCTGGATGACCTCGCATCCCTGAGCCGAGAGGAGTACATGACCGCCTCCGACCGGAAGGCCATCATCACCGCCAACGCCTGTCCGGACCCGGACAGCGGCAGGGAGCCCTTTTACCGCTATGTGGCCTACCTGGAGGTGAACGGCGTGTTTTTTGCCCTGGAGACCGGCGGCGCATCCCATGGCGGCCTGGGGCCGGAGGGACTGAAGCAGGTCCTGGACGCCTTCTCCTGACGGTAGGTTTGTCAAGCATATTGGACAGAGCACTCAAATAGCGAAAGCCGGAGGGGAGATCCCATGGGGAAGCTGCTGGAGCAGTGATTGTGGACAGCGAACTGCTTGGCAGGGTCATCGGAGGAGTAGAAACGATGACAGGAGCAAAACCACTTTTGATGCTCATGATCCCGACACGATACCCCTCATTCTGAACGGATACCTCCGTCTGTGGCACAGATAGTCGGCAAAAAACGAAGCAGCCCCCGTGATGCGCGTAAGCGTAAAAACAGTCGGCGGCTTGTCAGGGTAAAATGCCTCTGCCAAACTATAAGAGTCTGAGGAAGTGCATGGTAGTACCAAGTAGTACCAGAGAGTGTCCCAGACTCCAAGATAGTGAGGTGCAGGCATGGAGAAGGCAGCAAGTATACAGAGAACCAATCAACAACACCGGCTGGTGGAATGGAGCCGGCGAGTGGAGGCCTGCCGGAGCAGTGGGCTGTCGGTAGGCCAATGGTGCCAGGAGAATGGAATCGCGGTATCCACCTATTTCTCCTGGCAGAGGAAGGTGTT
>CDZQ01042826.1_pt1 | contig 12422 bp, 15 predicted proteins | sample 554831 | NCBI WGS metagenome assembly CDZQ01 (sample SAMEA3182112, study PRJEB8094) | gut metagenome | biome: human; feature: gut; material: Stool; isolation source: human stools | place: Canada | collected 2013-05-06
ATAACCGTCCTATGCGCCCTTTACAGTATTGCTCGCCCAACCTTTTCCTTCGTTGCTATACCGTCCAACATGTTTGACAAACCTACACGCGTGTTGAAAACCCGCCGGGCTTGTGCTATGCTTGAATTTGAAACCCGGAAAGGAGCTATTATGCAAAAGAAACGCCTGTTTCAGAGCCTTGCGCTGTTCTTATCCCTCCTTCTTGCGCTCCCTGCGCTCGCCGGCTGCGGCGATGCGGCAGGCGGGCCGCCCAATGCGGATGGAGTAACCATCATCACTACGCTGTTCCCATTGTATGATTTTGCCCGCGCGCTTACGGCCGGTACGGATGCAAACGTTTCCCTTCTGCTGCCGCCCGGCGTAGAAAGCCACTCGTTTGAGCCTTCTCCCGCAGATATTATCGCCATTCAAAAGGCAGACGTTTTTGCCTATACCGGAGAATATATGGAAACCTGGGCGCATGAGATCATTGACGGGTTGGACGGCACGCAGGGGACGACGGAAGACGGCACTTTTTTGACCATCGGCAGCCTCGTCGTCGCGGATTGTTCCCTTGGCATTCAGCTTGATGAAATCGAGGCGCATGCAGACGAGCAGCCGCATGAAGGCCACGGTCACGGCAATTACGACCCGCATATCTGGACCGACCCCACGCAGGCCGCCACCATGGCCGGAACGCTCGCCGCAGCGCTTTCTGCCGCAGACCCGGAGCATGCGGAAATCTACCGCGCCAACTGTGAAGCCTATCAGGCGGAACTCGTGGAACTGGACGCGGACTTCATGGCACTTGTGAGCGGAGCCAAACGGCGCGAAATCTGCTTTGGGGGCCGGTTTGCGCTGCATTACTTTGCGAAGCGCTACGGCCTTTCCTATATTGCAGCCTACGATTCCTGCTCCTCTGAAACGGAACCTTCCGCAAAGGCTGTTGCAGAGATTACGGATGCGATCCTTGCGGACGGCATCCCCGTGATCTATTATGAGGAGCTGGTGGATCCGAAAGTGTCGCGCTCCATTGCGGAGGATACAGGCTGTAAGATGCTGCTGCTCCACTCCTGCCATAATGTTTCCAAGGACGAGCTGGACGCGGGGGCAACCTACCTTTCCCTGATGCGCCAGAATCTTGAAAACCTGAAGGTTGGGCTATACTAAAGAAAGCAATCCGTCGGCCGGGGCCGGTTTGAAAGAAGCGAAATGGCTTTGAAAGAAAACGCAACAGAAAATGACATTCTGATCCGCTGTAAGGATCTTGTCCTTGGCTACGAAACGGGCGTGGTGCTTACGGGCGTAAGCTTCGCCGTGCACGCAGGGGATTATCTTTGCATTGTCGGCGAAAACGGCAGCGGCAAATCCACGCTCATCAAGGCGCTGTTGGGCCTTGTGCAGCCGCGCGGCGGAGAAATCGTTTTTTCCGGCGTATCCAGCCGGGAAATTGGCTACCTGCCCCAACAAACGGCGCTGCAAAAGGATTTTCCCGCAAGCGTATATGAGGTGGTGCTTTCCGGCTGTGCAAACGGCCTTGGCCGCGCTCCGTTTTATGGAAAAGCACAGCATGCGCGTGCGGCGGCAAACCTTGCGCGGCTTGGCATCGCAGACCTTGCCAAAGCATCCTACCGAACGCTTTCCGGCGGCCAGCAGCAGCGCGTACTGCTTGCGCGCGCGCTCTGCGCAACAACGAAGCTGCTTTTGCTCGATGAGCCCGTAGCTGCGCTCGACCCCATTGCCACCAACGATCTTTATGCGCTCATTCAGCGGCTGAACCGGGAAGAAGGGATCACCGTCCTCATGGTTTCGCATGACGTTAGTTGTGCGCTGCATGATGCAACACATGTGCTGCAGCTTTCCGAACGCGGCGTGGCGTTTTTCGGCACCGCAGCCGCTTACCGCAAAAGCCCCACCGGCGCGCGCTTTTTGCGCTGCGCCTGCGCAGATTATCCGCGCATCCAATTCGGCGTTTGGGAGGAGGAATGACCCATGTTTGCGCTGTTTGGCGAACTCTTCTCCTATTCCTTTCTGGTGCGGGCGCTCATCGTGGGCAGCCTTGTGGCGCTTTGCGCGGCGCTTCTTGGCGTAAGCCTTGTTTTAAAGCGGTATTCCATGATCGGCGACGGGCTTTCCCACGTAGGCTTCGGCGCGCTTTCCATTGCGATGGCGATGAACGCTGCGCCGCTTGCGGTTGCCATCCCGGTTGTGATCGTGGCCGCTTTCCTGCTGCTGCGCATCAGCCAGAACAGCCGCCTTGGCGGGGACAGCGCCATTGCGCTGATTTCCTCCGGAGCGCTTGCGGCAGGCGTGCTTGTAACCTCGCTCACAAGCGGGCTCAACGCGGATGTTTACAGCTATATGTTCGGCAGCATCCTTGCCATGAGCGAAGGGGACGTTTATCTTTCTCTCGCCCTTGCCGCTGTGGTCCTCGTGCTTTTCATCGTGTTTTATAACCGGATTTTCGCCATCACGTTTGACGAAAGCTTTGCCCGGGCAACAGGCACGCGCGTTTCGCGTTACAACATGCTGCTTGCCCTGCTCACAGCGCTCACGATCGTCATCGGCATGCGTATTATGGGCACCATGCTCATCTCCGGCCTCATCATCTTCCCTGCGCTTACCGCCATGCGCGTGTGCCGCTCGTTCCGGGGCGTTGTCGTTACCTCGGCTATCGTCAGCGTATTCTGCTTCTTTATGGGCATGACGCTCTCCTATGCGTTGGGAACGCCCGCAGGGGCGAGCATCGTTGCTGTTAATGCGCTGCTGTTCTGTGTGTTTGCGCTTGTGGGGAAGCTCGCGAAACGATAAAGGCAAGGGCCTGCAACCTTTTCCTCCGCCGCGCCGTTTTATTGAATAAGAAACGACGATGCGGAGGTTTTTTATGAAGCGTGCCCTCACCATGCTGCTTTCTCTGTGCGTGGCGCTGCTCCTGTTTGGCTGCGCAGGGAGCGAGGAACCTTCCGGTGAAGCCGGAAAACCGTCTTTCCATGCGACGGCACGATCCTTGAGACCTATCCGGCACAGCTTGCGACAGTGTATTCCGTGTGTCCGCTGGATGAAAACGGGGAGAGTCCGGCGCGCTGTGGGACTCCGGATTGAGCCGGCGGGCGCTGCCGGGAAATGGCGCATCATAGAAAATCAAAACCACCAGCCATTTGTTGAGAATGGTTGGTGGTTTGCATTATGAGGAAGGTTTCATTCCGCCTCATGGAGAACCGCTTCCAAATAGTATGCATTCGGCTCATCCTCCACAAGGCACGCGATGCGCACTGTTGCATCTCTGCATCCCATTTTCCTGTAAAATGCCACCGTTTCTTCGGTTGGGTTTGCGCAGATGTACAGCCGCTTCGCCCCTAACTGTTCCGCACCGGTACAGACCAACCGAAAGAGGTGCGCCCCAATCCCCTGCCGGCGCGCATTTCTTGTCACAAAAAGCTCCAGAAGGTTGTAATACGCACGCTCCGGCCCAAGCGGTTGTGTCTCCAGCAAGCTGAAGCCCAGCAATTTGCCCTTTTGAAACGCACCGAAAGCGAGCGCCCCTTCTGCGGTCAGCTTTCGCCTAAAATACGGCACAAGAAACGCTTTATCCTCGTCCGACCAGTCGTTGACATACTTTTGCGGTTTCAGCGCCCATTTGCCGTTCTCCCATTTCCATACACGATCCGATTTCTGAAGCCGGTCAAACGTTTGGAACAGCTCTCTCGTGAATTCCTCACCCGCAATCCTCCGGTAAGAAATCTCCATAACCGCTCTCCTTCCACGCCCAAGGCGCGCGTGTTTTATGCGTTTCCTTCCGGCAGGTTTTTCTCCTTCTCCCGTTTTTTCCTGCGTAAGAACAGCGCGCCGATCAGGCAGATCACAAGTGCGCCCGCCGCATCCACCATCAAATCCTCCATGGTATCGCGGATTGCTTCATGCCCAACGAACTGCACACCCTGATCCGTGGCAAACTTCTGCATGTTCATGCCGAGCATTCCATCCACCACAAATTCATAGATCTCCCAAACCGCGCCGCAGGCCAAGGCAAAGCAGAATGCAAAAAACGCCACAAAGCCCGGCGAAAGCTGCATTGGCACGCTCTTTTCTTCATTGAGGATCGACACCAGCGAGAAGCCGAGCGCACCCAGCATTGCACCGCTGAAGGTATGCAAATAAATATCCCAGTTGGGGACGAGGTAGAAGAAGTCCCGCACTTCACCCAGGTAAATCGCGCAGTACAGAAAGACAAAGTACATGCAGCGCATATAGTTGGGTACTTCAATCGAAAGCTTTTTCTGGAAAAACGAAGGCAGGAACATCACCACAAGCCCGAGCATACATTGCAGAAGGCTCAGATAGTAATCGCTCTTTACTTTGGTATATGGTTCGTTTTCCGGCACAGTGGATGGCGCAGTGAAGATCATCACCGTCACATATACGATTGAACCAAGCAGCACCAAAAACAGGATTGTGCCAATGATCTTACTCCAATTCCACTTCTTATTGGTTTTTTTCATTGTTTACCCCTTCATGTGGCTCTATTTCTTTTTATACTGTTATTTTACGGTATCTTGCCGCCGCTGACAAGGGATTCCGCCGAGTATATAAACATGGGCCCGGAGCGCTGCTCCAGGCCCATGCTGTTCTATTTTGCGTTGTTTCCCAATGGGATTATGCAAGCCCTGCGATATAATCCGCTGCGATGTTCACCGCATTGCATACTGCACCGGAGCTGATGGAAGCCGCCGTTACGGAATCCACCTCGCCGCCATCCTTCACAAGCGCAACCGGCGTTGCAAGGCCGGCAAACTGGCTGGAAAAAGCGGTTTCCTTCACCTTCGCGCCAAGGCCCGCCGTTTCGGAAAAGCCGGATCCGCCGCACTGGATGCCCGTGAGTTCACCTTCCGCATTCACGCCAACGGTAACCTCGATGGGGCCGCCAAAGCCGGTAACCGTGACCTGCGCAACATAGCCCACAGAGTTCCCGGATGCATCCACACCCTGATAACAGTTGTCCACGGGCGCGCCCTCGGCAACCTCAACCTGCTCAAAGCGCTCAGCCGCCGGCAATACCGCAGCGCGCGCGGCTTCCGCGGCACGCGCAGCCTGCTCAGCGATCGGGCCTTTCGTCAGTGCGTTCGTCGTGCCGAGCGCGGCGCCCGCAACAAGCGCGATTACGCAGAGAATTACCCAAGCAGGAACCTTTTTCATTGTTAACAACCCTCATTTCTTTTTGATATATCGCAATAGATACTTTGCCGCAACGCCCGTTACGAAGCCGGTCACAACGGCAGAAACCAAAAGGATCGGAAGATACGCCAGCACGGCGCGCGCCTGTACAAAAAGCGCAGCCACCGCGCATTGGCCAATGTTATGGAACGCAGCACCCGCGACGCTCACACCGATGATGCTCACGTTGGGAACACGCGCCAAAAGCATCATCCCGCCGAGGCTCAAAGCCGCCCCCGCCGCGCTGTAGAGCATCGCTGCCGGCGAACCGAACAAAAAACCGGAAAGCAATACCTTCAGCACCGCAAGCAGCACTGCGCTTTTTGCATCCATCAGGCATAGCGCATAAAGCAGCACTGTGTTGGAAAGGCCAAGCTTGATGCCCGGGATGCCCACGACCGGCAGTAGGGATTCCACATAACCCAACACGAGCATTACGCCTGTCAGGAGCCCATAACGCGCGATTTTCCCGGCGCTCATGGCGCGTCCTCCGCAACAAGCTCAATGGAAACGCCGTTTGGTAGGCAGACGATCCAGTTTTTCAGCGCCGCATGTGCCGCACTTTGCGGTGTTACATCCCCTTGCTGCACGCAGAGTTGATTATGGCAGCTCGCGCTTTGCATCCGCACGCCGCCTTTGAATATCTCCACCACATTCACCTTGCCATCTCCCTGATCTATGGTAAGCGTCGCCGGTGTATCGAGCGGCAAGCGGGCATATTCCTCATCGTTCACATACACGACCGCATACCCCTCCACATCGGAAGGTGCGCGAAAGAGAAGCAGCAGGATGGCTGCAAGCGCCAACACCGTGCCGATGACGACGAGATCAATCCGTTTCATTGAATTATTGTATCATTTCCGCGGGTGTGCCGCAATACACTGTCGAATTCTTATCAGGCTTATTTATTTTTACACAATTATTCTGCCGGCACAAGGGAAAGCCATTCGATTTTTCCATCATAAAGTTCCCAAACGGCAGAAACGCCGTTGCGCTGTGCAAGCGCGCGGCCCTGCTCATACGGAAGGTTGAACAGCGCTGTGGAAAACGCATCCGCCAGCCCGGAATCCGCATGCGTGACGGTCACTGCTTTCACATAGTCCGCAGGCATCAGGGTGTCCGGGTCGATAATATGATGATATGCTGCGCCATCCACCGTATAATAGCGCTGATATCCGCCGCTTGTCACAAGCGATGCATCCACAAGCTCCACCGTGCCAAGCGCTGCCGAAGCATCGTCCGGATCCTGCACGTCAATGCGCCATGGTTTGCCGTCCGCCCGCGTACCAAGTGCGCACACGTTTCCGCCAAGGTTCAGCAGCATGCTTGTCACTCCGCGTTCCCGGGCATTGTCGCACGCAAGCTGCGCCGCAAACCCTTTCCCGATCGCCCCCACATCCAGCCGCAGTTCCGGATCGGCAAGATAGACCGTCCCCGCGTCCTCATCCAGAACCACCGCTTCGATGTCCGTGTGTGCTGCCGCCTGCTCCAGCGCAGCCCGTTCGGGCAGGGCTGCAGAATCCGGATCCGCAATGCCCGCCGTGCGCGCATCGTGCCAAAGCGTAAGCACGCTCCCGAATGCGATGTTCACGCGCCCATCCGTCAGGGCGTATACTTCCTTGCCAAATAAAAGCAGGGAAAGGAGTTCCGGTTCCACCGCAACGGGCGCTTTTCCCGCGTTGTCGTTCACGGTTTTAAGGTTTGCTGTTCCTTCATGCTCCTCGTATATGTCAAACAGGGCATCGTACCGGGCAAGGTCGTCGTATACGGCGCGGAACATCTCCTGCGCCTCGGTTTCCCCTTCCGCATACAGCACGATGGTCACCACGGTATCAAACAGGGAAAGGTACGTCATCTCGTACCGCTGCGGCGCCTCCGTGCAGCCGCCCGCAACCGGCAAAAGTAACGCGGTGCAAAGCACAACCGCAAGGATGCGCGGGGCGAGCAAAGCCCCCCCCTTACATCCCTTTAAATTCATTGTCCATCGTATGTTGTCCATGCAGGTTCCATCACAGCCGGTCCCGCAGAATCGTCAGCGCAAGGCTGAAGAACACTAGGATCGAACATGCGTCCGTAACGGTTGTAATCATCGGCGCCGCCATGAGCGCAGGGTCAAGCTTAAGCTTTTTTGCAAGCATCGGCAGGATGCAGCCGAGCGACTTTGCTATGCATACCGTAGCGATCAGCGTAAGGCTTACCACCGCCGCGATCCGCACGCAATCCGGGTTCGGCTCTGCCGCAAGCACATTGTATTGCAGGTAAATGCGCACAAAATTAACGACGGAAAGCGTGCCGCCGCAAAGGAGGGCTACGCGGATTTCCTTCCACCAAACGCGCAGGAAGTCGGAAGGCTCAATCTCATCGAGCGCCATGCCGCGGATGATCATCGTGGATGCCTGTGAGCCACAGTTTCCGCCGGTATCCATCAGCATGGGGATGAACGAAACCAAGAGCGGCAGCGTTGCAATCGCCGCCTCGTAATGTTCGAGCATGGCGCCGGTGATCATTGCGGAAAACATCAGCACAAGCAGCCAGATGATACGGTTTTTCGCCAAGGATACAACGGGCATTTTCAAATACGTATCGTCGCTGTGCGCAATACCGGCCATCATTTCAAAGTCCTCGGTGTTCGCCTCCTGCATAACGTCCACCGCGTCGTCGATGGTAATGATGCCCACAAGCCGCTCTTCCTTGTCCACAACCGGAAGCGAAAGCATATCGTACCGGGAGAACAGCTTTGCGATCTCCTCCTTGTCATCCAGTGTATGCGCATGGATGACGTTGGTGCTCATGATCGTATCCACCGCCGCATTCGGGTCGGCGAGCAGGAGTTCGCGTACAGTTACTACGCCCTCAAGCTTGCGCTCGGCGCTGATTACATAGCAGGTATAGATGGTTTCCTTGTCAACCCCGGTCTTTCGGATGATGTCGAACGCTTCACGCACCGTAACGTTCCGCCTGAAATAGACGTACTCGTTGGTCATGATGCTCCCTGCGGAGTCCTCAGGGTATTGCAGATATTCGTTGATGAGCTTGCGGTTTTCATCGCTCGAATTCGCGAGCAGCCGCTTGACGACGTTTGCGGGCATCTCCTCGATGAGGTCCACATAGTCGTCCATATACATGTCGTCCAGAATAAAGCGAAGCTCGTTATCGCTGATCGCCTCGATGATGCTCTGCTGCACATCGCTTTCCATGTAGGAAAACGTCTCCGCAGCGAGTTCCTTCGGCATAAGCCGGAACAGGCGGAGTGCGGTTTGCGGCGCCTCCAGCTCATGGAGTTCCGCAAACACCTCTGCGATGTCCACAGCGTTCATTTCCAACACGGCTTGCTTTACAAGCGCGTACTTCTTCTCCTGCAAAAGCACAAGAACCTTTGCGATCATTTCCGTGTACCTCCCTTTAGGGGCGGCCCCGAATGATCGCGCAGCCGTCCCACATTATTTGATTTTCGTACTAGGGTAAGGGCCTGCGTCCATTGCGCAATTTTGCTCCTTTCAAAAAATCGCATGTGAGCGGATGCTCGCATACATATTTATTTTATACCCCTTTTCGCTCTCTTTGCAAGCGCTAAATGCACGAAAATCACAAAAACACCGCATGCCGCCTCTGGGTTTGACATGCGCGCGCCGCGATGATACAATCGTTTTTGAAAACGTTTTCATGTTCCGTTTTCTCTGCCTTTATCATAGATTTTCCCGCAGGAGATACCGTCATGCAGAAAACCATAACAATTCGGGATGTCGCAAAGCGCGCGGGCGTTGGGATCAGCACGGTTTCCCGCGTTGTAAACGGCGGCACGGGGGTAAATGAAGCAACACAGGAGCGCGTGCGTGCGGTAATCGCGGAATGCGGCTATGCGCCCAACAGCAACGCGCGCCAGCTTAAGCAGCGCCGCGCGGATGCAGCGGCCGTAATCGTGCGTGGAGCGGGGAGCATGTTCCTCGCCTCTGTTCTGGAGCTTTTGCAGCCGCGCATTGAAGCGCTTGGGCTGCGTTTTCTTGCGCATTATATTGACGAACATGACGATGAAGCCGCCGCGGCACGCGCCATCCATGCGGAAAAAAAGGTGCGCGGGATCGTTCTGCTTGGCGGCAGCGTCGTCGGGCGCGAGGATCAGCTTGATCTTCCCAACGTCCCCTGTGTGTATGCAACGCTTGATGCGCGCACTGTGCGTGCAAAAAATGTATTCAGCGTCAGCGTGGACGACCGCGCCGCCGCATATGCCGCAACGGATTATCTGCTTGCGCGCGGGCACCGCAACATTGCCGTGCTCGGCGGCAGGCTGGATGCGGAAAACCCCATTGCCCTGCGCTTCCGCGGCGTGTTGGATGCATTTTCAGCGCGCGGCCTCGCCTTTCCCCGTGCGAATTACCTGCCCGCGGGCTTCTCATTCGCCGCGGCCCATGCGGCCATGGGCGCTGCGCTCTCTCAGGGTTTTGGCTGCACCGCCGTGTTCGCCATGTCGGATATCATGGCCATCGGCGCGGCGCGTGCGCTCGCAGACCACGGCCGCTCCATCCCGGGGGACGTTTCCATCATGGGGTTTGACGGCATTGCGCTTGCGCGCTATATGCTTCCCCGGCTTACCACCATGTGCCAGAATGCCGAAGCCATTGCGCGCGAAAGCGCCGCACTGCTTGCGCTGGGCCTTTCGGGCGCGCCCGGTGTGCGACATGTGACCTTGGATGCGGAATTAATCGAGGGGGAATCTGTAGCAAATATATGATATATTTACTGTTTTTACTTTATTTTTAACATCATTCATCTTATACTAAACTTATAATTCATTATAAGTTGTACTTTTTCCGATTACCTATTGTTTAATTTTGTATTTGTTTTTGATTTAAACTTAATGAAGAGGAGTTGATACTCTTGGTTTTGATTTATATATTCTTTAATTATAACATTTTTGATTACAACATTTTTTAGTGAGATAGGAGGTTCGCATGAAAAGATCAATCATTCTATGTCTCGTGTTTGTTTTTGTGATAAATTTACTCATAGGGGCAACCAATGCTTCTCCCTTAGCAGAAGTTGATCACATACTAATACAGGCAGCTTATATTCCAAATGTGGGTTCTATCAGCGCCAATCTAAAAAACAACATACTCGACAATGAAAGATACAAAATCGAGATAAATAATTTTGCTTTTAAGCAACTACCAAATCGCTCCTTTTTCTTCAGCGGGGAAATTAAAGGTGAATATTACAATATCACTTCTATTCCTTATACAACGCCCGCGAACCATAACGTTCAGGTCTTCTCTGCAAAAGATTCCCTTGGCAACTACGATATAATTTATTCTGCACTGGAACGTGAAATATCAAAATCAGCGCGCTATTTTACGGATATTAATTTGTCTCCATATGAGTACATGTTGAAGCTATATCTACGCCCTACCCGTTGAATTATTCGCACGCTACAACAAACGGAACTAAATATTACACAGACACAAAGTACTACGATGTTTTAGGTTAATTTCCTTATGAAATGGTTTGGCCGCTTTTTAACATTGAAATCCTTTCTCGCTCTTCTGTTGCTCCTTGCGCTTGCAGTAGCAGCCTTCTCTGCGGAGCACAGCTATGCGCGTGTACTCCGCAGAGAAATTTCTTCAACATTCCGCATGGTTCACATCACGCAGTTCAAGGCTGCCGACAGTCTTTCCGTCCCAATAGCGGGTGAATCAAAGATGCTGACCGAAATCATTGGTGCTGGCAGCGCGTTCGATGGGCTGCTCTCTTCTCTAGGAGACTTAAACCGGTATAGCCGGGAATTAAAGAAGAAACTCCCACAAGAGGAATCTATCGCAGTGACTGCCCTATGCAGCAATATTTCTTATTACCTTCAATATAGTCTGCCGCGCAATTACGGTTTACCTGTGGCATATGAACTGCCGGGTCTGCATGAATCTGCGAACGACATCCTGTTTGTGCCAGAGGCTGCGGATATAAAAAAGCTTTCCATGATTCGGGATGTGAATCAAATCTTGACTGAATGTTCGGCTGCCTATCTTTCCGAAGATATGGGCATCTGCACGTTCCATATTTCTGACCTGCCTGAATTCTATGAATCGGTTTACATTGAGATCGACTCGTACCTTCAGGAGAATTATGGCATGCAGTTCAGCGATTCATCCTTCAAACACTTTTTCTCCGCACCCCCACAACAACAATAAAAACATCTTTCTTGGCATGGCGCTTGCGCTGGGCCTTTCGGGCGCGCCCGGTGTGCGACATGTGACATTGGATGCGGAATTGATCGAGGGGGAATCTGTAGCAAATATATGATATATCTCTATTCATTGCTTGACTTATGTTGGCATTCATTATTCAATTTATTAACAGGATAAACGGCGCTGAATATTACGCATGCACAAAGCGCTGCGATGTTTTTGGCTGATTTTAATGCAAAAGCCGGCCGGCTGCATGCGCTGCCGGCCGCTGACCATGCATCCCCCTTGCAATTTGCGCTTATTTTTCCGCCACGCGCCTGTAGGTGGCACCGTCAAACATAAGCGTATCCCCATCAAGCTGGTATTCGACAACCGTGCTTTCCTTGCCGCCGAGGCCATCTCGCACTTTGATGGTAATGTCCATCTCGGTATCGCTCTTCGCTTTATAGCTGATGGTATAGAGCATGCCCAAGCCTTCAAAGAGGGCCTCCCATTCCTCGTCGTTCATGGCCCCGTTTCCTTCCATGTCGGTACTGCTCAAGCCATAATACATTGTTCCATCCTTGTTGAACTTCAGACCAAAGCCGTAGCCCGTATCCTCGCCATCCGTCAGCTCCCATACGCCCACAAGCGCCCTCTGACTTGCATTGCCGCAGGCCGTACACAGCGGAAGCGCAAGGAGCAGGCAAAGCATCGCAACAAAAATCCGTTTCATTTTCAACATAAGAATTCCCCCCTTAACTGATGTGATTTTACCGATTCTCTTATTCATGCCTTACGATTCGGTTTCATGCCTTACGATTCGGTTTCATGCCTGATAAGGTACAATAAGTTGCGCAAATTGGGAAGAGCATAAAAAGGGACATAGTTTGCAGAATTCTGGTAGAATGAAGTCACGACACAAACATTCGAAAGGAGACAGCAAACTATGTCCGAGAAGATTGTACAATTCAATGAGGAAATGATCAAGGGTCAAATCAAGGAACTGGTTCGCGGCAGTGTGGAAGAAACGCTGAACGAGCTGCTGGAGCAGGAGGCCGAGAAGCTGACCCAGGC